>ERZ780139.3633-NODE-3633-length-10051-cov-6.987595_pt1 | contig 10051 bp, 9 predicted proteins | sample MGYA00511476_ERZ780139 | MGnify/ENA primary metagenome ERZ780139 (study PRJEB29588, sample SAMEA2158190) | human gut metagenome | biome: human gut; feature: human-associated habitat; material: faeces | place: Denmark | collected 2008/2010 ... | reverse complement strand
CAGCTGACCAGCGGTCCCAGATGATCCCCGCCCAGAATAAGCTGGGAAGCGGGGCAGCCCTCTTCCTCCACCAAATGGTGAACCATGTCCATATAGTCCTTCGGCGTCATGCCGGTATAGCCGCCAAACTGATTGCACTGATTGGATGTCGCCTCCAGCACCAGCGGGTATCCCCGCTTTCCGGCATGCCGCAGCGCCGCGCGGATGACCAGCTGATTGGAGGTGCATACGGAGAACACCCCGATCTGCCGGCCGGTCTTATTCTCCATTGCGATCTTCTGTAACATTCCCATAATTGCTCTCACAGGCGGATCCATGCGCTTAGCCCATTGGGTCGGTCTGGGTCTACGCCACGTTTCAGCGCCTTATACAGCGCCACATTTTGCAGCAGGTACAGCGCCGGGATAGCCGCCGCCACAGGATCGGTGATCTCTCCGGTGTCGAAATGCGTATCCTCCCCCTCTGCCGCCGCAAAGGGTCCCAAACTGACCACATAGCCGGTTCTTTTCCGCAGATCCTCCAACAGCGCCTGCTCTGTCTGACCCGCGGATTCCAGAAAGGCAAAGACGAAGGTGCGCTCGTCGATCATGACCACCGGCCCGTGGCGCACGTCCAGCAGGTTGTAGAAATTGGAGTTGAGACAGCAGATCTCCTTGAAGGCCAGCGCGCCTTCCTCCATCACCCCGGCGGCCTCCGCATCCGCCAGCACCACCACATGATCCCAGTCCTTCTCGGCCAGCTGCCGCGCCAGCGGCAATACCCGCTCGTCCAGCGCACCGCCCATACGGCTGACCGCCTTCAGCTGCTCCTGCAGCCGCGTATCGCGGGACACCAGTGCGCAGATCATCGCCAGCGCGGCAAAGAATGAGCCAATGGTGCGGGTCTGGCACACGCTCTCGTCAAATGCCCAAGGCACACACAGGGACAGGTCGCAGGCGTCGTTGAGGGTGGACGCCGCATTGGCACACAGTGAAACGGTGGATACGCCCTCCAGCTTTGCCACCAGATCATAGACCCGCAGCACCTCGCTGGTCATGCCGGAGCGGGATACAAACACCACTACGCTGCCCTTTACGGCATTCAGATACCGCTCGGTATGCAGCAGCAGATCCCCTGCCGCCACCGCCAGAGAGGGAATATCGCACCGCATGGTGAACATTGCCGCCGCGGACTTGGCCAGGCAAAAGCTGGAGCCGCTGCCGATGAACCACATCCGCCTAGCGCCGGAAAAGGTTCGCAGGATCTCGTCCTCCTTCCCGCAGACCAATTGCAGGCACTTGCTTATGCTGTTCAGCTCATCACGGATTTCTTTTTCAGTATTATACATTCGTGTATCCTCCCAATCTTAAAGGGGAAACGGCGGGCGGCCGCTGTGGGTCGCCCGCCGCGGTCTGTGGTTCTCAGTTGGCAGCGTCGCCCATAATCTCGGTATAATTGTCCTTGGTCACGATGACAGAGCCGAACGGATAGGTGCCGAACTGCTCGCCGTCCTTCTTATACTCGCCGAAGATTTCGGTGCCGTTGACGATATTCTCATACACCGCGGTAACAGAGACCTTGGCCACCGTGCCGGAATCCAGATAGGCGGACGCCTTCACGGGGGAGGACTCCTTCTTGAACTCGTCGGAGGCCAGATAGCCGTCAATACCTACGCACACGGCGTCCTGATCCATGCCGGTCTCCTCCAGGAAGCGAGCCGCGCCTACAACGCCCTCGTCGTTGGCGGCGACAACATACCATGTCTTGATCTCGGGATGGGCGGTGATGGTGGCGGCAGCGGCGTCATAGCCGGTCTCCGTGGAGCCTGCGCCGTAGTCAACGCGGAAGATGTTGGCTGCGGGGAAGTCGGGGCATTTCTCGGTGAAATAATCATACTGGCCGTCGGCGCGGGGAATGCAGCTGGTGGCAGTCTCCATGGCCAGGATCAGGAATCCGGTGGTGGCGGGATCCTTCATACCGCCGTTTTCTTCCACATAGTTCAGCAGCCATTCCACCGTTTGCTGGCCGCACAGATAGGAGTCCAGGATCACGGCGGGGGCAATGTGCGTACCGTTGTCGTCGATCAGGGGGACGTCCACGGCGCACACGGGGATACCGGCGGCCGCGCACTTATCCAGAATGGTCTGGCTCAGGCCCTGATCGCAGGTGTTGATGACCAGTCCCTGAATCCCCTGCGTAATGAAGCTGTCCAGCACGTCGATGAGCACAGCGGGATCCTCCTGACCGTCACCGATCAGGATGTCGATACCCAGTTCATCCGCGGTGGCCTTGGCGGCAGTGGATTCCTTTTCAAACCAGGTCTGGGTCAGGTCGCGGTAGATGGCGCCGATCAGGATCTTGTCCGAACCTTCTTTGTTGCCGAGTGTCTGGTTGTTCTCTTGGCCGCCGCAGGCAATGAGCGCAAACGCCATTACCAGCGCCAGCAGCAGGGCTATCATTTTTTTCATGTGTACGTTCTCCTTTTTTTATTTGCCATGCTTTCGCATGATCATACAGATTTCAGGCAACACCGCATCATGGAACAAGCGCGATTTGCGCGCAAATTTTGCGTACTGACGGGACGCGGTTTCGCAGCAAAGTCAGGACACAACATCTCCGCAACGCGCCGCAGCTTTAATTGTGCGGTGGTTCCTTTACTTTGTTGCGGCGCTTCGTCCGGTAGAAGTCCAGCGCCAGCGCAAAGACCAGCACCACGCCCTTGGCCACATTCTGCCAATAGGTCGTCACGCCCAGCACCAGCAGGCCGTTGTTCAGCGTCAGCAGCACCAGCAATCCCAGGAAGGTGCCGAACATGGTGCCGGTACCTCCGGTCATGGCGATGCCGCCCAGCACCACTGCCGTAATGGCGTCCGTGTCCACATTGGCCGCCGCGCCCGGTTGGCCGGAATTCATGCGCGCCGCAAGGATCACTCCGCCCAGCGCGGCAATGGCGCCGGAGATCATAAACAGCTGCACCTTGATCTTATTGACGTTGATACCGGCCAGACGGGCTGCCTCCGGGTTTCCGCCCACCAGATACACATTGCGGCCAAACTCCGTTTTGGCCAGCAGAATGCCGAAGACCGCGATCAGCACCACCAGGATCAGCACCGGCAGCGGCACCGTCAGCACCTGAAGGGAGCCCACGGCATTGAGAGACTCGTTGGCGATGCGCACCGGCTTAACCTGACAGATGATGTAGGCAAGCCCCCGGGCGATGGACATGGTCGCCAGCGTGGTGATAAATGGCTGCAGCTTGATCTTTGTCACCAGAAGTCCGTTCAGCAGGCCAAACAGCAGGCCTCCGGCGATGGTGATGGGCAGGATCGCCCCCAAGGGCAGACCGTCCCGCGCCAGAATCGCCGCCAGTACGCCGGAGAACGCCGCCACCGCTCCTGCCGACAGCTCGATCATGCCGGCAATAATCAGATAGGCCTCGCCGATGCACAGCAGACCCACCAGCGATCCGGAGGTCAGGATATTCAGCATATTGCGATAGGAAAAAAAGTTGCTCTGCAGCTTTGTGAATACGATGCACATGATGATCCACACCGCTATCAGCACGAAGTAGTTGGAATCCACTACTTTTTTTGCGATCTCCTTCAAGGATTTGTCTTTCATTGTTGCGTCCCTCCGGCGTTATTTGTCATCATGGCCCACGCGATAACCGTCTCCTCGGTAGCCTCCGCGGCCGGCAGCTCCTTGACGATACGCCCGCTCTTCATCACATATATCCTGTCACTGAGTCCGATGATCTCCGGCAGCTCCGACGACACGACGATCACCGAGATCCCCTGCGCCGCAATGTCCCGGATGATGCGGTAGATCTCCGCCTTGGCACCTACGTCGATGCCCTTCGTAGGCTCGTCCAGGATCAGGATCTCCGGATCCATCGCAAGCCAGCGTGCCAGCAGTGCCTTCTGCTGATTGCCGCCGCTGAGCTCCGCGATCTTCTTGTGAATGGAGCTGGTTTTCACCGTCAGCTTCTCACATTGCTCCCGGGCAAACTGATTTTCCTTCCGACTGCTGAGAAACCACAGGTTTTTCAATTTCTTCAGACTGACGACGCTGATATTCTCCCGCACGCCCTGCTGGGAAAATATTCCCTGATCCTTCCGATCCTCGGTCAAAAAGGCAACGCCCTTTTTCACCGCCTGTCCCGGCGAGGTGAAACGCAGGCACTCACCGTTCAGCTCCAGCTGTCCGCCGCTGATCTCATCCGCGCCGAAAATGCCGCGCATCAGCTCCGTCCGTCCCGCGCCCACCAATCCGTAAAAACCGATGACCTCGCCCCGGCGCAGGGTAAAGGAGGCGTCCTGAAAGCCCCTGCCGGAGTAGCCTGTTACCCGCAGGATGCAGTCCTCCGCCGGAGCGTTCCGCTTCAGCTCGCCAAACACCTTTTCCAACGGGCGGCCCACCATGCGCTGCACGATGGCCTCCTCGTCGGTCTCCGCCGTGACGGCGGTGTGTACCAGTTCGCCGTCCTTAAACACCACGATACGGTCCGAAAGACGGAAGACCTCGTTCATCCGGTGGGATACATACAGAATGATGATGTCCTGCTTCTTCAGCTTTTCCTCAATGATGTAAAACAGCTTTTCCGCTTCCGCCTCCGTCAGCGCCGTGGTGGGTTCGTCAAAGGCGATCAGCTTCGGACGGCGGGAATAGACCTTGATGATCTCCACCATCTGCTGCATCGCGGCAGAGAGGTTTTTCAGCTTCTCCGTCGGTGCAATGTCCAGTCCGAACTCCTCCAGCAGCGCCTTGGCCCTGGCATACAGCGTCTTGAAATCCACAAACGGCCCCTTCTTCGGCAGCGCACCCATAAAAATGTTTTCCGCCACCGTCAGCTCCGGCGCCATCTGCCGTTCCTGATAGATCAGCCCCACGCCTGCGCGGATCGCCTCGTAGGGGGAAGCAAAGTGCTTCTCCTCCCCGTTGATGCGGTAGGTTCCGGAGGAGGGCTGGTAATCTCCGCCCAGTATCTTCAGCAGCGTGGATTTCCCTGCGCCGTTTTCGCCTACCAGCGACAAAACCTGTCCGCTGTACGCCTTGAAGCTGATATGCTTCAGTGCCGCTACGCCGTGGAAGTTTTTACAAATATCTTCAAATTCCAGCCAACCGCTCAATCCTGATCCCTCCCCGCAATACCGGCAAACGTCTCTATGGCTTTCTGATCCGCGCTGAGAATGTCCCAGCAGGCCACGCGGTCGAAATAGCCCGCCTGCTCTACCCGGTGTACGCTGTCCGCAATATCCGTCCGCCGCACCGGAGGCAGCCCTTCCGCCGTATGCAATTCGATCCCCGGCACGACGCGCCCCACCGGCGGGATCGCCGCCAGCTCCCGTTCAAAGAAGCCGCCGGTATCACCGTCCATGCCGGTCACCTGTCTCAAATATGCCCGCCGCGCCGCATAGGCCGCCGGCGCAGCTTCGCTGACGGCTCGCGCCATGGCGTCCAGTTCAAAGGACAGCCCTGCCGGTGTGTAGGTATGCCGGTACAGCATCGGCTTGATAAAATCGGCCATCGCCCCGAGCCGCCTGTAATCCTGCCCCACCAGCGGTGCCAGAAACGGCGCGAACAGATCCATCGCCACTTTCATACCCCGGCTCCGAAAACCGCCGCACAGCACACGCACCACGCTTTCGATCCGCTGGCACTTCAGCCGCAGCAGCGTCTCCAGCGCCGGATCCGCAAAGATGTATTGTCCCGCGCAGTATTGGAGCAGTCCCAGCGGGTCTATACAATCCTCATCCGACATACGCGCCGCGATCCGCTGCGCAAGGTCATCCTGCACCTGACGCGGCAGCCCGTTTTCCGCCAGCCAATCGCGGCACTCCCCGCAGGCGCAGCCAAACAGCGCCTCCGCGCCCACGGTCAGAGAGGGGTACCGGATGCGGTCCAAAAACATGCCGTCAAAGGCACATCCCGCAAAATCACGGTCGTATTTCTCCAGCAGGCGCTGCGCCAGCCCCGCCTGCGAGGGGCAGCAGAAATCAAATGTCTCGTCTCCGTCAAATACCCGCGCGCCCAAAGGCGCGCCGGTCAACAGACCGGTCTGGCGGCGCAGGCCCTCCCGCAGCGTATGCTCGGAGAACACGGGAAACCACAGCCACAGCTCTGCGCCGCGGCGGTGCAGCGCTTCCCCCAGCTCCCGATACAGCGCCGGGTCCTCCGACCATCCCACGATCACAGCCTGTACCGGTACGTTCCGCAGTCTGCGAAGAATATCCTCCGCGGCAACGCCACGCCCTGCCGCGCCGCCGGTAAACGCCTGATAGTATAAGCCCATCCCCGCTCACGCCTCCTTTTCCAGCAACCGGGCCGCGGCCAGCGCCGCACCCTCCTCCGGCGTATACAGCGGAGAGTTCGCCACGCAGCCGGGGATCGCCCCTGCCGAAGGAAGGGCTGCAGTAAAAAGTCCCTGACCTGAAATACGCCGCCGGAATAGGAGATGTGTACCGGCTCCTGAAAGCACAGCTTCCGGTACACCGCCGCTGCCGTCTCACACAAGTGGCCGGCCGCCTTTCGGTACAGCGCGGCGGCGCTGTTGTCTCCGGCCTGAGCGGCCGCCAGCAGCAGCTCCTGCGTTTTTGCCAGCTCCGCCCGGTTTCCCGCGCAGCGCCGCGCATAATAGTCGATCACATCCGTATCCCGCCGCAGTCCCAGTCCTTCCCGAAAGATCTCATAAAACGCCGTGCGGGGTGCGCGGCCGTCCATCTGCCGGGCAAACAGCGCAAACGACTCACGCCCCAGCCATACGCCGGAGCCCTCATCCGAAAAATCATGGTGCCATCCGCCGCTGCGGGCGGCATGCCCTTCCTCGTCTTCTCCATAGGCGATGGCTCCGGTTCCGGCTACCACATTGATACCGGCCTTCAGTCCAAACGCACCGGCAAAGCCCACATAGCAGTCGTTCTCACACCGCACCGCGCCATTGGGAAACAGCTGCCGCGTCCGCGCCGATACGGCGGCGTCCAGCTCCGGATACTCGCCGAAGCAGGGAATGCCGATGCATACGGCGGCCACGCGCTCCGCCGTCACACCCAGCTGTGTCAACGCGGCCAGCAGACCGGCGGCATAGCCCTCTACGCCGTACTCCGCGGGATCGATGCTGCCCACGCGGCACGTTCGCGTCTCTTTTCCATCCACAGTGCGCAGCAGAACTGCCGTCTTACTGCCGCCGCCATCTATCCCTGCGATCCATCTCATAGCTTCTCTCCGCGCAACTTCTCATATCCTGTGTTATCTTGTATTATCCTGTATTTGATAATACTGTTTTTGGAGAAAAATGTCAATACTCATCTGCTGCCGGCAACGCCAAAAGGAGGAAATGATTTCTGTGCAAAACTACCAAACCGCCTTACCGGGAGCGGAAAAATGAAATCCAGCGCGCATTTACGCCCCAAAACAGGCAAAAAACTATGCAACCGCCCCTGCTTCTGCTATTATAGAAGAAACGGGGGTGTTTACATGGAAGGCTGGAGAAAAGACGCACGGCATGAGCCAATCATCGTAGATTTGGAGGCGCTGGTGCCAAAGGAGCATCTGCTGCGCAAAATAGAGAGAGTTATGGACTATGAGTGGCTGTATGAGCGGCTGGACCCGTACTACTGCCATGACAATGGCCGTCCCGGCACAGATCCGGTTGTGCTGGTCAAGATGGTACTCATTCAGCATTTGTTTGGGATACCGTCTCTGCGGCAGACTTACCGGGAAATTCAGGTGAATAATGCTTACCGTTGGTTTCTTGGGTATGGATTGCTGGATAATATCCCCCACTTTGCGACGGTGAGCTATGCCTTCTGCCAGCGCTTCCCGGATGAGCTGACCAGTGAGATATTTGAGCATATTCTCAACAAAGCACTGAACAACAGAATGCTGGACCCCAGCGCAATTTTCATTGACGGCACCCATATCAAGGTCAGCGCCAACAAGAAAAAGTTCCAGAAGGAACAGGTTGCGAAGGCAGCAAAGGTCTACTCTGGTCAGCTTCGCAGAGAGGTCAATGAGGAAAGAGAAAAGCTGGGCAAGAAGCCCATTGAAGATGAGGATGATGAAAACCATCCCCAGGGGGTGGAGGCTCACAGGAAACCGCAGAAAAGACTGTTTCCACCACAGACCCGGACTGCGGAATGTTCGTAAAAGGAGAACACGAACGGCAATTTGCATACGAAGCACATACAGCCTGCGACAAGCACGGCTTTGTGTTGGGTGTTGAAGTCACCTCAGGAAATGTAAGTGACAGCGTGGCCTGGGACGCAGTATATGACAAGGTCACAGACAGATTTCCAGAAGTCAAATTTGTAACGATGGATGCCGGCTACAAGACCCCGTGGATTGCCAAAAAAGTAATTGAGGACAGCAGGATCCCAATTCTGCCCTATACCCGATACAAAGGAAAGAAGGATAAGTTCAAGCCTTGGGATTTTACCTACAATGTGGTAAATGACAGCTTTGTCTGCCCCGGAGGACATGAACTGAGACATACAACTACCAGCAAAGATGGAAAACGAACTTACCGCAGTGCCACCCAGGTCTGCAAAGATTGTCCCTGCAGAAGCGCTTGTGGTGCAAATGAAAACGGACAGCGGATGCTCACAACCCATATCTGGCAGGAATTTCTCGACTTAGTTGAACAGCTGCGGAAAACGGAACGCGGCAAAGAAATCTATGCCATGAAAAAACAAACCATTGAGCGTGTTTTTGCGGATGCAAAAGAAAAACATGCCATGCGCTATACACACCACCGAGGTCTGGCCCGTGTCTCAGCATGGGTGAGGCTTAAATATGCTGCTATGAATCTCAAAAAACTGGCCCTCTGGAAGTGGAGCCGCTCTGATTTCTTTGTTTTTCTGCCCTATTTCTTCTTTGATACGACTAAAACGCCAGCTCTCGCATAACGAGAACTGGCGTTCTTTGACAGGCTGAAAGAGATGTCCATCGGCATCGCCGATGGACATCTCTTTATACAGTGAATTTTAATTACGCCTCAGGCACATATTCTACAATGTCTTCAAGACGACAATCCAGTGTTTTACATATCTTGCCTAATGCTTCCATGGTAACAGGTTCCCCTTTACCCATGTGCGCCAGTGCCGCAGTAGTCAACCCCGCTTTTTCACGCAATGCGGACTTGTTCATTTTCCTCTGGATCAGCATAATCCAAAGTCTTTCATAAGACCAACCCATATTGTTTCCTCCCTAAGGGTTATCGTACCGTATAAAGCTATGAGTGTCAATAAAAAGAAAATTTAATCTAAAATATAGACAAAATATATTGACATATAGATGCGCTCGTGGTATAGTTGAATTAGAAAAAAGAACAACGGCAGCTTTGAGGAGGGCCAACTCCCCAAAGCCTGCGCAGGTGATAACGCACCTACACAACGGACGAATCCGCACCGCATGGGATATTATACCCGTTTAGCTCCCGTTTTGCAAGCGGAATCGGCCTATTTGTCACACTCATGACACCGTGTAGTGCTTCGGCCTGCATGGTGTTTCTCTTTTTCTATTTTATAGAAAGGAACTTGTACACATGAACGACGAACGTAAGACAACCATTGAAGTAAACATGACCGATGACGAGTGGATCGAGCTGCTGTGTCTGTGCGAGGACATCAACCTAACGCCGGAGGATCTGGCCGTGGCATTCTGCCAGGAGGTCATCCGCCAGCAGGCGCTGCTGCGCATTATCACCGCCGCTGTTCGCGCCGATGTAGCCAATCAACTCAACCGATAACAGGAGGAATTGCACCTATGAAAATCGAAAACAAGACGCCCATCGCGGAGGAAATCATCCGCAATAATCCTACCGGCCACGGCCTGTTCGCCGGTATCGGGGACAATTTCAACAGCGTGGCACAGGTCATCTGTGAGCTGATGGACGACGCGGTCTCCAACCTCCGCGCCAACAGCGGCGATTCCGAGCTGTCCATGAGGGTAGTGCTGTCGCTGGAAAATCTTGGTGATGCCGTGGAGATCACTGTGACAGACGGCGGCTCGGGCATTGCAGACCTCAGCAGTGCATTGACCATCGCATGTCGGGATGGCGCGCAGACGCCGCTGA
>ERZ780139.3632-NODE-3632-length-10052-cov-2.168851_pt1 | contig 10052 bp, 9 predicted proteins | sample MGYA00511476_ERZ780139 | MGnify/ENA primary metagenome ERZ780139 (study PRJEB29588, sample SAMEA2158190) | human gut metagenome | biome: human gut; feature: human-associated habitat; material: faeces | place: Denmark | collected 2008/2010 ... | reverse complement strand
GGCAAATAAAACAATCAAAATGACACCAAACACAAGCCCTGCCGAAATATTAATTTTCTGATCATCTGCCGAGGCACCAATTCTCGGATTATCTTCCGCCGTCACAAAAGACTGCAAATTGGCAAGATTCACATCCATCTCATCGATAAATTCATCTGCGCCATTTTTCAGTTCATCCATACCATCCTGCAATTTAGAAGCACCTTCACCTGCTTTTTCCACGCCATCGGTATACGACAACAGTCCATCCTTATACTGTTTAAGGGCATCCAGATTTTCTTTGGCACTCTTCCACGCCATAACAGTAATACCCGACTGTGATGCAATCATACGCTCCAACTCATCGGCATAATTTTTCTCAGACAACGATACTGATGTGCCATTTTCCTTTAATGCATCTTCGGTCTGCTCTAATGCGCTTTCAAACAATTTTTCCGGCACAAGGTTCAGTTTGTTTTTATAACGGTTAAGTTTCCGAAGTCCATCTGCCAGTTTTTTTGCACCTTTTGACAAATCATCAATTCCATCATCGATATCGGTCACTTTACCACCGGTTCTATCCCAATAATCCTGAAAGAATGAATCCGATATTTCGTCCGCATCCACTTTAAAATCATTCAAAATATCTTTGACGTCGTCAGAAGTTGTCGTTCCTTTGAGACGGTAAGCATACAAGTATTCCTCTGACTGTGCTGCCAGATGAGACTGTTTCAATTTAATGTACGCTCGTTTACCGACAAACGCCGTACCAAAATTTTTACTGTCTACAATCGTATCCGACATTTTGCGAAGCGGAGCATCATAGTCCGGTGTCGTTGCAATACCGGTCACCCGAAGCTTGATTTTTCCAAGCGTAATCTGACTGCCTACCGTATATTGATGTTCCTCCGCATAACGTCTCTCTAACACAATTTCGTTCTCTTTTTCTGCCAAACGGCCCTCGCGCAGTGCAACCAAATTGATTTTTTGACGGTTTTGGAATACACGAATCGTCTCTTTCTGCTTGGCAAAATCCAGGTAAAACATCTTTTCCAGTTCCACATCGTGTTCTGCAAGCACTTTTTTATTATCTTTTGATAGCGGCACAAAACAGGTAAACTGACCATCTTCCATGTGATTTTTCTCAGCCTGTTCATCCACTCCCTGCACAATTGTTTCTCCTGCACCAACTAAAGAGCCAATCATATACATGCAAAGAATAATTAAAAATCCCAGTGCCAGATAGCGAAAGAAATTTTCTTTCAAATCCCGTAAAACTCTTTTTCTTAAAATTTTCTGCATCTTATAAATCCTCCAACTTGTCTGCCGGTACTCTTGTTTCATTCGTATACGATTTTTTAATCTGTCCATCCTTCAAAAAAATCACACGATGAACCATTTGTTTAATACTGTTGTTATGCGTTACAATCAGCATTGTTGTTCCGTAACGCGCATTGATTTTCTCGAGCAAAATCAAAATTTCCCGTGACGTCTTTGAGTCCAGCGCTCCGGTCGGTTCATCACACAATAACAACTTTGGATTTTTCACTAATGCCCTTGCAATTGCGCAGCGCTGCTGCTGTCCACCGGAAAGTTGGAATGGAAACTTATTCTGGTGTTCTGTCAATCCCAGAGTATCTAATAATTCATCGACCGAAAGCGGATTATCTGTCAGAAATTCACACACCTGAATATTTTCTCTTACCGTAAGATTCGGTACAAGATTGTAAAACTGAAAAATAAATCCCAGTTTATCTCTCCGATAATCAGACAATGCCTTGCTTCCAAGTCCTGCCACTTCCATTCCGTCTACGACAATGGATCCGGAATCTACGGTGTCTAAGCCTCCGATACAATTGAGCAATGTCGATTTACCGGAACCACTGGTACCATGAATGACACACATTTCACCTTTTTCCACTCCTGCAGTGATCCCTTTCAATACCTGCACATAACCGCCGCCCTCGCCGTAACTTTTCTTCAGGTCTTTTACTTCCAGATACATATCCTTCCTCCTCGTGCTTATTGATAATGATTTTCATTAACATAACACTGTTATGTTAATATCCTGAAACAGCACCCCTGCAAAGTCCGAACTTTTTCGGGGTGCATATATCTTAGCTTTCCGTCATCATGCCCATCCAGCCCCGGGCCAAATACCTGGTCAGGGCATCCACATGCTTCAGTGCCATACTTTCCTCCGATTCATGCAGAAACAGATGCATGAAAGTATCTACCATAATGTGCGCCATCCAATGTGTCATATAATCATCGATCCGCGGTCTCCCGGTAGCGCCGGTCACCATATCGCATAATCTGCGGTACTGCTGTTCCGAAATATCCACGATCTCGTCCAGACAATTTTCGAAGCGGGATCCCTGAGACTTTGTCAACAACAATAGAAAGGCATCCCGATTCGCATACATTTGCCTTATAATCTCTCTCGAGGTCTCCAGGTCATCATCGTTCTGTTCCAGTCTGACCACCTGCGTTTCACTTCGCATCTCCGCAGCATAATGTTCCTCCATTGTCAGATAGAGTTGTTTCAGCGGTTTTTCCACCAATGCAGCAAAAAGATCTTCCTTATCTTTGAAGAAAAAATACAATGCCAGCATCATGGTGGACGAAGCACACGGATTGGGTGTATTCGGAAAACAGGGACGCGGTGTTTGCGATCATTTCGGTGTGACGGATGATATCGACCTGATTATGGGTACGTTCAGCAAGTCACTGGCTTCTATCGGTGGTTTCGTTGCCGGAGATGCTTCGGTAATCAACTGGTTGCGCCACAATGCCCGTTCTTATATATTCCAGGCAAGTAACACGCCTGCTGCTACGGCTGCTGCCCGTGAAGCTCTTCACATCATTATGAACGAACCGGAACGTCAGCAACGTTTGTGGGACATCACCAACTATGCATTGAAGAAATTCCGTGATGCCGGTTTCGAAATCGGTGAAACTGAATCTCCTATCATTCCGTTGTATGTGCGTGATGCGGAAAAGACATTTATCGTAACTAAGATGGCGTTTGACGAAGGCATCTTCATCAATCCGGTTATTCCGCCCGCTTGTGCACCGCAAGACACGCTGGTACGCGTAGCATTGATGGCTACTCACACCAAAGAGCAGGTAGACTATGCTGTTGAGAAGTTGACGAAATGTTTCCGTGAACTCGGAGTGATTGAATAAGGATTTTCCTGAAATCAGATAAAATGAAAAGAGACTGTCTTCAAAAGGCAGTCTCTTTTTTTTAGGAATTGATAAAATTATGTAAGTTTGTAGCAGAATACTGAATTCCTATTCAATGAAAAACATCATTAACAAGATCAGGCAAGTTTATCCGGTTTCCGACGAAGCACTTCAGGCATTGCAGGCAGATATGCAGGTAAGATATTACCCTAAAAATACTTATATAGTGCACTCGGGGGTAACCGTCTGGTTTATTTTATTGAAGAGGGAGTTGCCCGTTCCGTATTTCATCACAACGGACAGGATACTACCACCTGGTTCAGCCAGGAAGGTGACATTACTTTCGGTATGGATTCGTTGTATTACAAACAGCCGTCAGTAGAGAGCATTGAAGCTCTTTCGGATTGCAAAATCTATGTCATCCATATAGACAAGCTGAATCTTCTTTACGAAACGTACATCGATATAGCCAATTGGGGAAGAATCCTGCATCAGAATGTAAATAAGGAGCTTAGCCATATGTTTGTGGAGCGTCTTCAGCTTTCGCCCAAGGAGCGGTACGAACAGTTTAACCGGCGCTATCCCGGATTGATAAATCGGGTGAAACTGAAGTATGTGGCTGCTTTTCTGGGTATTTCCATTTATACACTCAGCCGGGTGCGTGCCCAAAAATAAGTATTCGCCGGTCTTTTTTGCTTTTGAGCAAAAAAACTTCAGATGGCAAGCTGTATCTTTGCCATCTGAAAATATTAACTTAATACTAAGAAACAAATGTCTAATCCCCCCTCAGCAGCATTTTCGGATACCAAGGCGCATTACGATCTTCTGGACGGACTTCGTGGTGTAGCGGCCCTTATGGTAATATGGTATCATATATTCGAAGGCTATGCTTTTGCAAGCGATACTATGATTACAACGTTCAATCATGGATATTTAGCCGTGGATTTTTTCTTTATCCTTTCAGGTTTTGTTATTGGCTATGCCTATGATGACCGTTGGGGTAAGAGTCTTACAATGAAAGATTTCTTTAAGCGTCGTTTGATACGTCTTCATCCTATGGTGATAATGGGGGCTGTTCTGGGTGCTATTACATTCTGTATTCAGGGTTCCGTGCAATGGGATGGAACACATATCGGTATCTCCATGATAATGCTGTCTCTGCTCTGCACGATATTCTTTATTCCCGCAATGCCGGGCGTAGGTTATGAAGTTCGTGGCAACGGTGAGATGTTTCCGTTGAACGGGCCTTGCTGGTCGTTGTTCTTCGAGTATATAGGTAATATTCTTTATGCCTTGTTTATCCGTCGCTTATCCAATAAGGCGCTGACTGTGCTCGTTGTATTGTTGGGAGTGGCATTGGCGCTATTCGCAGTCTTCGATGTTTCCGGTTATGGAAATATAGGTGTGGGCTGGACGTTGGACGGTGTCAACTTTGGCGGCGGATTATTGAGAATGTTGTTCCCGTTTTCTGTGGGTATGCTTATGTCGCGTAACTTCAAGCCTATGAAGGTGAAAGGTGCGTTCTGGATATGTACCATTGTATTGATTGCTTTGTTCTCAGTACCCTATCTGGAAGGTGCGGAGCCGATTTGTACAAATGGTGCTTATGAAGCATTTTGTATTATCGTAGCTTTCCCCGCCCTTGTATGGATAGGAGCATCGGGAACTACTACGGATAAAAAGTCAACTCAGATATGTAAGTTCCTGGGAGATATCTCGTATCCGATTTATGTGATACATTATCCGTTCATGTATCTGTTCTATGCATGGCTGATTAAAAATCAACTCTTTACTTTGGGAGAAACCTGGCAGGTTGCTTTATGCGTTTATGCCTTGAATGTAGTGTTGGCTTACCTGTGCTTGAAGCTGTATGATGAGCCTATACGAAAATATTTGGCTAAACGGTTTTTAAAGAAGAAGTGATTACGCCCTTTCAGGGTTCAGGTCGGGGCTGAGATCGCGATGCCCCACTACTCTAGTACACATTATTTTTCATAACCTTTCATTTTCAATATAATTATGGGTTGCATGATATAATCTTTAAGAAAAGAAATATTATAGTATAAACTGGAATCTTGCCTGCAATACATTGAAATTATTGTCGCTTATCTCCCGAATGTGTTTTCCGGGGATTACATAACTGTAGTTTACTTTAACCCCTATATGCTTGTTTATGTAGTAATTCAATCCTAGAGAAAGATCCTTTTGTGCTCCGCCTAATATTTCCGCAGTCCGGTCGTTCATATCTACGATATTGAAACGTCCGCAGAGTTCGAGCGCACGACCTATAGGGCGGGAAGGACATGCCGGAGCTGCATCATAGTCATAAGTATCTCCTATCAGGAGCCACGAACATTGCACATATCCACCCTGTCCGGTATAGTCGGCAAGGGCATTCCTGCGTTTCACTTGAGTACGGATATATTCGCTTTGAAAGAAGAATTTTCCGTAATAGATCAGCAGTTCAGTACCCAGCTTCACTTGATGGCGGGCATTATCCACTTCCGCATAAATCAGGTTACGATTGTCGATAGTACTCACTCCGGCAGATTTATAGATAAAGGTACTCCTGTTATCATCATCCGGCAAAGCACCATCGGGAGTGCGATAGATAGCGGCAATACCGAGATGCAATAGCTTTCCAGCTTCATTTACAGGTCGGTAAACAAAACGTCCGTCTACGGCATAACCTTGCGAGGTGTTCTTTAAGTTACTGATATCGTTGTCGGTAAACAATCCTCCGCAAGCATAATAATGCGTGGCATTGTAAGTGTAGGCAACTCCCAGACGTCGACTGTTGGTCATGGCAAGCACAGAGCCGGGTGACTGATGGAAACGTAGGTCGAAAGTGCTGCAAAGCATATCCATGGTGAAAGGTTCGTAGAATTGTCCTACCTGGATGATATGCTTACCGGAAGTGTAAGTGGCGAAAGCATCTTTGATAGAAACCTTGCTGCCTACATAACCTATTTCCACTTTCATGTCCCAGCGCTGGTAAGTGGCCTTCATGCCTACGCGCAGATCATTGAATTCCGTACCGTTACCGAAATGATTGTCATTCCTGAGATAAACACCGCCATCCATAAGCATGCGGCCGGTTACTTTGTACTGTAATTTGTCGGAGAGAGTTTCCTGTGCTGTGGCGGTCAGAGAAGTGACGACCGCCAGCAAGCACAGGGAGGATTTAGAAAGGTAATTCATTAGTAAGAAGTTTGTTGGACTACTTCTATCAGACGTGCGAAATCTTCAGGATGTACATCTCCGATGTTGCCGATGCGGAAAGTATCTGCCTGGGATATCTTGCCCGGATAGATGACGAAACCTTTTTCTTTCAGTTGGGTGTAGAAAGAGTTGAAATCGAAACCTGCTTTCGGATAAAGGAAAGAGGTGATGATGGGCGACTGGAATTCGTCCGGCAGCAAGGTTTTGAAGCCGAGTGCGCGCATTCCTTCTACCAATATGCGGTGGTTTTCGCAATATCTCTTGTGGCGGGCGACTACTCCCCCTTCTTCTTCCAGTTCGGCAAGTGCCTGTTTGAAGGCTCTTACTACATGGGTGGGCGAAGTAAACCTCCATTTGCCGTGTCCTTTTTCCATCGTCTCCCATTGGTCGTAAATATCGAGTGAGAGTGAACGGGAAACGCCTTTGCAGTGTAACAGTTCGGATTTGCGGGCTATGATAAAACCGAAGCCGGGAACACCCTGGATACATTTGTTGGCACTGCTGATCATGAAGTCGATACCTAATTCATACATATCCAAAGGCACACCGCCGAAGCTGCTCATGGCGTCTACAATCAGCTTTTTGTTGTGGAGCTTCACAATGTGGGCAATTTCTTTGAGAGGGTTCAGGATACCGGTAGTGGTTTCGCAATGTACTACGGCTACGTGGGTGATATCTGAATTGTTGGACAGGTAATCGTCTACATAGTCAACGGAAACCTGTTCGGTTTCTTCGAAAGCAAGCATATCGTAGTTGATGCCGTGATATTCGGCAATGTGCCCCATACGGTCACCATAAGCGCCGTTGCTGAGGATAAGCAGTTTGTGTTTGGGAGTGATGACACTACCGATAACAGCTTCCACGCAATAAGTACCGCTTCCCTGCAAGAGTACGGAAGTGTATTCATCGGTGGCTGTGGTGGCAAGGGCAACGAGGGATTTGCGGATTTCTTCTACAATGTGTACGTTATAGTCGGCGTCCCATGTACACCAATCGGTCATCATGGCTTCTTTTACGGTTTCTGACGTGGTTAATGGGCCGGGGGTTAATAATAAATAGGGTTTCATATTGGTTTGATATTTAAAAGGATTAATGATTCGTATTCAGTTTATGATTGATAAGTTCTATGATTTGGGGAAGTTCTTCGATGCTGTCCACCACATAGTGGGCGCCTGTCAGAAGCATGCGCTGTCTGACTTCTGCTTTCCGTGCAGCGAGCGTTGCGGGAGACATTTGCTCTACTTCCTCCTGGGTTAGTCCCAGTTCGTTACTACCGAGTATGACGCCGACGGTCCAGACTTTGGCATTGATACCCTCTTTGATGTCGGCAATGGTGTCACCGTACTTCAGAACACAGTCTGTTGAAGGGATGGCAAGATCGATCATATTTTGGTAAATCATATAAGGAAGAGGACGTCCGGCAGGCAGGCCGTTGGGAGTGACACACTTATCGGTGGTGTAACCTTTGCGGGCTGCATTGGGGAGCACTACGTTCATCATGGCTTGGGTGTAGCCGGTGGTGGAACCTATTTTGATGCCTTGTTTTCTCAGTTCATTCAGGGTATCAATGACTCCGGGAATGGGGTCAGTGTAGTTTGCCAGGGAAGCAAAAAGGTATTCCTCGAATTTGGCGTTCATATCTGTTACGTCCTGTTCGTTCCAGGGACGGTGATAGAGTTTCTCAAACTCCTCGCCTACTCCGTCCATCTTGAACAGTTCGCGGATGTGGTCTATCTTGGCCATTCCCATAGGGCGGCGGGCTTGTTCCATCGTGATGTTGATGCCTATTTCATTGAAGGCTTTCAAGAAGGCGGCTACCGGAGCGAAACATCCGTAATCAACCGCAGAACCTGCCCAGTCCATAATGATACATTCTATTCTTTTCATGTTTACTTGTTATTTTATAATGAGTTGTTTAATAATAAATTGGGGTTTATCTATTTTTGTAGGCCTTTTAGGCTACCTGCAAAACTTGAATTATTCATCTGTTGAATTATTGCTTATTGCGATAAGATGTTCTTATTTCTCTTACTTTTTTAGTTGGGCATCACAGAAAATGCAGATTGTAGCATTGCCGGTTTCTCTTCTACCGCACGTCCCGTACGCAAGAGTTCTTCTTTCTTATGTCTTTGCACCAGGTAGACAATAGAACAACTGAATGCTACGGTACAGATTATTCCTACATAACCGGACATCTGGTTGTAAAAATCGAGCCAATTGATATCCGTATTAAAGAATTCCTTGAACATCAGGACGAGTACCGTACCGGTATATCCGATGAAATCAATCGTCACAATAAAAAATCCTACATTCCCTTTTATCTTGAAGCATGCTATGAAGCGGTCGAAAAATATGCTTTGAAAACAAAGGTAGGCGATGTAAAGGCTCAGGCTTTGGATGAACAGCCAGGTCACGGTGCTGAGTTGAAGCGTATCGTAATTGAGTGATACGAAACTCATAGTAGCCGTTCCGGCAACCACCATGCTCAGGAGGATGACCAATACTTTGATATTACTCTTTACAAAGACCATCATTCCGAAAAGCGCCAGGATGATAAGAGTAACAACGCTGTCGATCTGTGCAAACAGCCAGGAAGATTGTCCGCTCATGTCGATAATCTTCACCAGGAAATCTTCTTTAATATCCCGAAGGATAACCAACAGAAGGTTGGCTACGAACAGGAGGATCAATACAGGCATGAAGTTGCGGAACAGTTCTTTGCGTTGTTTTCCGTTGAGAGTGACACGCTGGCTCTTTTCGGCAATGTCCTGTTGGGTGGGTTGCGGCAGGCGATTCAGGGTGTAACCCAGCAAGGCAAGCAATGGCAGGGCAAAGCCACCGATGAGAGCGGGCATCCAGAACTCTCCTACATGCAGGGTGTTCATAACGAACAGTCCGATAGATTTTGCCACGCCGGAGCTGATGACAATACTGATACCCAAAAGGCTGGCAAGAATATCGGTGGTGCGTCTGCCTTCGATGAAGCTGAATATCACGCCCCACATGCAACCCAGTGACAAACCGTTGAAGAACATGGCGAAGATATTATAAGGAGCGGGCAAGAGTCCGAAGAGAACCAGGGAGAGTTCCGCTACCAGAATAGAAGCCAGAATGAACTTCATGCGGTGCTCCTTCTTTAATTCGGAAATCAACTTGATACCGACAAACTTGGCGATGAGGTAGCCCAGAATCTGGACGATGGTAACCAATACTTTATAATCCAATCCGAAGGCATCCAGTCCGTCGAAGGAGGCAGCGGTGAAAGGTTTGCGAAGCGCATATACTAAGGAGTACGAAAGAAGCGCTGCACCTCCTGCCCAAAGTATGAATACAAGATCGGATATTTTCTTGTTTGAAAGTAGTTCCGTTTTAATGTCGGTAATTGTTTTCATTTTATTCTCTTTTGATTTCGAGGGCAAAAGTAGAAGGATGATGTTACAGAAAAAATGAATATTTATTATTAATACATTTAATTATCGGATAGAAAATAAAGTAACATTAATGTAACATTTATGCAATCGGAATATAACACAAGAGGCTGTTCTTTGCAAATTAAAAACCAAAAACACTTACAAAATATGGAGGAACTATTAGATATATATAAGCGGATAGAAGATCTGCGTAATAAAGGGGTGAAAATGAAAGATATAGCTGACAAAACG
>ERZ780139.3623-NODE-3623-length-10068-cov-2.918606_pt1 | contig 10068 bp, 9 predicted proteins | sample MGYA00511476_ERZ780139 | MGnify/ENA primary metagenome ERZ780139 (study PRJEB29588, sample SAMEA2158190) | human gut metagenome | biome: human gut; feature: human-associated habitat; material: faeces | place: Denmark | collected 2008/2010 ... | reverse complement strand
AATTATGATGGCCTTGCCGGGATCGTTGCCGGTCTCACGGTTCTCTGGTGGATGCGCCGCACCAATTACACGCCGTACCGCGACATGTCTGTTCTAGTGACCCGCATGGAAGAAAGCTCCTACTTCGGCAAAGCCTATGTCGGAACGCTCGCGATGACGGGCAAACTGAAACCCGAAGACCTGAAGCTCCGTCACCGCACCAAGCAGCAGACGCTCGCGGAAGCGATCCGTGAATCCGGTTTTGACCCCGAGGCCTGTGTTAGCGGCAAGCCTCTCGCGGATCTGAAGAAATTCGCGGCCTTCATCGAACTCCACATTGAACAGGGCCCGACGCTTGACAGCAATAAAACGAAGCGCGTCGGCGTCGTTACCGGTATCCGCGGAAACCTCCGCCATAAGCTCGTCCGCTGCATTGGCGAAACGGCCCACTCAGGCGCCGTGAACCGCGAGTTCCGGCACGACGCGGTGCTTGCGACCGCCGATTTCCTGATGCGGATGGAAAAGCACTGGATTCACCGTCTGGACCGCGAGGAAGACCTGGTCTTTACGGTCGGTGTTCTGAAGACCGGAGACTCGGCCGCCATCGCGAAGGTCCCTGGGCTTGTCTCTTTCTGCATTGATATGCGCAGCCTCTCGATGGGAACGCTTGAGCGGTTCCACGAAGTGCTCCTCTCCTGCGCGGATAAGGTGGCCAAGGAACGCGGAGTGAAGTTCGAGTTTGATCAGATGCTTCGCACCGAACCCGCGAAGCTGAACAGCCGCCTCGTCGCCCGGATCGCGACGACCGCGGCCGAAAACGGTATCCCTTACATCGCGATGCCGTCCGGCGCCGGTCACGATTCCGCCGTTCTCACGAACGCCGGCATTCCCTCTGCTATGATTTTCGTCGCGAATCAGAATGGCTCTCATAACCCCCGCGAGGAAATGAAGCTCGAAGACTTTATGCAGGGTGTGAAGCTTCTCTGGAAAGTGGCCGAGGGTTTCGACACTGAGAAGGAATAATCGGATTGCTTCATCCGAAAGACCCCGGGTGAGGTTCCCCCATCCGGGGTATTTTCGGAGCGGTTCGAATAATCCCGAGTAAATTGCTCGACTATTTTTTATTTTTAGGGTATTGTTTCCCCTGTCGATGCCGGAAGTCTGCGGCATCGGGTTAAAACTTTTTGGAAACAGTCTCTATGGAAAACCTACAAAAAGAGCCGAGCGGTTCCCCGACTAACGCTCAGGCTGCCCTTAAGAAAAACACACGCGTTATCGCGTTCTGGTTTTTCGCGCTCATGGCTGGCTGCAGATTGGTTGGCTGAACGAACTGTTCGGCTTTATTGCTACCGTCTTCACCCGCCTCTTTAAGTTCGTCGCCGTGCCGGTGATCGCGCTTGCCGTGATTACCACGCTTTCTCAGCTAGGCGCGAAAAGAGAAACCATGCAGATCTTCGCTCACGCGATTTTCTACACTCTCGCAACAACCTTCGCCGCGGCTCTCGTCGCACTCGGGCTCTTTATCCTGATTGCGCCGGAAAACGTTCCTGCCGCCGTGTCGGCAGCCGGTACTGCCGCTGTCCCGAAGAATCTTCAGTCGCTCAGCTACTACGACCACTTCCTGTCTGTCATTCCGGATAACGTTCTGCCCCCTTCCTTGAAGGCAATGTGCTCTCCGTTCTGGTGATCGCGGTTGCGGTCGGTCTGGCTCTCGCCTTCATGCCCCGCACGGAAGGCCGTGATTCCCTGCTCCGGGTGATCTTCGGACTCCAGGAACTCCTTTTCACGCTGATCCGCGCGCTCCTCTTCATTCTCCCGATCGGTATTCTCGCCTTCGCGGGCCAGCTGTCCTCTCAGATTGAAGCCGGTGTGATCGTTGGTTCCCTTGGCAAGTATGTCGCCGTTGTTGTGACGGGTAACCTGCTGCAGTTCTTCGTTGTGCTGCCGCTCTTCCTTCTCGCCCGCCGGATCAATCCGCTGCGCGTCCTGAAGGGCATGTTCCCGGCGCTTGCCGTTGCCCTTTTCTCGAAGAGCTCCGCCGGCACGCTTCCTGTGACGCTTGCCTCTGCCGAACAGAACCTGCGCCTTGACCGCCGCGTTACCCGCTTCGTGCTCCCGATTTGCACCACGATCAACATGAATGGCTGCGCTGCCTTCATTCTGGTCACGTCCCTCTACCTGATGCAGAATGCCGGCATCGCGATTACGGGCGGCATGATGGCAGTCTGGGTGGTCGTTGCGGTGATCGCCGCGGTCGGCAACGCTGGTGTTCCGATGGGCTGCTACTTCCTTACCCTCTCCCTCATGTCTTCCCTCAACGTCCCGGTTGACCTGATGGGTGTGATCCTCCCGGTCTACGCCATCATCGACATGATTGAAACCGCGGTGAACGTTGCGAGCGACTCCTGCGTCGCCACCATGACGGACCACGATCTGAAGGGCAAGCTGCCGCCTGCCGAGTCCGACGAGCCGGGTACTCCGGTTCCTCAGGCCGCCTGATTAATAACTGGCTAGCCCTATGAAAAAAGCTTCCCGAACAAAATCGGGAAGCTTTTTTATGTCCTGAAGATCCGCAGAACTATCACCTTTTACATCCGGACTCGCCGGCTCCGTCCATAACGGACACCTTTTTTCCCAGGCTTTCTCCAGAGGGCTCCGCTCTGAGGCCCCAGCGTGAGAAGCAGTATCAGAATCTTTTTCAGCGCCTCGGTGAGGCGCCTTCGCCTTCGGGTCATAGATTTGCCATAGAGATCAAGAAGAAAGTGGTCCGGAGCTGCCTTTCCACTCTTTGATTTTAGCCGTGAGGGCGCAGAAATCCACGAATCTGTGCCTCCCAAAATCACGGAAAAGCTCATCCCACCGGCCTCGTCGTGCTTATACTTCATCCATCGGGACATGCGTTTCCCTTGTCCCTCTTGAATTGGAGTAAGCCTGATGAAGATCCTGCTTCCGATCGACTTCAGCCGCAGCAGCCAGGATGCTGTCCGTTTTGTCGCTTCCCGCGAGACACTGCTTGGCAGCAACCCGCAAATCGAAATTCTGAATGTCCACGCTCCGCTTAAGAGAAAGTCCTCTTTTCTCTTCGGCGAGGGGGCTCTGGACGACTACTACCAGGAACACGCTGAGAAACTTTTCTCACGCGCCCGCCGGACTCTGGAAAGCGCAGGCTTCAAGGTTTCGGAAACAATGCTGGTCGGAGTTCCCGATCAGACCATTGCGGCAGAGGCTGAGCGCTACAAGGCGGATCTAATTGTGATGGGGACACGCGGTCTTGGGGCCCTGAAGGGACTCTTCAAGAATTCCGTCTCAACCGGTGTTATTTCGCTCGCTCACTGCCCCGTCCTGATTGTCCGCGGCAAGCACGACGAATTCCCGGATTCGCTCCGAGTCGGTGTGGCAGTTGATGGATCAGCATACGGCGAAGCCGCTGTCCGCTATACGCTGAAGCACCGAAAGCTTTTCGGAGACCACGCCTCCTTCACCATCATCAACGCGGTGAACGATTATCGCGGAGCCGCGATGACCAATGTCACCGGCATCGCGCTTCCGACGCTCTCCGACAAAGATATTGATCAGCTGGAGAAGAACGAGTTCGAAGATACGGTTTCCAAGGTGCGCCCGATTTTCGCGGCCGAAGGTATTACGCCTGACGAAGTGAAACTTGTCGGCACCCCGGCCGATGAAATCGCGGCCTATGCCCGCGCGAACGGCATCGGTATTCTCGTTATGGGTTCTCACGGCTATAACCGCCTGAAAACCGCTGTAATGGGATCGACCGCGGCTGCTCTGGCCGCTCATGGCATCGTGCCGCTTCTGATCGTCAAATCCCCAAAAATTGAGAAGGCTGCCGTAAAGACCGCGGAACCGGCGAAAGCCTGATTCTTATTAACAGGAACACGATAAAAAACGGCATCGGGTTTGACTCCCGATGCCGTTTTTTTCGTTCCCTTCATCCGAACCTAAATATTTTTCGTCAGCGTCACGCTGTCAATCTCATTTCCATTCGGGAGAAACGTCTTCAGTGACAGAGACTGACGGGAAGCGTCCAGCAGCAGATAGTTATCCGTTTCAGGCTGAGGCGCTATCTTCACATCAAGCGGGTGATCAATCCAGAAATCCGGATACCGTATATTGCCGGCCACACCAGTCACAATATAGAGAGGACCGTCTTCCGATCGGGCAAACGCTTTGATGTGGTCTCGCCGCCGATAGGTATGAAGATGAGCCGTGAGAACAAGATCCACTCCGGCCTCGTCAAAGAGCGGCATCAGTTCCTTACCAACCTCATCAAACGTTTCGTCGGCGCGCTTTCGCCCTTTGATCTTGTAGTACAGCACATCCCTGTGCATCAGAACAACGCTCCAGGGCTTATCAGTTTTGGAGGCCACATTCCGGAACCAGGCTTTCATCTCAGAAAGAAGCCCCGGTCTCAGAAGATTCGCCTCCTGCCACTCCGTATTCAGAACAATGAAATGCACGGGACCCGAATCGAATGTGTAGTACCAGCGCCTGAAATTCTCGCTTCCGTTATCCGGCACCGGGAAAGAATGCAGAAACATCGCGGGATCCGCGACGCGTGTCTTGGAATCCAGATCGTAGGTATCGTGATTCCCCATCACAACAGCGACCGGAATCCGGCTGATTCCGCTCTTCACAGCGCTGAACCAGTAATCCCAGTGATCGAGCCAGGCACCGCAGTCAACGAGATCACCCATGTTGCAGGTAAAGTCAATATCGGGTGTCCTGCCAAGTGCGCCGTTATAAACTCCTTCCCAGGTCTTATACCGATCGTTGGACTGAGAGTCCGGGAATATCAGCGCGCGGCAGTTTTCGGGATCTGATGTTCTGAAAGCTGTCCATCCGGATCTTTCGTCATTCGGACCGGTGATCTGGTACTCATACGTCGTTGACGGATGCAGTCCCGCTATCCGTACTGTCTGCAGGTGATAGGTTCTACCCTTCACCGTGTAGCTGCACGGCGATGGAATTATCCGTATCAGAGCCGACGATCAGGCGGGCATTGAATTCAGACGGCTTCCGATCCTTAAAGAAGGCGGACGCTCCAAAAGCTGCCGCACCGACCGCCACTGCGGCACCCGCTCCAATCAGAACGCGGCGCGTCGCTTTCAGCTGCTTCATATATTCTCTCTCCAGCGGATACGGCAGATCAGCCAGCCGTCCGCGTAATCAGATCGAAAAGGTCATTCGGCGTGAAGTCGCGGTAGATCGATTCACACGGCCCCGGCTCTGCGATGTACTTGCGAAGCGCGGCCGGATCCGCCTTCTGCGGCTTCAATTCATTCAGCGTCAGGGCAAGACCGAATTTCCGATAGGTTTCTTCGATCGTCTGTAACCCAAGTTCCAGAACCTGATCATCCGTCTTTCCATCCACTTCGACACCCCAGGCATCCCTGAAGTAGCGGCGGAACACGGGCTGCGCGGAATAAACTGACTTCAGCCAGTGCGGGAAGAGTGTCACGATCGAGGGGGCATACGGCAGATCCCAGTAGTACTCAATGATTCCTTCAATGAAAAATACGCTGAAATCCGCACCCTCCTTCCCAAGCGTTCCCGCGCCGAACTCATTCATGCAGGCACTCACCATCAGCTCACCGAGCGCAGCCTCATCCCCCGGTTTCTGGATAGCGCGCTCGAGATTCGCGAGCTCATTCCTAATGAGTCCGGAGGTGAACATTTCGCCATACCCTGACTGCTTCGGATTAAGGAAAGAATTCGATGCCTGAATGATGGAAGTCATCACGCCGTAAGCGAGGAACTCGGGCGGAATGGACTTGGCGTAAGCCGGATTCAGCCAGCAGAAATCCGGTATGAGCGGAGCGCCATAGAGACCGCCCGCATGATCCGTTGACTTTTCCACCATTTCAGAGGCGCTGTCGAGATCAGAACCAGAGGACGGGAAGGTCGGCACGGTGACAAGACCAAGGCGCTTTCCGGTCGTAATGCTTGAACGCTTTGCGATCAGCGGCCAGATGTCCTCCTCCTGGCAGGCGCCGTAGGCCGTGAGTTTCGCGAAGTCCATCGCGGTAGCGCCGCCGACACCAACCACAGCGCCGATTTCATTGTCCCGGCAGAGTTTCCAGGCGACCCGCGCGTGTTCAATTGTCGACTGATGAAGGTCCGCGATAGCCCAGGTACGGATCCCGATCTCCTCAAAGGCGGTCAGCATTTCGCCGAGTTCTCCGCTGCGGGCAAAATGCGGACCGCATACGACGAGAACCTTGTCCGAAAGCGCCTTTACCCCCTGCAGAAAAGCGTCACGCTTACCTTCACCAAATAGAATCCGGCCCTTGTTCTGAAACTCAAAATCTTCCATTCCTAAAACTCCCAACCGTATTGTCAGATCGTGCGCCTCTCAGCGTATCACTTAGTCTTCTTCAGGCTTAGGCACAAGCTGCAGCGCCGTTTCCATAAATGCCTTCACGGCTTTCCGCTGATAGGCCTGCTTCGGAAAACCGAATCGGATTTCGTACGTCGCTTCGCGCGGCAGCCTGAATATATCGAGCTGATTCACGTTTTTGGGTGTCAGGGTCATCCGGATAAAATTCGCCTGGCAGAAACAGGCTCCGACCCCGCGGAGACAGAGCGCGAGCAGTGTCCCGATATTGTCTGACCGTGCCTTCACCTGAGGCTGCAGGTTATTGCGGTGGAGGAAGTCCCGGGCAATGCCGCCCGAAATATCCTCAGGCTTCCCCATCACAAATGGGAAAGTGCCCAGCATCGAGAGATCACCCTGGCGGATTGCCGCCGCGAGTTCAGCCCGCTTCCCCGGAAAACGCTCTTCGACCAGACTCTTCGCGATCGCGAGAACCATTTCCTCCCGATAGAAAGGCTTCACCTCAATATCCGCCGCCATATCCGGGAAGGTCGCGATTGCGAGATCCAGATCCCCCTCCGCCAACAGCTTCGTGAGTTCCTCGTTTGTTACCTCAACGAGCTGAATCTCATAATTCGGCCACTTCTTCTGAAACTCTTCAATCAGGTTAGGCATGATTGCGAGACCGCGCGTAAAGCCGACACCAACTTTGATGAGACCGCTGTGATTCTCACTGATGTCGTTCAGCTCCATCACCATCTGCTCGTAATTCTTCTGGAAGCCGGCGGCATAGCGCAGGAATACTTCCCCGGCATAAGTGAGTTCGAGCGGCACATGGCGAACCAGGAGCGTGCAGCCGAGCTCCTTCTCGACGCCGGCAATATGAGCGGACAGCGTCTGCTGTGTGATCTTCAGTTCGGCTGCTGCGCGGGTAAAGCTTCGGATCCGTGCAACCGTCGTAAAGTACTTCATCGAGAGGAAGTTCATAGTTCTTCGTAAAAAGACTGTATACAGAAATTAGTCTGTATTGTAGAAGCCGTATTACAGACAAACAAGCGTATCCGTATCTTTTTTACAGATGGAAATGAGATCCGGAAACTTGCACTTGAAAATCAATCTTTTCCACTAAAACCGCATCCGCTAAAATGATTTTCAGGGAGCCCGCGGCATGATGGCTCCCCCAATTATTCTTAGCCGGGGTAAAAACAATGCGATGGCGTAACCGAGAATCAAGCGACAACATTGAGGACCGACGCGGGCAGTCTGGCGGCGGTGGCGGTCTCCCTCCGATCGGTGGGAAAGGCGGCATTCTGCTTCTTGTTGTCGTACTCGTGGCTGGTTACTATGGCATCGACCTTACGCCGCTTCTGAACGGCGCTGTACCGACTCAGACCACGTCTTCCGCACCGGCCGCCAATTACCAGCCGACCGCTGAGGAAAAGGAGCTTGCGGATTTCACCGGGGTCGCTCTGAAAACAACGGAAGATACCTGGGGAGAAATTTTCCAAAAAGCCGGCAGCCGCTACACACCTCCCAAACTGGTTCTTTACACGGGATCCACACCGACCGCCTGCGGTTATGGCCAAAGCGCGATGGGCCCCTTCTACTGCCCTGCTGACCAGAAGGTCTATATCGATCTCTCTTTCTACGAGGATATGAAGAAGAAACTCGGCGGCGGGGGTGACTTCGCGCTGGGTTACGTGCTCGCGCACGAAGTCGGGCACCATGTACAGAATCTTCTCGGCATCAGTGAAAAGGCTCAGAAACTGGAGAGCCAGGGATCCAAGGCGGACGCCAACCGGATTTCCGTCAAGGTTGAGCTTCAGGCTGACTGCTTTGCCGGCGTCTGGGGCAATTACATGAAGCGGGACGGTGTCCTCGAGTCAGGCGACCTGGAGAAGGCCCTGAATACTGCCACCGCTATCGGTGACGACCGTCTGCAGAAAGAAGCGACCGGGCGGGTTGTGCCTGACAGCTTCACGCACGGGACTTCAGCCCAGCGCCTTTACTGGTTCAAGCGAGGCTATAACTCCGGTAACCCGAATACCTGCAATACATTCGAGTCTGACACCTCAAACGGCGCGGTGCCCGCTACCGCCTGGGGTCGGACCGCACAGTAATCCGGGATTGCTTCAGACAAAAACGGCATAGTCCAGAGGACTATGCCGTTTTTGTTGGTCTGATCCTATCAGGCGCGCTTCGGAAGCGTCGGCTCCGTCAGCCCGTCCACACCGGCAAGAAGGAGCGCTGTCAGCGCCACCAGCTGCGGAGACTTCCAGGCTTCTTCCTGCGTCCACCACTCGTCAAGGGCGTGGTTATTGCCTTCCACGCCTCCTGCTCCAAGCGTGGTTGACGGAATGCCAAGCGACAGCGGAACATTGTGATCGGTTGACGCGCTGGCATAGCGGGTCAGAGGAATGCCCAGAGTTTCCTGTGCTGCGCGCGCCGCGAGAATCACCGGGCTCAGATCATCAGCAACACCTGCGGGACGGCTGCCGATCTGCTTCTTCGTCAGCTTAAGCTTCATATCTCCCTCGGCATTCGCGCGGCGGTTTTCTTCCTCGAGCGCCTCATCAAAACACGCGAGAACCGTCTTTTCAAGCTTCAGCAGCTCATCATTTCCGCCGGAACGGAGGTCGAGCTGTGCCTCGCAGTGCGCGGCCACCGCGTTCACAATCGTGCCGCCCTTGATCGTGCCAAGGTTATAGGTGGTACGGGGATCCTCAGGGACCTGAAGATCCGCGAATTTGGCAATGGCCCGGCCCATCGCGTGAATCGCAGACGGAGCGATGCGGAACTTATGAAAAGAATGGCCGCCGGGGCCATCGTACGAAATCAGCCAGCGGTGAGAACCGGTGGCGCCAGCGAGAATCCGCCTCACATCCGCCGCGTCAATCCCGATGAAACCATCCACCGGAACCTTCTTTTCAAAGTGAATATGTTTTTCCCCGCGAAGATCGCCGTTTCCTTCCTCACCGACACTCGCTGTAAAGAGAATGCTGCCGACGGTCTGAATATTCAGCTGATCGAGCTGACGCAGAACGCAGAGCATAGAAGCAAGGCCGCGGGTATCGTCTGAAATCCCCGGGGCGCGGTAAGTGTTCCCATCCTTCTTCACGGTGACATCCGTCCCCTCAGGGAAAACCGTGTCCAAGTGAGCCGCAATCTGCACCACGGGACCGTTTCCGGTACCGCGGCGAAGCCCGAGAACATTCCCAACTTCGTCTACATAGGCGTCTTTCAGCCCATAGTGGCGGAAAAGTGACAGCAGGAGCTCTCCCCGCTTGTTTTCCTTGAAGGGCGGCGCCGGAACCTCGCAGATCTCAATCTGCTGATCGCGCGTCGCGTCATCATCCTGACGGATCGCTTCCAGAAGCGACTTCACGGACTCAGACGCAGAGAGCTTCCGCATCGCTTCTTCAACACGCTCGGGAACCGGCGGAAGTTCAGATACTGGGGTGATCGACATGCCATTTCTCCTAATAAGGGGAACGGACGAGGCGCACAGCCGGCTTCCGCTCCGCGTGTGACTTCAAGGTAAAAATTTCTATTCCAATCCTAACTATACGGAAAACCCAGGCGTCGGATGAGCTCAAATACGCGATCGGAACCTCACCCCTTCAGAATCAGGTCCGCGACTTTCCTCATATCCGGCTCAAGCGCCGAGGCTCCGGCCTGAAGAAGTTCCTGATCGATTGCCGCACCCACGTGATTATGTCCCGTATATCCAATGCAGCGGATACCTGCCGCGACGG
>ERZ780139.3604-NODE-3604-length-10124-cov-4.857185_pt1 | contig 10124 bp, 6 predicted proteins | sample MGYA00511476_ERZ780139 | MGnify/ENA primary metagenome ERZ780139 (study PRJEB29588, sample SAMEA2158190) | human gut metagenome | biome: human gut; feature: human-associated habitat; material: faeces | place: Denmark | collected 2008/2010 ... | reverse complement strand
CCATAGGCTGAAAAAAGCTTCTTGCCTGATGAGCTGGGCGCTGGAGGTGACGACACGAGGTTAGGAGGGGAAGCGCCCAGGCGTAAGGTATCCCCAAACCAGCAACGAATCATCGTACGAATCGTCATGCCTCCATTGCATCCTTAAAATGAGAAATTAAGCAATGGGGGCACGCTGGGGTGGAGAATCGGAGCGATTTTTGCTCCGAGTAAAAACAGTGCGCCCTTTACATTTTCCCCTCCCCGTGCTACAATGACTAAAAATGAATATAGGCCTTTTAATCTAGTCCTGTGAGACTAAGAAAGGGACTTTTGCTACAGAAGAAATGAGCTGCAGTGGGCGGCGTACTTTAGGGTGCGTGCCTTTAAAGAGAAGCCTTCTTGTCTTATGGGGACAAGGGGGCTTATTTTTGTTGCAATGAATTGTTTCCCAGATTGACCATGACAAGTAAGGAGGCTATCACATGGCAAAGGCAGCGGTCAGCCTGTCCGGAAGGGATATCTTGGATCTGTCATCCCTTTCGGTCGAGGAATACGACCTCATCATGAAGACAGCAGCAGAAATGAAGAAAATCCTGAAACGGGATATCAAGAAGGTGCCTTCCCTCAGGGGAAAATCCATTGTTAACCTGTTTTATGAAAACAGCACGCGCACGCGTTCTTCGTTTGAACTTGCCGGTAAATATTTGGGGGCCGATGTCATCAATATCAGTACGGGCACTTCGAGCGTCAAGAAAGGGGAGTGCCTCAAGGATACGGTGCTCACCATGCAGTCCATGGCCTGCGATGCCATTGTTATGCGGCACCCCATCGAAGGTGCGGCCAAGTACATTGCCGATATCGTAAAACCGGTTGTCATCAATGCCGGAGATGGCTGTCATGCCCACCCCACCCAGGGTCTCCTGGATATGTTCACAATCCTTGAAAAGAAGAAATCCTTCAAGGGCCTCAAGATGGCCATCATCGGAGATATCCTCTACAGCCGTGTGGCACGCAGCAATATTGCTGCTTGGACGAAGCTTGGTGCCGATGTCCATGTGGCGGGGCCGGTCACGCTCATGCCTTACGAAATGGAAAAACTGGGCGTCACGGTCCATAAACGAGTGGAAGAGGCCATTGAAGGCGCGGATGTTGTCGACATCCTTCGTATCCAGCTTGAACGGCAGCAGAGCGGTCTTTTCCCGACACCTCGCGAATATGCCCGTATCTTTGGGGTCAACGAGGAACGCATGAAACTGGCCAAACCGGATGTGATGATCATGCATCCCGGTCCCATGAACCGCGGTCTTGAAATTTCCTATGAAGTGGGCTACAGCGACCAGGCTGTGATCCGTGAACAGGTTACCAATGGGGTGGCGGTTCGGATGGCGCTCTTATTCTTGACACTGACAGGGGGGAAACAAGTTGAAAACGCTGATTAAAAAGGGACACCTTGTCGATCCCAGCCAGCATCTGGATGCTGTGAAGGATATCCTCGTGGAGGACGGGATCATTAAACGTGTGGCTGATTCCATCGAAGAAGCCGCTGACGAAACGTATGATGCTTCAGGAAAGGTGGTTGCTCCGGGCTTCATCGACCTGCATACCCATCTTCGCGAACCGGGACTTGAAGCAAAGGAAGATATCGTTTCCGGGACGATGGCAGCGGCTCACGGCGGCATTACGCGTATTGCCTGCATGCCGAACACGAACCCTGTCATCGATACCTCGATTGTCGTGAGCGGGATCAAAAAGCGAGCGGCAGAAGAAGGCTATGCCCATGTGGAAGTCATTGGGGCTATTACGAAGGGCGAAAAGGGCAAGGAACTTTCTGAAATGGGAGATATGGCCATGCGGGGCGCAATGGCGTTTTCCGATGATGGGCACTTTGTAGAGGATCCCCTGATGATGCTCAAGGCGGCCCGTTATGTGAATTCCTTTGATAAGGCGCTCATTGTCCATGCCATTGAGGAACACATGAATCATTCGGGCTATATGCACGAAGGCGCCGTATCGGCAAGGCTGGGTGTGCCGGGCATTCCTTCCATTGCAGAAGATATGGCAGTTGCCCGCGATGCCATCATTGCCGAGTATACAGGAACCCATGTCCACATCGCTCATATTGCAAGTAAAGGGGCGGTGGATATCGTTCGCCAAGCAAAGAAAAGAGGTGTGCCCATTACGTGCGAAGTGACGGTTCATCATTTGACGCTCACTGATGAAGCCTGTGCTTCCTTTAGTACGGCAACCCGCGTTTCGCCGCCCCTTCGCAGCCGGGACCATGTGGAAGCCCTGCGGGACGCCCTCAAGGATGGGACCATTGATGCCATCGTAACGGATCACGCACCGCATGCACCGGAAGAAAAGGATGTGGAATTCCGCAATGCCCCGAACGGATTCTGCGGTCTTGAAACGAGTGTCGGGGTCATTCTGACGGAACTCTATCATACGGGTCTATTTACCATCAATGAGATTGTCGATAAAATGAGCTGCCGACCGGCTGAACTTTTCCACCTTGACGGGGGCACCCTCCGCGAAGGCAGTTCCGCCAATATCACCATCCTGGATCTTGATAAGGATTGGGTCGTCGACAGCAGCAAGTTCTATACCCGCGGCAAGGTCACGCCTTTTAATGGAAAACACTGCAAAGGGCAGGCTGCCGCCACCATGGTCGATGGTGTATTTGTGATGAAAGACGGTGTCGTATGCAAAAAGTAAAAGGTAAGTTGGTACTAAAAGATGGTGGTGTCTATGAAGGAACCCTTTATGGGGACCATCCGGCTGTTGGTGAAGTCGTCTTCACAACAGGCATGAGCGGCTATCAGGAAACCCTGACGGACCCTTCTTTCTGCGGACAGATTGTAGTCTTTACCTATCCGCTCATCGGCAACTATGGCTGCAATCCCATTTTTGATCAAGGGGATGGCTGCTGCTATGAAGGGCTTATCGTTGATGAACTCTGCGATGAACCGAGTTCTTGGCGCGACGAAGGAACGGTCCTTTCCTTCCTTGAAAAGAACCATATTCCGGTCCTTGCTGATGTGGACACGCGGGCCATTACGCGCCGCATCCGGGCTTACGGTACGCTTCAAGGCGTCATCGTTCCTTATGATATGCCTGATGAAGACGTCCAAAAGCTCCTTGCCACGCCGGAACGGCATGATCAGGTGGCTCAGGTGACGACAAAGAAAGTCTACCACATGGGGGACAAGGAAAAGAGCAAATTCAGCGTTGCTGTCATGGACTATGGTATTAAGCGCAATATCCTCAAGAGCCTTGTGGAAAAGGGTTGCTGCCTGACGGTCTTCCCGGCGGAAACACCGGCTGAAGAAGTCCTTGCCATCGATCCTGATGGGATCTTCCTTTCAAATGGCCCCGGCGACCCGGCGGACCTTACGGTTGAAATCGACAACATCAAGAAGATGATTGGCAAGAAACCTATCTTTGGAATTTGCATGGGGCATCAGGTCATGGCCCTTGCGTGCGGGGCCAAGACAAAGAAAATGCTCTTTGGCCACCGCGGCATCAACCAGCCGGTGCGGGACTATGTGGATAACTGCATCATGATTACGTCCCAGAACCACGGCTTTATGGTTGACGAAGATTCCCTGAAGGGGCTTCATGTGAAGGTCATCAACCGTTCCCTCAACGATGGCACCATTGAAGGAATCCAGTATCTTGATCATCCGACCTTTACGGTCCAGTTCCATCCGGAAGCTTCCCCGGGACCGAGCGGAAACGGATATCTCTTTGACCGCTTTATTACCATGATGGGGGGACACTGATTATGCCAAAAAGAAACGATGTCAATAAAGTCATGGTCATTGGCTCCGGTCCAATCATCATTGGTCAGGCTGCCGAATTTGACTATGCAGGAACCCAGGCCTGCCGGGCCCTTAAAGAAGAAGGACTGGAAGTTGTCCTTGTAAACTCCAACCCGGCGACCATCATGACCGATGTGCATATTGCTGACCGCGTCTATGTCGAACCGCTCAATGTGGAATTTCTTGAAAGCGTCATCCAAAAGGAACGGCCGGATTCCTTGCTTGCTACCTTAGGCGGCCAGATTGGCCTTAACCTTGCCATCGAACTTGATAAGACGGGCATCCTCAAAAAATACAATGTGAAGCTCATTGGGACCCAGATCCCGAGCATCATGAAGGCTGAGGACCGAGAACTCTTCAAAGAAACGATGGAAAAACTCCATCAGCCCATTCCTCAGAGCACGATTGTGGAAAGCGTTGCCGCGGCAAAGGAATTTGCCGACCGCATCGGCTATCCGCTCATTGTGCGTCCGGCCTATACATTGGGCGGTACGGGCGGCGGCATTGCCCACAACGATGCTGAACTCGACGATATCTGCACGAAGGGGCTCCAGTACAGCCTCATTGGTCAGGTCCTCATTGAACGCTCCGTTGCCGGCTGGAAGGAAATTGAATTTGAAGTCATCCGCGACCATGCCGACAACTGCATTACGGTCTGCAATATGGAAAACCTTGATCCTGTGGGCGTCCATACGGGCGACTCCATCGTCGTGGCGCCGTGCCAGACCCTGACGGACCGTGAAGTCCAGATGCTGCGTACGGCCGCTATTGATATTGTCCGCGAACTCGGCGTTGAAGGCGGCTGCAACGTGCAGTATGCCCTGAACCCTGACAGCGAGGAATATATCGTCATTGAAGTCAATCCCCGCGTCAGCCGTTCGTCCGCTCTTGCTTCCAAAGCAACGGGATATCCCATTGCCAAGGTGGCATCAAAGATTGCTGCCGGCTATACCCTTGATGAAATCGAAAATGCCGTTACGAAAAAGACCACGGCTTGCTTTGAACCGACCTTGGACTACTGCGTCCTGAAGATTCCTCGCTGGCCTTTTGACAAATTTGTCAAGGCAGACCACACCCTGGGTACGCAGATGAAGGCAACGGGCGAAGTCATGGCCATTGAACGCAACATCGAAGCAGGGCTCCTCAAAGCCATTCGCTCCCTTGAAATCGGCCTGATTCACCTCGATATGCCGGAATTCCATGCCCTCAGTGACGAAGAAGTTTTTGCCAAGGTTCATCTTGTCAATGATGAACGCTTCTTTGCCATCGCTGAAGCCTTCCGCCGTGGCATGACCGTCGACGAGGCTCACGAAATTACTAAGATTGATGAATTCTTCCTGCGGAAGATTCGTCATATCGTAGAAATCGAAAAGGCCATCAAGGAAGGTCCGCTTACGAAAGAGCTCATGAAGGAAGCCAAGAAACGCGGTTTCTGCGATGAGGAAATTGGCCTTCTTACAGGTAAGTCGGCTCTTGAAATCCGCGCCCTGCGCAAGGAAATGGGAATTGTACCAGTCTACAAGATGGTGGATACATGCGCAGCCGAATTTGACGCGGAAACGCCGTACTACTATTCGACCTACGGTGTCGAAGACGAAGTGCGGCCCAGCAATAAGAAGAAAGTTGTCGTTCTCGGGTCCGGTCCAATCCGCATCGGTCAGGGCGTTGAATTCGACTACTGCTCGGTACACTCTGTCTGGGCCCTCAAAGAAGAAGGATACGAAACAATCATCATCAACAACAATCCGGAAACGGTTTCCACGGACTTTGATACGGCAGACCGTCTGTATTTTGAACCGCTGACCTTGGAAGACGTGCTGAATGTCATCGACCGGGAACAGCCTGAAGGCGTCATTGTCCAGTTTGGCGGCCAGACGGCCATCAACCTTGCCGGGCCCCTTCATAGCTGCGGCGTGAAGATCCTTGGTACGAGCGTCGATGATATTGACCGCGCCGAAGACCGTGAACGCTTTGATGAAGTCCTGACGGAAGTAGGCATTCCCCGTCCGAAAGGACACACCGTCTTTGATGTGGAAGGCGCTGTGAAAGCCGCCCACGATGACGGCTATCCTGTCATGGTCCGTCCGAGCTACGTTCTTGGCGGCCGTGCGATGGAAATCGTCTATAACGATGATCAGCTGCGCTACTATATGGCAAATGCCGTCAAGGCCTCGAAGGAACATCCTGTCCTTGTTGATCATTACCTCATGGGGACGGAAGTCGAAGTCGATGCCATCAGTGACGGCGTCGATGTCGTCATCCCGGGCATTATGGAACACATTGAACGGGCTGGTGTACACTCCGGTGACTCCATCGCCGTTTACCCGCCGCGCACGCTGAGCGAACACATCATCGAAGCAATCATTGAATACACCAATAAGCTGGCCCTGACGCTCCACGTCAAAGGTCTGCTCAATATCCAGTACATCGTCCGCGATGAAAAGCTCTATATCATCGAAGTGAACCCGCGCTCCAGCCGGACCGTCCCGTTCCTGTCGAAGGTCACGGGGATTTCCATGGTGGATGTTGCTACCAAGTGTGCGGTAGGTAAGAGCCTCAAGGAACAGGGCTTTGAATCGGGCCTGAAACTCTTCCCGGATTATTACGCTGTCAAGGCACCGGTCTTTTCCTTCAACAAGATGACCGATGTGGATATCACCTTGGGACCGGAAATGAAGTCCACGGGCGAAGTCATGTGCATTGATAACCAGTTCCCACGCGCCCTTTATAAGGCCTGCGTTGCTGCTGGGACCAATGTGCCGGATAAGGGAACTATCCTCATTACGGTCGCTGATAAGGATAAAGACGAAGTGACGGAAATTGCCGAAGGCTTTGAAGATTTGGGCTATACGATTGCGGCAACGGAAGGCACGGCAAACTTCCTCCGCAGCAAGGGCATGACCGTGGAAACGGCAGCCAAGATTGGCGAGGACAGTCCGAACCTTCTGGATGATATCAAGGAAGGCAAGATCTGCATGGTCATCAATACCATGAACCATGGGGAAAGCACGCGCAGTGACGGGTTCCGGATCCGCCGCAGTACGGTGGAACACGCCATTCCTTGCCTGACGAGCCTTGATACGGCCCGCGCCCTCCAGCATGCCCTGGGGGCTATGCGCCGCCGCCGCATTGTCAGTGTCGTTGCCCTGCAGGACCTTAAAACGGAGTAAGCCATGACGAAATTCTTGGAAGATGGAAGAGTGGTGGGGCAGCGCAGCCTGTCCCACGACATCCGAATCATGGAAATTTGGTCACTGCAGGTAGCGGCCTCGGCTGAACCCGGTCAGTTTGTGACTGTAAAGAGCAACGATTTGAGTGTGCCTCTTTTGCGCCGTCCTTTTGGGGTATCCGGCGTCAATCGTGACAAAGGTACCTTCCTTCTCATTTACCGGATTGTGGGGGAGGCGACGCAGCTGCTTGACCAGCTGAGAAAAGGGGATTCTATCAGTGTCATGGGTCCTTTGGGACGCGGTTTTGACCGGACCCACCATAAGGTTCTTCTTGTTGGCGGCGGTGTTGGCCTTGCGCCCCTTCGTTTCCTTGCGGAAGATTATCCCCAAGCGGACGTGGATGTCCTCATTGGCGCCCGCACGGCAGAGGAGCTTTTTTGGACGGACCTGTTTCGGGATAAGACGGTTCACCAATTTGAGACTACAGAAGATGGCTCCCGGGGGACGAAGGGGCTTATCACGGCGCCTTTGGGGCAGCTTCTTGATGAGGGCGGATATGACTGTGTCTATGTCTGCGGACCTTCACCGATGATGCGGGCTGTGACGAAAGTCGTGGAACCGCGGGGCATTCCCTGTCAGATTTCCCTTGAAAAGTACATGGGCTGCGGCCTTGGCGCGTGCCTTTCCTGCACATGCAGCGGTATCGGTAAACGGGTCAAGGTCTGTAAGGATGGCCCTGTCTTTTGGTCACGGGAGGTGTCGGAATGGTAAACAATAGGACCCTTCTTGAAACTGAGCTTTGTGACCTTCATCTCAAGACCCCTATCACCACAGCGTCGGGGACCTTTGGATTTGGCCTTGAATTTACGGATTTTCTTGACCTAAACAACGTGGGCGCCATTACGGTAAAGGGCACGACCCTTCATCCCCGGGCCGGCAACAAGGGACAGCGCATTGTTGAGACCCCTTCGGGTATCCTTAACTGTGTAGGTCTTGAAAACCCCGGTGTGGACGTTTTCCTAAAAGAGACCTTGCCTCAGCTGAAGGCATATGACACAAAGGTCATCGTGAACATTGATGGGGACAGCGCTGCCGAATATGGCGAACTTGCTGCCATGCTTGACGTGGATGGCGTTGATGCGCTGGAACTCAATATTTCCTGCCCCAATGTTGCCCAAGGGGGCCTTGCTTTTGGCACGAGCTGCAGTGCTGCCGCGCAAGTCGTGGAAGCAGCCAAGAAGCGAACCCATAAGCCCATCATTACAAAACTTTCACCGAATGTGACGGATATCACGGAAATTGCCAGAGCCGTGGAAGCGGCAGGGACCGATATGATTTCCTTGATCAATACGCTGGTGGGTATGAAGATTGATATCCAGACCCAAAAGCCGGTCCTGGGCAATATCATGGGCGGCCTTTCCGGTCCAGCGGTCCGTCCTGTTGCTGTGCGCATGGTCTATCAAGTTGCTCAGGCTGTTAAGGTGCCCCTCATTGGGATGGGCGGGATTACCTGTGCCGCTGATGCCATTGAATTTTTCCTTGCCGGAGCGTCTGCCATTGCCGTAGGGACTGCTAATTTTGACAATCCACGGCTTGCAGAAACCATTTCGCAGGGGATCGCGGCCTATCTTATCGACCATAACCTCGAAAATATTCGGGACCTTGTTGGCAAGGCCCTGCCCAATCAGTAAGGAGAAGAAGGAAATGACGAAGGTAAAAGACCGTCTGATTGTAGCCCTTGATTTTCCTACGGGGAAAGAGGCCAAGGACCTTGTTGAGGAACTGGGTGATGCGGTTACATTTTATAAAGTAGGGATGGAGCTTTTTTACAGTGAAGGCCCGGCTATTGTTTCCTACCTGAAGGAACAGGGCAAGAAGGTCTTCCTTGACCTCAAGCTCCAGGATATTCCCAATACAGTGGCGCACAGTCTTGCTGTGTTGACGCGTCTTGGAGTGGATATCATGAATGTCCACGCCGTTGGTGGACCCAAAATGATGGCAGAAGGCGTGAACGCCATCCGGGAAGCAGCGGAAAAACTCGGCGTCGCGGCACCAAAACTCATTGCTGTGACAATCCTTACGAGTATGGATGAAGCGCAGTGGGCGCCTCTTGGTTATGCAAAGCCCATTGGCGAGGAAGTCCTTGCCCTGGCGGCGCTTGCTAAGGAAAGCGGCCTTAGTGGGGTCGTTGCTTCCCCGCGGGAAGCTGAAGGCATCCGCAAGGCCTGTGGCAGCGATTTTCTCATCGTGACGCCCGGTATCCGTCCGACTTGGGCGGCAGCCAATGATCAGAGCCGCATTGCGACGCCAAGTATGGCCATGAAAAATGGGTCAACCCATCTTGTAGTCGGTCGGCCCATTACGAAAGCGGAAAACAAGATTGACGCGGTCAATCGGATCTTGAAAGAAATGGAAGGTGCCCTTCATGAATAACAAAAGTGTCCTGAGTATGCTCGAAGAAACCAATGCTGTCATGCATGGCCATTTTCTCCTCACGAGCGGACTTCATAGTCCCATCTATGTGGAAAAATTCAATGTCCTGCAGCGCCCGGAATATACGGAACAGCTCTGCAAGGAAATTGCCAGCCGGTTCATCAACGACAATGTGGAACTTGTTGTCGGTCCGATGACGGGCGGCATTCTCCTGGCCTATGAAGTGGCAAAGAACCTTGGAACGAGATTCTTCTTTACGGAACGAGTCAATGGCAAGATGACCTTCAAGCGGGGCTTTGCCATCAAACCGGGAACCCGTGTCCTTGTGGTGGAAGATATTGTAACTACGGGCGGCAGTGTCCGGGAAGTGCTCGATGTCGTCAAGGGCGAAGGCGGCGTTCCCATTGGTGTCGGCCTCCTCGTAGACCGCAGCGGCGGCAAAGTGGACTTTGGTGTCCGCACGGAACCGCTCCTGCGTCTTGATGTAGAAACCTATAAACCGGAAGAGTGTCCCATGTGCAAAGAAGGTACACCCCTGACTCAGCGCGGCCGGACGGGGAAGTAAGAAGATAAGGAAAACTGCGGTGCCAAAGGCGCCGCAGTTTTTTGTTTGGGAAAGATGCTGTGGTGCTGTGATGTTGTGATGCTAAAAGACCGCACGGCACGGCGCCAAACCGTCTCCCTATCGGTCGTGGGCGCCGAATTGATTTTTTGGTCAC
>ERZ780139.3600-NODE-3600-length-10131-cov-4.846368_pt1 | contig 10131 bp, 8 predicted proteins | sample MGYA00511476_ERZ780139 | MGnify/ENA primary metagenome ERZ780139 (study PRJEB29588, sample SAMEA2158190) | human gut metagenome | biome: human gut; feature: human-associated habitat; material: faeces | place: Denmark | collected 2008/2010 ... | reverse complement strand
ACCGTATAGCTTGTGTTGATAGCCTTAGTGCCGGTGTAGATAGTTACCCACTTGCCGTTCTTGTACTGCTGTAACTCATATCCGCTTGCAGTCGTACCCTTGTTCCAGCCGAGCGTTATTGAATTCTTGGTTGTGGATTTAGCCTTGAAACCGCCTACGCCGTTAAGTATACGGTAGTATAACCCATAAGTTTCTGCTTCTGCAATAATAGCCAAACTGTCACCGATAAACGGCAACTTATCCCCAGCGGTGTAGCAACAGCCGTCAGCATCATAACCGCCGACAAAACCGCCGCGCTGATTTTCTTTGCTTTCTTAAACATAATATACTTCCTTTATTTCAGGCAAGCTTGATTATTCCCCACTTGCCGTTTTGCTTAGCCCACGCCTTACCGTCATATACCGATGAAATATCGTCAAACCGGCACTTCACAACTTCATTTCCGTTGACATCTATAAGTCCCCATTTGCCGCTTTTGCATACAGGCAGATAGCCGTTCAGATAGTAAAGCTCCTGATTATCATTATCAGTCTTGTCATATTTACCGTCTGAATAGCATTTTCCGTTCTTGTCGAAAACGTATATCTTGTTATTTTTCCAGAAAACTATTCTGTTGCAATCGCTGAATATATCGGCTGTTTCAGATTTAAAATAGCCGTCATATTCCATTGGTACTGTTATTTTACCGCCTGATATAAGCCCATACATTCCCGTTCCCGGCTTATCGGTATAAAAATCGTGTTGTAACGTTTTCTCTCCATATAATAGTATTGTTTCTCCCTCGGCAGTTACAGATGAAACTACCGGTTTGTACACTTCTGAAAGTTCGTCACCGGTCAACTCTTTATTTCCCATCATCAAGTCATCAAAATAAATTCGACCGGTATCTATATCATAGTAATAAACCGATCCCGGATCGCTTCCGATTCCCGATGAAGGTTCTACCTCTTTCAAATTTTCGTTTAACCAATAATCCTTATAATATTTATAGTCGCCATCGCTATCTTTCAGATAGCTGACCTCAATATAATGATATCTGTACATCCAGTTTGAAATATTGATTTTGTCATATTTATTATCGAGTATCGTCTTTCCGTTTATGTCTATAAGTCCACATTTGCCTGAAGTATCTGTCACCGTAAAAATTCCTTTATATTCTTTTCCCGGATTGTATTGACACACACCGTTTTTTTCTCTTACAAACGACGCAAGAGTTCCTTCTCCCCACGGAGTGTCAAACTGTTTAACTACAGCCACATCATCATACGCATAACTCGGATTTATCGCCCACGAGTACTCATCGGAAACCTGCGAATGTGCAGGCTTCTGTTGTGCCGGTTCCTTAGTCGTTGTAGTCGTCGGTGCGGTCGTGACCGTCACCTTACTGTCCGACAGATAATCCGTATGTATAAATGTGCCGTCTTTCAGCTTTGCATAACCCGTATCGGTCACAGCGACCACTGTAACCTTATCGTTGACGTTATACAGCTTTACCGTTTCAGAGCCGAGAATGGCTTTTTTTCTGCTGTAACAGCCGACCGTCACATACTTTGTACCCTCAGACTTTGTTTCTTTCCATTCTGCTTTTGTCGTATTGCCTTTCTTTGTTGTAACCGCTGTGGTTTCAGGCTTCTTTTCGGTTGTTGAGACAGATATTCTGTCAGAGGATGTCCGACTTTCGGTTTCGGCACTTTCATCTTTGCCGGAAGTGTTGAAAAAAGCAGATAATTCTGCTTTCACGCCCGATTCGTTGAGTGAAACTCCGCCATCAGCCGAGCAACCGCTCACGGCGACCGCCGACAGAATCACCGCCGACATTATCGCCGATTTAACTCTCTTACCATTCATTGATTTACTCCTTTTACTCTTTTACCGTAATTGTCACTGTTCGCACAATTTCTCTGTATTCCGTATTGATAATAACATTTTTCTTTTCGGTCTTTCAACCCATCCGACAAAATCAGCATATAAAACAGCAAAATTTGCAGATCTGAATTTGGTTATAATTCACATCCATACGATAAAATATAAGACGCACCTGTTTTGCCGATCAGACTTTCAAAAAAGACAAACCGTAACATACGCAATTTGTATACAAATCGTCGTATATTATCCCTTTGCCACGAATACTATCGCTTCTGCCCGTATAATACTTTGCCCGACATTTCCCGTATTTCTTTGCGCAGTACTGTTACTTACTGCGACAAAAAGCGCCGTATACCAATTGTAAAATAATAACATATTGATATTCCCGCTTTTTTCGTTTTGCATCGGGAATATCTGCATTTGCGAAAGGATGTTTACAATGTCAAGGGCAGTAACAAATAACAACGTACATATACGCGACCGGTCGGTGATAAGATGCGGTACGGTAATGCTTATTGCGGCGGTCATTTCCATGAGTACCGTGTTCGGAAAACCGTCGCCGTTTGCGGCGTCGTTTGCGGCGGCGATGAGCGGTATCGATTGTATAAGCGCTTTTGTCGGCAGTGTAGCAGGCTATATTCTGGGCGGCAATTATTCGGACGGCGTTACCGTCACATCGGCACTGCTGTCGGTGGTCGCTATCCGCCTTATCGTTTCCCGCAGAAAAACCGCCGCTTCCGATGCGGTATCGGCTATAACTGCGGCAGGTTCTGTTTTTGCCGCAAACTTTCTAACCTCGTCCTCCGTAAGCGATATTATGAACTGCATTATCCTGTCTGCTATGGCAGGCGGCGGTGCAGTCGTGGCGCTCAGGCTTATGCGCCTGTCGTCAAAGCGTGAGCTTGTAAAGGTGACTGTCAGGAGCGACCCTCTCAGCTTTATCTGCGTTATCGGCGGCTGTGCCATAGTATCTGGGATTTTGTCGCACTACAGCATAGGCGTATTCAATTTCGGTGTTATCTTTGCATCGGGACTGGCTCTTTGCGCCGCTATGAAGTACGGGAGCGGAGCGGGTGCAGTGTGTGCCGCCGCCTGTGCGCTTGGCGCATCGGTAGGTATGGACGGCAATGCGTTTCTTGCGGCGGCTCTTACACCTGCGGCGGCTCTCGCAGGTATGTTCTGCGGCGGAAAGAAGATAAGCGCAGCAGGAGCGTTCGTGCTGACTGCTACAATCTGCACCGCCTTTTTTACAATGGACAACTCAAAGCTTGCCGTAGCGGCTGATATTTTTATGTCGTCGGCAGTCTTTATGCTCCTCCCGTCAAAGCTTACCGTTGAACAGACCGATATGGTCAGGCTGACCGCAGGCGAAAACAGTATACGCAGATTGTTTGCGAAACGGCTTAAGTTTGCAGAAGGTGCAATTGCAGAGGTACGGCGCACAGTCGGACTTACTGCCGAAAAGCTTGACAACGTTCAGCCGAGAGATATGAGCTGGGTATATAATACAGCCTGTGACAGTATTTGCAGAAAATGCAGATATAATATGCAATGCTGGGGAAAAGAATACGGCGACAGCATAAAGCAGTTTGCCAGACTTACAAATGCTGTTAAAAGCGGTGAAGAACCCACTCCGGAACTGTTTTCCGCACCATTATCCGGGCGTTGTCCGCATAAGGAGCAGTTATGCGACAAAATACACAAGCTTTACACCACATTGTCCGAAAATGAAGCGGAACGCAGGAGAATAGCACGCATGAGGTCTGTTCTGACCGCTCAGTTATCGGCAACAGAACAGATCCTGTCCCAGTTATCGGATGAAATCGAAAACAGCGGCGACATTGAGCCCGAATATAATGAAACTGCGATAAACGTACTGTACAAGCTCGGCTGTGAAGATGCCGATGCTGTCAGCGTTCAGCTCGGCGAACAGGGCAGGATGTCGGTAGAAGCCTATTCCGATACCGGTTTTTTTGCATCAAAGCAGGATATCTGCGAGGCGCTGACGCTTGCTTTCCGCCGACATTTTGACCTCCCCACAATAAGCCGTGTGGGCGGCGGCTGTAAGCTCAGCGTTTTCTCCCGCACTACCTATACGCTTGATATTGAGATATGCCAGCTCAGTAAAACCGAAGGCACCGCCTGCGGCGACTATTACGACAGCTTTATTGACAAGAGCGGCATTGCCTATGTAGTCTTGTCGGACGGCATGGGTAGCGGAAGCAGAGCGCGTGTGGATTCGTCCTTTGCCTGCGGTATGCTGATAAGACTGCTGCAAGCGGGAGTGGGTATAGACGCAGCAATAAACGTAATCAATACATCCCTTATGTGCAAGTCCTCCGACGAGAGCTTTGCAACGCTTGAGATATGTGCTGTCGACCTGTACAGCGGTAAAACCGACTTGTATAAGGCAGGCAGTGCAAATACCTATATCAAGTGCGGAAGCCGCTGTATGCGGCTTGGTTGTAAAGGACTGCCTGTCGGTGTAAGGACGAACCTGTCTACGACCGCAGGACATTCACGATAGGAAACCGCGACATGATAGTAATAACAAGCGACGGCGCAGAACTTAACGAGAAGTGGCTTTACCGCGAAATGGACAAGGAGCCCGACTTAAAGGAATTTTCAAAAGAAGTAGCTGCTACTGCCAGATTTTATGCGGGTGAAGACAAAAGCGACGACATTTCCGTAATTGCAATGCGGCTGAACAAATAATTAACTATAATTATAAATGGTATTGACCTCGGAGCTGTCGGGTGTTAAAATATAAAGCGGTACTGTCTGCCTGTGACAGTGCCGCTTGATTTTGTTATATACGAGGTTTTTATGAAAGCGGATACACTCAGAAAAACATATATTGCGGCGTTGCTTGCAATGCTCTGTTCTGCACTGTGGGGCAGTGCATTTCCGTGCGTCAAGATAGGATACGGATTGTTCTCTGTAGATACGGCAAACCCGGCATCGCTGATATTATTTGCCGGAGTAAGGTTTTTCATAGCCGGAATTATGGTTATCATAATCGGCAGTATTATGCACAAAAAACCGATGATACCCAAACTCCGTAAGTACCGAAAGTTATCTCGCTGAGCTTGTTCCAGACTATTCTGCAATATCTGTTCTTCTATATCGGACTTGCAAACACAAGCGGAGTAAAGTCCTCCGTTATTGAGGGAATGAGCGTGTTCGTCTGCATTCTGATATCATCGCTTATATTCCGTCTGGAAAAGCTGACATGGCTCAAGATAACGGGTTGCGTGCTCGGCACTGCGGGCATTATCGTAATCAATCTCGACAGCTCACTGCTCAGTGGATTCAATCTTACCGGCGACGGATTTATCCTTATCTCCACAGTTGCATACGCACTGTCATCGGTGCTTATAAAGCGCTTTTCTGCTGATACAGACACTATGATGCTCAGCGGTTGGCAGTTTCTGTTCGGCGGTGCTGTAATGACTGTTATAGGATTGATTGCCGGCGGAAGTCTGGGCATTGCCGGAAGTCCCGCCCTCGCAACGCTTATGCTCCTTTATCTTGCTTTTATTTCAGCCTGCGCCTATTCGATATGGAGCACACTACTGAAATATAATCCTGTATCAAAGATCGCAGTGTTCGGATTCATGAACCCGGTATGCGGAGTACTGCTCTCGGCGCTTCTGCTGGGTGAGACACAGCAGGCATTCCGGCCTGAAGCACTCATTGCACTTGTGTTTATCAGTCTTGGAATTTTCATAGTAAACAAAGGACAGGAACAAAAAGATCGGTAAATCATATTACAGATTGCGATATTCTAGGCGAAATATACTTTTTGTATTTATTGCGCATACTTTTTCATGAAAAAGTAAAAAAAGTTTTAAAAAACGCTTGACATCAAAGTTTTGTTGTGATATAATAATAAAGTTATAATAGGAATAGTATCGGAAGGTATTTGCAGCATGAGAGTTTTGGGCATCGACCCCGGCTACGCCATCGTGGGCTGGGGCGTGGTGGATTACGCAGGCAACCGGTTTGCGCCGGTGGACTTCGGTGCGGTGTGCACCGACGCGGGCGTGCCGTTCGAGCGCCGTCTGGACGAGGTGTATGCAGGCATCAAAGAGGTGATCGAGCGCACCCGGCCCGAGGTGCTTGCCATCGAAAAGTTGTTCTACCAGCACAATCAGACCACGGTCATCGGCGTGGCAGAAGCCCGCGGCGTGATCCTGCTGGCGGCAGCGCAGGCAGGCCTGCCTATCTACGAGTACACCCCCATGCAGGTAAAGCAGGCTGTTACCGGTTACGGCAAGGCCGTGAAAAAGCAGGTGCAGGAGATGACCCGTGTGCTGCTGCATCTGCCCGCCGTGCCAAAGCCGGACGATACCGCCGATGCACTGGCTATGGCCATCACCTTCTGCCACACCAACGGCAACCAGCTCAACCGCTTTGTCCGCCGTGTGGCCGGGCCGATCTGACCCTCTCACCGGTTCCGTCCGCCTGCAGCGGCGCGGCACCGGAGTTCTCCCGAAGGGCGAGCTGAACAGAGGAAAATTGGCCGACACAGAAACTGAGAGGGCTTTAAATGATCTACTGTCTGACAGGAAAAATCGTCAAAAAAAGCATGAATGCCGTGGTGCTCAGCTGCGGCGGTGTAGGCTACTATGCCCAGTGCCCGGCCAGCGTGGCCGGGGCCTTGCCCGGCGTGGGCAAGGAAGCCACCATTTATACCGTGATGAGCGTCACCGAGAACGACGTGAGCCTTTACGGCTTTGCCACCGAGGAGCAGCAGGCCTGCTTTGAGATGCTGACCGCCGTGTCCGGCGTGGGGCCTAAGGTGGGTCTTGCCATCCTGAGTGTGATGGAGCCGGACCGCGTGGCACTGGCAATCTCGGCGGGGGACCACAAGGCGTTCAAGGCGGCTTCCGGCGTGGGGCCGAAGCTTGCACAGCGCATCGTGCTGGAGCTGAAGGACAAGGTCGCCAAGGGCTTTGTGGACGGCATCTCGCTGGAGGATGTGGCAGGCGCTTCCGCCGACACACAGGCTTCTCAGGGCAGCAGTCAGGCCATTGCGGCGCTGGTGTCGCTGGGGTACAGCCAGAGCGAAGCAGCGCTTGCCGTTTCCAAGATCGACGCGGCATTGCCCGTGGAAGAGATCATCAAACTGGCCTTGCGCAGCATGGCAGGCAGGAGGTAAAGAATGCAGGACGAAACTGCGCTGTACGGCGCAAAAATGATGCAGCCCGGCATGACGGCGGCGGACAGCGAGGAAAACAACCTCCGCCCGCAGCATCTGGAAGACTATATCGGGCAGGAAAAGGTCAAGCAGAACCTGAAAATTTACTTGGAAGCTGCCAAGCGGCGCGGCGAACCGATGGACCACATCCTGCTCTACGGCCCGCCGGGCCTTGGCAAGACCACACTGGCAGGCATCATTGCCAACGAAATGGGCGTACAGATCCGTATTACCAGCGGCCCGGCCATTGAAAAGCCCGGCGACCTTGCCGCCCTGCTCACCAATCTGCAGGAGGGCGATGTACTGTTCATCGACGAGATCCACCGCCTGTCCCGTCAGGTGGAAGAGGTGCTGTATCCGGCACTGGAAGACTATGCGCTGGATATCATGATCGGCAAAGGCCCCAGCGCCCAGAGCATCCGCATCAATCTGCCCCGGTTCACGCTGGTGGGCGCTACCACCCGCGCCGGACAGATCACCGGCCCGCTGCGCGACCGCTTTGGCGTGCTGCTCAAGCTGGAGCTGTACAGCCCGGACGAGCTTTCCCGCATCATCATGCGGTCGGCGGGCATTCTGGATCAGCCCATCACCCCGGAAGGCGCTTATGAGCTGGCAAAGTGCAGCCGTGGCACCCCCCGCGTGGCAAACCGCTTTTTGAAGCGCATCCGCGACTTTGCCACCGTGCTGGGCGACGGCATCATTGACCGGGATGTGGCCCTGATGGGCCTCAAGCGGATGGACGTGGACGCACTGGGTCTGGACGAACTGGACCGCAGTATGCTGCGTGCGATCATTGAAATGTACAACGGCGGCCCGGTGGGTCTGGAAACGCTGGCGGCGGCCCTCGGCGAGGAATCCGTCACGCTGGAAGACCTGTGTGAGCCGTATCTGATGCAGATGGGCTTTCTGACCCGGACGCCCCGGGGCCGGTGCGTGACCCGCCTGGCCTACGAGCATTTGGGCATGAAAGCCCCGGAGTCCGGGGCACCGGAGGACAACGGCCAGCAGAGCCTGTTCTGATCCAACCATACGCAGGTGCCCGGCTCCGGGCACCGTGCTGTGATAAGTTCCCCGGAGGGGCGGGCAATGCTGAGGGGCACTGCCTGAAAGGGATTGCTTTTATCGAAAGTGAGGTATTTTTTATGGGGAAGTATTTTGGGACCGACGGTGTGCGCGGCGTGGCCGGTGCAGACCTGACCTGTGAGATGGCGATGCTCATCGGACGCGGCGCTGCCGCCGTGCTGACCAGCAGCACCGGCCATAAGCCCCGTATCCTCATCGGCAAGGACACCCGCCAGTCCGGTGATATGCTGGAAGCAGCCCTGACCGCCGGTCTGTGCAGCGTGGGTGCGGATGTGGAAAGTCTGGGTGTTTTGCCAACGCCCGCTGTGGCCTATCTGGTGGGCAAGTACAATGCCGATGCCGGCATCGTGATCTCTGCCTCCCACAATCCGATGGAGTTCAACGGCATCAAGATCTTTGCCGGTACCGGCTATAAGCTGCCGGACGAGGTGGAGAACCAGATCGAAGCCTACATCGACAATAATTGCGCGGGCATTGAGCTGAAGACCGGTGCCGAGGTGGGCCGTGTGTACCGCCGCGATGACGGCCTGCAGGACTATGTGGATCACCTGTATGAGTCCATCCACGGCGATCTGACCGGCCTGAGGGTCTGCATCGACTGCGCAAACGGCGCATCCGCAGCAGTGGCACAGAAGCTGTTCCCCCGTCTGGGCGCAAAGTGCACCTTTATCGGCATTGAGCCTGACGGCCAGAACATCAACAAGGGCGTGGGCAGTACCCATCTGGAAAATCTGGAAAAGGCCGTGGTGGAAGGCGGCTTTGACTGCGGCATTGCCTTTGACGGTGATGCCGACCGCTGCCTTGGCTGCGACGAAAAGGGTCACGAGATGGACGGCGACAAGATCATTGCCCTGCTGGCCATGACCATGAAGGAAAAAGGCCGTCTGGACGGCGACACCGCCGTGGTTACGGTCATGTCCAATCTGGGCTTCATCAAATATATGGAGAGTCAGGGCATCAACACCGAAAAGACCGCCGTGGGCGACCGCTACGTGCTGGAAAACATGCGCGAGAACGGCTTTGCCATCGGCGGCGAGCAGAGCGGCCATGTCATCCTGCTGCACCATGCCACCACCGGCGACGGTGAGCTGACCGCCGGCAAGCTGCTCAAGCTGCTGGCCGAGAGCGGCAAGAAGATGAGCGAGCTGAACGGCATCTATGAACAGTACCCCCAGGTGCTGGTGAATGTGACCGCCAATGCTGCCCAGAAGGCCGCCTACAAAGAGGACGAAGTGCTGGCCGGTTTCATTGAGAACGAGCAGCAGAAGCTCATGGGCATGGGCCGCGTGCTGGTGCGGGTGTCCGGCACCGAGCCGAAGATCCGCGTGATGGTGGAGGGCCAGGATCTGGACGCCATCCACCGCTGCGCCGACCGCATCGTGGATAAGATCAACAAGCGCATTCTGGGCCAGTAAGAAACGGATAAAAGAGAAGGGAGGACGCTATGCGCCCTGCAGATACCTGGAAAGACTATGAACTGCTGGATGCCACCGACGGCAACCGTCTGGAGCGCTGGGGTGAGACCATCCTCATCCGCCCGGACCCGCAGGTGGTGTGGAAAACGCCCAAGCAAAGCCCGCTGTGGGCAAAGGCAGATGCTGTTTATCACCGCTCCAATCAGGGCGGCGGCGAGTGGGAGTACAAGCGCCGTCTGCCCGAAAAGTGGAAGATCAGCTGCGGCGAGGGCGAGGATAAGCTCACCCTCATCGTCAGCCCCACCGGCTTCAAGCACACCGGCGTGTTCCCGGAGCAGGCTGTCAACTGGGCATGGTACGCCAAAAAAATCCGTGCCGCAGGCCGCCCGGTAAAGGTGCTGAACCTGTTCGGCTACACCGGCGGTGCCACGCTGGCCTGTGCGGCGGCAGGTGCCACCGTCTGCCATGTGGATGCCTCCAAGGGCATCGTGGCGTGGGGCAAGGACAATGCCGTGGCAAGCGGCCTTGCCGACCGGCCAATCCGCTGGCTGGTGGACGACTGTG
>ERZ780139.3588-NODE-3588-length-10155-cov-3.790198_pt1 | contig 10155 bp, 9 predicted proteins | sample MGYA00511476_ERZ780139 | MGnify/ENA primary metagenome ERZ780139 (study PRJEB29588, sample SAMEA2158190) | human gut metagenome | biome: human gut; feature: human-associated habitat; material: faeces | place: Denmark | collected 2008/2010 ... | reverse complement strand
ATCACATCGTCAAGGCTCAGCGAAAACAGGTCGTCTTCACCCTCATCGAACATGCGGTGCACATGTCCACCAATTGCCGGAATCAATCCGCGACCGGTGCATGATGCCTTGCTCAACGCCATTCTGTTCCATCCTTTCGAAATGCTAATGACATCGATTATATGGAACTTCCCAAGCGGCTCGGTCTTGGATTCGCGCTTTCCAGAACTCGCGCCCAAAAGGGGAGGGGCAATCCAGGCGAGTGCCTACTTGTCGCCGGCCGCCGCCTTGGCCTCATTGAGGTAGCTATAGAAGCTGTACTTGGAGATGCCAAAGAACTCGCAGGCGCGCTCGCTCGACTTGGAAATGAGGAAGGCACCGCGACGGTCGAGGTAACCAATGGCACGAATGCGCTCGTCTTTGGTCATGAGTGCCGCGGGCTTGCCCACAAACTGCTCGCACTCGTGCAGCAGGGCCTCGAGCATGTCGACCTGACGCTCCAGTTCGTCGATACGACGTACCTGCTGCGAAATCAGCAAGTCGCGTAGGTCATTGTTCTGCTCTTTGCGGGAGACGGGGAAGATGATGGCGCGACGTTCGGGCGATACGTGGAAATCGGATTCGCTGCCGGTACCAGCCGGAAGTGACGATTCCGCCGAGTCGCGCCAAGCTCTCGCTGCTCGCGCACTCTCCGGAATGTTTGGTGCGCCCGCGGCTCCCGAGCGGAAAAGCTCCGAATCTGAAGCCCCCTCCCCCAGCTTATTTTCCACGCCGGCTTTGGCATTGCCGGAGTTCAGGATTTCGTCTTGCGATTCACGCCAGCGGGCAAGGCAACGTTCGATGCGCTTGTACCCGATTAGAGCCGGATCCAATCCGGCTTCACGGAACATGCGCACGGGTGAGGCACCTTCGTTGTAGTGGACTACACAGTAACGCTTGAAATCATCGGTATAGGTGATGCGCTTCGCCGTGGCTTCCGCCACTGCCGACAACGACTTCAGATACTTGATCTCCTCGGGGCTAAAAGTCCCTCCACCACTGGTCATCCTCATCCCTTACACTCGTTGGAAGGCTCATTGCACACCCCCCTTGATTATGGGGTGAATGCCATAGTTCGGGATAGTAATACTTATAATTCGGACATGCCTAACCCCTAGTAGGGTCGTTTTTATCCCCGTTTAAGTGGAGCCTGAGTAGTGGCTGGACGGCAACTGAACGATAATCGGCCCACGAATGGGGTATACAGGCCCATCCTTCACCTCCCCTACGATTGTGTTCGCTTGGCGATTGTTACCGAGCCTGCGTGAAACGTTTGTTGTGGTGAAACACAAGTTATTTTCGATGCCCGGCCCCATTACATTCAAATCAAAATGCCATACATTGCCCATAAGATTCGGAGATGGTCCACAAGTCATCCGTCTGAGATGCCGCCAATATGACAAATGGCCGATCTGAATAATCAGATCGGCCATTGTTATAGCTGCTCAGTCATAAGCAGCAGTCAAGCTCACGCGTTGAGAGCGCGCTTGGTGGAACGGGACTTGACGAACACGGTCACCGCGGCACCCGCGATCAGCAGACCGATCACGGAGAACAGCATGGTTCCGGCGGCACCGGTGAGCGGCAGCTGGGTGATGTTCTTGACGTTGGTGACCTGGAAGGTGCCCTTGTTGTCCTTGGACAGGTTCCAGGCATCCTTACCAGCGAAGGTGGCAGCAGCATCTGCGGTTGCACCGGTAGTGATCGTGAACTTGCCAACGAAGGTGCCGTTGTAGCCAGTCGGGACCTTCGTCTCAATCACGGTGTAGGTGGTGTTGAGCTTAAGACCGTTCAGAGTGTACTTACCCTCAGCGTTGGATTGCAGTGTGTCCGTGGCGCCTTCAGGGTAAGTGCCATCAGCATTGGCGGTCGGCAGAGAATACGCACCGTTAGAGCCATTGAACTTAAGCGGAGTCTTCGCTTTGAGCTCGTCAGCGGACAGACCGCTAACATCGCCTTCGTACACTTGGAACTCAGCACCAGTCAGAGCAGCAGCGTTCTTGTCGACTTTCTGCCAAGTCACGGCACCAGCCTTGGTGGTTTCTTCCTTGCTGCTCTTCAGGTCGACAACGCCGGCAGCGGCGAGAACGCCAGTGGCGTTGTTCACGGACGGCGCGGCGCCCGTGATAGCAGTGCCAGCGAGAATCGGAGCATTGCCATTCCACACGAGCTTGTGAGTGTCATTATCTTCGACGACCAGCTTTCCACTCTGGTCGACAATCAAGTACAGACCACCCTCAGCGAAGGTGAAGGTCTGGGTCTTGCCACCGTTAGAAGCCGTCGGGGTAATGTCCGTGACAGCCAGATCCTTAAGCGCGTTCACAAAAGCGGTGGTCTGCGCGGCGGTCAGGGTAGTGTTGCCCAGCCAGGCCCACTCGTTCAGGGAATCACCCTTGGTCTGGTCGTTGTAACCAGCAGCAGCGAAAGCAGCATCCACTGCCTCACCGGAGACCAAACCCTCCAGCTCAACGCCAGTGTTGCCATCAGACACATACTTGGCGAGCTCAACGTACTTGAACATGCGCAGGTTAGCCTGCAGGTCAGCGGTGTCAACCGGCTTGGTGTAGAACTGGTTTGCATCCGTGGCGTTGACTGTGATAGTCGTGCTGGAGATGTTGGCCTCAGCCGCGTTGGCGGTGGTGGCGCCGAAGGCCATGCCACCGAGCAGGGTGGCCGCAGCAGCGACACCCGCGAAAAGCTTCCTCAACTTCATGAGAAACCCTCTCTTCCTTATTGTGATTGATTTTCTTGCAATCGCGGAGGCTGCAGACCCACAGCAGGGCCTCCGTGATCCGCAAATCCTTATTGTTTTTTTCGGGGAGGGAAGCCTTCATCGACTCCCCTCAGTCCGCCTTCGGCGGCCAGCTCCCCTCAGCGAGAGGAGCCAAAACCACCTCAAGTTTCTTGAAATCAGACCAGCTGACGCTTACGCCACACCGTGTAGCCCGCAGCAGCCAACAGGGCCATCAGGCCCACGCCACCGCCGAACACCATCCAGTCACGACCAGTCGTGCCACCGGTCAGCGGCAGACTGGAGATAGCCACATACTTGTTCGTGAACTGTGCCGACTCCGTATTCGTTCGGTCGGAATCGTTCTCGCCGTACTCGTAAGAGACAACGGCATCCGTCCTGGAGACCGTGACCTTGACGGTCACCTTATCGTTGTCATACTTCCAACCGGCAGCAGGCTTTTCGGTGTCCTCCGAAGCCTCGAACGTGTAGACCAAATTGTCAGCACCGGTCGGAACCCTGAACTTCAGGTCCCCATTGCCGAAGCCAACCGTCGCGCTCGCGCCGCTAGCAGTCAATTCGTCCTTGGACACAGTCGTAGTCAGTCCATTGTTGGCCAAGCCGGTAACGTCAGCGCACTTACCAGCATTCGCATCCGTGCTATCCACGCACTTCAGGTTGAAGCCGAAGTCCGAATTAGCAGCATGTCCCTGCACAACCTTCGTCACCTTGACATCCGAAGCGGGCAAGGTCACGTAAGAAGGCGTGTTGGTTACCGTGAAGGCACCGGATTGTGCGGTCAAACCTTGTAGCTTGAGGTCAGTCTTATCAACCTTGGAGTCATAGCCTTCAACCTTGACCTCGGAAACCGAGTATGTGTGCCCCTCAGGGCCGGCAGGCACCGTGAACTCGTGAGTCCAGTTGCCGGCGGCATTCAGAGTTGCTGAACCGTTGGCATAATCCTCGCCGTCCTGCTTGAGCTGGACCTGCACGGAATCATTCGCGTGATTCTCGTTGTCGTCGGACCAGGTCTTCGTCACCGTAATCTTGGAGACCGGAAGGGTGATGGTCGGCTTCTGCAGGTAGGCGGCGGTCTGCGGATCGCTCGTCGTCGTGCCGCCCTGCGAGGAGGTCACCACGGTCTTGTAGTCGACGGTGGCGCTGGAGTTGTCGTTCGTGTAGAAGTTGTTGTCGCCGGAGGCATTGGCATCGTCCTTGTGGTTCTTAACAGCCTCGTCGAACGCAGCCTGCGTCGGCTTGACATTGAAGCTCACCGTGTAGGTGACGCCGTCCTCAAGCGTGCCGCCGTTGGACATGACCGGCCAAGACACGGTGCCATCATCCGCAACCGTCGCCTCCGGGGCGTCAGCCCACGTCGTGGTCTGGCCGTGCTGGGTCTTCGTGTACGTGAAGCCCGCGGGCTCTCCATTCTCGGAGGCGCTGTCGGAGCTCACGACCCAGCTGGACAGCTTGTCGTGAATCGTCACGTCGGCATACTCAGCCGTCTTGGTGATCTCCTGATAAATGGACTCGAAGATGTTGTTCAGCTGGCCGGCATCCGTGGCGGCCTTGTAGTAGCTGCTGGTCTCGGCGCGGTCACCGAGGTTGGCGTTCCAAGACTTTCCCCACAAATGCTCACTGCTCGTTGCAGTGGCATCCGGGTAGTTGCTGGAGATGCCGTGCATGTACTTGTTCAGGTTGCTCGAGGTGTCGCCGGGGTTGGCACCGCTGACGACGCCGATCGAGTAGATGGTCGTCCCGGCGTCCTTCAGGCTCTTCGCCTTGTTCACCGCGGTGGCGGCGACGGTGGGGTCAAACCCGCTGCCGTGGTTCGGCTCGCCGTCGGTGAAGAAGATGACGACCTTCTTCGCGTTGGCGCGAGGCTGATACGTTAGCGCCGCCTGGGCGCGGTTGAAGGCGTAGTCGGCGGAGGTCGCGCCGGACGCGCTCAGGCCGTTAACCGTGCTCGTCAGTCCGGAGACGTCGTACGTCAGGTTGCTGACGATCTGCGTGTAGTTGTAGGAGGACCAGCCTTCGCGGTAAAAGTCATTGCCGACGCTGGTCTTCTCGGTGCCGGCGAACTTCACCAGGGCGATGCGGTTCCGCTGGCTCTGGTCGGTAATCTTCGCGTTCTCTGCAGCCGTCGCATTGATGAATTTATTGACCGCGGTCTTGAGCGAGTCAATCTTCGTAGGCTGGTTCCAACCGCTAGCGATCTTTTCGGCCATCGAACCGGACACATCCAACACCAGCACGATGTCGAGTGGCTGGTTCGTCACGATCTCGCCCGTACCCGCGCTCTTCGCACCGGTGACGTTCAACGCCACCGTGTACGTGCCGTCTTCATTGGCGGTAACGGTCTTCTCGCGGGCCGGAGCAGACAACGTCGGATCATCCGGCACGCCGTTTGTTCCCTCGGTGGAAAGAGGAGCAGGCGCGCTGGCGGCCGCCTTCTCATCGGTGGTCTGCGATTGTGTCGTGGAGGCATTCCCATCGTCCGCCATGGCGGTCGCGCTCACGCCGGCGACGCCACCGAGCATCGCCACGGCGGCAACGATCGCCACTAACCGTTTGCCTTTCCTGCCCGCCGCGGTCCCTACCGCTGCGAACCATTCTGCAATTCTCTTCATAACCTTGCCTGTCTCTTACGATCACGTACGCCAAAACCCGGCGTTACGCTTATAAGGCGTTACGGTATTAAGCAAAAAGCACGAATGCGTACACCCGGGTAGAGGGAAATTTTTACCCGACATTGAAAAGAACCTTGGAATTTTTGAAAAGTGGCACCCTCGTCATCCACCCTGCGATAACGCACTTTTCTTCTCGACGGGGCGTGCCGGTCCCACCATCTGGGAACTGAGGCGGATTTGCCGCCGCTGCGCGGGGGCCGGAGTTACTGACGACCGTCAGTATGCCACTGCTCCGCATGTGTGCAGTATCACATACCGCTACGCATACACGGAGACATACTACATGCAATTTCTGTGAACGCAAACATACGACTCACCAAGGCCGTGTTCTGTTGCGGGCGGTGGTGTTACGGGCAATGTTGTGGGTAGTACCCTAGCCACAAACCTATATAGTGGAGCGGATGACGGGAATCGAACCCGCGTAATCAGTTTGGAAGACTGATTACGCGAACGCTTCCGCGCCTTGCACCACAGGCTTTGTCGCATATCCCGCCAGTCGAAGTCATGCTATGGTCATGCTACCGGTTTTCTTTTTCCGAATCCCTCATGTGAGGAGTTCTTACGGCCAAGATATCAATAAAACGACGACCTGCAAAATCTGGTTTGATCGATGATACGCGAAATTCGGCCTTGCCCAGTCCACAGACCAGACAAGACCGAATTATTCACGGTACTTTGCAGCCAATCTATCGCCCGAAAATATAGCTCACGCCGCGAGAGTGAACTTGGCTTTGAGTGCGCTGGCTCCGATGACGGCACCGGCGAGTACTCCGAGCGCATTGAGCGTGGTGACGATGGCATCGACGTACGGCAGTCCCCATGCCGGGCCGACCGTGCCCATGAAGAGGGCAAGGGCCGGAAACACGAGTGCGGCAAGCCACTTCAAGATGTCATACAGTTTGTTGGGGATGAGCCATGCGGGGACCGCAGGGTTCACATCTGCCGCTGGGCTCCATGCAGACATGTCGACTCCTATTGGGTTGGCGATGTTCTTGAGTTCGTTTTCATCGGACATTGTTATTCCTTCTTTTACCGGGAGGGCCGCGATTGGATTCGCGGCCCTGTTGGATCAGTAGTAGATGCGCGTTCCCGCGCGGACCTGGTTGGGATTGCTGATGCCGTTGACTGCGGCGACCTTGGCGCTGTTGGCGCCGAAATGGTTCCACAGGCAATCACCGGCACCGATCACCACGTAGCGCCCCGCACCGGCGGAGGTGGAGGATGTCGTACCGGTGAGCCGCAATCGCTGGCCGGGGTAGATGACGTAGGGGGCACGCAAACCATTGAGGTTTGCGATGCTTACCCAGTTCACGCCGGTTCCGGCACCGATCAAGGTCAGATAATCGCCTCGTTGCACGGTGTACCAGCTTGCGCTGGTACTTGTACCGCCTCCCGTGCCACGCAAACGCTGGTTGACGATTGCCATGACCTCGCTGTAGCGGTTGCCGAGCAGTTGACGGCGTTGCGGGTCGTTGCTGTAGTCGCCGCGAATCACTGCGGTTGCCAAGGACTGTGCGTCACCGACCGGCGCACCTTGCTGGGGTGTCGGGCTGGGCGTGGCCGGGTTGGCGGAGGTGCCGGGCTGAGAACCCGCGTACTTCGCCCATGTTCCGGCATCGCCATAGAACCAGTTGACGTCGATCCTGGAACCGACGCCAGGCACGTGACCCGAGCTGGAATACTGCCAGGCGGCGGCGAATGGCCAAGGGCTGACGTCGTAGGGCACGGCTCCGGGGTTGCGCAGGGTCTCTCCGGTATATCCACGCGGATATCCGGCAACCCACAAACCGTAGTTGGCGTTGGCCACTGCGGTCCAGTCGGTCATTTTGATGACACTGGCAGACGTGTAGATGAGAGGCTTGACGCCCCATGCGGATTCGACACGCTGCAACCACCTGAGCGCCCACCAGCTCCATGTCACGTAGCTGCCCGATGGCTCCCAGTCCAATACTGGAATCACACCATCGTTGACATAGCCGCGCGTTTGGCCGATAAACCAGTCAGCCTCGGCCTCAGGGCTGTTGCCGAGATCAGGCCGAGCAAAATGGTAGACGCCGCGACGGATGCCGTTGGCCTTGAGCGACTGCATTGTGCAGTCGGCAACCGAATCAGTGTACCCGTTGCCCTCAGTGACTTTCACGAAAGCGAAGTTGACACCGGATGCCTTGGCGGTTGCGGCCTGACTGCTGCCGACACATCCTTGCCATTTGCTCACGTCCATACCGCTGTCGGCGAGCGCGGTGCCCGGCACGAACACCAGGGCGATGGTCGTCAGCAGTGTGGCCAGCATGGTTGCCCATGGTCGGCGGGGACGGGCGTGGCGTGGCTTTCCGCGATTAAATATCATGTGTTCTCCTTTCAGAGATGTTTTGGAGTCTCGCGGGATTGCGGGGCTCACGTTCTGTTGCGCGGCGCGATTGGCGCGGATTGGATGTCGTCGTTGAGGGATGTGCCGTGGCCGTTGCCGCCCAGCGAGTGATAGGAGTCGTAGAGGCGTTGGGAGCGTGATTTGAGGTCTTCGTCCGCCACTCCGTCGTGCTCGATGACCATTTCGCGTCGCAGGTCCTCTAACTGGCACAGCAGGAGCTCGCGCATCCCGTTGATGATCGCTCTGCCCCATCGCCGCATGAGGCCCAGCACGGTGACCGCGCCACCGCATAAGAAGGGCACCAGCCAATCAACGAGTTGTTCGATTAACTGCGACATGCGGGGCTCCTTTATGGTGAGAAAACCCACACGTGATACCGAGCGGATTGGCCGCGAGACGTGTGGTTTTTCGGAGGTCGAAATGTTGTTGCAAGAGTTTTGGGATGACCGGTATGTCGGCTATTGCGAGCGCCTGCGCGAGGTCACGCGCGTTGGCTATGAGTCGGCTTGGCGATGCCATGTGGAGCCGGTGTTCGGCAGCATGGAGTTGGCTGACATCGGCGTGGATGACATCGAGCTGTGGCTGTCAGGGTTCGCGAGTCCAGGTGCGGCCCGCAAGGCTTGGGCGGTGTTGAGGCAGATGCTACGCAAGGCCGCGAAGTGGGGCTACTTAGAGGTCGATGTGACCCGTTTGGAGATTGATCTGCCGGCCAAGCCGCTCCATGTGCCGCGTCTGCTGACCATCGGGCAGACTCGTCGCCAACTACAGGGCTTTTATGGCCATGCGCTTGAGGCTTGGCTGATTGTGGACTCGTGTCTGGCGTTGCGGCCGGAAGAGGGGTACGGAGTCGATTGGGCGGATATCGATATGCGTTCCGGCATCACTCATATCCAGCGTGGAGTGCAATGGGTGGCCGGCCACGAAGTGGTGGTGCCGCCGAAGACTGAACTGTCCGACCGGTTTCTGCCCCTTCCCCGATTCGCCGTCCGGCGATTGCGGGAGATCCGCAACGGCCGGAAGGGCCGTATCATCGGTGACCTGACCCCACCGCAAGCCGCGCGACGCTACGCCTCATGGTGCAAAAAGGAGTCGCTGCCCTACGTGCCGGTGCAGAATCTCCGCCACAGTTGGGCCACCAACGCCCTGGAAGCGGGAGTCAACATCGCGGTGGTCAGCAAGTTCCTTGGTCACACCGACATCAAGACGACCGCCAGATTCTATCTGCGACCGGAAATCGCGTCTCTCAAGGAGGCCCAAAGCATCTGGGAACGCGCGCTGATCGGGCAATAGGATTCCCTAACCCAGCGTTCCACGACATGGCGAGTACCGTACAGCAGCAACAGCGTTTTGCTTACGCGCATCGGTGATATCTGTTTCATGGGCGGCAACGTGAAATTCAACAATAGCGGGCAGAACAATTACACGACGGCTCAGGAGAAGATCCCCGAAGGGTATCGACCCGTCAGCGTCAATACGCCCGTGGCCGTTTTCGGTGGTGAAACGACATTCATCTGTTACGGCGAGGCCAATGGCACCGTCACGATGCTCGGCAACCCGAACAGCGCGTATGCGGGATGCACCGGCGTATGGAGGACCGCCGACCCGATGCCCGCCGCATAGCTTCGGGACACTGGCTCAGGCGGTTGCACTGTCTTGCAGTGACCCCACGGGTCATAGCGCGTATGAGACGGTCATGCCGAACGCGTTCGTGCCCTGCGTGCCGCCCTGATTGGCGTAGGTCATGGTTCCGTTCGCGTTTACGTTGATGATCTTCTGGTTCGCGCCGTCGCGTCCGCCATATGAGAAATTCAAATCCATTGGAGGACGCCAGCTTTCAGGCAGGGTTCCGAAATTGCCGGTGTTCCACGAGCCGGACGCCGACGACTTCCAGTCGATGCGCAACGTGACGAGCGAGCCGCGACGGTAGCCTTTGACGGTACCGTAAGTGGAGTTAATCAGCGTCAGCACTTCGGTCTGGGTTAGGGAATCCCGCTCAGGCTATTAGGGCTCGTTCCCAGAGGCGTTGCGCGTCTCGCAAAGCCGTGATATCCGGTTTGAGGTAGTACTTCGCGGTGGTTTTGATATCGCTGTGGCCGAGCATTTTCGACACGATGGCGATATCCGCTCCCGCCGCCAGAGTGTTCGTCGCCCATGAGTGGCGCAGGTTGCGTGCGGGCACATGCGGCAGATCATGCCGCTTGCAGTAGGCCTTGTATTGGCGTGCGGCTTGCGGCGGGGTGAGGGTGCCGATGAGTCGGTCCCCTTCGCGTGGTTTGATTTCGCGCAATCGTTTGACGGCGAAGCGTGGCAACGGGAGTGTGCGGCGGGACAGTTCGGTTTTCGGCGGC
>ERZ780139.3571-NODE-3571-length-10192-cov-5.927099_pt1 | contig 10192 bp, 8 predicted proteins | sample MGYA00511476_ERZ780139 | MGnify/ENA primary metagenome ERZ780139 (study PRJEB29588, sample SAMEA2158190) | human gut metagenome | biome: human gut; feature: human-associated habitat; material: faeces | place: Denmark | collected 2008/2010 ... | reverse complement strand
CCGCGCCCGACGATGACGACCTCGACCTCCGGGATTTTCGCCGCGCGCCGAATGCCCTGCGCGATGCTCTCCGCCGCCCCTGCGCCCTGCACCTGAACCGGCACCAGCACCAGCGGCACGCCGGGATCGCGCGCCCGCGACACCATGCAGATATCGTGCAGCACCGCGCCTGTTTCTGACGTCACGACCGCGATTTTCTTCGGGCGATACGGCAAGCGCCGCTTGTGCTCCTCGTCGAACAGCCCCTCCGCCGCCAAACGGTTTTTCAGCGCCTCGAACTGCTGATACAGCGTGCCGATGCCGTCCGGACGCATACTGTCGCAGGTAATTTGGTAGCTGCCGCCCTCGCTGTACAGCCCGACCTGCCCGCTGACGATGACGGACATGCCGTCCATCGGGCGAATCGACATGCGCATCGCGTTCTGGCGGAACATGACCGCCGCGATTCGGCACCGCTCGTCCTTAAGGGTAAAGTACCAATGCCCGGACGAATGGCGCTTGAAGTTGCTGATTTCCCCGCGCAAACGGACTTTGCGAAGCGCCGGCTCGTTTTGCAGCAGCTGCCGGACGTACTCGTTGACCTCGCTGACCTCCAGAACCCACTCCGACATGGCGCTTTCACTTCCTACTTGTATCGGCTTATTTTGCCGTCTGCTTCTCCGCCGCTTCCACCGTATTTTCCAGCAGCTCGACAATTGTCATTTTGCCCACGCCGCCGGGGACGGGCGTGATGTAGCCCGCAACGTCCGCCACATCAGGCATCACGTCGCCGACGACCTTGCCGTTCACGCGGTTGATGCCCACGTCGATGACGACCGCGCCGTGCTTGACCATGCTCTTGGTGATGAACCCCGGCTTGCCGACCGCCGCGACGAGAATATCCGCATTGCGCGTGTGCTGGGCGAGGTTCACCGTGTGGCTGTGGCAGATGGTGACGGTGCAGTTCGCTTGCAGCAGCAGCATCGCCATCGGCTTGCCGACGATGTTGCTCCGCCCGACGACGACCGCTTCTTTGCCGTCAAGGTCAATCCCCGTGCGGCGGATCATCTCCATTGCGCCCTTGGGTGTGCACGCAACCACGCCCGGCTGTCCGCTCATCATCCGCCCCGCGTTGAGCAGGTGGAAGCCGTCCACATCCTTTTCCGGCGCGATAACCGCCAGCGCTGCCGCCTCATCGAGGTGTTTCGGCAGGGGAAGCTGCACCAGAATACCGTGGATGGTGTCGTCCGCATTCAGACGGGCTATCAGCTTCTCCAGTTCGTCCTGCGTTGTCGCTTCGGGCAGGTTGATGGTCACGGAGTGAATGCCGACCTGATCACACCCGACGCTCTTGTTGCGCACATAAATCTGGCTGGCGGGGTCTGCGCCGACGAGAATCACCGCCAATCCCGGCGTGACGCCCTTTTCGCGCAGGCGCGCCACCCGCTGTGCAATTGCCCCGCGAAGCTCCGCTGAAATCGCCTTACCGTCCAGTATCTGTGCTGCCATATTCAATCTCCTTCAGCGTTTGCTGTTCGCGCCATTTTCTTGCGCCAATGAGCGCCACGCCGACCGCGTTGTCCCCGGAATACTCCGGGCGGCCGAAACGCACTCGCAAATCCGGCTGACGCTTGGCAGTCCGCTGCGTCACCAGCTCCCGAAAGAGCCGCGAGGACGCAACACCGCCCGCAATCAGCACCTGACGAATGCCCGTCTGCTGGGATGCCGCCGTTACCATGCGCGAAACTGTCCGCGCCAGCAGGTCGTATACCTCGCGGGCAATGTCCTCCTTGGGCATCGTCCCCTGCACAATCCAGCGCTGCACCTGCGTTTCCGCGCCGGACAAGTGGCAGTACAGCCCGCCATCCGCCATAGCGACCGGCAGCAGCGCTTTCGCCATGCCGCGCACCGCCAGCTCCTCCAAATGCGGTCCCGCCGGGAACGGCAGCCCCAGCGCCACGCCCGTGCGGTCAACCACCTGCCCTGCATGGAGGTCGAGCGTCCCGCCAAGCAGCGTCAGGCGGTCATCCACCAGCGACAGCACTTCGGTCGTGCCGCCAGAGAGGTGCACTGCCAGCAAACCGCCCGCCGCCACGCCGCTATCCACCTTCGCGGCTTCCACATGCCCGCGCTGGTGCGTCGTAGCAAAACAGGGAACGCGAAGCAGAGCCGCCAGACTGCGGCCCTGTGCGTCCCCTGCTTGAAACACGGGCATATACGACGCTTCCTCATCCCGTGGACGGCGGGAAGCGCACACCGCGACGATTTCGCAATCCGTCAAATACGCCGACAATTCCTCAATCAGCCCCGGCAGCTGACGGACATGCGTGAACACCGCCTCCGACTGCCGCAGCCCGCGCTGTCCCTGCGGAACAGGCAGCAACTTGCGGCAGCTCGTAATCACATTGCCCTCCGCGGTTACGGCAGCAGCGGACGTGGTGTAGCAGCTTGTGTCAAGCCCGACAACGACGCGCTTCACGGGTTTTCCGCCTGCTTTCTGCGCAGAATCGTACCCAGTACGCCGTTGACGAAGCGGCCGCTCGTCGGCTCGGAGAAGCGGTTGGCGAGGTTGACTGCCTCGTTGATGGCGACCGGGCCGGGGATTCCCTCCTCGTAGAGGATTTCCCACGCCGCCATGCGCAGGATGGTCAAATCCACATGCGGCATCCGGCTGATTTCCCAGCGCGGACTGGCAGCCTGAATCGCTTCATCCAGCTCGTCGAGGTGCGCCAAAACGCCGTCGAGCACCTCGGTGATGTACGCCCGGTCGGATTCGCTCGGCTCGTTCTCTGAAATGCTGTCCACGCCGGGAAGTCCTTCCTTGCGCAGCGCCTCATACACCATTTGCAGCGTCTCTTCGCCGCCTTCGCCGCCCGCCATATGTTCAAAAATCATCTGCATGACCGCCGCACGCGCAGTCGTCCGTGCCATATTGTTTTTCTCTCCTATTCCACACTAAAAATGCGTATTGTTGTTATTCTGCTGATTTTTCGCCGTCGTCTGCCGCGTCCGCCGTTTCCCCGGCGGATTCTTCTGCCGCAGCTGCTTCTTCCGCCGATGCTTCCGTTTCCTCCGGGGCATCCTCGGCAGCCTCGACTTCATCCGCTTCGGGCGCTTCCGTCACTTCCGGCGGCGCGGGCACAAACGCGGGCTGCTCCGGCGTGCCGAACAGGCGCTGATGCAGCGGACGTTCGTCATCCTCGTCATCCTCCGGGGAAATGAACGTGTCCGGCACTTTCGGCTTCTGCTCCGGTTCGGTCGCGGGAATCGCAACAGGCTGTGCCGGGGGCGTGACCATTGGCTGTTCCGCCGTTTCCTCCGCCGACGGCAGAGGCGTCACGTCCTGCACCTCGTAGGTGGACGCAACCGGAATGCTTGCGTCGTTCTCCACCATCACGCGGATTTTGTACACATCCACGCCCGTGCACGCCGTCACATACTGCTTAATCTGCTTTTGCAGCGCGCCGACGGACAGCGGGATATTCACGCCTGCCGCCTGAATAATGTGCAAGCCAATTGCAATGCCGTCACGACACTCCTCGACCGTGATGTCCGCCTTGGCAATCGCCTCATGCTTGTCGATGCAAGTGCGAATCAGCCCCTCGATAGCGCGAATTGACACCCCGATGGAGCCATTTTCATTTTTCTGCATCACATAGCCGCGCTGGCTCGCCGTGCGGTGCGGGAACACGCGCCACAGGCACATAAGCGCCAGCACCAATGCCAGCACCGCCACGGCGATACACGCTATGCCGCCCCATACGCCGCTGCCCTGCAGCCACGCCGTCAGTCGGAGCATCTGCCACTGTTCACCCTGCACGGCTTCCACGCCGATCAGCGCTGCTCCAGCCGCCAGCGCCAGCAGCACTAAAAAGGACAGCATCATCACCACAATATCGCTCACACGACGCTTCATTCCCGGTTCGCTCCTTTCGTTTCCTTCGCTTGCCGTTTTCGCCTTTACATAGCAACTTCAAAACCGGCAAGGCAAACACCCTGCCGGCAGTATGAAGGCATCAGTTCTCTTTGCCTTCTTCTTCAGGCACTTCCGCGGAATTTTCTGCCGCTTTTTCCTCGCTCTCAGGGGCTTCCACCAGCGGCGTTTCCTTCTTATCCTCTGCCAGCGCCTTCTTTGCACCGGCGTTCAGCGCGTTGTTCTCTTTTTCAAAGCTAACGCCCTGCACATGCACATCCACGCGCACCACATGCAGGTTCGTCATCGTCTCAATCGCCTTGCGGACGCTTTCCTGCGCGTCATACGCCGCCTTCTGGATGGGCGTGCCGTACTCCATGACGACATACAAATCCACGCTGGCTTCCTCGGTGCCGATTTCCACCTTCACGCCCTTGGTCACGGCGCGGTTCTTGCCCAGCAGATTGCCGGAGACATTGCACATACCCGCAATGCCCTCCACCTCGCTGGCGGCGACGCCCGCAATAATCGCGACCACTTCATTGGCGTAGGTGATGCTGCTCCCCTGCTCGGTATCCACATCGACATTCACGGGCAGATTATCCTTCTTCAGCGCCATAACGAAATGCACCTCCTAATTTCAATCCAAACTCCTGCGCACAAAAAGCACATGATTTCGCGCAGGAAATGGCAAAACGCAGTCTACCGACTTTGTTTCATCCCATTATACCATAGTTTTGCCGGATTGACAAGCGTTCAATCCGGGTTTCTTCCCGTTCGGCAGAAAAAAGGCGGACGAGGATTGTTTCCTCATCCGCGTGCGGATTATTCTTCGACTTTCGTGCAGGCGATATGCAGTTCATCCAGCTGCTTCTGATCCACCTTGCCGGGTGCGCCCATCATCACGTCCTGCGCGTTCTTGTTCATCGGGAACGGGATGACTTCGCGAATCGTCTCCGCGCCCGCCAGCAGCATCACCATGCGGTCAACGCCGGGAGCAATGCCCGCGTGCGGCGGCGCGCCGTAGCAGAAGGCGTTGTACATCGCCGGGAACTTCGCCTTCACGTCCTCTTCGCCCAGCCGGACGAGCTTGAACGCTTCGATCATGATTTCCGGGTCGTGGTTGCGGACAGCGCCGGAGGACAGCTCCACGCCGTTGCAGACCAAATCGTACTGGTACGCCGTAATACTCAGCGGGTCAACCTCTCCCGCCGCCGCCTTTTGCAGAATCTCCAGACCGCCGTTGGGCATGGAGAAGGGGTTATGGCAGAATTCGAGTTCGCCGGATTCCTCGCCGATTTCATACATCGGGAAATCGACAATCCAGCAGAATTCGTACTTTTCGCGGTCGATATGCACCGGGCAGAGATCAGCGACCAGACGGCGCAGCACGCCCGCGGTCTTTTGCGCCGCCAGCTTCTTACCGCAGGTCAGGCCAACGAACGTGTTCGGCTTCAGACCCAGCTTTTCGACCAGTTCATCCTTCTGTTCCTTCACGAACTTCGCGATGCCGCCGGCGATTTCGCCCTTCTCGTCGAGTTTGAACCAGTAGACCTTATTCGCCGTCACGACCTCGACATCCGCGCAGAGCTTGTCAATCTGTTTGCGGGTCGCGGTCATGTCACTGACGACAACCGCCTTGACGGTGTTGCCCTCGAAGGGCTGGAAGCCGCAGCCGCCGATAAGCTCGGTCACGTCCTGCACTTCCAGATCAATGCGCAGGTCGGGCTTGTCCGAGCCGTAGCGCTCCATCGCGTCGTTGTAGGCAATGCGCTTGAAGGGCGCGCTGGACGCGGTGTTGTATGTGCCGTACTTGGCGAAAATGGGCGGCAGCACGTCTTCAAGGACGCTGAACACGTCCTCCTGCGTCGCGAACGCCATTTCCATATCCAGCTGATAGAACTCGCCCGGGCTGCGGTCGCCGCGCGCGTCTTCGTCGCGGAAGCAGGGGGCAATCTGGAAGTAGCGGTCGAAGCCGGAGGTCATCAGCAGCTGCTTGAACTGCTGGGGCGCCTGCGGCAGGGCGTAGAACATGCCCGGATGCTTGCGCGCCGGAACGAGGTAATCGCGCGCGCCCTCAGGGGACGAAGCCGTCAGGATAGGCGTGGTGATTTCAAGGAAGCCGTGCTCGTTCATCGCCTGGCGCAGGGCGGTGACGACGTTGCAGCGCATGACGATGTTCTTCTTCACATCGGGGTTGCGCAAGTCGAGATAGCGGTACTTCAGGCGGATGCTCTCGTCCGCCTCGCGGGAGCGGTTGATCTGGAACGGCAGCTCATTGTAGCGGCAGCGCCCCAGCACGTCGATTTTCTCCGGCTCCACCTCAATGTCGCCCGTGGGAATTTTCGGATTCTTGTTGTCGCGCTCGCGCACGATGCCGGTCACGGAGATGACGCTCTCCTTGTTGAGGCTGCGGATGATTTTCATCTGCTCCTCGTCGTCAATAACGACCTGTGTCGTGCCATAGAAATCGCGCAGGATGACGAACGCGAGGTTCGCGCTGACGATGCGCACGCTATCCATCCAGCCGGACAGCTGCACGCGCTTACCCGCGTCCGACAGCCGCAGTTCGTCGCATGTATGAGTACGGTTCTGCATATTTGCAGCTCCTTTCTTAGTAGCGAAAGGGAGACGCGAGGGGCGCTGCCCCTCGACCCTGCCAAAGGGTCTTCGACCCTCTGGACTCCCATTTTCGCGATTGAGTTGGTGACTTCTTCTTACTTCTTCCGCGTGTTGATTGGGAGAGACGCAAGGGCGCTGCCCTTGACCCGCCAAAGGGTCTTCGACCCTCTGGGCTCCCGTTTTCGCGATTGAGTTGGTGACTTCTTCTTACTTCTTCCGCGTGTTGATTGGGGGAGACGCAAGGGCGCTGCCCTTGACCTGCCAAAGGGTCTTCGACCCTCTGGACTCCCGTTTTCGCGATTGAGTTGGTGACTTTTTCTTACTTCTTTCGCGTGCTGATTGGGGGAACGGCGAAGCTGCGCTTCGTGTGTTAACCCAGCATGTTGCGGATGCCGTCGGCGATATTATCCAGCGCGATGGTCTGCTCTTCCTTCGTCGCCATGTTCTTGACCTTCACCACGCCGCTGGCGATTTCCTCGTCGCCCAGCGTCGCCGTCAGCGTTGCGCCCATCTTATTGGCATACTTGAACTGGGCTTTCAAACTCCGCCCCGTATGATCCATATCCGCCTTGAAGCCCGCGTCGCGCAGTTTCTGCACCAGCGAGAACGCCTCCACCTGATGCGCGCCCATGTAGGTGACGAACACATCGTAGAGCGTCGGCTTCGGGATGACCACGCCTTCGCTGTCCAGCAGCATCAGCACGCGCTCGATGCCCATGCCGAAGCCCACCGCGTGCAGCGACGGACCGCCGAGCTCCTCCACCAGATTGTCATAGCGCCCGCCGCCGCAGACGGTCAGGTTGCCATTTTCAGTCTTGGTAATCAGCTCAAAGACGGTCTTGGTGTAGTAATCCAGACCGCGGACGATGCGCGGGTCAATCTGGTACGGGATGTGCGCCGCGTCAAGGTAGGACTGCAGCTGGGCGAAGTGCGCCTTGCAGTCGTCGCAGAGCAAATCCAGCATGGACGGCGCGTCCGCTACAAGTTCCTGACAGTGCTTTTCCTTGCAGTCCAGCACGCGCAGGGGGTTGCGGTCAAAGCGTGTCTGGCAGGTGCTGCACATTTCGCCAATGCGCCCGGACAGGAACGATTTGAGCGTTGCATGGTACTTCGGGCGGCAGTTCGGGCAGCCGATGGAGTTGATGTTGACGGACAGGTTCTTCACGCCCAGTCCGCTCAGCAGACGGTACGCCAGCAAAATCAGCTCCGCGTCCGCCGAAGCATCCCGTGCGCCGAAGCATTCCAGACCGAACTGGTGATGTTCGCGCAGGCGGCCGCTTTGAGGCGCCTCATAGCGGAAAATCGGCGCGTTCAGGTAGTACATTTTGCAGGGCAGCGTGTCGGCATAGAGATTATTCTCCAGCAGGCAGCGCGCCACGCCCGCCGTGCCTTCGGGTTTGAGCGTAATGGAGCGGTCGCCCTTGTCCTTGAAGGTGTACATTTCCTTCTGCACAATGTCCGTGGTATCGCCCACGCCGCGCAGAAACAGCTCAGTATGCTCAAACACGGGCGTGCGGACTTCGCGGAAACCCGCTTCCGCCGCCGCTTGGCGCATCTTGCTCTCAACGTACTGCCAACGGTAGGAATCAGCCGGCAGCACATCCTTTGTGCCGCGGGGTGCTTGCGTCAGCATTGATGGTATTCCTCCTTCTGTTTGGGTGATACAGGACACAAAAAGCCCCATACCAGCCGTCAGATGCTGCATGGGGCGAAAAAATTCGCGGTGCCACCCATTTTCGCGCGGAAAAACCCGCGCCTCATTCTCCCCTGTCACGCGAGGAACGCGCCCGGCTCTCGCCGGGAAGCTCCGGATTGTCCGGCGAACGGTTTTCGGCGGGAGCTTTCAGCCGATGACTCCCTCTCTGACAGCCGCTGTCCTGTTCGCCCTGTCCTTCATCGCTCAATGACAACGCAATTATACCAGTCTGCCGCCAAAATGTCAATTGCATTCGGCAGGATTTTGCCCCTTTCGCGTCGTATTCTATCCTCTGTACGAACATACACACGAACAGGAGCTGTTTATGGCAACTTTCCATTCCGGCAGCGAAGGGCAGACGCAAAAACTGCAAGCCCTCCGCCGCCGACAGAAGTACTTGGCATTCCGTGCAGTGATTGTGCCGCCTGTCTGCTGGGGGATTTGCGCTGCCAGTGCGCCGTGGTGGTTTCCGCCGCTGAAGGAGATGCTGGGGGTGCGCTTCGACGCGCAGACGCAGGGCTGGATTCTGCTGGTGCTGATGCTGCTGATGATTTCCCTGCCCGTGCTGATTTCCCTGCACCTCAAGCGGCGGGCGCGCGGCGCGAAGTACGCGGCGACGCTCGTTTCCTCCGGCATCCGCGGAGAAGAGGACGCCCGCGCGCTGCTCAGCCGACTGCCGGGGCGCGTGCACCTGTTCCCGAACCGCATCGTCCACGCGGGGAATCGCAGCGAATGCGATTTGGTGGCGCTGTGCCGCCGCGGGGCAACGGTCATCGAGGTGAAAAATCACGCTGGGACGGTCACGGGCGATTTGTCCGACCATGATTTGCTGCTCACCCGCAAAAACGGCACAGAGCTGACGTTCTACAACCCCGCCATGCAGGTGACGACCCACGCGCAGACGCTTGCCCGCGCTTTGGCGGAGGCGGGTGTCCCCTGCCCGGTCAAGGGGTGCGTGCTGTTCATCCGCGAGGGCACAATTGTCCGCCTGTCCGACCGCTTCCACCGCCGGCGCGTCACCCCCGTGTTCACCCGGCGAAACCGCTTCCGTCTGCGCTGGTACATCCTGCACCGCGGGAAGCGCCTGCGCCGCCGGGAAGTCCGCGCGCTCCGCCGCATTTTGGAGGATATGAAATGAAGCAATTCGGTCTGATTGTCTCTGACCCGTCGCAGGATTCTGCCCTGCGCCAGTCGATTTCATCCCTGCTGTCCGCGCAGGAAATTCCCTTCTCCGGCTTCACGGACGCCCCCGCGCCGCTGTTTGCGGACTGTCCGGACACTCGCGCCGCATTTCTCTTCCGCGCGGCGTATGCGCTGATGCAGCCCGGTCAGCCGCTTCCGGCGGATTTGCTCCTGCGTCACCTTTCCGGCGACGCGCAGCCGGGCAACGTCATCCGCAAATACACCTGCCTGCAATTATCGTTCCTGCCGTACCTGCGCCCCGGACGCGCGATTCTCCCGCTGGACGGCGGCGTTCGCATCGGGGATGACCTGCTTGTGCTGCGTCTGTCCGACGAAGGCACGATTGATGCCTCGCTCCCCGACGGGCTGTGGGCAGAGTTGTCCGGTCTGTGCTGGACAGGGCGCTGCCGGCAGATTCGCGGCTACAATGCCCTGCCCGTGCTGATTCGCGAGAACGCGCTGTTCCCCGTCGGCGTAAACGACCGCACAACCGACGCCGACGATGCCGACCGGGTCGTCCTGCACTGGTTTCAGCCGGATTTCACGACTGAATGCACGCTTGCCGACGGCACATTCTACCGCGTGACGCAAATTGGCGCTGGTTTCCGCTGGGAAACAAACGCGACGAAGGAGTGGCACCTCATCATCCACCGCGGCAGCGAAGAGCAGTTTGTAAGGTAAAGAAAGCACCTTGATTGCAGCTGAATGCATCAAGGTGCTTATTTTGATTGTCTTATACTATTTCCAAATGAGAATGCGCCAAGATGCGCCGCGAATTTTTCGTTCTGGCTAACGGGAGT
>ERZ780139.3570-NODE-3570-length-10196-cov-6.389311_pt1 | contig 10196 bp, 13 predicted proteins | sample MGYA00511476_ERZ780139 | MGnify/ENA primary metagenome ERZ780139 (study PRJEB29588, sample SAMEA2158190) | human gut metagenome | biome: human gut; feature: human-associated habitat; material: faeces | place: Denmark | collected 2008/2010 ... | reverse complement strand
TCCTGCATTTCAAAAGTCACGATAGGATTTGCCATTCCGCTTCCCTCACTTTGTCATAAGAATATGCGCACTTCCCGCGCAATGTCATACCATTCAATACCCGCGGTTTTTCTCCCGCATGGCGCGGTCCATCTCCCGCTTGGCGTCCCGCTTGGCCACGGCCTCCCGCTTGTCGTAGGTCTTCTTGCCCTTGCACAGGCCCAACTCCACCTTCACCCGGGAATTCTTGAAATATACCGACAGCGGTATCAGCGCATAGCCCTCCTGCTTCTGCAGGTCGTGAAGCTTCCGTATTTCCCGCTTGTGCAGCAGCAGCCGCTTGGGCCGGTCCGGGTCGCGGTTGAAGATGTTGCCGTGGTCGTAGGGGGAGATGTGGAAGCTGTAGGCGTACACCTCGCCGTCCTTGGCCACGCAGAAGGCGTCCTTCAGGTTCAGGGTGCCGGCGCGGATGGACTTGACCTCCGTGCCGAACAGCTCGATGCCGGCCTCGTAGCGGTCCTCCACGAAGTAGTCGTGGTACGCCTTGCGGTTCTGGGCGATGGTCTTGGTGCCGGACTTGTCCATGGAGACACCTCCTTCCGGTAACGTGAACGATAGTATACCATATTTTCTCGCATCGCGCAAGGGGGATAGAGGGGTGGTAATTTTGAACTTTCTGTGCTATACTGGGGCAAAAAAACGAAGGGAGACGCTTCTATGGATATGACTGAGAAAACGCTGGAGAGCCGTGAGGTCTACCGCGGCCGCATCCTGCACGTGCGGGAGGACAGGGTACGCCTGCCCAACGGGAAGGAGGGTGTCCGCGAGGTGGTGGAGCACCCCGGCGGCGTGGGCATTCTGGCCCTGGACGGCGACGACGTGCTGCTGGTGAAGCAGTACCGCTACGCCTTTTCCCGGGTGCTGACGGAGATACCCGCCGGCAAACGGGAGCCGGGCGAGGACCCCTTCGTCACGGCCCAGCGGGAGCTGAAGGAGGAGATCGGGGCCGCGGCGGAGGCATGGACGGACCTGGGGGCGCTGATTGCTTCTCCCGGCTGCTATGGCGAGACGCTGTACCTGTTCCTGGCCTGTGAGCTGACCTTCGGCGAGACGCACCCGGACGCGGACGAGTTTTTGGAGACGGTGCGCCTGCCCTTCGACGAGGCGGTGGAGCTGTGTATGTCCGGCGAGCTGACCGATGCCAAGACCGTGGCGGCGATCCTCAAGGCGAAAGTGCTGCTGGGGCGGTAAATTGCCCTTGTATTCTGTCCGCTTTTCCGCTACAATCAAACCAGTGGGCGCGCCGCGTCCCAAGGGAGGAGAGAAACGCCAATGTCCATGAATACGAAGAAAAACATATCCATCGTGCTGCTGGTCCTGGCCCTGCTGCTGTGGCTGCTGCGGAAGATGAACGTGCTGTACATCCCCGGCCTGTCCATGGTGCTGCTGGGCTTGTCCATGATCATGGTGGGTATCATGATGTTCCAGGTGAAGCAGAAAAAGAAGCTGGGCGGCACGCTGATCCTGGCCTTCGGCCTGTTCTGCATCGTAACGGCCGTGATGGAGATCAAGGGCTATTTTGCGTGAGAGACATAAAGAGGAGCACCCGTTCGGGTGCTCCTCTTTCGCGCAGCCCCCCAATTCCCATTTTCTGTCAAATTCTCCCGTTTTCCATTCCCGGTAACAGAAAAAATATGTAAAATTTCCATAAAAAGGCTGGACAAACGGTGAGACTGTGCTATAATCTGACTATCCGCAGAGGTACCTCTGCATTTACGTTTTAATGGTTATTAAAACGAGCGTGTCTGCGGAAATCTAAAACAAATGGGGTATGAGACATGAAGAAATTGTTAGCAACCATTCTGGCGCTGGTCATGGCGGTGGGCGTCACCACCCTCTCCTGGGCGGATGTAACGAGTGAAAAGCCTTTCCCCGAGGGCGGCGAGGCTGGTTTGAATGAAGTTTATGTCAGCCACAGCAAGGGCGATGACAGCAAGGATGGCACGACGGTCGATAATGCGGTCAAGACGCTGCGCAAGGCTATGGAGTTGGTAAAAACAAACGGTACGGTGATGATCGTTGATACGAATGATTGCGACAAGTGCCCCAATGATCCTCCTTGCGAGGGCGGCAAAGGCTATTTCTTCCAGGCGGGCAGCGGCACCTATATCACTAAGCCTGTTACATTTAAGGGCGTGGGTGAGCAGCGCGTGGCACTTACTGGTATGGTAAGGATTCCTGCAATCAGCGGCACGGTACGCTTTGAGAACTTGTCTTTTGAATCTAAATGGAATAATGTTGAGAAGAATGAGAGTGGGGCTCCTGATTTGAAACTGGAGTTTGTTGATTGTGGGTTCCCCGATATGACCGGTGTCAGCACGTTGAACGTTGGCATAGTTAAGAGTCTGACCGTGCAAGGATGTGATTTTACGGTAAAGGCAAACGGTTATTTGGGCAATTACCTTATTTGGGGAACGGCAAGCATCATTACCATTAAAGACAATAAAATTGATGGCGGTAACTGTACAAGGGGTGCCATCAATCTTGGAAGCGGAACGGCCACGGACACAACAGCCACTATAACGGGGAATACCATCAAAGGCTTTGAGCGCGGTGTACAGGTGGCATTCAATAAAGGAACGCAGAATACGGTAAATATCAGCAGAAATGTGTTTGAAAACATTTCGCACAAAGCAGGCAGCGACAAACAGGAATACGAAGTGGCAGCTGTGTTCCTGCATGAGAATCTTGCGGCGGAGGGTGTAAAGACAACGGTGACTGTTGCAGCGGATAACACCATGACCAATGCTCCTCGGACGATTTATGCGGAGGATGGCGTGATGGTGACAGAGATCGTCGTAGCGCCTACTGGCACTGAGCTTGTCAAAAACGCAGACGGCAGCTACAGTGTCGTGAAAAAGGCCGCACCGAGCTATTACTACCACCCCACCACCGACACCAAGACCGACACCACCAAGGGTTCTCCTAAGACCTTCGACGCCGGCATCGGTATCTACGCGGTGACGGCAGTGCTGTCCGTGACCGGCATGGCATGGACCGCTAAAAAGCGTCACTGAGAGCAAAAAAAGAAAGCCCGAAAGGGCTTTCTTTTTTGCCCCGGCCAGCGGGCAAAAAGAGAGCACCCTGCAGGGTGCTCCTTTTTTAATCAACGATATCCACAGACACCTTGGCGCCGGTGCGCTGGGCGTAGGAACGGATCACAGTGCGTATCTCCTTGGCGATACGGCCCTGACGTCCGATGACCTTGCCCATGTCCTCCGGCGCGACGCGAAGCTGAAGCGTCAGCTCGTCACCGTTTTCCACCTCGGTCACGCTGACCTGCTCCGGGTGCTCCACAAGGTTCTGCGCGATATACAGCAGCAGATCCTTCATGGCGCGCTCCCGACTTACAGTACGTCGACCTTCTTCAGCAGGGCGCGGACGGTATCGGTGGGCTGGGCACCGGTCTTGATCCACTCGCGGGCGCGGTCAGCGTCGATACTGATCTTGGCGGGGGAGACAGTGGGATCATAGGTGCCGATCTCCTCGATGAAGCGGCCGTCGCGGGGATAGCGGGAATCGGCGACGACGACGCGGTAATAGGGGGCCTTCTTAGCGCCCATTCTTCTCAGACGAATTTTAACCATTGTTGTGTTCCTCCATGTAAATTGATTGTTTTATATCTGTTAAATGCGATTGCACTTACACACTTTTTCTAACTTTATTTCAACCGTTTTTTTCGGCCAAAACCGTGCATGGCGCCTCTGGCCACCTTGCCGCCGAAGCCGCCCATCATGCCGCCCAGGCCGCGCATACCGCCGCCCTTGGTCATGGCTTTGGTCATCTGCTGCAGCATCTCAAAGGATTTCAGCAGGCGGTTGACATCCACCACCTCCAGGCCGCAGCCGGCGGCGATGCGCTTTTTGCGGCTGGCGTTGAGGATCTGCGGATTTTCGCGTTCCAGCGGGGTCATGGACTGGATGATGGCCTTGTTGTGGGCCATCTGCTTCTCGTCGATCTGGCTGGGGTCGAAGCCCTTAGCCATGCCGCCGGGGAGCATATCGGCGATCTGGCTCAGGTCACCCATGCTTTGCAGCTGCTCCATCTGGTCCAGATAGTCGGTGAGGGTCAGGCGGTTCTTGCGGAGCTTTTCCTCCAGCTTTTTCGCCTGTTTTTCGTCGTACTGCTGCTCGGCCTTCTCAATGAACGTGAGCATATCGCCCATGCCCAGTATCCGCCCGGCCATGCGGTCGGGGTGGAAAGGCTCGATCATGTCCAGCTTTTCGCCGGTACCCACGAACTTGATGGGCTTGCCGGTGACGGCCCGGATGGACAGGGCAGCACCGCCGCGGGCGTCGCCGTCCAGCTTGGTCAGCAGTACGCCGTCGATGCCCAGCGCGTCGTCAAAGGCCTTGGCGGCATTGACCGCGTCCTGGCCGGTCATGGCGTCCACCACAAGGAGTATCTCATTGGGATGGACGGCGGCCTTGACGGCCTTCAGCTCGTCCATCAGCGCCTCGTCGATATGCAGACGGCCGGCGGTGTCCAGAAAGACGATGTCGTGGCCGTGGTCAGCGGCGTACTTCACCGCCTCCTTGGCGATGGTCACCGGGTCGATCTGCCCCATCTCGAAGACGGGGATGTCCAGCTGCTTGCCCACCACCTGCAGCTGGTTGATGGCGGCGGGACGGTACACGTCGCAGGCCACCAGCAAGGGGCGTTTGCCGAAGCTGCGGCGCATGAGCCCTGCCAGCTTAGCGCCGTTTGTGGTCTTGCCGGCGCCCTGCAGACCTACCATCATCACAACGGTGGGGCCCTTGGAGGCGGTGGTCAGGCGGGCGTTGGTGCCGCCCATCAGCGCCGTCAGCTCCTGGTTGACGATCTTGATGATCTGCTGGGCGGGGGTCAGGCTGTCCAGTACGTCGGTGCCGACGCACTTTTCGGTGACGTCCGTCACGAAATCCTTGACGACCTTGTAGCTGACGTCGGCCTCCAGCAGGGCCAGACGCACCTCGCGCATACCCTCGCGGACATCGGCTTCGGTAAGGCGGCCCTTACCGCGCAGGCGCTTGAATACGCCGTTCAGTTTTTCGCTAAGTCCCTCAAATGCCATGGGTCGTTACTCCTTCAGGGCGGCGGCAGCGTCCAAGATCGTCTCCGCCAATTCCTCTAACCGGGGATTTTCGTACTGCCGGTAGTTGATGGTTTTAATGTCTCCGGCAGCGGTGATGATACGGTCCACGTGCTGCTGCATCTGCAAAAAGCGGCGGACCAGGCCGGTCTTGTCCTCCAGCTCGGTCATAGCGTTCTCCGCGCGAACGATCACGTCCCGTACGCCCTGCCGGGAAATGCCGCAGTTCTCCGCGATCTCTGCCAGGGACAGGTCCTCATTATAATACAGGTCGAACAGCTCACGCTGCCGTGGGGTCAGGATATCGCCGTAAAAATCGAACAGCATGGTCATGCGGTATGTCTGGTTTTTCACGGTGTGGCCTCCTTCTGTAAAGTTATATGCCTTTACAACCTCGAATATCATACACGATTTCGGGAGAAATGTCAAGGTGAAAAATGGGGCGGCGGAAAAAATATTCCCTTCGGCGAAAGCCGAAGGGAACAGAAGACGGGATCAGTGCTTCAAACGCTTGTCGCACCGCTTGCTGAGCCAGGTGCCCACGCTTTGGAACAGCTGCACCAACAGGATCAGAATGACCACCGCCACCAGCATTACCAGGTACTTATAGCGATAGTAGCCGTAGTCGATGGCGATTTTGCCCAGGCCGCCGCCGCCGATGATGCCGCTCATGGCGGAGTAGCCCAGAATGGTGGTCAGCGCGATGGTGACATTCTGGATCAGGGAGGGAACGCTCTCGGGGATCATTACCTTGCAGATGATCTGCATGGGGGTGGCGCCCATGCTCTGGGCGGCCTCAATGATATTACCATCCACCTCGCGGAGACTGCTCTCCACCAGACGTGCCACAAAGGGGAACGCCGCCGCCACCAGCGGAACGATGGTGGCCGTGGTGCCCACGGCGGTGCCGATGAGCAGACGGGAGAGGGGGAATACCATGATCATCAGGATCAGGAAGGGGATGGAGCGCAGCAGGTTGATGATGACGTTGATGACCTGCATGAGCCAGCGGGGCAGGGGCAGGACACCGTTTTTCTCGCCGGCCACCAGCAACACGCCCAAGGGCAGGCCAAGCACCAGCGACAGCGCCGTGCTGACCACGGTGACGTAAAACGTCTCCCAGATGGCAAAGGGCAGAGAGGGCAGCACCGTCATCAGGTCCTGTACGGACTGGGCGGAGAACAGATTACTGTACATGGTGGTCCACCTCCTCTACCTGCACATTGGCCACATTGTGGATAAAGGCCACGGCCTTATCGTACTGCGTGCTGGGGATGCCCAGCATCATGCTGCCGTATACCGTTTCGGACAGCTTCTGCGTGCTGGCGGAGATCACGTTGCAGAAGACGCCCTCCTCCGCCGCCAGCCGTGCGATGAGGGGGATACTGGTGGTCTTGCTGTCCTTGAACACCAGGCGGACCAGCTTTTCGTCCTGGGGGTTGTATACCTGCGCGTCCGCGCCGCCGGGGAACACCAGACGGCGGCCGGCTTCAGACTTGGGTGCGGCGAAGACAGTGCCCACCATGCCGGATTCGGCCACACAGCCGTCGTCCAGGATAGCCACATGGGAGCAGACCTCCTTCACCACGCTCATCTGATGGGTGATGATGACCACGGTGATGTTCAGCTTTTGGTTGATGTCCCGGATCAGCTCCAGTATCTGCCGGGTGGTCTTGGGGTCCAGCGCGCTGGTGGCCTCATCACACAGCAGCACCTTGGGGTCGGTGGCCAGGGCACGGGCGATGGCCACGCGCTGCTGCTGCCCGCCGGACAGCTGGGCCGGATAGGCGTCTGCCTTGTCAGGCAGGCCCACCAGTTCCAGCAGCTCGCGCCCGCGCTTTTCCGCGTCGGCCCGCTTTACACCGGAGATCTCCATGGGGAAGCAGACGTTACGCAGGCAGGTGCGCTGCATGAGCAGGTTGAAGTGCTGGAAGATCATAGTGATGTTCCGACGGGCGGCGCGCAGCTGGGCGGGGGTCATGGTGTCCAGCCGCTGGCCGTCCACGATGATCTCGCCTTTTGTGGGGCGCTCCAGCAGGTTGATGCAGCGCACCAGCGTGCTCTTGCCCGCGCCGGACATACCGATAATGCCGTAGATGTCTCCATCCTCAATAGTCAGGGACACATCCTTCAATGCGTCCACGCCTCCGTTGGCACCGGAGTCGTATGTCTTGCTTACGTGTTTCAGTTCTATCACGACGGCGTTCCTCGTTTCTGTTTAATTCGCGCTGTTTCCTTTCTGCATCCCCCGCGCCCTGGCGGGAGCTCCGGAAAAGAAACCGGGCGTTTCGCATTGTCCTGTTTCCGCAGCGTTCCCCGCCCCTTGCGGGACGGGGAGCGCGGAGAGAGGGGGGAGAAAGACAGGTAGCGTTACTGAGCGGAGGCGGTCAGCGCATCTGGGCGGAGGCGGTCAGCGCGTCCAGCGTGGTCTGCTTGCCGCCGTACAGGCCCATGGGCTCTACGTGGATGGCGGCGATGGAGACGATGTGGGTGCCGTTCTGAGCGTTGAAGTCCTCCAGATAGGGCAGGTGCTGGAAGTAGTTGGCGTCCACCGTGCCGTCATCGACGACGGTGTTGGGCACAACGTAGTCATTGTAGACCTGGATGTCCAGGGTGATGTCCTTGGCGGCCAGGATCTCCTTGACGACCTCCAGGATCTCGGCATGGGGCGTGGGAGAAGCGGCCACGGAGATGGTCTCGCCCTTCAGAGCGTCGTAGTCCACGGAGGCGTCATAGCCGTCGGTGGGGTTCTCCACCACGGAGACCACAGAGCCGGCGTACCTCTCAGCGATGAAGTCGGCCACCTGCTTGCTCTCCAGAGCGGCCTTCAGAGCCAGGGCCTTGGGGGAGGTCTCGCTGCCCTCCTTGACGGTCAGGATGTTGGCGTAAGCGGAGGCGCTGCCCTCGATGAGCAGGGAGTCGTTCACGGGGTTCAGGCCGGCGTTGATGGCGTAGTTGCTGTTGATGACGGCGTAGTCCACGTCGGGCAGCAGGTTGGGCAGCTGGGCGGCCTCGGCCTCCACGATCTCCACATTGTACGGATTCTCCACGATGTCGTTCTTGGTGGCGGTGATGCCCACGCCGTCCTTCAGCTTGATGATGCCGTTCTCCTGCAGCAGCAGCAGGGCGCGGGCTTCGTTGGTGGTGTCGTTGGGTACGCCGATCTTGATGGTGGTGGCAGCAGCGTCGCCGCTGTTGTCGTCGGTCTTGCTGCCGCAGGCAGCAAGGCTCAGGGCCAGTACAGCGGCCAGGGCCAGGGTGATGATCTTAGTCAAAGTGTTGTGTTTCATGTTCGCAGTCTCCTTTGAAATGATTAAACTTGGTTGGTTACGATTTTATCTCAGCACCGCCGCCCGGCCGGAACGGCGGTACATAAGCAAAACAAAAACAGCGGCTGGTCATCACTGACCCTCCGCTGTCTGCTTACACATCGGCTTTTTTCAAGCCGTCAAACAGTTTTCGGAAAGCTGATGACCTTTTCGGCGCGACGAAACATGCACATGGACATCATACCCATGCACATCTCGCACATCATCATGGTGACGTTACGCTTCATGTCGGCTTTCCTCCTCGCTGTGATTTTCCCTGTCGGAATGGTGGCATAATACGCCCTTAACGCGCCGTTGTCAACCCTTTTTTCACCTTTCTGCGTTTTTTACAAAAAACATACAGGACTGGTATGTGATTTCGTGTATTTTGGTTATTTGACTATTGGGGCTTGCATGGGGCACAATATGTGGTATAATTGTTGACGCAATAATACAATACGTGGGGAGAGATGGGCGTGATATCCAAGGTTTTCGACTATATTGCCATGGAGCAGCGGCGGCAGGAAACAACGGTGGAGCTGATCGCCAGCGAGAATTTCACCAGCGAGGCGGTATGCCGCGCTGTGGGCAGCTGCCTGACCAACAAGTATTCCGAGGGGTATCCCGCCCACAGGGAGATGGGAAATCAGGGGCGCTACTACGGCGGCTGCCTGGTGGTGGACGAGCTGGAGACGTACTGCATCGCCAAGTGGAGGGAGGTGTTTCACACCGACTACCATGTGAACGTGCAGCCTCACAGCGGTACCTCCGCCAATCTGGCGGCGTATATGGCGCTGCTGCAGCCGGGAGACCGGATCCTGTCCATGAGTCTGGCCAACGGTGGGCACCTGTCCCACGGACTGCCGGTAAATGCCTCCGGCAGGCTGTATGACATAGCGGCCTACGATGTGGACGAAAACGGCCTGATCGACTATGACGGTATGGAGAGGCTTGCGCGGGAGCTGAAGCCGCGGCTGATCATCGCAGGAGCGTCGGCCTACAGCCGGACCATCGACTTTGCACGTTTTGCCCAGGCGGCGCAGGCGGCGGGGGCGTATTTCATGGCGGACATCGCTCACATTGCCGGGCTGGTGGCGGCGGGGGAGCACCCCAGCCCCTTTGGACTGGCAGATGTGGTCACGACCACGACGCACAAGACGCTGCGCGGCCCGCGGGGCGGACTGATCTTCTGCCGGCCGGAGCTGGCGAAAAAGGTGGACAGCGCCGTTTTTCCCGGTATGCAGGGCGGCCCTTTGCAGCACGTGATCGCCGGCAAGGCGGTGGCTGCGGAGGAGGCGCTGACCCCGGAGTACCGGGCGTATATCCACCGTGTGGTGGTCAACTGCAGGGCGATGGCGGCGGAGTTCATGGCCATGGGCTACAAGGTCGTTACCGGCGGCACGGACAACCATCTGTTTTTGCTGGATCTGACGGATACCGGACTTACCGGACGTGAGGTACAGGAGGAATTGGACCGCTGCGGTATTACGCTGAATAAGAACTGCGTCCCCGGGGACAAACGCTCGCCGTTCCAGACCAGCGGCGTCCGCATCGGCACCCCCGCCGTCACGACCCGCGGCATGGGTCCCGACGAGATGAAGGTGATCGCCGACTGCATTGCAGACTGCGTGTTTGACTTTGCGAACAAGAAGGACGAGGTCGCCGGCAGGGTCGAGGAGCTGACGAAGAAGTTCCCGCTGTATGAATAAGCCTTGATTGAAAAATACCGCTGCCTGTGGAATGCACATGGGCAGCGGCTTTTGTTTGTGCGCAGGGGC
>ERZ780139.3569-NODE-3569-length-10196-cov-8.019130_pt1 | contig 10196 bp, 8 predicted proteins | sample MGYA00511476_ERZ780139 | MGnify/ENA primary metagenome ERZ780139 (study PRJEB29588, sample SAMEA2158190) | human gut metagenome | biome: human gut; feature: human-associated habitat; material: faeces | place: Denmark | collected 2008/2010 ... | reverse complement strand
TTTAAATATAATAATATCAATGGATTGCGTGCGCTTTCGGCTGTCGGGATTGCGATAATGCATTATCAAGCAAACATTTCTGTTAAACCAGAATTGGGGTGGTTCTCGGATACATTGATACCATGGTTCACGTGGTTTGTAGTTTTGTTTTTTATGATTAGTGGTTTTGCTTTATGTTGCGGCTATTATGATCGGATGAAAAACGGCCAAATATCATTAAATGATTTCTATTCTAAAAGATATAAGCGAATATTGCCTTTCTTCGGTCTGCTTTGTGTATTGGATTTAATTGTTGATTTTTCTAAGGAAAATTTGGCGCAGGCTTTCATGAATTGTACCTTGGTGTTTAATCTGTTGCCGAATCCCGATATAAAAGTGATTGGAGTAGGATGGTTCTTAGGTTTAATCTTTTTGTTTTATATGCTGTTCCCGTTCTTCGTTTTCTTATTGGATAATAAGCGTAGAGCTTGGGGTATATTCTGTATATCTTTAATCATTAATTTCTTATGTCAAGAATACTTTTTTACGGAGATTTTCGTGGATTTTAATCCAAGTAGGCACAACATCCTGTATTCGGCTCCTTTCCTGTTATCGGGTGGGTTATGTTTCCTTTATCGCGAGAGGCTGCATGAGTGGTCTGCGAAGTGGGGAAATGCTTTGTTGGTAGTTTGTTTGATAGCAAATGGTCTGTATTTTGTTTGTCCTCAATCCGAATGGACGCTTCATCAGGTTATACCCTTGATGGTCGTATTTACGTTATGGCTGATTTATGCCATGGGGGCAGAACATAAATGGTTGCATAATAGGATAATGGATTTTATAAGTGGCATTTCCATGGAGTTTTACTTATGTCATATGGTCATGTTCCGTGTGGTAGAGAAGGTTCATTTGGAAAAAATGGTTCATAATGAGAGTCTATTATTTCTTTTGACTTGTATGGCCGGAATAGGACTTGCAGTCGCGTTCTCTTATTTGGGCAAGAAAGTGATTGTTCGCTACAGTCGTTTTTAATGTTTGATTGTTGGTTGGGACACATATTCATTGATTCTTAATCCATAAACATATTATATGAAAATAGCATTTATCAGCACCCGTGGCATACCGAACAACTACGGGGGCTTCGAGCAGTTTGCAGAATATATCTCCGTGGGATTGGTCCGACGGGGGCATGAAGTCGTGGTGTACTCTCCGCATTTCCATCCTTACCGGGAGCCTGATTACAAGGGGGTACGTATAAAGCATATTTATAGTCCGGAGAAATGGATGGGGAGTTCCGTGGGGAGTTTCTTTTACGATTTCCTGTCTTTGCGTGATGCTTTGAAGAAGGAGAAGTTCGACATTATTTACGAAGCGGGCTATACGAGCATCGTTCCGGCTTATATCTGGTTTAATGTGAAGCGTATCAAGTATCCGCTTTTTACGACAAATATGGATGGGTTGGAATATAAACGTACGAAGTTTAACAAATGGGTACAAAAGTTTGTATTCTGGGAAGAACGTATGGCGGTGAAACACAGTCATTATTTGATTGCAGACAATATGGGGATCCGTGATTATTATAAGGAGAAATACGGGAAGGAAAGCAAGTTTTTGGCATACGGGGCTGACGTTCATGAGGATTACGATGTGGACGTATTGAAGGAGTACGGTTTGGAAGCGGGTGGTTATTTCATCGTGGTGGCCCGTCTGGAGCCGGAAAACAACCTTTTCATGGCCATAGAGGGATATTTGGCTTCGAACCAGTATGGTAAGCATCCGTTAGTGGTTGTGGGAAAGACGAATACGCCTTATGGAAAATATTTGATGGAACGATATGGTCGCGACCGTAACATCCGCTTTGTGGGTGGTATATATGATTTTCGTAAACTGAACTCCATTCGTCATTATTCCTATGCTTATTTTCATGGTCATAGTGTGGGCGGAACGAATCCGTCTTTGTTGGAAGCCATGGCTTCCGGATGTTTTATTTTGGCACATGACAATATCTTCAACCGTGCGGTCTTGGGCGAAAATGCCTTATATTATGGATCTACGGATGCAGCTACGGAGATGTTGGATGGAATAGACCAGGCGGTGTCAGCCCATAAAAAGGAATATACGGAACGTAATTTGGAAGTGATACGACGTGATTATTCATGGGAGAAACTGGTGGATGAGCATGAAGAATACTTCAAATGGATGTTGTCACAACGAAAAGGCGGCTGACGTTTGTCCGTAGCTGTGAGCATGGGCATGAAAAACAAATCCCCGTGAAAACGATATTGAAGTTTTCACGGGGATTTGTTTTGAGGCAAGGGCGGTTTACAATGGTTTCACCCCTTCAGCAGTGGGAGGTATCGGCTTGATGCTGCCATCTGCGTTATATTCCATCGGTTCGGCTACGACAGAGCGGCTGTAACTGGTGCCGGTAGGCAGACCGCCATTATGGCTGATGAATATCCATTGTCCTTTGAAGTTCACGATGGCCGGATGGGTCGTGTTGCTGTTTCCGGCTATTTCTGAAATTATGCCTTTCGTTTCATACGGGCCTTCAATGTGGTCGGCTACGGCGTAGGCTATTTTTTCCGGCCATTCGCTGGCGTATGTGAGGTAATATTTGCCATCGTGTTTGTGAATCCACGGTGCCTCAGTGAAAGGATGGCTCTCGTCGATATGGATGCGTTTCACCTCTCCTTCTGTTTCTATCATGTTGTCTTTCAGTTTCACGATGTAGCATTCGCGGTTACCCCACGTGAGGTAAGCCTGGCCGTCGTCGTCGATGAATACGGCGGGGTCGATGCAGGCCCAACTGTGGTGGGAATCGAAACAGTCCTTGTTGGTGAGCAACGGCTTGCCTAAAGCATCTTTGTAAGGGCCGGTGATTTTGTCGGATACGGCCACGCCGATACCACACCAGTTGGTACTGACATACCAATAGTATTTGCCGTTGCGTTCAGCCACATGTCCGGCGTACGCCTGTTTACTGGCAGCCCATTTGAAATCTTCTACTTTCAAGGGGACCGGGTATTGTGTCCAATGCTTCATGTCGGTAGTGGAGAACACGAGCCAGTCTTTCATCACGTAACCGCTTTGGTTACCGTTTTGGTCACGTCCGGCAAAAAGCCACAGTGTGTCTCCTTTGACGAGTGCGGCGGGGTCGGCTGTATGGATGTGGCGGACAATGGGATTGCCTTGGCTTTCAAATTCGTACCGCACGACGTAGCCCCACTTTTCTTGCAAACGTTGCAATTCGTCACGGGTCAGTGAAATGACGGAACCGTGGCGCGGGAAAAAGTCTTTGGTGAACGCTTTGGGTTCGGAGAAATGGTAAAGGTCCGTACTGGTCTGGTATTCATATCGTCCGCTGGTGTACATGTCGTACATCAATACGTATTCGTCTTTTCCGTTCAGTTTGAAGATGCTCGACCCCTCCACGGGCGTCTTTCCGGCGTAAGCGTCCAGATACTTGAAGTCCTCTTTCCACTTTCCTTTCAGGCTTTTCGAGGTGGCTTGTTGGATGCCGTTCTTGATTTCCTTGCCGTTCTCGTCTTTGGTATTGCCTTTATAGAAAAGGTGGTAGGTACCGTCTTTTTCGATGATGTCGTTGTCTATGCTGCCGTATTTGGCAGAGAAAAGCTGTTTCGGCTCGCTTTCAAAGCCCGTGAAGTCCTTGTTGGCGTATGCGTAATAAGTGATGAGGCTTTTGCGGTCGTTGCGTTGCAAGGTAAAATAAATCATATATTTTTTGGCCTTGCGGTCGTAAATGGTCTGAGGAGCCCATACCCAATAAGCATCACCGAAATGTTTCGGATAATCTTTGGACAGATTGATTTTGGCGTGTTTCCAATGCAGCAGATCGTCCGAACTCAGGAGTACGATGCCCGGGTTTTCGTTCCAACCGTTTTTGGCGGTATTCATGTCCGTGGCTACGATGTAAAAGCGTCCGTCTTCACCGCGCAGGATGTGCGGGTCGCGGATACCGCCACTTTCGCTGATGGTGTCGGAAGCGATGACGGGGCGGTTTTCGTTAAGCGCGCGCCAGTTCACTCCGTCGTCGCTGAGGGCGAAACGCAAGTGTTCCTGTTGCTTGGCATCTCCTCTTCCTTCGAAATAGGCAAAAAGATATCCCTCAAAATTAGCCGGTGTTTCGGTTCGATTCGGTGTTGTCTTTCCGTGGCTCATGGTTGTAGCTAATAACAGAGCGGCAATGATGGTTTGTTTTTTCATGTGACTGTTGTTCTTTTAAGTGTAATGTTTTTCTGTCATTTTCAGCGGCAAAACTATGAATAAAATATTGTACAAGCAAGAAAACGGGCGAAAAAGATGTTAAATATACACGTGTTATTCCTTTTAGACGTCGTTTGGTAGAACGATGTCTTTATGAGGACTTTCCGGTTTTATCCGTAAGCGAAATGGTCCACGATGAAGTTCGGCATCCAGACGCAAAGTCCCAGTCCGATGAGCAAGGCTGCAAAGACCACTAACGTGGTCTTGTCTTTCCATGACGGGAGGAGTGTGGCACGGCGCATGCGGAGGTAGGTCAGTAGGTAGCCAAACAAGATGAGGAAGATGGGAATACCGAATACCCAACCGATAACCCATCGCATTCGGGCATCGTGGTAGGCATAATTTCGTTCGATGAAATAAAATACGGTGCAGAAGTAGGTGAAATAGTATATCAAGGACGTGAGCAACACGAGGCTCAGCGTTTTTTGGAAAGGTTTCTTCTGCCAATAGGTACCGCCTAAAATGAACAAGGCTTGCAGGCAGTAGGCTTGGAGGATGGCTAAGGGCAGGTACACGTCACATTCGCTACTTAACCATGGGACGGGGAACGACAGTGAGACTTCAGGATAGAGGAAATGGATGAAACCGATACGGGTGAAGTCGGCCAATACGGTGGCTAAACAAAAGATAGGGAAGGATATGATGGAGATTCTGAACCATCTCACAATAAACTTCTCGGCATTTGAAACCGGGAATGTCAGGTCGGTGATGTAATCCTTCCGGTATTTTGATGTCTTGAAAAAAGTGCTGCCCGCAAAGGCCATGAAGAAATCGAAACACAGCACGGCCGTGAAGACAATGGAAAACCAACAGTCATCTTTCCCGGACAAGGCGTTCTCCATAATCAGTTGGTAGCTGTTGTTGTCGGTTTCCATGCCTTGCCGCACTTGTTCCAATGCCACGACCACAGAGTGCGTTTTGGTGAAATCCATCCAGATGAAGAGCAGGGTCATGATACCGTAGGGGATGATGAAATAATAATAGAGTTGTGCGGCGTTTTCGCTCCAATCTTTGCGGAAATATTGGAGGAGGCGTTGGGCGTTCAATGTATTCTTGTTCATGATAAGGGTTTTTAAAGGTTGGACATAGTGTCTGAGGTGTCTGACAAATACTGCCGGTAAAGGGTTTCGAGTTCTTCCGCCGTGATGCCGATGGAACGGGCTTGCCGGAAAAAGTCGTAGAGTTCTTCATTCATGAAACTTACCCTTCGAAACGAACGGATGCGTTCCGATGCGCCCGGTTCCACGAAATAACCTATGCCACGTTGCATGCGGATGACAGAGCGGGATTGCAGGAAGTCGTAAGAGCGCATGGCCGTATTGGCGTTCACCTCCACCGTGGCGGCGTAATCGCGCACGGAAGGGATACGGTCGTTTTCAGCGTACCGTCCTTGTAGTATCTCATCGCAGATACGGTCGGCGATTTGCAAATAAATGGGTTTGTTTTCCTTGAAATTCATACGCTTTTCGGATTGAGGGCATATTGGTATTTGAGGTCGTTCTTTTTCATTCTGCGGTAGGCCGATAGCCAAAAGAGGGAGGTCACGGCAAGCCAAAAGGCATGCCATACCACTTCGGCAGTCGCTGCTCCGGGCTGTTGGGGGTAAGTGTAAGGGTCGCCTTCGGCAATGAGCGAGACTCCGATCGTCAAAAGGAGGGGCAACAACAGGATTGGGCATTTGCCGAGTGCGCGGTGCAGGGGTGTCCGTCCCGTTTCGCTTCTGGTGGAAATGGCTTGGCCCAACAGACTGGTCGTGAGGAGCATCCTGAGCACAAAGCCGGAGGAGGCCGTATGAAGTCCGGAAGTAAAGAGGAGGGGACGGGCGAAGCTGTAATCCAGGAAGGCCATGTTGCAAATGATGACACGGGTGATGTCTGCCGCCAAAATAATAAGAACGCCTGCCAAAATCGAAAGAGGAACGGTATAGAGCCACCATCGGGCGAACTTCTCGAACGTGGAGGCTGGGAGCAGCAAGTACCTGATGTGCTTCCCTTGTTGTATATGGGCGCGTTCCATAGCCACGGAGTGAATATAAGGAATAGGAAAAAGAATGCCGTAACGGTGACGAACGCAGCATTTTGGTTGGTGGCCGTGTCTGTGAGGTGGGCGAACTTGTCTTCCAGTATATCCGTTGGGACGGTCTGTAGCAAGGTGGCGTTTTCCGAATATGCTTTGAGGCAAGACACCGTGAGAATGGCAGAGAGTAACAAGTAGCCTGCGGCGAGAGTGACGAGGCAACGTGTACGCCGGGCTGCCCAGTCTTCGTGGAGCAAGACCGCGAAGCGTTTGCGGTCGAAACAAGAACGGTTCATAAGCTTAATGTTTGGCGGATTTGACATAAGTGAGGTCGGTTTTGAGGATATGGCGGTAGGCCATGTACCAGTTGAGGACGGTGCACAGCAGGAAGAAGGCATTCACAATAACGGGGCGGATGAGCCAAAGGTTGAAGGCTTCTCCCAGGGCGTAGCGCGAATGTGCGAGGGCGAAAGGCACGAGGATGACGAGCAGGAGGACGACTGTGCGCACGCTTGCCCGTTTCGTTTCGGAGGTGCAGATGAAAACGGACTGCGCCCAAAGCATCAGGTTGAGCAGGGTAAGTAACCAGTATGGGTGCACTCTGCCGTTCCAATAGTCAGCGTATGGCAGTAGGTGGGCATAGTCCACTTGCGGGACGATGAGGCTGCAAAGCCCCACACGTGTGAAGTCGGCGGCAACGAATACCGCGCAGTAGGTCAACAAGGCGAGTGGGACGGCATAGAGCCAACGGAGCAGAAATTGCTCGAAGGCCGACACGGGGAAGGTAAGTGTACGGGCAGCTTGGGACGTGGCCTGCAATGCCCTTTGTGTCCGGCGTGCAGTGCCGACAAGGTAGAAGGCAAGAATCGGGAAAAACAGGGCACTCACGGAAGTCCAGCTTCCGTCCACGCCTTGGGCGAGGTCGGCCGATATGACTTTCCATTCTTCCGCACGTTGGGGACTGACGTAATGGCTGAGGGCATTGGCGCGGAGCGCGCCGCGTATCGTGTAGAAGCCGGAAAACACGGTGAGGACGGCGTAAATCACTACGGCCTGCAATCCCAATGCTTTCTGTCTTTCCGTCCAGTCCCAGCGGCACAAGGCGATAAAACGTTTCCGGTTGAAAAACTGTGAATCCATATCCTTTTATTTTTCAGCATTAAACAAGGGGCAGATGGTTTCCGGGTGTGCCAGAGTGCCGTTGAAAAGTAACTCCAAGTTGATTTCCGAATCCTTGTTTTCCGGATTCGGGAGCATGACGCTGTGCCCGTTGTAGGAGGGGAGGGCATAATAAGCCTCTGAGGTTTCCGATTCATTGTCGGTCTGCGTGAAATATAATTTATGGCAGATTTCAGTTACCGACGCATCGAGCAGTACGCGGGCGTCATCCAAGATGACCACGTGGTCGAGAAGTTGTTCCACATCTTGCACTTGATGGGTGGAAATCACGATACCGCACGATTCATTCATTTCGCGGATGAGGAGTTTGCGGAATTGGCTTTTGCCGGGGATGTCCAGTCCGTTGGTCGGTTCGTCCATGATGAGCCACGAGGTACGGGTGGCCAAGGCAAAGCAGATGAGTGCCTTTTTCTTTTGTCCCATCGAAAGTTCGCCGAGTTTGATGTCCTCCGGCAGTTCGAACATTTCCAGATTACGGAGCAAGTTGTCATGGTCGAAATGCGGATAGAAAGGAGCGTTGAGGCGGACGTACTTTTTCAGGTTGTAGTCCGGAAGGTCGAATTCTTCGGGGATGAGGAAGAAGTCGCTCAATGTGTCCGGACGGCGCAAACGCACATCCGTGCCGTTCAGGCAGGCATGTCCTTCTGTTGGTGTGAGGAGGCCGGTCATCAGGTAGAGCAAGGTGGACTTTCCGACTCCGTTTTTCCCTAAAATTCTTCTATAATCTGCTGAATAGCTTAAAATGAGCGATTTATAAGTGTTCAACCTCAATAGAGGTAATGATTTGGCAATAGTCACAACTTCTGCAATATGCATATGTTTGCTTTGCCTAACAACTCTTTACAGTTGCAAAAATACAAAATAAAAATGAAACCACACTATGTTGGTGCAAAAAAACAATAGTCATAAAACAAAGATTAACTTCGCCTTATGACTATTGTTGTCCACATTAAACTTATTTATCATTTAATTGGTTCCGCATGCACATAGTATTCACTGTTTATAGGGTCTTCCCCGTCAGTTTTAAGTATCAGTACCATGCGAGAATGTTTTGTACGCCAATATGCTTTAATATCAGCATCTTCGGGTAGTGCCTTAAACGTTTTACACAGCGAAGCCTTTTCTGTTTCTTTTATAGTACTATGTGCTTCATAGTACTGGTCCATAATCTTCAACAGACCTTCTCTTTCACGTTCAAGCACGCCTAACATATATTCCTTGTCGTTTTTGTCTTTTGCTCCTTTCAGTACAATACGTAACTCTGCATACGGTTTTGTAATGTCTTCTTTGTAGGCAGTAGGTGGAGTTAGGATAAACTCACGGCTCTTGTCTAGCAAGCAATATTCTGTTAGTTCGGGGTTCTTGGAATTATACCTTACGTTATCCCAATCGTAACCAAAGAATCCATCATTCACCAAATAGAGCCTCTTTCGGGCTTGATAGACAATACGGCCATCTTTATAGCCATTGGCATAGACAATAGTATTGTCATGAGGCGTGAAGAAGTATGTGCTCCACCAATAGGAAGTATTCAAACAGTTTGTCTTACGTTCCATGATTCCAAAGCTATCTGGCATATCACGACAATCACTCGTCCAAGTAATTGAATCGTAGTAGTTGTAATAGGCATTATCTGAAGAGTTGAAACCATATTCATCGGTAAGCTCAAATGTTACAAGGCAGAAGGTCTGAAACACAGGGTCTGTGTTGTCTTTGTCGTCTTCTGCATAGTATGCCTTAATCTTAAACTTGCAGTTGTCGGGAACAGAACGGTCAATATCCGTATCATACGTGTAACTTTTCTTCATCATTTCCAAATCGGTTTCGGTCATGCGTTTATATACAATCATGCCATATATAGACTTGTAACCATTGCTGCCATCACTCGTCGCTCCCAATTTTTGTATGGTGTACATTAAGGTCTTGCCATTCGACTCGTCAAGCTTAAGAATCTGCATGTATCTGCTGTCTGTTGTCTGCTTGTTGCTGCCAAACAGTATGAAGCCTTTGTCCATGTCATAAGTCCATGATACACGACTGAAACAAAAGGCTGGCAAGGCATCACTATAAAAATAACAAAAAGCTTGCTGTGATGTCTCAAACCAAAAGTGTGTAGGGCTGCCACCAAATCTGTCTTTCCAAAATTCCTCCTTGCTCAACTTTCCGTTTTCCTGTACCTCATAAGTGGCAATACTCTCCCAACCATAGCCCTTGACCTTACTCTGTATTTCTTCTGCTGCTATTGGCTTTCTCCCTTTTAGCACACAGCACCCCTCATCATTAACAGTATAGGTTTGGTTGAATAGATTCATATCCAACTTACATTGCTCAACACTCAATTCCTCAGACTTATCGCAACTGCCAAATACAACAGTGCAAGCTACGATGAGGGCTATTAACCAAAACTTCTTAGTCATAATAATCCAAATTTAAAGATTTTACATATAGACAGATTACGGATTTTCAGTGTTTCAAATTCTGCTGTCCAAGATAACTGAGTGCAAAAATACAAAAGTATCAACGTAATAGTGCATTTTTTTATTTTTTATAACACTCAAAACATACTTTTGTGCAAATAAAGGAAGAATAAACTACACCTGACAAATCTATTTACATATTTCTATGCACTGCCTACAGTTGGTACACTCACTTTCTGCAACCGTTGGGAGCAAAATTTCTTCGCCCTCATGGTGGAGCGAGGCGTTTTGGGGTTCCCAAAACATAACCTCGCTCCC
>ERZ780139.3566-NODE-3566-length-10201-cov-4.392864_pt1 | contig 10201 bp, 9 predicted proteins | sample MGYA00511476_ERZ780139 | MGnify/ENA primary metagenome ERZ780139 (study PRJEB29588, sample SAMEA2158190) | human gut metagenome | biome: human gut; feature: human-associated habitat; material: faeces | place: Denmark | collected 2008/2010 ... | reverse complement strand
GTGTGACAGTGTCCGGCGGTCAGAAGCAGCGCATCTCCATCGCCCGCGCCCTGCTGAAAGATGCGCCCATCCTGATCCTCGACGACTCGGTTTCGGCGGTGGATACCAGGACGGAAAAAATCATCCTCGATAACCTCAAACAGAGCCGTGCAGGCAAGACCACTCTGCTCATCGCGCACCGCATCTCGACGGTGGAGGGACTGGACAAGATCATCTTCCTCGAGGATGGCAAGGTGGAGGCCGTCGGCCCTCACGACCAGCTCTATGCATCCTGCCCGGAGTACCACAAGATGGTCGATCTGCAGAAGCTTGAAGACGAAGTGGGAGGTGGCAACGCATGATGAGTCTGAATCCGCTTCTTCTCGTGGGCGGCGTCATCGGCACCGTGTCGGTGCTGCTGCTCATCGCCTACGCCTGCGTCAAAGACAAGAAAACGGCTATGGGCTTCGAGCGCAGCATGGCCGACGGCGAGATCCTGCGCCGCCTCTTCGGCTACGCCAAGCCCTACCTCAAGCAGTTCGTCGTCGTGGGCTTTCTCGTCCTCTTCTCCATCTCCTACGACATCGCGTCGCCCCTCATCGTGGGCTACATCGAAGAGCTTGTGGTGGGCGATTTCGAACTGAAAAGCCTCTATGTCAGTGTGGCCGTGTACGCGGGTGTGCTGATCTTCTCGATGGCCAGCACCTATTTGCAGGCCGTCATTCTGCAGCGTGTGGGCCAGCGCATCATCTCCGATTTGCGTGAAGACCTTTTCACCCACATTGAAAGCCTCTCCCACGGCCAGCTGAACGACATCCCGGTGGGCAAGCTCGTCACCCGCGTGACCAACGACACCAACGCCATCTCGATGATGTTCACGAACCTCTTCGTCAACCTGACCAAGAACGCCTTCGTCATTTTGGGCATTCTGGTGGCGATGCTCTTCCTGAACTACGAGCTGACCCTGATGGTGCTTTGCTTCGTACCCTTCATCCTCCTGTTCACGGTCATCTTCCGCAAGTTCTCCCGCCGCGCCAACCGCAAGCTCAAGAACGCGACCACCGATATCAATACCTATCTGTCCGAAAACCTGTCCGGCATCAAGGTCACCCAGATCTTTGGCCGGGAGGACGAGAAGATGGAGGATTTCCGCCAGAAGAGCCAGAAGCTGGCCCGGGCCAATCAGGAGCAGATCTTCGTGTTCAGCGTGTTCCGTCCGCTGGTGTATATGCTCTATGTCAGCTCGATCCTGTGCCTGTTCTATCTGGGCGGTATGGGTCACCTGAACAATATCAGCTTCCTGGGGCAGACCATTTCCAGCGGCACCATCGTCACCTTTTATATGTACATCTCCAAGTTCTTCACCCCCATCCAGAACCTGGCCGAGCAGTTCAACTGGCTGCAGTCGGCGTTGGCATCGGCAGAAAAGGTGTTCTCCATCATGGACATCCAGCCCAGGATGCAGGATGCCCCCGATGCCATTGAGCTGGACGAGGTGAAGGGCGAGATCGAGTTCCGGGACGTGTGGTTCAGCTACGTTCCCGGCGAGTGGGTGCTGCAGGGCGTTTCCTTCCATGTGGATGCCCGCCAGACCGTGGCTTTTGTGGGCTCCACCGGTTCCGGCAAGAGCACCATCCTCTCCCTGATCTGCCGGAACTACGAGTTCCAGAAGGGCCAGATCCTGATCGACGGCATCGACATCCGCAAGATCAGGATCTCCTCCCTGCGCAGGCACTTCGGCCAGATGCTGCAGGATGTGTTCCTGTTCTCGGGCACCATCCGTTCTAACATCGTCTTGCGGGAGGAGGGTATCCCCGACAGCGAGATCATGGAGGTCTGCCGCTACGTCAACGCCGACAAGTTCATCAACAAGCTGGACCACGGGCTGGACGAAGAGGTGCGTGAGCGGGGCAACAACTTCTCCGCCGGCCAGCGGCAGCTGCTCAGCTTTGCCCGCACCATCATCCATAAGCCCAGCGTGATGATCCTGGACGAGGCTACCGCCAACATCGACACCGAGACGGAGCTGCTGATTCAGGATTCGCTGGAAAAGATGCGCACCGTGGGCACCATGCTCATTGTGGCCCACCGGCTGTCCACCATCCAGCATGCGGACAACATCATCGTGCTGTCCCACGGTAAAATTCTGGAGCAGGGCACCCACCAGCAGCTGCTGGCCCGGCATGGCCGCTACTACCAGCTGTACACCCTGCAATACCACAAGGCGCAGCTGAACGCAGCCGAATAAACGCAGACAGAAAGGCCGCTGACCTGAGATGGGTCAGCGGCCTTTTCCGTCTGCACCGGGGGTGGAGTCGTCCTCTTCAGGATCGTCGAGGGAGCACAATTAACACTTGCAAAACAGGTGCATCGCTCGTATAATAAAATATGGTAAAATAATAAAAAAGAGAAATGGAAAGGAGGGGCCACAGGATGCAGTGGATTGATGCGCTCGGCTATGAAGAAGTGATGACCTTTTTGCGCAGTACACCGGCGAACCTCTTTTTCAAGGATACGGAATGCCGTTACCTTTTTGTTTCGGACGTTAGGACTTTCTTCCCCTACGGAGAAGGGCAGGAAGAGGATGTGCTGGGCAAGACAGATCTGGAGATCTGGAGCAGCGAGGAACAGGCCCGTTTTTATTATGAACAGGATCAAAAGGTGCTTGCTACCGGCAAGGGAACCAGCTTTATCACCGAGGTGCCCTGGGAGGATGGGACGGCATACTATCAGATCAAAAAGAATCCCGTTGTGCTGGAGGGAAAGATCATCGGCATCGTGGGGCTTATTGGTGATATCACGGAGCGGGTGCGGCTGGAAAAGCAGGCCCAGAACTGGGCCATCCACGATGAACTGACCGGTCTGTATAACCGCAACTACCTGAAGGTAAAGGGTGCAGAGCAGCTGAAGGGAGCCATCATGCCCATCACGATCATCATGGGTGATTGTAACTACCTGAAGCGTGTGAATGATGCCTACGGCCACGAGTATGGCGACCTGCTGCTCAAGCGGGTGGGCCGGGTGATCCGGGAAAACCTGCCGCCGGAGAGCGTGGCCCTGCGGATGGGCGGCGATGAATTCCTCATTGCCTGCAGCCATTTTTCTGCAGAAGAGGCCGAACAGCTGATCGAGAGGCTGCACGGGGAGCTGGCCCGCCAGAGCGACGACCGCCTCAAGCTGGATGTTGCCTTTGGATACCACACTGTGACAGAAGGCCCCTTTGATTATACCGCAGTCTACCATGCTGCCGACCGGGATATGTACCGGAACAAGCGCAAAAACCGCTGATCATACGGACGAAAAAACAGCCTCAGCCCGATCTCCAAGGGCTGAGGCTGTTTTGGTGATCTGTTACATCAGGGCGGTGAGCACCAGCGCGCAGAGCGGCAGGATGAGGATGCTGAGCAGGATGGCCAGCCCATTTTTACCCCCCAGCGCACCGGCTCCGATCAGCAAAAACAGCACAGCCACCTGCTGCGGCTTACAGGATCACATTTTTGATGAGCAGGGAAACGCTGCCGTCCGGATCGTGGAGGAATTCCAGCTCGGAATCGGAGTTCAGCAGCTCGGTGGGGATCTTGACCTCGATGCCGTTGGCGGTGCGGATGCTCCGGCTCTCCATCCGGCGGATGCGGGCGGGGGTCACGGTGACAGGGGCAGCGGCCTCTTCCAGCACCTCGCTCTTTTCCACATAGTCGTCAAAGGGCACAGCGGCCAGCGGGTATTCCTCGGCCAGCTGCTGGCGCACCTGCTCCACCGATACCTGATTGTCGTTGTCGGCAGCCTGGTTGGCAATGAGCATGGCTACCTGCGCGTCGGCATGGGGCTCGTCCTCATAGGCATCCTTCACAGCCTGTGCGGCGGCCTCCTGAATGGCCTGCAGCTTCTTTTTCTCGGGCTCGGCCTGGGTATACTGGAACACAACAGAGGAGAGGTAGAACTCCTTGTGGCCGTCGATGTCGTATTTCTTTTCCAGCAGGCGCATGGAGTAGTCTGTCAGGTTGACAAGCGCACCCTCCTCCACCTTGCCGCTCTGGGTGGGCAGGCAGGCCCGCTGCTGGATGATGGAGTTGACCGGGGCACCCTCCACGGTCTCAGTGTAGTGGGTGTAGCCGTTTTTATAGTTCAGCTTGAGGATGCCCAGCCAGGGCGCGCCGTCCCGGGTGAAATCCACCACGGCCAGGTCAGCCCCGGGGATGGTGGTGTGGGCGTGCATGTAATCGAACAGCACCCCCGCAATGCGGCAGGACAGATCAATGAAATCCTGATTGTGCTCCAGCTCGTTCCGGAAAGCCGAATCCGGCAGGGGGCGGCACTGGCGGATCTCATCGCTGGCCAGCAGCTTTTCGATATGATTCTGTAAGTAGGCGGTCTTTTCGGCAGTCAGCTCCATGCCGCCGCCGCTGAGCACCGGCGCGTCCAGCGTGGTGTCCAGCACATGCAAAATTGCCTGATGGATGATGATCTCCATGGGTCAAAACCTCATTTCCCGGGTGATTGTGATGTTCCTGCCCAGTATAGCACATCCGGAACAAAAAGGCGAGAGGGAGCGCAAAGGCTTGTCAACCGCCGCCTGAGATGCTACAATGGGGCTGACCAAACATTCGGACAAGCCGAAAGGGGAGTGTGTTATGGAATTTCGGGACAAGCCGATGCAGAACCTCATCCGCATCAAGGAAAAGGAGATCTGCAAAAATGTGCAGGAGCTGCTGCTGGACGGTGAGCAGATCGTGGGCGCTTACAAGACCGTGCGCGATCAGGCTGTGTTCACCACCCACCGCATTTTTATGGTGGATATGCAGGGGATGACCGGTACCCGGCAGGAGATCTTTGTGCTGCCCTACCGCAAGATCCTGCATTACGGCATCAAGACGGCAGGCTTTGGCGACCCGCTGCAGACCTCGGAGCTGACGGTCTGCTTTGCGGATGAGCACGAGGCAAAGTTCGGCTTCATCGGGCAGGATGAGCTGCTGGCGGTGGCACGGGCCATCAGCCGGTGCATCCTGTAACAGAACAAATGTAAAACGCCCGTTCCGGCTTCTGACCCCGGAGCGGGCGTTTTACATTGCTGTAATATGCGAAAAAAGGAGAATGTCGAAGGGTCAGCAGGCGGCGCGCTCTCTGCGGCCGGCCTCAAGCATGTAGTGCAGGAAGCCGGTGACATCAGCGGGGTCGGTGACAGAGATGTCAAAGCCCTTGGAGGGAGCGTCCATCATCTGGATCAGCTCGGTGGCGGCGCTGTCCTTTTTCAGGTCACAGGTCTCGCCATTGGCCAGGTGCAGGAGCACACTGCCGCGGCTGGCGGCTACCTGCTGCATGAAACGGTCTTTATCAAGATACTGGATGCGAAGCATAAAAATACCTCCCACAAAGAAATGTTTTATTCTGGAAGAGTCCCCCGGGCCAGGCTGCCCGTGGAGAACGCTTCTCGGGAACCGGATCAAGCCGCGCCGGGGGTTGTTTTCCGCCCCCTGCGGTGTTATACTGTGCTTGCTGGTTCTGATGAAATAATACCACGAAACCGGCACGATAGATAGAACAAAAACACCCGATTTGTACAACAAAATCGGCATTGACAAAAAATATTCAAAGTATTGCGGAAAGGAATTGTTCAATATGGCGTTTCAGACAAGCTGTGTCTCTGCTGCCAATATCGTTACCGGGCTGACCTTCCAGCAGGATGTTGTGGCCGATGCCGAGGGGCGGGAAATGGTCCAGCATGGCAGCGCCCTGTTCCCCATTGCCTGCTACGCGGAGAACCTGAAAAGCTATTCGGTGGCCTGGCACTGGCACGAGGAGTTTGAGTACATACTGGCCATGAAAGGCCCCCTGACGGTGGACGTGAACAAGACCCGGGTGACCCTGCAGACGAATCAGGGCGTGTTCCTGAACTCCGGCATCCTCCACGCGGTGGAGCATGCGGAAAAAGGGGAGGCCCTGCTTCACTCGGGTGTGTTCCATCCCCGGCTGGTGGGTGGAATGGACACCATCTTCTGGCAGAAGCTCATCCGACCCATGCTCCAGCCGGATGCCCCGGCGTTTTTTCTGCTGGATGGGGCTGTGCCCTGGCAGGCGCAGGTGCTTGCCTGCCTGCGGGAAGCCTGGCAGGCGGTTGCCGTGGAGCCCTTTGATTACGAGAACAGGGTGCGTTATTATCTCTCTGCGGCGCTGCGGCTGCTGAGCACCCAGTGCGTGGGCGGCAAGACCAAGGTCTCCCAGCAGGAGCAGATCGCCGCCGAGCGGATGAAGCAGATGCTCCGCTTTGTGGAGGAGCACTACGCCGAGGAGCTGACTGTGGAACGCATCGCGGCCAGCGTGGCCCTGAGCGAAAGCGCCTGCCTGCGCAGCTTCCGGCAGATGCTGGGCATCACGCCCATCCAGTATGTCAAGCAGTTCCGGGTGGAAAAGGCCGCCGAGCTGCTCCGTTCCACCCGGCTCAAGACGGGCGAGATCGGGATGGAGTGCGGCTTTGCAGATGGCAGCTACTTCATCAAGACCTTCCGGGAGATCAAGCACTGCACACCCAAGGAATACCGCGCAAAATTCTGCTGAAATGTCTGAGATAGAAACAGGAGGAAATGATCCCCATGCAGCACAGTCTGACCCAAGGCCCCATTACAAAGAATATCCTGCTGTTTGCCCTGCCGCTGATGTTCGGCAACCTGCTGCAGCAGATGTACAACATTGCCGACACCTGGGTGGTGGGCCGCTTCCTCGGCGCGGATGCGCTGGCGGCGGTGGGGTCCTCCTATACCCTGATGACCTTCCTCACCTCGATCCTGCTGGGTCTGTGCATGGGCAGCGGCGCGGCTGTGTCCATGCAGTATGGCAGCGGCGAGACCGAGAAGATGCGGCAGAGCGTGTTCCAGTCCTTCCTGTTCATTGCGGGCATCGCCCTGGTGCTCAACCTGCTGGTCTATCTGGGGCTGAACGGCATCCTGTGGGTGCTGCGGGTGCCCGCAGAGCTTTGCCCGCTGATGAAGGACTACCTGCTCATCATTTTTCTGGGCATTGCGGCCACCTTTTTGTATAACTATTTCGCAAACCTTCTGCGGGCCGTCGGCAATTCCGTGGTGCCGCTGGCGTTTCTGGCCGTGTCGGCCATCCTGAACGTGATCCTGGATCTGGTCTGTGTCCTTGTGCTTGACTGGGGTGTGAAAGGGGCCGCCGGGGCAACTGTCTTTTCCCAGTATGTGTCCGGGGTGGGCATCGGCCTGTACACCCTGAAAAAGTTCCCGCAGCTCTGCCCGAAACGGACAGACTGCAGGTGGGACCGGAAGAACCTTGCCAATATTTTGAATCTCTCGGTGATGACCAGTGTTCAGCAGTCCATTATGAATTTTGGCATCCTGATGGTGCAGGGGCTGGTCAACAGCTTCGGCACGGTCATCATGGCGGCCTTTGCGGCGGCGGTGAAGATCGATTCCTTTGCCTATATGCCGGTGCAGGATTTTGGCAACGCCTTCTCGACCTATGTGGCCCAGAATTACGGGGCAGGCCAGCCGGACCGCATCAAAAAAGGGATCCGCAGTGCCGGGCTGACAAGCGCGGTGTTCTGCATCGTCATCAGCGTGCTGGTCTGCGCCTTTGCCACCCCGCTTATGGGGATTTTCATCGACCCGGCTCAGACCGAGATCATCGCAGCGGGCGTGCAGTACCTCCGCATCGAGGGTGCATGCTACATCGGCATTGGCGTGCTCTTTCTGCTCTACGGCTACTACCGGGCGGTCAACCAGCCGGGGATGTCGGTCATCCTGACCATTGCCTCCCTTGGCACCCGTGTGGCGCTGGCCTATCTGCTTTCTGCCACGCCGCTGGGTGTTACCGGCATCTGGCTCAGTGTGCCCATCGGCTGGGCACTGGCAGATGCCATCGGCATTGGGTATTATTTGAAGAAGAGAACATAAAATATCCCCCACTGCAAAGCGTGTTTTGGCACGTCTGCAGCGGGGGATATTGTTTTTTCTGGGGTTTGAGGTGATTCGAGCGGGGGCTTATTCCCCCACGGCGGGGACGTTCTGCATCGTCCAGAGGAGCTTCTGGACATCTACGCTGCCCATGTGGGTGGGCTCCTCACCCAGACGGAGGAAATCGGTCTGCTGGGCGGTAACAGTCTGCCACTGGGGCAGGGCTGCGCCGTTGGGGTCGCCGGTCTTGGCAAAGTTGGTCAGGTAATCCACCATCTGGGCGCTGAGGGCGGTGTCCTTCTCAGTGAAGGGCCGCCAGCAGTGAGCCAGCGTGCCGAACCAGTACCACAGGTCGCTGGAATGCCAGGCACCACGGTCATCACCGGGGAGCTGGCGGTCGAAGAACCAGCCGTAGCTGTCGGCGTTCCGGGCGCACCAGTCCTGAGCCATCTGGTAGAGATAGGGCGGAACGATATCCTCGCTGGTGAAGCCAATGAGGTAAGGAATATGGTGCTGTTCGTCGGCAGCCAGCGTCTCGGGGCCGGTCTTGACCTGGAAACGGCCATCCACCACGGGCTCGCAGCCCAGACCCTTGAACTGGGGCTGGGTGCGGACGGCATCCCAGGCTGTAAACAGTCTGGCGGGGGCGAGGGCACGGAACTCGGCCAGCGTGCTGCACCCGGCGGTCTCCATGACCTGCTTCCAGAACGGGTAGTGGGCTTCGGCGGGCTTGGCCGTCAGCATCTGGCTCACGCCGCCGCCGCTGCTCATCACGGCCTTGGAGAACAGCCCCCTGGTGATGGGGGAGAGGACGAGCTGCTGGACGCTCATGGCACCGGCGCTCTGGCCCATGATGGTGATGTTGTTGGCATCGCCGCCAAAGGCAGCGATGTTGGCACGCACCCACTGCAGGGCCGCCAGCTGATCCAGAAAGGCATAGTTGCCGGTGGATCCGGCCTCATCAGCCAGCGCGGGCAGGCAGACAAAGCCCATGGGACCGAGCCGGTAGTTGATGGTCACAGCCACGCAGCCTTTGGTGGGCCAGACGGGGCCGTCGAAGTGTTTCTCGTGGCCGCAGCCGCCGGTAAAGCCGCCGCCGTGAATGTAGAAGATGACCGGCAGTCTGTCCTCGGGAGCTGCGTCAGCAGGGGCCCAGATGTTCAGGAACAAGCAGTCTTCGCTGTAAGTGTAAGTCTCGCCCTTGCGGAACTCGTTGTAGTAGAAGGCTTTTCCGGGTGCGGCGGCTTCTGCACAACGCGGTATACGCGGCGGCAAGCGTGTAACAGCAGGCACCGTATTGGGTGGCATCATAGACACCGTCCCAGTGGGTGACGGGGACAGGAAACTCCCACCGCCCGGCGGTGGCGTAGCGGATGCCCTTGTAGGCGGCAATGCCCGGCCACTGGCAAGCCGTGCCGGAGATCACGCCGCAGGGCGTGGTGCGCTCAAAGCTCATGGGGGAAACCTCCTTGTCTTACTCCGCCGCTTTCAGGCCCCGGATGTCCTCACCTGCAAACAGGCAGGGGACAAAGGAGGAAAGGCGGCTGGAAATCTTTTCGGTGTATCGCTTTTCCAGCAGGGAGCCATCCGCAATGTTGGTGGTGACGATGGTGGGCAGACCGGCTCCCAGGCGGTTGTTCAGCAGGCTGTAAAAAGTGGTGATGAAGTAGGGGGTGACGAACTCGGTGCCCAGATCGTCCAGGATCAGCAGGTCGGCGGCTGAGGCGGTGCGCAGCAGGGTCTCGGCATCCTCGGAGGAGTCGAAGCGGGCGTTTTCCAGCTTGCCGAAGAAGTCCGGACTGGAAACGTAGATCACGTCAAAATCCTTTTGCAGCACGATGCCCGCAATGGCAAGGGCGGCGTGGGTTTTGCCCAGCCCCGCGTTGCCAAAAAGCATCAGGCTCTCGCTGTTGTGGTCGAATTCCTCAGCGTAGCTGCGCAGGTCCTCCAGCAGGCCGCCCATGTAGGTGCGGACAGGCTCACCCAGCTTCTCGTCCATGGTGTTGGGGTAGTACCGCAGCTCCATGGTGTCAAAACTGGAAATGGACAGGCTGGACAGCGCCTCGATCTCCTCCCGTCGCAGACCCTGCATCAGCTTGTGAACGCAGGTGCAGGTGCGGCCCTGCACGCTGCCGGTATCCTGGCACAGCTTGCAGGTGAATTTTGGCTCCAGCGCATCCGCAGGGCGGCCGCTGGCGGCCAGCAGGGCGGCCAGCATGCCAACACCGTCGGCCAGCAGCTCGTCCAGGATGGTGTCACAGTCCATGCCGTGTACCATGCAGGCTTCCTCCAAGCTCTCATTGATGGCCGAGGGG
>ERZ780139.3565-NODE-3565-length-10201-cov-5.433274_pt1 | contig 10201 bp, 9 predicted proteins | sample MGYA00511476_ERZ780139 | MGnify/ENA primary metagenome ERZ780139 (study PRJEB29588, sample SAMEA2158190) | human gut metagenome | biome: human gut; feature: human-associated habitat; material: faeces | place: Denmark | collected 2008/2010 ... | reverse complement strand
AACAAGCCTGACGTTATACCCGGTTCGTACTTGTTTCCGCAGGACAAAGAGGTCGATAAAGCGTATGAGGGTGTGGGATATTTTTGGAATTGCAATGACTTCAATCCGTCTGTCGGCGGTATAACAAGACCTGTAAAAATTCATTTTAAACCAAAGGTGCATTTGACTTTGCCGCTTTACAGCAATCTTATGACAAAGGGTGCATATATTTACGGCAGTGATTTTGATATACAAAACGGTACGTCGAAAATAAATGTTGAGTCGGAAATCAGAAACGAAAGCGGAAAAGCTGTCAAGGCATATATTGAAGTAATCATAAAAAATATTGACGGCGAAGAAGTAACGCATTTTAAATCGGACGAATGTGTTGTAAATTCAACAAGTGCTAAAATACCGCCGTTGTCAATAACACCGACAGACGCATATATTGCGGAGATTTTGCCTGACGGGAGAAAGCACTATACAGCGGTTAATGATGAAAGCAAACTCGGCGAAACGGTTACAAAGTCGCTTAACGTAACGGAAGTAAGCGCCGTTTCGGATACAACAAAGCTGAATTTTTGGAGCATAGCCAATCCGTTTTTGTACAGAGCGGAAGTAAGACTTTTTGCAGACGGTGAATTGTGCGACAGTGAAATTATTGAAACAGGATTCAGAAAGGTCGGTTACGACAAGGATAGGGGCGTGCTTTTGAATGATGTTCCTGTTTGGCTTAGGGGTTACGCACAAAGGGCAACGAATGAATGGGCGGCAATCGGCATTGCACCCGAATGGCTGAAAGACGTTGACGCAATGCTTATAAAAGAAAGTAATGCAAACCATATTCGCTTTATGCACGTTGCAGGCTCAAAAGCAGATGTTCGTTCGTTTGACCGTCACGGCATTGTGTGTACACAACCTGCAGGTGACAAAGAACGTGAGAATTTCGGCAGACAGTGGAAACAAAGAGTTGAACTTATGCGTGATGTGATAATTGCGTTTAGAAACAGTCCGTCAATCCTGTTTTGGGAGGCGGGCAACAATTCGATAAATAAAGAGCATATGGCTGAAATGCGTGCGATTAAAGAAAAACTTGACCCAAGCGGCGGAAGATTTATGGGTTGCCGTACATTGAATACAGAGGACGTTATAGAAGAATCCGAATTTGTCGGAACTATGCTTAACCGCCATGCCGCAAGATTTACCGCCGAGCATGGACCGATTATGGAAACTGAATATTTGCGTGAAGAAGCACCGAGAAGAATATGGGACGATTTTTCACCGCCTGATTTTGATTATAAGACAAAGTGGGGCGGAAAGGGCGGCCGTAAGCAGGTCGGTATTGATTTTTACGATATGACTTCGGAGGACTTGGCGCTTGCTTCGGCTAAAGGCTATGGCGAATTTTTCAATGACAGAATAGGCGGTGCGTCAAAAAAGGATTATTACAGCGGTTGTGCGGCTTTGTGCTGGACAGATTCGGCACAACACGGAAGACAGGCGTACAGTGAAAACGCAAGAATGAGTGGCAGAGTTGACGCGGTGCGTAATAAAAAGCAGAGCTTCGACGTGTTCCGCGTTATGCAGTCACCGAAAAGTGCGGTTAAAATTTTCGGTCACCGGAATTATCCTAAAGCTGACGGTGACAATTATAAATACAATGTGAAAAAGTTCAACGGCACATATTGGGAAGAAACAGGCGAAACGGATTTTCGTGACGCACATAATAAGACGGTGTATGTAATCGGCAGTTATGACATTGCGAAAATTGTTTTAAAAGTCAACGGCAGAGAAGTCGGGGTGTGTGATAAACCGATTTACACATTTGTGTTCCCGTTTCCGAATATCGACATAACCGAAAGCGGTGAGATAACCGCATACGGATATGACTGCGGCGGCAATCTTGTTGCAAGTGACACGATTAAAACAGTCGGTGAACCGTCGCAAATTCACTTAACACTTCACACCGATACAAACGGACTTAAAGCTGACGGCAATGACGTTGCATACGTTGATATTGAAGTAACCGATGAAAACGGCGATATTTGTCCGTTGTGTTATGATAAAATTGACTTTGAATTCAGCGGTGACGGTGTATTCTTGGGCGGATATAACAGCGGTAAATTTGATTTTGAAGATAAGCACGAGTGTGTTATACATAAAAATTACGTCTATGCCGAGTGCGGTACGAACAGAGTGTTTATTCGTTCGACAGAAAATGTCGGAAAGCTAAAGCTAAAGGCGAATATGAACGGCATAACGGCGGAAATTGAATTTGAAAGTGTTGAAACTAAAAATGATACTCTTACGGAATGTACGTTTGACGGAATATACGAAGATTGCAAAAATGACGCAGACAGAGCGGAATTTGAGGCGATAGAAGAAATCGATAAGATTAAGTACTTTCCTGAATCCGAGCCTTACTGCAAAATACTTGTGAACGGTCAAGAGCCTGATACAAGGGGAGTAAGAAGCCTTAATAAAAACGGTCGTATATGGGGTGCGGTGATTTGTATTCTTGAACGTCTTAAAACCGAGTGGAGCGAACATTTCGACTTTGAATATAATTCGGACGAAAAAATACTTACACTGAAAAGCGGTGAATATGTCGTTACGGCAGAGTGCGGACGTACTCATTTACTTGTAAACGGAAATGAAAATCTTATCCCTGTGTGCTAACCGTCTGCTGTGTGCCACCGGGGAAAAGCACATTTATAACACAACAAAAGCGGAGCTTCGCTGCGGAGATATTATTTTTAAGGTATCCGGAAAAGAGGTTGTGAGAAATGGCTGGAGGGACTTTGAGGATGCGTTTAAGCGTTCCTATAAAACAACAGAGGAAAAGGATACTGCCGATGAAAAGGAAAAGAAGCTGCCGGAGCCTTCCGAAGGAATGAACATTCCGGTGGAGGAAACAAAGGTAAGTGAGCATTTCACTGTACCACCGAAACACTATACGGATGTGATATTTTGTGAGCGTAAGGAGTGGATAGGAATTGAAGAAAGGAGTTCAGCATGAGAAGAAAAAAAGATAAAAGCAATGGCATTACTGCTTTGTATGAAAGACTGTCTCGTGATGACGATAATGCTGGCGAGAGTAATAGTATCGTTCATCAAAAGCAAATGCTTGAAGATTATGCTATAAAACATGGCTTTACGAATCTTGTTCATTTTACCGATGATGGTTGGAGTGGAGCAACTTTTGACAGACCTTCATGGAACAGACTTGTTGAAGGTGTTAAAAACGGAGAAATCACTGCCTGTATCTGCAAGGATATGTCCAGAATTGGCAGAGATCATCTGCAAGTAGGTTTTTTCACTGACATTCTGTTTAGAGAAAAGGAAGTTCGATTTATAGCAATCAATAATGGTATTGACAGTGACCGTCAAGAAACCAGTGAGTTTGCCCCTTTTCTGAATATCATGAATGAGTGGTTTGTCAGGGACACAAGTAAGAAAATTAAAGCTGTACTGAAATCCAGAGGTTCTTCCGGCAACGCTCATACAAGTAATATCCCACCATACGGCTATTTGAAAGACCCCGAAAACCCCGACCATTGGATTATTGATGAAGAAGCTGCTGAAGTAGTCCGCAGAATTTATCGCATGACTATTGAGGGAAAAGGACCTTATCAGATAGCAAGAGAACTTTCAGAAGAAAAAATTGAAAGACCATCTTATTATCTTGGCAAAAAGGGACTTGGAAATCATGCAAGCAACTATGACAAAGAAAATCCGTATATGTGGCGAGGAAATCAGGTTACTACTCTGATTGCCCGACCAGAGTATATCGGAAAGACTGTCAACTTCAGGACATTCAAAAATTCCTATAAGGACAAAAAGACGAAAAGGGCAGATAAGGAAGATTGGGTGGTTTTTGATGATACACAAGAGCCTATTGTCGATGAAGAAACATGGATGCTTGCTCAAAAGTTAAGACAGAATGTAAGAAAAGCAGACCCTATGGGTGAGCCTAATGTTCTAACCGGAAAGATTTACTGTGCTGACTGTGGTGCGCCGATGTATAATCACAGGCAACGAAAAGGGCGTGAAAGAATATACTATACTACCAAAGGCGAAAAGCGGATAAGCCATTCAAATCCGGCAGATTGTTATGAATGTTCCACTTATAATCTTGCTTATCAGAAGTATGACCGGCATTGTACTTGCCACCATATTTCAACAAAAGCACTTAAAAGCATCATTCTGAAAACCATACAAGAGACTTGCCATTATGTTTCTTTGAATGAGCAGGAGTTTGTCTATTCTCTGCAAGAAGAATCGGCGATGAAAGATATTGCTGTTTCTGAAACTGTAAAAAAACGCATTGAAAGAAATCAGAAGCGAGTTCACGAACTGGATATGCTTATCAGGAAAATCTATGAAGATAACGTAATTGGAAGATTGCCGGACAGGCTTTTTCAGAGTATGCTTACTGATTATGAAAATGAGCAGAACGAGCTGAACAAGATTATTGAGACTGACACCGCTGATATGCAACGGATTATAGGCGGTCAAAATAATGTGGAGCGTTTTCTAAAGCTGGTTAAAAAGTATGAGAACATTACAGAGCTTACTCCTGCCATGATAAATGAATTTATAGATAAAATACTGGTTCACGAGCCACAGGGAAAAGGTGCAGACCGCACCACAGAGGTGGAGATATATCTTAACTATGTCGGGCAATTTCAAGTACCTGTGGAGCAGCATGAACCAACAGAGGAAGAAAGGATTGCTGCTGAAAAAGAGGCGGAACGACTTCGCAGAAAACGAGAATCCAATCGTAAGTATATGAAAAAGATTCGTGAGAAATCAAAAAAATTTGCGGAGCATGAGCGTATAGCAGAAGAAAATAATTCTGATAGCAAGCTGTGTGCTGAACAGAACGCCACAAGCAAATCAAATCGGCAAAAAGTGAAAGGAGAAAAAATAGCATGACAGAATTGAAATCACGAATCCATGACAAAAGCAACGGTCTGGACTATGTTCTTGTGGGCGATTACTATGTGCCGGACTTGAAGCTACCGGAGGAACACCGCCCTATCGGTATGTGGGGCAGACTGCACAGGACATATTTGGAGCAGTACCGCCCTACAAGGTTCTCTGCCCTCTGTTTATCCGGCGAACTGCATACTTACCTTGCTGACCTGGACGAACAGGCAACGGAAAGGTGCAGCCTTATCATTGAGCAGATGAAACAAGCCGAGGGTGTGACCGAAACCATGAAAGCAGACAATCAGATGTTGTGGGTACAGTCCATGAACTCTATCCGTAACCGAGCCGAAGAAATCATCAGACAGGAAATGATTTACTGCTGATTTTATCAAGTCCAAAACCAACAAATTTATATCGTAAACGAAGCGACAGGTATTTCCTTATGAAGTGTCTGTCGCTTTTCATTTATCAAACTTTAAGGAGGAAAACACAATGAAGATGAACCGGAATGAAATGGAAGCCCTTTATGCCTTTGGCTGTCCGAACCTGAAAGCAACTGTCGAGCGTTTGCGTATGGTAGCTGCCCTTGCACCCGATCCAGTGGCGAAGAAGCTGTTTTATATGCTTTCCGTCAAGCTGAGTGCTGAGGGTGTTGAAAGGTGGTATCGCTGCTTTTACTGCAAGCTGCGTGTGTTGAAAAACCATAGGGAGGGCTGCTATGGCGAGACTGACGAAGATTGAGAAAGAAACAATCGTTCTCTTTAATGAGGGCGAGGACAAGGCAAATATCTACACCCACAACGCCGGATTGAAAAAGAGGTTGGCTGCTTTTGCTAAGAAGTACCCTGACCTTTGCCGACTGGAAAAATCCAATGTTCAAGGCGGTGTTTCTTATGAGCTGGCAAAGTCCCGTCTGTCTATCCGTTTCCTGCCGCCTTACAGTGAGGAACGCAGACAGAAAGCCAGCGAATATGCGAAAAAGCATGGGCTGAACAGCCAGCAGGGATAATGTGATAATCAGGGCTGATATGCGGTTAAAATGTCAGGTGCAGACCTGATGTTTTGACCGTTGCCTATCGCCTGTGAGGAAAGTATCGGGGACTATGGATTTTGCAGAAATGTGCGTTACAGGTAAGTAAAAAAACTACTTGATAGAGTGTAAATTGAATTGTTCATATCGGTATGATATAATTTACTGAAATGAAGCAAGAAGGTGGACTTTTGTATGAAAAAATTTTTGAAAATATTGCTAATCATTATAGGAATAGTCTTTTTGATTTTTGCAGCACTGATATGTATTGGACTGTTTGTTGATTATGATGACCATATTGAAAATGGTCGCTATACTTATGTTCCGGAAGATGACAATAAAGACAATGCATATGTCGAATTCAATTTGAGCGATTACGATAAAAAGGATTCTGAACTCATATATTATAGTTCTGTCGAAGAAGCTATTTTGAATTCTCCTTTGAATACTGAAAATGAAGAATTTTCTGTTCCAGAAGATTTTCTTAATCATGTTGATGAAATATTGCATATATGGAATGGCAAACAGTATGATACGATTTTCTATCGGGCAGGAAGCGATAATGATCCCGTTCAAGGTTTTGTGATGGCACGCTGCAAAAAACAGGTGGAGGAAGCAACTGTACAATATGCGTTTATGAATGCTACACCGGTTACAACTAAAGCGGATAGCATTCTTATATCTGATATTACAGAACTAATTCATTCATCTTTAAAATTAAGTGATTTTCAACAGGACTTGAATCCAAATTATCCAGATACCAGATTTGTTTTTGGCTATGCACATGATAAGGAAATTTACTCATTAGAAGTAGAAGGTCAAAAGCCAGATGGTGTTATTGAAATCAATGTATATGACAGAACGATGTATCTATGGTATTATGATGATTTAAAGAGCGACAAGAGAGGAAACAATCTAAGTTATTCAGTAGATATGCCAGAGTAATTTTTCAAATTGTCTAATCTGCCACAACTGAATATGACCGTTAAGGTCAGATGAAGAAACCGATGTATTGAGCGTAAAGCGATCATGCGTCGGTTTTTCTTTTTGCAAAATAGTCCGGTGGACTGTTTTGTAAAACCGAAGGAACTGACAGAGCTTGGGACGGGGCGAAGTCAGTTTGTTCGGGCGGGAGTACAGAGGGTGCAACCCTTTGTGCATGGGTACAGGGAATGCAATACCCCTGTGCAGGTCAAGGGCGGCAGCCTTGCCCAGTTAAGTGGCGTTTCGCCACTTAGTACTGGGTATTACTTGACGCAGAAAGCCGCAAGGAATCAGCTTCGCTGCCCTTCTCCCCTGTCGGGGAAATCAAAAAGAAAAGGAGGAACTCATGTGAAATTAACAAGGCACAATGGACGAGCTGGAAAGAATGGCGTTTATAATCCGAAGCACAATGACCGCAGTTTTGACATTGCCAACAGCGAACACATTGACGAAGAACGAGCCAAACAAAATCTCTATTGGGACTGTTACAATGGCTTCCGCAATTTCAAAAATCCCGATAAGGAAAATGAGCTGTCTGCCACTTTTGAAGATGTGGAACAGCTTTTTTATCGTCAGCGGTATCGTGATTTTGTGACCGGACAGAACGAAAGAAATGTGAAGAACCGACACCCTGAAAGAAATAAGGAAACCGGAGATTTGCTCAAAAGCAAAAAGACCTGTCCAGAGGAAACGGTCTATCAGATTGGAACACTTGATAATCATGTTCCACCGGAACTGCTCATTGAGATTGTCACAGAATTTATGGAAATCGTAAATGAGCGTTTCGGCTCTCATGTCCATATCCTGAATTGGGCGCTGCACTTGGATGAAAGCACCCCTCATATTCACGAGCGTCATGTGTTCGACTGTGAAAATCAATATGGGGAGATTGCCCCACAACAGGAAAAGGCTTTGGAAGCACTGGGGTTTGAACTGCCGGAACCGGAGAAGCCTGTCGGAAGAAAAAATAACCGCAAGATGACTTTCGATTCAGCTTGCCGAGTGCTGCTGTTTGATGTGGCGAAAAAGCATGGCTTACAACTGGAAGAAGAACCGGAATATGGTGGTCGTGCATATCTGGAAAAACAGGACTATATTCTTTTCAAGCAAAAGGAGCAACTGGCAGCACAGGAGCAAAAGTTGGAAGAACTCACGATGAAGATTGAAGATGTGGAAGCTCTGGTGGACGAGGTTGCCGATATTGCCTATGACAAGGCGGTTGAGGTCGTTGCTGATACTGTAAAACTGGAAACGCACAAGGAGGATATTAAGCTGGTGGAGCAGTCTAAGGCGTGGGTTCTCTCCCCTGAGCGTAAGGCTTCAAAGAAAGAAGTTGAGTATGCAGTGAAACGATTGGATGGCGTGATTGCCAGAATCACAAACGCTATGAAATCAACCATTCAGAAAATTCAAACCACGCTGATGAAACCGGAGGTCAAAAAAGCCGGAACGGAGCAAATCAAGAAGAAAGCCAAAAGTTCCATTATAGAGCAGTTAAGCCGCAAGAAGAAAGAAATTGCAGAGCGTGAAGTCAGCCGGACAATTCCGGCGAAAAGCAAAAAACAGGATATGGAACTCTAAGGCACTTGCTGTTTTCACTTTGAAAATGACAGGTGCTTTTGCTTTAGGGAGCAGGAAAATATCTTCCATTCTTTAGGTTGATGAAGTATAATGATAGTAAGAAATTTTTTGTAATGACCTTAATCCAATAAGTGATTTTGCAATTATTCAGTAAAGGATGTAATTATATGAAAAAAGTATTGTTGCTTTCCAGTGTGATTATTATACTCGGTTTAACAGGCTGCTCTAACAAATATTTCAATGACTGGTTTAGCTCTGAACAAAATGAAACGGATAAGATGTGTCAACAAATTATCGAGGCATGTAAGCAACAGGATTCAGAGAAACTCAAATCTCTATTTTCCGAAGAAAGCAAAAAGAACATTGAGAATTTAGACACTGAAATCTCTGCTTTTTTCGATTATATTGAGGGCAGTATCCAAAGTTTTGAGGGCGATTGTGCATCATCAAGTGAAAGCAACTATGGTAAAAGGAAAACGGAATTGGATGGTATGTATCTCATATTGACAGAGAAGGAAAGGTATTGTATGAATTTTTATATGTATAGTGAGGATGATGAAAATGCTCAAAATGTGGGGATATATAAAATTGAAATTGCATTGGAGAGCGAAGTGGCTGAGGATAATTTTATATGGGATAATCCCCCAAACGGTATTTTTGTTGGAGGACAAAATTGATTTTTGTTATGAGAGAACATTAAAGTATAAATTTCGGATGGTATAAGAAAAACTGACTACAATTAAATCTTCACAGCTTTACTAAGCAGGAAATCTGAAAAGTTCTCCTGCTTTTTTGCACTCAAAATAGAATGTGGAACTCTAAGACACTTGCTGTCTTCGTTTTGAAAATGACAGGTGCTTTTGCTTTGGGAGGCAAGAAAAAATCTTCCATTCTTTAGGTTGATGAAGTATAATGTAAGCAACAAACTTGAAGTTTAAGGGGATGATATTATGGATTTTGCTATATTTAGATTGTTTATAAGAGTTTCATTATTTGTTATAGCGTTAATTGCTTGCATTATCTATCTAATTAAAAAAAGAAAACTTATCTATTCGATATTTTTTGATAAAGAAGCGATAAACAAAGAATATACTGGAAAAAATGATATAATATTTCTTCGATTGGCTAATACCATTCTTGTTATAGTAGCTATTCTTTTAATCTTATATTTGAAAGATTTTGTTTTAGATATGCCTTACATCATAAACAAACAGTATAGTTATGCAGAAGGATATGTAACTGAACAATCTCATGGTGGTGCAGATATATCTTCTGAAAGAAGAAGTATTTTTCTATATGATAAAGTTAAAGATGATGAAATCGAAATCACAGTATTTTCAAGGTATATTGATAAAAATACTTATTTAAAGGTACAATATCTTCCGCATACGAAATATGGTGCTATTGTAGAAATTAAATAATTCATTCTAAAAAGAAAATTTCCAGTTTGTATAACTGGCAACCCAACCACAATTAAATCTTCACAGCTTTGCTAAGCAGGAAATCTGAAAAGGTCTCCTGCTTTTTTGCACCTAAAATTAAATATGGAACTCTAAGGCACTTGCTGTTTTCGTTTTGAAAATGACAGGTGCTTTTTTCGTTTCAGGAAAGGAGTCACATGAATGTATTTGAAGTTGTAAAAGAAAATGTTACTGCCCGACAAGCCGCAGAAGCCTATGGCTTGAAAGTGGG
>ERZ780139.3550-NODE-3550-length-10230-cov-21.225848_pt1 | contig 10230 bp, 8 predicted proteins | sample MGYA00511476_ERZ780139 | MGnify/ENA primary metagenome ERZ780139 (study PRJEB29588, sample SAMEA2158190) | human gut metagenome | biome: human gut; feature: human-associated habitat; material: faeces | place: Denmark | collected 2008/2010 ... | reverse complement strand
CCCTTGTAGATCCAAACCTTGCAGCCGACGCGGCCGTAGGTCGTGTTGGCCTCGGCAAAGCCGTAGTCGATGTCGGCACGGATGGTCTGCAGGGGGATGGTGCCCTCATGATAGGATTCGCTTCTGGCGATCTCGGCGCCGCCCAGACGGCCGCCGCAGGTGCACTTGATGCCCTTGGCGCCCAGACGGGTCGCGCGCTGGATGGCCTGCTTCATTGCGCGGCGGAAGGAGATACGCTTCTCGAGCTGCGCGGCAATGTTCTCTGCGACGAGCTGTGCGTTCAGGTCGGGGCTGCGGACCTCAACGATGTTGAGGGCAACGGTCTTGCCAAGCTTGGCTTCGATCTTCTGACGCAGGACTTCGATCTCCGTGCCGCCCTTGCCGATGATGACACCGGGACGGGAGCAGTGGATGCTGATCTTGACCTTGGCGTTGTCGCGTTCAATTTCGATCTTGGCGATGCCGGCGGAGTAGAGGGTGGACTTCAGATACTTACGGATGTTGTAGTCCTCGACGATCAGATCGCCGACCTTATCCTCACGGGCATACCAACGAGAGTCCCAATCTTTAATTACGCCGACGCGCAATCCATGGGGATTAACTTTCTGTCCCATAGTAACCTCCTGCTTAAGCCTTCTCGCTCACACCGATGGTGATGTGAGTGGTTCTCTTCAGAATGCGATTGTATCTGCCCTGCGCTCTGGGCATGCCGCGCTTGAGCGTGGGGCCCGGGTTTGCGATGGCAGTGGTGACAACCAGATTGTCAGCGTTCATGCCGTGGTTGTTCTCTGCGTTCGCAACAGCGCTCTTGAGCAGCTTGAGCATGGGCTCGGAGGCCGCCTTCGGGGTCTGCATCAGGTATGCAGTTGCAGTCTTCACGTCCTTGCCGCGGATGAGGTCGCACAGAATGACGACCTTGCGCGGAGAGATACGCAGGTATTTCAAATAAGCTCTAGCTTCCATGTTTCTTGCGTCCTCCTCTTATGCGTTGGTGGTCTTGCTGCCGGAGTGGCCGCGGAAGGTCCGCGTCGGAGCAAACTCGCCAAGCTTGTGGCCGACCATATCTTCGGTGATATAGACGGGTACATGACGGCGGCCGTCATGAACAGCGATCGTGTGGCCTACGAAGGAGGGGAAGATCGTGGAGCTTCTGGACCAGGTCTTGAGGACCTTCTTATCACCGGCCTTGTTGAGCTCTTCCACGCGCTTGATCAGCTCGGGTGCTACAAACGGGCCTTTTTTAATGCTTCTGCTCATCTTATATCCTCCTTACTTCGCGTTTCTGTGCTTAAAGATATACTTGTTGGTGCGGTTCTTGGTCTTGCGGGTCTTCAGGCCCATTGCAGGCTTGCCCCAAGGCGTCATAGGACCGGGATGGCCAACAGGAGACTTGCCTTCGCCGCCGCCGTGCGGGTGGTCATTCGGGTTCATGACAGAACCGCGGACCGTCGGGCGGATGCCCATGTGGCGGGTACGGCCGGCCTTGCCGATGTGCACGTTCTCATGGTCGATATTGCCGACCTGACCGATTACTGCAACGCAGTTCGGGCGAACGAGGCGGACTTCGCCGGACGGCAGACGGACCTGCGCATACTGCGCGTCCTTGGCCATCAGCTGGGCGTAGTCACCGGCGGAGCGGACGAGCTGTGCGCCGCGGCCGGGGTTGATCTCGATGTTGTGGATGATGGTACCGACGGGGATGTTCTCGAAGGGCAGGCAGTTGCCGGGCTTGATGTCGGCAGACTTGCTGCTGATGACCACATCGCCCACCTTCAGGCCATCGGGAGCAATGATGTAGCTCTTGACGCCATCGGTGTACTCGACCAGAGCGATGAATGCGCTGCGGTTCGGATCGTACTCGAGAGTCTTGACGGTAGCGGGGATATCGGTCTTCTGACGCTTGAAGTCGATGACACGATACTTGGTGCGGTTGCCGCCGCCCTGATGGCGGACGGTGATACGACCGGTGTTGTTGCGGCCGCTGTGCTTCTTCATGGGCTCCAGCAGGCTGCGCTCGGGAGCGACCTTGGACAGGACGCTGTAATCCGTGACGGTCATGCCGCGGCGGCCCGGAGTAGTGGGGCCATACTTTTTGATAGCCATTGTGCTATTCTCCTTTGTTTATCTTATGAATTATTATCGGGGTCATATCCCCATAGAGGAACCCTCGGCGGGTTCTATCAGACCATGCTGTTGAAGAACTCGATCTCCTTGGAGTCCTTGGTCAGGGTCACGATAGCCTTCTTGGATGCAGCGGTGTAACCGGCGTGCATACCCTGACGGCGGAAGCGGCCACGGACGGAGACGGTGTTCACCTTAGCGACCTTGACGCCGGGGAACAGAACTTCAACTGCCTGAGCGATCTCGACCTTGGTAGCATCGGTAGCGACCTTGAAGGTGTACTTCTTGTCAGCGATGCCAGCCATGGAGTTCTCGGTAATGACCGGCTTCAGGATGATATCATGTGCGGTTTTCATTAGCCAAGCACCTCCTCGAGCTTCTTAGCTGCGTCGACGCTGATGATCAGCTTGTCGGCGTTCAGCACATCGTAGGTGTTCACGCTGCCTGCGAAGGTGGTCTTGACACCGGCGATGTTGCCAGCGCTCTTGACGAACTTTGCATCGACAGTCTCATTGACCAGCAGGTTCTTCTTGCCGGCGCCAACAGCGTTCAGCATTGCAACCACGGTCTTGGTCTTGTACTCATCGCAAGCGAACTTGTCAACAACGACCATGTTGCCATTGGCAGCCTTGTCGGACAGGACGCTCAGCAGAGCCAGGCGCTTGACCTTGTTGTTGATGTGGTAGTTGTAGCTGCGGGGCTTGGGGCCCAGAGCAACGCCGCCGTGAGTCCACTGCGGTGCACGGATGGAACCCTGACGAGCGTGGCCGGTGCCCTTCTGACGCCAGGGCTTCTTGCCGCCGCCGGAAACTTCCATGCGGATCTTGGTGTTCTGGGTGCCCTGACGCTGGTTGGCCAGGAAGTTCACCACAGCAATGTGGACAGCCTTCTCGTTCGGGGTGATACCGAACACGGCGTCGGAAAGCTCGATCTCGCTAACATGCTGACCGTTCATATCGACTACATTAAACTTTGCCATTGTAGCTTTCCTCCTTACGCCTTGACGCTGTTGGCCAGGGTGATGATGGTGCCCTTGGAACCGGGAACCGCACCCTTGACAGCGATCAGATTGTTCTCGGTGTCAACCTTGACAACGGTCAGGTTCTGCACGGTGACGCGCACAAAGCCCATGTGGCCGGGCAGGCGCTTGCCGGGGAACACGCGAGAGGGGTTGGAAATAGCGCCCATAGAACCTGCATGACGTGCCACCGGGCCAGTGCCGTGGCTCTCACGCAGACGGTGCTGGCCAAAGCGCTTGATAACGCCCTGGTAGCCCTTGCCCTTGGAAACGCCTGCAACGTCAACCTTGTCGCCTGCTGCGAAGACATCAGCCTTCAGCACGTCGCCAACGTTCATTGCGGAAACATCTTCCAGACGGAACTCGCGCAGGGTCTTCTTGGGGGCAACGTTTGCCTTCTTGAAGTGACCTGCAGCTGCCTTGTTGACCTTCTTGGCGGAAACCTCGCCGAAGCCCAGCTGAACAGCCTGATAGCCATCGCTCTCGACAGTCTTCTTCTGCACGACGGTGCAGGGGCCAGCCTCGATGACGGTGACGGGGATAACCTTGCCGCTCTCATCGAACAGCTGGGTCATACCGACTTTCTTGCCGATAATGCCTTTAACCATTTTCTTTTCCTCCTGTAAAGGTTATTGGTTGGCAGCGCACGTCACTGCCAACATGACCCCTCGGGAAACGAGGGCATCGAATTTGATCGAGTGTCTTTTACAGCTTGATCTCGATGTCCACGCCAGCGGGGAGCTGGAGGCTCATCAGAGCCTCGACCGTCTTGTTGGACGGCTTCAGAATGTCGATCAGACGCTTATGAGTGCGGCTCTCGAACTGCTCGCGGCTATCCTTGTACTTGTGGGTAGCGCGCAGAACGGTAACGATCTCACGATCGGTGGGCAGGGGGATGGGGCCGGACACGCGTGCACCGGTGTGCTTTGCGGTCTCCACGATCTTCTCTGCTGCGGCATCGATCAGCTGAGCATCATAGCTCTGCAGACGGATTCTGATTTTCTCTTTGACTGCCATTGCTTACGCCTCCTGAAAAATTGTTTTTGCCCTAGGCGAGCCGATAAATTGCTCTACACAGTTCCGGGTGTTCCTTGATTTGGCACTATAAAAACCGGTGAACCGCATGGCAGTTCTCCCGGAAACATATTAGCAAATCAAATCCGAACATTGGTTCCGCCCGTTTCGCAGAGGAGTAACTTCTCTGCCGAGGGAACGTATTCCATCGCTGTCAGTAATTTTTTCGCCCGGTTCTAAGATCGGACATACTCCGCGGAAATAACCCATCGCAGCTATCGCCGGATGACAACCTCCCGCATCAACGCATATCGCTGGCCTGCACGACTTGTATCGCACAAGCCTTTTGCAGCTGAGAGATATTTTATCACATCTTCGTCTATTTGGCAAGTGTTTTTTGCAGAAAATTACGATTTTTCTTTTTTATTTTCTCTGTTTTGTCAACAGCCGCATTTTCTGTGCAAGATGCACAATCTCAGCGCTTTTTGTCGGTGGAAAACTCCCCTGCTCCCCTTTGCAGCATCAGTATGGGCGGGAAAGGCGGGGGTTATACCTATTATATAGGGAACTCCCTCCGTCAAAGCCTGTCGGCTTTGCCAGCTCCCTCGGGGAGGGAGCCTTTGGCATAGCGGGAAAGTTTGCGGCTCAAGTGCAATGCTTGCGGGCGTGCCTGCTCCCCCGGGGGGAGCTGTCGCGCAGCGACTGAGGGGCTATGGATGGAGAAGCGAAAAAAGCGTTAAAGCGATAGCGCCGACTGGCGCAGCGCTAGCTTTTTTGTGCTTCGACTTCTTCTTTAGGATTGTTAAGGGCGTGCAGCCCTTGACCCGTTGCGGGGTGGGTGGAGTCCAGAGGTAGGGAGGGGGGACTCGGAACACCCCTCCCTGCCTCTGGCCCAGCGGAGCGTCCCTGCACGCTGAAGGCAAGCAGAAAGTTACCCCGCAAAGCTTCCCTCCCCGAGGGAGCTGGCAAAACCGTCAGGTTTTGACTGAGGGAGTAAAATTTCCCCTCCCCTGCAATGATTCCCCCCGCTCAACCGTATGCAGTATGGAAAAGGTGTCGAAATTTTGTCCGGCGGCAGAGGGGAGGATGGCAGGCAGACTGCCGGTTTTGGGGCGGAAAAATTGTGCGTTTTGCAGATTTTGACAAAACTTTCGCAAAAAGATTCGCCGCCCCGCTATTGAAAGCACACGCCTTGCGTGTATAATAGGAATGTTAAGAGCCCCCATTGCCCCACGAAGGTGGAGAAACTGCTGCGCCGGGCGGTGCGGCAGAGAAACGGTAGGAGAAGATGGAAAAATTCAGTGTCAAAAAACCATTTACGGTGCTGGTTGCAGTCATCATGGTGCTGATGCTCGGCTTTGTGTCGGTCACCAAGATGAAAACGAACCTGCTGCCGGATGTCAGCACCCCGTACCTGATGGTGGTCACCGTGTATCCCGGTGCCAGCCCGGAGCGTGTGGAGACCGAGGTCTCGGATGTGCTGCAAAACGCGCTTACGGTACCGGGTGTGGAAAAGATCACCGCCACCTCGGCTGAAAACTACAGCCTGCTGCTGATGAAGTTCGTGGACGACACGGACATGAACAGCGCACTGGTGAAGGTGTCCAACAAGCTGGATCAGGCCAAAAGCGACCTGCCGGATACCGCCCTGACCCCTTCTGTGATACAGTACAGCATGAACATGAACGCCTTTATGACCGTGGCTGTCAGCCGCGAGGGCAGTTCGGTGTACGAGCTTTCTGACTTCATCAAGAACACCATGACCCCCTACGTCCAGCGCAAGGGCGGCGTGTCCAGCGTATCTGCCAGCGGCCTTGTGGAGCAGCTGGTGCAGGTGCAGCTGAATCAGGAAAAGGTGGATGACATCAACGAAAAGTTGATGGAACTCATCGACACCCAGCTGGAAGCAGCACACGCCCAGCTGGAAGAGGCCGAGGCCAAGATCAAGGCCGGCCGCGCAGAATACGATAAGCAGTTCAAAAACTTCGGCAATACCGTGTCCAACACGGTCATGGGCACCCTGAGCTCTGAGGTCGGCAGCGCCGTAGAGGTAGTGCGCAAACAGGCCGAAGCGCTGCTGCAAAGCGTCAACAACCTGATCGCCGTGGTCAAGGAGCCTGAGGTGCAGCAGGCCCTCATTGAGGTGCAGGCCGGCTTGCAGCGGGTGCTGGACAAGTTCAACAGCACCGGTATGCGGGATATCGACTCTCTGATCGAGATCGTGTCCGAGCTGCGCGACATCACGGATAAGCTTTCCTCTGCGTTGCAGACCCTGCAAAACCGCATCAACACCGAGACCGGCACACAGGGCGAAGGCGCCGAGGATCTGGTAGACGAGCTGCAATTGCAGGACAGCCTGAATGTCATCTATAAGACGCTGGAGGACACCATCAAGGCCATGGACAACGTGCCCGGCATGATGACTGAGTTCTCCAAAGCGCTGGGCAACTTTACCCAGCAGCAGATGGTCGCCTATATGCAGTTTACCGAAGCCCGCGAGCAGCTGAATGAGTACGAAAAGCAGCTTAGCGAGGCCAAGACCCAGTACGAGGCCGCCAAGGAAAAGGCGCTTGCCAGCGCCGATGTGACCAAGCAGCTGGATATCAAGACCCTTGCCAGCCTCATCTACGCCCAGAACTTCTCCATGCCTGCCGGTTACGTCAAGGACGAAAGCGGCGAGTCGTGGCTGCTGAAGGTGGGTGAGGAATACGACAGCGTGGAGGATATCCGCGGCGCACTGCTGCTCCATGTGGAGGGCTACGGCGATGTGCGCCTTTCCGACGTGGCAGACGTGGAGGTCATCGACAACGCCGCCGACAGCTATACCCGCCTGAACGGCGAGCAGGCTTCGGTGCTGAAAATTTACAAGGACGACAGTTCCAGCGCAGGTGACGTATCTGCCAACTGTCTGGATGCTTTCAAGGAGCTGGAAGCCCAGTACGATGGCCTGCATATTGTGGTGCTGTCCAATCAGGGCAACTACATCAGCATCCTGATCAAGAGCATCCTCACCAGTATGCTGGTGGGTGCCGCACTGGCCGTCGTCGTGCTGGCCATCTTCCTGAAGGACGTCAAGCCCACGCTGGTGGTCGGCGTCAGTATCCCTCTTTCGGTGCTGTGCGCCGTGGTGCTGATGTACTTCACCGGGCTGGACCTGAACGTCATGACGCTGGCAGGCCTTTCGCTTGGCATCGGTATGCTGGTGGATAACTCTGTTGTTGTCATTGAGAACATCTACCGTCTGCGCGGCCGCGGCGTGCCCGCTGCCCGCGCTGCGGTGCAGGGTGCACGTCAGGTGGGTATGTCGGTCGTGGCCTCTACCCTTACCTCGGTGTGCGTGTTCCTGCCGGCGGTGTTCTCTGCCAGCCTCATCCGCAACCTGATGGGCCCCATGTCCCTGTGCATCGGCTACTGCCTGATGGCTTCTCTCATCGTGGCACTGACCGTGGTGCCTGCTGCCTCGGCTACCGTGCTGAAGAATGCCCAGCCCAAAAAGCTGGCATGGTTCGATAAGATCCAGGACGCCTACGGCCGCAGTCTGGAAAAGGCTTTGCAGAAGCGCTTCGTGCCGCTGGCAGCCGCCGTGCTGCTGCTGGTGTTCTGCTGCTGGCGAGTGGTCTCCATGGGCATCGTGCTGCTGCCCACCAGCACCAGCAACGAGGCGATGATCACCCTTTCCACCACCGACACCCTCTCGAAGGACGAGTCCTACGATGTGGCCGGTAAGGTGGTACAGGCTGTGATGGCTGTGGACGGCGTGGAGGAGGTAGGCATTACCCCCGACAACACTGTGGCGGGCATGGATGTTTCCAACCTTGGCCTGCCCTCCACCATCACCGACCTGCTGAACGCCGCCAACGGCTACGGCAAGTATAAGATCAACGTCAAGCTCAACGAGGAACTCTCTTCTTCCAAGATAGACGCCGCCTGCAAGGCCATGGAGGACGCTGTGGCCGGGGTGGCGGACTGCACCGCCACCGTCCAGCAGTACGGCATGACCGACGACCTGACCAGTCAGCTGTCCACCGGTCTGACCATCAAGATCTACGGCACGGACGCCGAGACCCTGACTGCCCTGTCCGAGAAGGTCATGGATATCGTAAACAGCACCGATGGCTTCCAGAACGCCACCAACGGTCTGGGCGCGGGTGATTCCACCATCATCCTGCAGGTGGACCGCGATAAGGTGCGTGCCTACGGACTGACCGTTGCGCAGGTGTACCAGCAGATCGCGGCAAAGCTGACCACCACCACCACGGCACAGACCCCTGTTACCGTGGACGGCACCACCATGGATGTGCAGATCAGCAACAATCTGGACCCGCTGACCAAGGAAAACATGATGGATATGACCTTTGAGACCACCGTCATGTCCGCAGACGGCACCACCGCCACCGGCACCTGCAAGCTGTCGGATATCGCCAGCTGGACCACCGGCAACGCACCGGACTCCATCACCAGCGAGAACCAGAACCAGTTCGTCACCGTCACCGCCGAGACTGCCCCGGGCTACAACACCACGGTGCAGGCCCGTGCCGTGAAAAAGGCGCTGGATGCCTTTGCCCTCACCAACGAGATGCCGGAAGGCTGCTCCTTCTCCATGGGCGGCGAGAGCGACAGCGTCAACTATATGACCGACGAGATGATCCAGTGGATGGCACTGGCCCTGCCCTTTGTGTACCTTGTCATGGTGGCACAGTTCCAGAGCCTGCTGTCCCCCTTCATCGTGCTGTTTACCGTGCCGCTGGCCTTTACCGGCGGTCTGTTGGGTCTGCTGCTCACCGGCCAGCAGCTGACCATGATCTCCATGATGGGCTTCATCGTGCTGATGGGTACGGTCGTCAACAACGGCATCGTGTTCGTGGACTACGCCAACCAGCTGCGCATGGGCGGCATGGAGCGCCGCGCCGCACTGGTGGCCACCGGCAAGACCCGTATGCGCCCCATCCTGATGACCACCCTGACCACCGTGCTGGCAATGCTGCAAATGGTGTTCAGCAACGATATGGCAAGCCAGCTGATGAGCGGCATGGCCATCGTCATCATCTGCGGCCTGAGCTACGCCACCCTGATGACCCTGTATATCGTGCCGATCCTGTACGATATCCTGTTCAAGAAGCCGCCGCTCAACGTGGATATCGGCAGCGAGGAAGACCTGGACGACATCCCGGACGACGCGGCTGAGTTCCTGGCGCAGGCCAACGCGCAAGCATAAATTCCCCTGCAAACAAAAAAATCCTCATGGAGCGCTCCATGAGGATTTTCTTTTTGCAAAACCACCAAAAAATCTCCCAAAATATTGGCTGTTAATTCTAAAAAGTTCTGCCCACAAGCGTGTGAAACTATGATATAATCATAATTATGAAAGATACACTCAGGAGTGCGCCTGCTGGGTGTGAACCAAATGATGAGGAGGCGAGCGCAATGGCACAGTTTCGTTCCAAGCCTTTTGGCGTGACAAAAAGCGGCGAAAAGGTCAACGAGTACATCATCTCCAACCCCGGCGGACTGGAAGTGCATGTGCTGAACTATGGCTGTGTGATCAAAAATATCCTTGTCCCCACAAAAAAGGGCCCGGTGGACGTGGTCATAGGGCATGACACCCTGGCCGACTACGAAAACGACTTCAACTCCCAAGGCAGCACCTGCTGCGGCGCGTTTGTGGGGCGGTACGCCAACCGGATCGAGAACGCGGTGTTCAGTGTAGGCGGCAGGGCCTACCATCTGGAAGCCAACAATGGCAAAAACCATCTGCATGGCACATTCCCGCGCAAGATCTACGAGGTGAAATCCTTTGGCGATACCCTGTTACTGGAGGCGGAGAGCCCGGATGGAGAAGGTGGGTTCCCCGGCAATCTGAAAATTTCGGTGCGGTATATCCTCACGGAGGACAATGCCCTGCGGATGGACTACCGGGTGTCCTCCGACGCGGACACCGTGCTGAACCTCACCAACCATACCTATTTCAATCTGGATGGTGAGGGCGATGTGCTGAACCAGAAGCTCAAGCTCTACGCGTCCCGGTATCTGGAGGGCAACAACGAGACCTGCCCCACCGGGCGCATCATGCCCGTGGC
>ERZ780139.3549-NODE-3549-length-10235-cov-6.916110_pt1 | contig 10235 bp, 10 predicted proteins | sample MGYA00511476_ERZ780139 | MGnify/ENA primary metagenome ERZ780139 (study PRJEB29588, sample SAMEA2158190) | human gut metagenome | biome: human gut; feature: human-associated habitat; material: faeces | place: Denmark | collected 2008/2010 ... | reverse complement strand
AACTCCTACACCTCTCAGATGGTCCGTACCATTAAGTACTTCGCTGAGAACTGCTAATCACAGCTCTACGCTCAAAAGTGCTTGAGGTGCCGTGCTGAATGACAACTAGTATTGGCTTTGCTGATACGAACATGCTGTGATTGGTACGACAACAGGAACTTGAGTTCAACACCCTTCCTTTTGCGAGATTCCGTGAGAGGAAGGGTGTTTTTTTATGTGTTTGAAAGATCTCCGCGATGAATTTATCTATGACTGTGAATGCCGCCATCTGGCCAAAGGCTCTGTGCGCAATTATAAGGCTGCGACCCGGTTTTTGCTGGAATATCTGGAGCTGAAGCAGATCACTGAGCTGGAAGACGTCCGTCCCCGCCACATCCGGGACCTAATGAAGGAGAAGCAGGACGCGGGTAGCACGTCCCGCTATATCAACGACCTGCTCAAGGTGTGGCGCACATGGTTCAACTATCTGGTCAATGAGGGCTACCTGGAGGAGCGGGATAATCCGGCCAAAAAGGTAAAGTGTCTCCGGCAGCCCCGGACGATCATCGATACCTTTACAGTGGCTGAGATGAAGCGGATGATCCAGTTCTACGACGGTAAGGACTTTCTGGACGTGCGGAATAAGACCATCATCATGCTGCTGTTCGATACCGGGATGCGCTGCAACGAAATGATCCTGATGGAGCCGGAGGACATCAAGCAGGACTATATTCTGGTCAAGCACGGCAAGGGCAGCAAGGAACGGGTCGTGCCAAAATCGCCCGCGCTCTCCAAGCAGCTCGTCAAGTACTGCACGCTCCGGGATGGCTACCTGAAGGAGCACCCTACCCGCTACAAGAACCTCTTCCCCAGCAAAAACGGTAAGCCCATGACCGATGAAGCCGTGGCACGGATATTGAAGTATGCCGCAAAAGAGGCGGGGGTCTCGCCCTCGGTGCGGGTCAGCCCTCATACCTGCCGCCACACCTTCGCACAGATGCAATTGAAGAACGGTCTGGACCTGTACAGTGTCTCCCGCCTGATGGGGCACGTCAATATCATGATCACCCAGCGCTATCTGTTGGGCATCAAGGATAAGGACATAGTGGATCGCGGCACCCAGACCAGCCCCCTGATGAACCTGTAAAAACTGAATCGTACATTTCAAGAGTAGTCCCGCCGGGTGGTGGGGCTGCTCTTTTTTGTTTTAATTCTGTTGATTCGATTGTAAAAGAAGAACAATGAAAAGTACAAGATGCAACTGATTTGAAAAATGACGTATACACGATGAAAAACAAATATGAAAAGAAGAGTTGAACTGAGTCTATATCTAATTATAAATAGGAAAAACATAGCTGGAAAAATAATGCAAAAATAGACGATAATGCGATGAAATCTCTTGCGTTAAAGAAAAGTTAAGGAATGCCTATATATTATAATAAGGTATTTATATATTTATAATAAGGTGAGTTGAATGACTTTGAAAACTAACGAAAGAAAATGAAACGATACAACGAATAAAAATGGCTATTAAAATTTAGTGATTTTTTGCTGATTTGAAATTCATGAATTCTAATACAAAAAGCAACATTATGGAATCAACAGAATGGATTCAAATGATTGAGAAAAGTACAGGAATGGAAATCGAGAATGCTGACAACAGTGGCACACGGAAACCGGGTTGGGTGCAAGGGTGGAGTTGATTCCGATAAGTCTACATAACAAGTATGTTGATATGCTGCTGTGCAGGATACGAAAGCAGAACGGAATGATAAAGAGATATGACTAGTATTCTGATATGCTTATGGCGCGGGCGGCAGAGGTGATACTGGTCGACGAAGTGACATAACTGGTATCTTGATGTGTTGGTTGTACGTGCAACAGAAGGGGTGGAGAATGCTTGACATTTCTTACAACCTGTGGTATGGCACTTGTATTGCTGCAAACTGGTCTTAGAGCCTCCGCAACGGCTTTTTAATACAGTAGTAATGATTTTACTGCAAAATCTGAAAAACGCGCCAGAGATACCTTACATCGCGTGTGGTAAAACTTTTTTGGAAAGCCACTGGACAAGCGATCGGAAGTGTGTTATGCTTATGCACCCGAGGAGGAGAGAGCGGCCGGACAAGCCCCGGACGTGCTCGACATCCCGACAAGCGTGCCCCGCGTGCGGGGGGGACGGTGACCGAGGCGACTTGGAAGCTGCCCCTGCACGACGGAGCAGGCGGCTGCCCTGTGAAAGTGGGGTGGAGCACCTTGAAAACTGAACATCGTCAAAAATTTATTTGGACAAGGAGGAATGTGAACATGGAAAAAAATGACATTTTCAATACGAATCTGCTGCAGTTGCCCATGAAGGCACAGGTGGCTGACGAGGGGGTGGTACAGGATATCGCGCCCGTTGCAGCGCCCGCAGACCTCGCTGGGGGAGTAGCGGAGCTTGAGCTGGACGCTTTGAACCAGAGCGGCGTTGTTCTTCAGCGGTTGAGCGATGTGACGCCCAAAAATCATGAAATGTTGGCATCCGGACGTCTGCAGTGCGGCGAAATCACGCTCCTTTGCGGTGACGGCGGTGTAGGCAAGGGGCAGTTCGTGGCGCAGATCGCGAGATCCCTGACCATGGGCGAGGCCACGGAGGTTTTTCCACAGGCACCCGACCGCACGGGCAACGTTGTGATCCTTGCGGGCGAGGACCCCATCGATGCTGTGCTGTGCCCGCGTATGGCTGCTGCTGGTGCTGATCTGGGCAAGGTCGTGGTGATCGATTCTGACGTATACTACGAGAAGAAGGGGAAAATGCCCTATCTCGGTGACCCGGATCTGGTGAACTGGATCATTGCGGCGGATCCGCTGGTGCTGGTTATTGACCCGCTTCAGGCGTTTTTGCCTAATTCTGCCAATATGAACAACCGTCAACAGATGCGGAGGGTGCTTCAGGACCTGCGCATGCTGGCACAGCAACAGGGGTTTGCCATCCTGCTGGTGACCCATACCAACAAAAATCCATCCGCATTTGGACGCAAGCGCCTGAATGGATCGGGTGAACTTTGGGATACCGCCCGCAGCGTGCTGATTATGGGGCATACGAGGGATGGCAGCAAAAGCTACGTCTCCCACGAAAAGAGCAGCTATGGCGTACCAGCGGATACGATCCTTTTTACCACCGAGACGGTAGAGGTCAGGGGGATCAAGACGGTAAGGCTGAAGTTTGACTCGACTTCGGATTGGAAGGACGAGGATTTTTGTCGGGAGAAGCCGGACAATAAAGGGCAGAAGTATGCAGAAGTTCAGAGCGAGATCCTGCGTACGTTGAATGCTGCCCCGGGGAACCGTATGGTCAGCAAGGAGCTTCAGCGGCTGGTTCGGGAAAAAACTGGATGCAGTGAAAGCACCTATAACCATGCGCGCAGCGCACTGAGTGGCGATGGTCTCATCAAAAACGTCCGGCAAATTGTACCAGAGGTCGGAGTCTGCGGCGTTACAGCCTTGACACAGAGCACGGCAGTGGCGTAACGGCTGCTGAGGGTGTATGATTGCAATTTTGCAATGTTGACGAAAAATATCGATGAAAGGCGCAAAAGCACAATTTCTGCTTTTGCAATGTTGAGTCCTGCTTTGCAAGGCTGAGGTCGCCATAACAGGGGCAAAAAGGAGGAAGTGGCATGCAGTGCAGTAGACCGCTGAAAATCCCATAGCGCTGGTAGGGTGAAAGATCTGACCCGCTTTGGCACTGTTGGGAGCAGACAGCAAGACTGTTCTAAAAAACACGATTCAATTCAAAAGGAGGACCATATGACAGATAGAATATAGCGCCCGGGCAGCACCCTGCCAACAAGGGAAACTGTGCGTGAACTCTGGCAAAATAAACAAAAAATATAATTTAGAGGTGTTGAAATTGCTAAAAATTTGGAAGAATTATTATCTGGACGCGAGCAGCGTGTATTATGCGTTGAAAAAGGCGCATACGAAGGCCGATGGCGGGGTGGAGTACGATATTTGTACCTACCATGCAAGGCTGGAGGAAGCGCTGGCAGAAGCTGTAAGGCGCACGATCCGGGAGAGAGTCGCCAGCGGGGAGCTGAAGGAATGGGAGCAGGTGCGTGCTGAATTCCAACGGCTGGAGAGCGAGGCGCGGGGGCTGTTGCAGTCCATCTGCCCGGCGGACAAGGCTTTGACCTTAACTCTGAAGAGCAACAAATGTGCATAATGAAAGGAAAACTGATATGATCGAACTTTACTTCAATGATGCGAATTTCCTGCCCGAGAACCGTGAAGAGGAGCAGTATGCAGAGGCGGCACTCAACAACATTTTGGCTGGAAAAACGGCTGACACGGAGATGTGCATCCTGCCCTGCTTTTACGATGCTCCGCTGCACAAGGGGCTGCTGTACCATCTGAACGACGGCACAACGCTGCGGATCAGACCTGTCCTGAATGAGGCGGGAGAGCCGGAGCTGCTCATCAGATGCGTTACGGAGGAGACCGTTAAGGAAATGTACCAGAGGGTCTCGAATTACGACAAGGAAAAGGAGCTATAACATGGTTGAAAATAACGTAAAAGAGAACCTGATTGACGATGAGGAGGAACTCTATGTAAACCTGAATGATCTGGTGGATCTCAAAGAGTCGGCGGAACTCAAGGAAGCCGCAGATGCATTTGAACGCTACTTGGAGGGCTATGCGCAGGCAACAGGAATGCCGCAGAGCGTCCTGTCGGATATCTGCCATCTGTCTGTGCAGGCAGCACACAGGGGAATGGAATTCTGCTTTATGAAAGGGTTCGAGCTGGGCGCTCGTGTAATGCGAAGCACACTGGAAGAGGAGATGATGGAGGGTGAAGCAGTGAGCAGAAGACAAGCAGCGGCATCATGGTACTACAGAACAAGCAGGAAGTTTGACAATACTAACCCTGATAGCCTTTTAATCAACCAAACAGGAGGAACAAGACTATGACTGATATTTACATGAACGGTGCCGAGGTCCATGCCGAAACACCTGAAGAAGAGCGGGAAGCATCGCTGATTCTGAACGCAGCACTGTCCGGGAAAACGACTCCGGCGGACGGATGCATCTGTCCGGCTCAAAGGGATTCCACGGTCGGTAAAGGCTTTTCGATGCGTTTTTGCGATGGTACGGATATGACCGTTACCCCTACCTTAGATGTAGAAGGCAACCCCGAAATGGAGATCTGCTGCAACATGGGGGATGTCGTTGAGGAGACAGCAGAAGAGCCGACCTACTATTATGAAGTGACGCTTGAACCAAAGCCTGTGCTGCGAAGCTATATTGCTGCCGCGTATGATCTTTGCAATGAACTGACCGACAGTGAGCTTGAGCAGATGGGGCATGACCGGGAAACGGGGCGCATTCGTCTGTTGCATGCGCTGGAAACGGTGGATGCACTGGCCGATTACAGCGAAGAGGCGGCGACGGAAGAGTTCGGAAATTATATGGATGCGAATTTTCCCAATGTGACGTTCAAGCCGGAGTTTGTAAATCCCAGGGCGGCACGATGGTGTGGAATGTAAAGGATAAGGAGGAGACTTATGATGGATAACAAGACCTGTAGAGTGGACATTTTGAGCGTATCGCTGGGGGATGAAGGCTATTTGATCATCCCTCGTGAGACGCGTGAACTGTGTGAGCCGCTGGTCAAGGCCGCAGATGCGCTGGAGAGGGCGCTGGGGGACCTTCCGGTTGATGAGGCGGACAAGAACAGGATTGCACGGTTGTCGGCAGAGCTGATGGCCCAAGCAGAACAATACGCTGTAGAGCTGGGAATCCAGGCATACTTGGAGTTTACCAGAATGCTGAGCCCTGAGATGAATGCTGAACTTGAAGGGCACAAGGACAATGAGGTGCCAGAGACATGATTCGAGGCACAGAAGGTCAACAACGTCCCGGGAGGTGCTGCATAATATGTGGAACCTAAAGGTTGCTCCGTACCCCGCCGGGAAAGAACTAAAAAATACGATTATAGATATGAAAAAGGAGATCAAAATGAGCTTTTTAAAAGATGTATTTCAGACCGCTGACGAGATCAAGCAGAACGAAGAGAAGTTCAAAAGTGCTGTGGAGGCAAGCTTTCATCAGCTGGATACGCTTGTTCGACCGTATCTGAGCGAAGTGCAGAACGAGACCCTATCTGAAATTCTGGAAGGGCTGGTTGCGTCCGTTGCCGAGCATTCGTTCCAAATCGGCTACAGCAGCGCCATGCAGACGTTTGCAGAAGCGGCGGCAGCACTTGAGGCGGGGTCCCATGTGCAGCAGTAAAACAAAAACCGCCTTACCTGCGCCAACAGGTAAAGCGGCCATAGAGACGGGAATAGTGTGTGTTGATCTTTCCCGCCCCTATAATACCACAAAACGAAGCATTTGACCAGTTTTTCTGGGGAAACGCTAACAAACCGGCGCATGGTCTGGCAGGATGGCTGGGCTGTGCGCCTTATATTATTATAGAGGATATCAATATGAGTGATGAAAAGACACGTTGGCCATTCGGTGGTTTTTTCCTGAAGCCGTCCGATGAACAGAACGGGACACATGAATATGAGGAATATCTACGCAACTGCAAGGAGAGCCCATTGACCGAGAAAGAGCAGCAGGAATGGACAGAAAGCGCCCGTGCAGCGATTGCAGAGCTGGAACAATTGAACGCAGAGCCGGAAGCAGAGGCATATGGAACATCCAGTCCACAGATACCAGAGCCCACCGAGTTGCAGGAAGGGTGCTGTACCGTTCAGGAGACAGAGGAAGCGCCAGGGGTGGAAGTGACTGCAGCGAAGGAGACGTCTATTCCACAGGGAGAGGGCGTTTTGCTGTTCCCGGCGGAACCGACAGTGATCCCGGAGGTGGCCAGCGAGCCGAAGCGGATACGCATCACGGAGCTGGTGAAAGAGAACTTTAAAAATTGGCGGGACGGTACCAGAATCGTCTTTGATGCGGGCGTGAACTCAGGTAAGACCTACTTTATCCTGAATGTTTTGCTGCCATGGGCATATCAAAAGCACTGGAAAATTATATATCTTTGCAATCGTGTCCCCCTGCGAAATGAAATCCAACAGGAGGTGGAGCGGCTTGGAAGGACGGAAGAGAAGGTTGGGCGTTGGGATCATGACCTTCAGCAGATCGTTTACGAAACCAGAGTAACGAATAAATATAAAGATACGATCCGGGTAGAGACCTATCAGTGGATGGAGTCGTTCTGCAAGGGCAACCCGAAGGGGGCAATGAACTACTTCAAAAGCTTTAACTACATAGTGGCGGACGAATACCATTATCTGTTAACGGATGCAGCTATCAATAAATACATCGACCTCTCCTATGTGACGCTGAATGAGCTGACAAAGTATCGCCCGGTAATCTTTATGAGTGCAACCGCACATCCATTCTTTCACCGTTGGCGGGATGAGACAAATGAGGTCCTGCCGGAGAACTACTGTCATATCCCATCGGACTACAGTTATGTGGAGCGTGCGGTCTTTTACTGGACAGATGCTGAGGAAATCAAAATAATCCGACAGGAAGCAAGGCGGGGGAAGGTTCTGGTATTCGTCGATCGGATGAGCAGATTAAAAAAACTGGTGAAAGAATTAGAAGACGAGTTTGCAGGTGAGATCGCCACGGCATGCTCGCCCTATCGCCCGGAAGCAAGAGAGTTTGATGGGCTGGAAGAGGTGCTGCAGGATGGTAAACTGCACAAGAGGATTACAATCGTGACGACCGTGTTTTACAATGGTGTCAACATCAAAGACCCGGAACTAATCTGTATCATCAGCAGACTGTGGGACCCAATCGTAAACGCGCAGATCTTGGGACGAAAGCGGCCGGTAAGCAAACAGGACACCTGCGCAGTGTACTTTAAAGGCTACAGCCACGACAGGATCAAGCAGGAACGCGAACATATCAGAAAAAGACAGCTGGAGCCAGCAAAGAAATGGAAAGATGGAAAATCTGATCCGGAGGTGTGGCAAGAGTACCTGCATAAGCCGGGTATCGTGGAGATGCTGGATAAGTACAGCGAGACGGTTGACCGCGATGAATATGGTAATGGCTGGGAGTGGAGACGCCGCGCAGAACATCAATACCTCGTTCAGATGGATGCGCTCAAACTGATGATGGAAAAAGGCTATCAATGGGGGATGCTGTATGTTGTTACAGAAAGTGATGCGCTTCTGAGCAAAATCGAACCGCTACGGTTCAAAGAACTGGAGGACTATATTGAAGAGCATCTAGAAGATAAAATTCCTTGGAAAATCATGCGCAAAGAACTCGTAGAAAGAGGCTGCATCACAAATCCAAAAGATCGGCATAAGAATCAAAATATGCCTGAATTAAGGGTAATCAATAGCAGATTGAAGGATTACAATGCTTTCGTAGAATCTGTACAAAAATGGATTGGAACTAATGAACGCGTGAGATTCTGGATACTGCACAGATTACATACATGATTACCGCTCGAATTTTCACTTTTTATATTATACAATGTGAATTTTTAAGCGGTAATTCATTCCATATTAATTCTATACTTATTAATTATTTTGCGACAAATGAATTGAAATCAGTGAGCAAACGCGAGCTGATCGTAGATTCTTTGGAGCAAAAAAGAACGATGGTAATCGTTTGGCTGCAAGCAGGTCAAGAACTATCAGCAAGAATTAAAGTGGACTGTTTAACTGTGGCTTGGTATCTAATCAATAGGAATTTGTCGATGATTGGTAAATAAGTGCTTGTGTCTGTGTATGATCTGATGAAACAGTGGTGCAGTGTGGATTGTGTGGCCTCTGGTAAGCGTCTGCCCGGCGGATGGTATCACAAGCTGTTGTCCTATCTGGATTGATACAATTAAAAAGTATACCTCGAACGAAATATATCGTGTTACCGTATAATATAAGAATGCCTGCACTGTGGACACCGTTTCGTGGCTGAATTTTAAGCTGCCAAAAGGGAGTGGCATTCCACGACCACTTGTGCGATATGACTCAAAACTGTACAACCATTAATAAGCGTCAGATTTCCATAATACTGCACAGGTTGTAACATGCGATTTATCGTTCTGTCGTTATATTCCATTCAACTGATGACATTTTGTCCCTAGTTGAAACCTCATCAAGACGCAAAAACGCCCCACTGCTCGACATAGAGTAGCGGGGTCCTTGTTGTTGAGGAGCGCTTATTTTAGAATAGAGAGATCGTCATAGCGGGCGACACCATTATAGAGAAGCTCGAGCATGGTCACGGCAGAAGGACGACCATTCAGCGGATAGCCAGCCAGCTCCTGAACGCGCTCAGGGCAGAGATCCCATGCGACCTTGGATGCCCGGCGGATCGTGCTCTGGACTGCTTTGGGCTCGTACAGCTTCTTGTCGGCAATAGGCGTGTAGATTTCTTTCTCTACAGCTCGCAGGCGGTCTTCGTCCTCGGCAATCAGCGTCAGAGCTTGTGATGGAATAATGTAGGCGTTCATGTTACGGGTGATCCTGACATAGCGCAGTACATCATTGATACGGGCGGATAAATCGGAAGTAACCATTTTGACATCATCCCCATTACATATATTTGAATCAGTTCCATCCTGTTCGAAATAAATGTAACGCAAAATATGCCAAAACTGGCGAAAAGCGTCCAAATGAGTCGTAAAGTGCTGAAATGTGTCGCAACGGCACGGCGGAGGCGTGAATTGGCAGGGTACTTGTCTATGGTATATACGGTCTATAAGGGCGTTGGTCTTGGGATTGGTGTTGTAGCGGCAGATTTCGATGACACCACGCAAACTGTATCAGATAACTTCACGTGCTACCGTTCTTTTACCATCAACCGTACTCGATTTGAGTACCCTTGAAAGTGGGTCAAGACGTATCTACGTGTGACTTCCAACCTCATTTACCAAATTGGTGAACGAATTCAACGGATTAAGGCTCAATTTTCTGCGCTGATAGAATCACTATACACGACACTGTGCCAAACAGTATGCACCGGCAACGGCCTAAATTGGAGTGAGGTCGCTTAGACTGACCCCATCAAGAGAAGGGTGTGCGCAATTTTGCGCAGATGAGATGGTACTCAAACATGTTCTCCGTGCGCACAAGTGAGTATGCTCAAAAATGAGCGGTCCTCCATGTTCTATAAAACCAATAACGTTTGACCAAAAGTGGTCGAATGAAACTGTTCCCCACAATTTCGGGGAGACTCATAATCAAATCGCAAATCCGCCGGGATATCTGCTGTCTGATATTAAACGCCGCTCTTTAAGTTCA
>ERZ780139.3546-NODE-3546-length-10259-cov-6.713054_pt1 | contig 10259 bp, 8 predicted proteins | sample MGYA00511476_ERZ780139 | MGnify/ENA primary metagenome ERZ780139 (study PRJEB29588, sample SAMEA2158190) | human gut metagenome | biome: human gut; feature: human-associated habitat; material: faeces | place: Denmark | collected 2008/2010 ... | reverse complement strand
ACGATTTTCGAGGTGACTTTTGCACAGCATTCAATGTAGCGTTCCATTTTACACAGTTGTCAACGCTATTAAAACAGATTTGCTAAAAGAAAAAGTTCTTTGGCATATGATGCCATATTATAATTCCTCTCGGCTGGTCAGCACTCTGCTGCAGCTCACCGTAAGATTGGCATTGCGGGTGCGGATGTCATCGATCATCTCCTTAACAAGCGCATCCTTTGCCAGTGCAATTTCATAACGAAGTTCATACATACTGCCCATGTTGATGGTTTTTACCTGAATCAGACGGGCAGTTTTTGTGTATTTCTGCAGAATATCTTCAAAGACTCCCTCATAATCAAGATCCTCCGAGATCACGATCCGCAGGAGATGCTGCTGCACGCCGGCATGTCCGACCACCTTGTAGGAAACCAGCATCACAGCTCCCACGATCACAGTGATCATCGCCGCATAAGCCAGATAGCCCATACCGGTCGCAAGTCCTACCACGATCGCATAGAATACGCCGCTGATCTCACGGGATGTACCCGGAACAGACCGGAAACGCACCAGACTGAATGCACCCATGATCGCCACACCGGTTCCCAGATTTCCATTGACCAGCATGATCACCGCCTGCACCAGCGCCGGCAGCAACAGCAGCGTCACCACAAAATTCTTCGTATACTCCCCCTGCAGCATGTACACTGCCGCGATCACCAACCCCAGTACCAGGGACACACATGTACACAACAGCGCCGCCTGCACAGACACACTCCCTGCCCCATTAATCACACTTGCCATCATATTGTTGATTCCTCTCTTTCTTATAAAATGCTCCATATTTGGAAAAGGATGTGGGATAGATTTTCTGTCCCCCAAGCATCCTGCAAAGCCACAGCGGATATGCACTGCCACATTTGATCTCCATGACAACCTCACCCTGTTCAAAGTACAAATTCTCCGGTTCCTCCCCGTCAAGCGTCAGTCCCCGCCTGCGGTTGCGGATCCTCTGATCGAATGTCAGACGCAGGGACCTGTCCTCTTTTCCGTACAGGGCTACGCGGTCGTATGCGATATACATGTTCGGCCGCAAGTCATATCGATCTCTGGTGTATTCCAGTTCCCGCAGGATCTGGCGATGCACAAAGTCTCCCTCTTCCTGATTTGGGCGTTCCTTCTGCGGCAGGAAAACCTTCCTCACCATCTCGCTCTGGCTTTCTTTCTCTCCCTGGCAACAAACATCTTTTCCTTCAGCTGAGTTCCAACTCCTGCGCCGCGCCAGAAATTTCTCTGCCTCCGAAAGTGGCATGCTCACCCTTCTCTTATAGACGATGCCCTGGTATTTGCGCTTCAGTTCCACAAACACGTCATCGTTTCGTCCGATTTTCCCATATCCCCGGACGCGCACTTTCTCCTTAAACTCCGGCTTCTGGATGGAATGACGGATCATCTCCTCCCCAGGCGTATCATAATAGACATTGCGGATCGTACTCTGTCCATACTCATCCTCCACCGTATACTCTGCAAGGAACTGCCGAATCCACTCATACTGCTCCCGGCTGATCACATACTTTTTCTCCACCCTTGCAAACGTTTCCTGACTCATTCGTATCTACTCACTCCAATCTTTTTTCCGTTTTCTCAATCCAATTGACGATCCCCGGGATCGTATCCGCCCGGCCTCCGAGGAAATCGACAAGGCACTGATAGCTTGCATAACCTCCCCCAATGGCATCTTCCGTCTTATATTCTGCCTGCTCCGTCCCAAAATATCTGGTAAAGAACTGCGGGTACAACGGCTCATAGATCTCCCTGATCTTCTTGCACTCTGCCAGTGCATGTTCTTTTTCCAGTTCATTTTCACTGAGCGACAGCAACTTATCTTCAAAATCCCGCCGAAACGAATCATTGCTCATCAGATAGACAAACATTTTGACCAGCGGATTGGCCGTCTTCTTGTCGAGAAGCCCATATTTCTTATAGTTGTCCTCAGCCATGGTATTGGTTCCAATGTCCTCCACACCGCTGACCCCTCCGAAATCCAGATCATAGAAACAAAGTCTCCATCGCCCGTCAGCATACGGATTGTCCGGATCCACCTTCGTGGTCTTCCAAATCGTCCAGTTCTTTCCCGGCCAGTCCCATTTATTGTTCAGCCAGACATTGGCCGCAAAATAGTCCCTGACAGACTCCGGATCGACCAGTTTGGCAAATGCTTCGTAATCCTGCTCATTGCGGAGATTGTCATGACTGGCGAAGAAATCCAGCACATCCTGCAGATAGTAGGACTCATTGTCCTCCCCCTCCGGCAGTTTTCCTTCATCCAGCTTGTATCCCAGGGAAAGTGCCTCTGCATCCCCCTTATATGTCACGACATTTTCCTTGGCCACTCCATGTGTCTTCTCAAAATACTTGGCCTGATAATCTTCCTGCAGAATATACAGTCCCCAGTATTCCCCATTCAGATAGACCACGCATGGCCTGGATGCCTGGGTCTCCACCTTCAGATCCGCCAGCTGCTTCTGCCAGTAGGTATCATTGAATTTGGTCGTAAACGCGCAATTTCCGCCATTGCGTAGGATCAGCTTGCGGAAACTAGAAATCACCTCTCCCCGGTCATCCACATCCTTATCGCCAAAAAACGGATAGGAGAAATTCTTCTTGCCATACTTCTTTCCGCCACACAGCCGCAGACCCTTCTGCAGATCTGAGCGCGAATAATTGCCCTGAATCCGGATACCACAATCCTGCTGCAACCGGCAGACCGTCGTCTTGCCATCACTCTCAAAATAATCCACATGGGCGGCCCGCTCCCAGTCCTTTCCTCGCTGTTTGTAATTGCCGTCCAGCCTGCGTCCCGTCTCCACGTCCGGACACGAATCCTCCGCGTCCCGGATCAAATCCTCCAATGCCTTCTGATAAATGTCACCCTTAACATAAATTCCGGTTTTGGAGTCAAACATATCTGAGGAATTGACTGTGATAGACATAATCGCCAGGTCCTGGCCGGACGCATCGCAGCTCTGCTCAATTCCTTGCACATGCTCCGTCATGTCCCCGACAAAATAACTCTGGGTCACCACATCGGAGCTCCGCCCAGAGGACTGCGCCACCGCGCGTACCACCGTCATCTTGTCCACCTCGTCATCCTTCGGATTTACGATGGTGCTCACAAAATCCTGTTTCTCACTGTCCCATTCCACATTGACGGCATCATACTGTGCCGGATCGATCGCCGAGAGCACATTTGCATCTCCACTCCGATCCGTCACGGATATTGCACCCTTATAGGCGATCCTGGTATCACTATCACGCGGATCGGAGCCATCCAGCGTATAATAGATGTCCCCTTTCTCCGTCGAAAGTTCCAGCTCAAACGGATTCTCATAGCATCCGCTCTCCTGTGAAAATGTCAGTTTGAGCGGCTTGGCATCCGCACCTCTCTGGCAGCCTCCTAGAACCAGCGCTGTTCCCAGTGCCCAGAATACACAGGCAATTCTCCCCTTTCCCCGTACTTTCATTGGTCTCATACGTAGTCGATCCTTTTCCTTTTTTTATAATGCTACTATAGCGAAAAACCGTGGCAAAATAAACCTAAAAGAAATGCATAAAAGTACACCAAAAAAGAGAGACTTGTCGAAAGTCTCTCTTTTTTGGTGTCGATAACCAGTGTCTGCTGATCAAACAGAAAGACACAGATTTACGACCCTATATCTGTCCAAAATCCGGTACAGATGTAAAAAAGAAAAAAGTATTCGTCTTTGCATCTTAAACAGATTCGTGACAAATACGGATAATGCGATGGATGTGAGCTGGGTTTTCTCCAGCTTGGTGGTAATACAGCTCATGCCGTAACAACGTTTGCTTAATCTAAATGTCCGTTCCGCTTCGATCCTGTCGGTATTATCCTTCACTACCTGTTTTACTGCTCTTGTTATTTACAGAATTCTGGAACAAAAACTTAATGAGAAGTACACCTGCGAAGAGTTGATTGATACTATCCGCTCTATGGATATGCTGATTGCACCTGGCGAAGGATATATCCCAACCTACACACGAACTGATATCACTGATGCTCTTCATGATGCTTTTGGTTTCAGAACAGACTATCAGATAACATCTCAAAAAAACATGAGAAAAATTTTAAATCAGACCAAAAAGAAGTAAATATTACCACATACTTTCCAACAAAAGAAACCTCGCAATCGGCGTAATTACGCCGTCTGCGAGGTTTTTGCCTTCTTTCAACTGTCAAAGACAGGATTATAACATATGTTTTAGTTGTAGACAACCAAAAAATCTCACATTTCCAGGGCTAATGATAACATGCTTTCATCATCACTTGGTTTTTACTGCCTTGGTCTTAGACCACTTAGTGTACACTGTGACAGCCTTACCATCCTTGTATGCGCGAACACGCTTGTATGCGCGAACACGTACATAGTACTTCTTCTTGGCCTTCAGCTTCTTAACCGTCTTGGCAAATTTGGTGTTACCTTTGACTTTAACTGTCTTTGTGGTCTTCTTAGTAAACTTTGATGATGTGGAATACTGCAGCTTATAGCCGGATGCATTCTTCACCTTTGCCCATCTGATCTTAAAGGACTTCTTGCGCTTGGTGAGTTTGGTGATCACTGGTTTTTTCAGCTTAAAGGACTTCTTGAGTTTGGTGATCGCTGGTTTTTTCCGGTCAAAGGCTGGCTGAGCTGGAGCAGTTGGCACTTTAGTAGGACTCGGAGTTGGCACTTTAGTAGGACTCGGAGTTGGCACTTCAGTAGGACTCGGAGTTGGCACTTCAGTAGGACTCGGAGTTGGCACTTCTGTAGGACTCGGAGTTGGCTTTTCCGACTGAGCTACATTGATGGTGACATTGTAGTCGATGGAAGTATATGGAACTTCCTTTCCATTAATCTTTAACGCAAATCGATAGTTAATCCAATTCACGGAAGTGGTCTCCGCAAACAGACCACACTCTTCGGTACCATATACGCAGCTTCCGATGGTAGCTCCGCCCCATCCATTGGCCAGGCCATTTCCACCTTGGCTCTTAGGATTTAACTTCTGACCAACAGGAATCTCCACATCTCCGTCTGCTGTGTGTAATGTGAGACTCTTCACATAGATATCATATTTTGCATTTTTATCGTAATTGACAAAACCAAGATTTAAGACTTCATCTTTCTCAGCAATAGGTGCAGTCTTCATCACATAGTCACCTGATCTCACCACTTCCAGTGTGGAATTCATGGCACCGTTCGCTGTCTGCCCCTGAATGGTCACATCTGTGGCGGTAACATCAGTCACGCTGATATCCTCGGCAGGTCTTGCCACCTTCTCGGACTTGGTAAAATACCAGCTGTCGAACTCGATATCTGCTCCGCTAAACACGAAGAATACATTATGATTTCTTCCATCAAACTTCTTCACTGTCTTGCTGGCAACCTTGGCAAAATCACTATTATCAAACTCAATGTATGCCACTGGCTCACTTTGCACGTTATCCAAGCGAACCTCCACGCGGCCCTTACCCTTCACGTTTGCCACAAACTGATCTGCGCCGTAGGCAAAGTCTGCACATTTAACCATGGTCCAAGCACCAGGAGCCATACTCTTGGCAGCTGGGTTCGCAACCTTGTCGTAAAATACATCTGCCGAAGTCAACATCAGGCTACCTCTCTGCTCTGTATAAGCATCTACCGCCTTGATCTGCTTCACACCCTTTCGGCTTGCCGCAGTAATTGGAATACTTAAGTTTGCAGGATCCATTGGCAGATAATCCACCATCAGACTTCGGAAACCACCGCTGATATGTGCATCATCTTCCAGCATCATTGTGTGATGGATGATGTAATTTACACCCTGATACTTGGCAAAATGAGTATGATTATTGCCCCATGTCATACCGGAATTACCGGTGCTGTTCTCGCCAGAATTATAGAAATATGCCCCCTGATACTTCCAACTGTCTGCATCCAAAGGAGTCTTGGTGGTCATATATGCCATAGAACATTTAGGCGGCTTTGCAATACCATCATAGTCCCACTCCTTGCCTCTATCCTGCCAGTCATTACAGTAGGTATAGTAAAATGTTCCGTCGATATAATTCAGCTCACTGGCCTCGCAGAAATATGGTGCGTCGATAGACACAAACTCACTGTCAAAGGACAACATATCCTTGCCCAGTCTTACCACCTTTGGCACCTTGCTATGAATAGGACTTTCGTTGGTAGTACCGCCACCAAAAGCCAGCCAGCCTACGCCATTGTCATCGATGACAACGCCTGGGTCAAACGGTGCAGGACAATTCTTCAGTCCCGGCATATTTTGATATACAAGCGGCTTTCCCAAAGGATCACTCCACCCCTCCACTGGATCTGTGGATGTGATAACACCTACACCCTGTCCACTATTTGCAAAATACAGATAAAAATGAGTCAGGCCATCCTCCTCAACACGGGAAGTGATGGATGGCGCCCAGGAATTGGCAATCCATGGTGCAATCTCCCCCACTTCGATTCTTCCATGATAAATCCAGTTGACCATATCATCGGTAGAAAATACCACCAGTGAACGAATCTGATCGTAATCATTTTCCGTATCCTCCTGGTACTGCTGATGATCGTTGGTTCCATACACGTAAAGTCTTCCGTTGTACTCTACACTAGTTGGATCCGCACAAAAGATAGATGGCGAGATCGGATTGGCATTGGCTTCCGATTTCCAAGCATTTCCGCTAACCTCATCAATAATATTCCCCTCATCAAGACTCTCCAGAATCTCTCCCTGAGAAGCATCCGACAGCTTACCGGCAACCGCTGCCGAGGCATCGGGAACCATCTTTGCTGTTGGCACAAAGCCCAGTCCAGACACTACCAGACTAAGGCTTAATACAATAGGTAATACACGTCTCATAGGCATCCTCCTTCACATGAAATCGATATGTTGATTTCATAGTAATATGTTGATTTCATAGTAACATGGCGAAAAAAAGGATGTCAATAGCACCGCAACTTTGTGCTAATTTCCAGCAACTTCCTTGTGGATTAATATTGTCTTTTCCCGTAAACACTTCGATATTTTGTGGGTGACATGCCATTTACTTTTTTAAATAAACGAGTGTAATAATTTGCAGAACTCATCCCCACAGCCCGCGAAATCTCCTCCACTGACATATCGCTGTAGATCAACAGCTCCTCCGTGTGTCGTATGCGAATCAGATTGCCATACTCCGCATATCCCATACCAGTCATCTCGTGAAAAAAACGACTGAACGCATAGTAGCTCAGACCGCATCTCCGGGATGCCTCGTGCATGTCCAATCTTTCCGCAGGATTCGCCATGAGATAATGGATCACATCACTAATCTGCTGAATCTCCTCTTTGCCTCCGTAGCCCTGATGCAGCTGGATACTGCCGTTCTCCAACAACTTTGCCAAAAACTGCAATATAACAGCGTCCATCTGCCACTCCTCCGCCAGATTGCCCTTCTTATTACAAATTCGATTGTAAAATCGTTTTTGGTACAAGTCGTCCAGAGATTTCCGGTGTTCTCCATCCAACATCAGAAAAGGTTCTGCATCCGGGCTGATCTCCAACACCTGATCCTTCTGAAGACTGGAACTAACCTGATACAGAAAATCGCTGGAAAACTGAATCACCAGATCCTGGCACTCCGTAATGTTGTGATAACCGTGCATACAAAGTGGAGAAAACAAAAAGAAGCTACCAGGCTCCACCTTGTATCTCTGCCCATTGATAATCTGATAGCGCTCCCCAGAGACCAGGTAAGACATCTCACAATACGCGTGACAATGGGTGGGATATTGACGGTCCGCCTCCGTCTCGTAGCCAAAACAACTGATATGATGCTTGGCAGGTTCCTCATTATTTTGAAATTCTCTTTGATATAACATGGTGTGTCCTCCGCTGAGAGTATACGTCTTACTCAAATATAAAAATTTCTTCTATTGGTCCTATGTCAAGATTTAGCACAAGTTAAAATGAGTTTTTCTCATTCTAACCTGCCAGCAATTCCGAAGTTGCCTGTTGATACAATCTTTCAAAATCATCGGGTGACATGTAATCGCAATGACTATGAAGCTCCTTCTGCCATCTGGACAGAGACTGCTGGCTGATGCCTAGATTTGATGCACAGCCGACCAATCCCAGTTCACGGTGATCATGATAGTACTGGACGGCATCCAGTTTAAACTGTTTGTCAAAATGTTTTGCCATGATAAATTCCTCCTTCAGTACGATACTTTTATTGTATCACTAATCGACGGAATGAAAAGCTCTCACTTTGACTTGTACCATTTATATTCTAACACCAATCCCTTCTTGGCATCAAATCGGAACATATATGCCAATACTTGCAGATAGTCCTTGTTTCCAATATTATCAATCGGTTTGTACTTCGCATCTGCAATCACTCGTGCCTCTGAGTCTCTGCTGATGAAGTCTGGGTAGATAAGTCCGCGATTATGGTCAAACAAACGCTGAGAACCTTTTGTAGCTTTGTTCATCGGATGATAGAAAATCTCGTCCACAATCGAATTCATATACTCTTCCCAGAACCATGCGCCATCAAAGAGCAATCCATATACCTTCTTGCTTCCCATTCCAATCTGATGTTTCTGATGCTGTAAAATAAGTAGACACAAATTCTGCAGTTCACGATATTCTCGGTAATATGCGTGTCTAATGGTATTGGTCTTATTTGCATCGATAATCTTCTGTCGGTTACACATCTCGTAGTTAGGAGTGGCCGCTACAACAGCCTTGACCTCATCCTTAGCCTGTGCAAGCAGTTTATGTCCGTATGGCTTATGTTTGATAGACTCCACCGTATGACGGATTAATTCCATACCATTTATGTATTCCTGTAACAACGGATGTAGGTAATCTGACCATAACCGGTCAAAGTCAATATTCTTCAGCTTCAAGAAATAGGATGCACCAATCTGATAGTTTTCATCCAGACCTTCTGTTGCTGCAATTTCCACATTCAAAGCTGACATTCTGGCAATTGCCTCAGCCTCTTTCTCTTCGTTGTTCAAGTTAGCGAGCATCTCAAGGCGCTCATCTGCACGAAGGTTTGCATACTGGGTGGGAACCTCTCCTGCCACACCTCTGTATCCTGGATCAACAGCAAAGAACAACTCTCCGAAAATCTTAGATATCTCACCACGATTTATCTTTTTCATAAGTTCCATCCATAATCGCTGTCATAATTTTGTGAAGAAGTTCTTTGCTAATCTTTCCTGCAGCAACATGATAACTTATGTTTTCAGTGATTTTCATAAAATTTTGAGCGATTCCCAAATACCCGTTCCATTAATTTCAAGCTTATAATTTCCTGCTCCAGCTTCACTCTATGTTCCAGCATGTATTTTATTACATCCCGGTATTCCGGCATAACTGCCAGCTCCTGCATCCTTGTGATATCTCCTTCTGTAAGCGGATGTAGACATTTACGATACTCCGAATTCTTCAGTTCCTGAAAGGACATATGGAACATTCCAAATGGCACACCGGTCACCTGACACAAATGATGATGTATCCAAAAGCCCCCTGCATCAATATCCCCAAAATGCAAGTATGTAACACCTGGATTGTCTTCGTATATCTTCTTGATGAAATCTCTTTGATCGCGATTCGCATATCCTCCCAGATAGAATGTCACTGTATTCTCTTTCTTATACCGGAGATACGATGTTCTATTCTCAATCGTCATAAATATCGGAACAAGAAGCTGCACGCATTCTATCTTAGATAATTCAGAAACTGTAAATTCGATTCCCTCATCAAATCCACTGATGTCGATATCTTTCCCACACATTCGTATCAGTGCCTTGCCACGAATAGATATTTTCTGGGGTTCCTTATACACATAATATTTTTTCAAAATCTCATCTGAGAATATATATTCTCCATCTGAGAATGTCTGTCCGGAAATTGGTACAGTATTATATTTCTGTAAAAGAGCACACAATGACTCCAATGTGTTATTTTCAAAATACTTGGAGTCACCATATACCAGCATGGATACTTCGCGGATATACATTAGCTTTTGATTGTGTTCCACAAAGCTAAGAACCCGGAACAGATCATTGTTGTAAATACACTTAGGCATTTTCCAAAGCATCTACAATCTTTTGCACCTCTTCTTCTGAAATGACTAATTTCTCTGCAATCTCTGCTACAGTCATATGAAGTTCCTCATATAAAATCTCAACTTTGCCCTCAATTTTTCCTTCAATCTTTCCTTCCCGGAA
>ERZ780139.3539-NODE-3539-length-10266-cov-5.419352_pt1 | contig 10266 bp, 10 predicted proteins | sample MGYA00511476_ERZ780139 | MGnify/ENA primary metagenome ERZ780139 (study PRJEB29588, sample SAMEA2158190) | human gut metagenome | biome: human gut; feature: human-associated habitat; material: faeces | place: Denmark | collected 2008/2010 ... | reverse complement strand
AAGATGATACTTGGTGAAAAACAGTTGATTCTTTCAAGAAATGTGACGGATTTCAAAACTAAGATAACGGCGGGGAATATCAAGAATTATTACTATACCGGGGATGTAAATTCAGGGACAGCACCAGTTTCCCCGTCACACGTTCATGCTGTCGGAACGATTGAAGTCACCGTACACAATAGCTTGGCTGTCGGTGATGGTGTCATTCTAATAAGACAGCAAGAAGGTCAACGCTTCATTGTTGTGGATAGGATAGGATAAAACACAGGAAATGCAAAAGTCCTTGGTGCAGATCAGGGACTTTTGTTTTGGCTTGAAAGATGATATTATTAAGGCAAATAAAAAAGGGGTGAAGTAATATGTCACAATCAATGCCGTCATTTTGGGATAGTCCTTATTTTGTCCCTGAACCTGACAACTGGCATCTGACAGAGGATGCCCCGGAAGAATTAAAGAAAGAATTTGCAGAGTATATGAAAGACGAAAAGGGTATCAAGGTCAGACAGTTGTTTTCAGAAGTTGATTTTCCACCTACAATGACACAATTTTTTGATTTAGACAGTGATGAACTACTGGATGAAAAGATTAGAGTGTTGACGGCGTTAAAAGATGGAAAGCAGATTGCAGATATTCCAAACTTTTATGCTATTTTGGAATTATACCCCAAAGACGGGGAACATTGGGACTAAAAATGATGAAAGCGGTTCAATCTATGGAAATTAAAAGAAAGGGGTGACGGGTGATGTCAAGTAACTGGTACAAGAACAATGAAACAGATCAGATTTGGTGGAAAGATACACCTGATTCAGTCGGTGAATGGCTGTTCAGTTTTGACAAAAAGCAAGTGTTCAATATGTTTGCTGATTATCCGCACAACCTAACACCTGAACAGAAAAAAATATTTGATGAAGAAAATCCTGAATGGTGTGAGTTCTTCAAAGATAGAGTATAGAAAGCACGGTCAAATAGCCGTGCTTTTAGTTTATCAAGTAATTCAACCAAGCGTTTATATAAGCGTTATATGAATCCCTGATATAATACTTTTACCCTGTCATATGGGTAAAATATTATTTTGGAGGTTTCAGAAGATGAAGAAAAAGAAGATTGTGGTCAGTGTGCTATTGGTATGCCTGTTGTGTGTGAATTTGGTGAGTATGGCAGTCAAAGCAGAAACAACATCAACTATTCATTCTGTATCAAGTTGGTATGATTTCAAGGATGCAGTACAGTATTCACAGGATGGTGATATAATTGTTGTTCATGGTGAAATTGATTTAGGTACTGATGTTAAAATCGGCAGCAGTTCCAAGCATTTGACCATAAAGAGAGGTTCAGCAGATAGCCGTATTGCTTTTGAATACATCAATGAAGCGGTAACGAATATAACATTTGATGGTGGTGGGATTGCTTCATCCTATTCTTGGATAACAAGCAAGTATGAAACAACTTTCACAAATTGCAAGTTCAATGATTTTGGAAATAGTGAAAATTATGCAAGTAGCGGGAGTGTTGGCGGTGCGGTAAAAATTCAGTCAGGTTCATGCGTGTTCAATGATTGTACTTTTGAAAACAGTTATGCCCTTGCGGGCGGTGCTATTGAAATACAGGGGGATTCACAGGTTGAAATCAATAACTGCAATATAAAAAATTGCGGTGCAGTTACTTGTGGCGGTGCTATTGATAACAGCTCGTATGCTGCAACCTGTACGATAACAGGCGGGACAATAACAGGAAACAAGGCGAATGACTTTGGTGGTGGTGTATCTAATGCCGGAAATACAACTATTACAGGAACAAAAGTGTATGCAAACAGTGCCGTGAATGGTGGGGCTGATGTAGCAACCACAATTTCAGGAGTGACAACGCTGACAGATACAGTTGAACAACTCAATGAACTGTTCAGTACGGACAACCTTGAAGTTACCGGGTGGGTCTGTGATTATGATTTTGATGAAAATATTTATATTCCTAATGTAGACCCAACAAAGGAAAATGCGCTGCTGAAATTGGAATATTCAGAAAAGCAGCCGGAAGCACCTGAACCAACAGACCCGGTTGAACCGTCAGAGCCTTCCGAACCATCAACTGACCCGTCAACAGAGCCATCAACACCAACAGACACGGAAAAGCCGGATGAAACCGAACCCGGAACAGAACCAAGTGAAACACCTGAACCAACACAGCCGGGGAAAGAAGAACCTGATGGTAAAACAGATCAATCAAAATCTGATGATGCAGTCAATACGGGAAATTCAGGCAATACAACAACGGACACTACAAACACCAATACAAGCACTGTAAGCAGTGGGGACACAGTGAATAGCACCACAACCAATACTACAACCGATAATTCAAAGGTAAATAGCACAGGTGACACCAGTACAACCACAGCGACAAATACAACGAACAACTATTATCAGACAGCAACCGGGGACACATCACAGCCTGTTATTCAGGATAGCACCCCGCAGCATGAAAACAATACATATATTGTCTATCCCAATAACGGGGATACAGTCACACAGACTGACGAAGCACCCAAGGCGGTCAAGGATGCTGACCCGGTGCAGAATTTTAGCATTGATGCAAAGAGTGTTGACTGCAAGATTGAATTGGTGGATGGAAAATATAACATCACTATCAACGCAGATCAGCAACAGACATTGGTGGATGATTCAGCCAATGGCAGCAGCATGGATTGGTTGCAGATCATTCAGGCGGTCTTGTTGGTTGCTATTCTTATATGCCTTGTCAGAAAGCCTAAAGACCGTCAATGATAAAATATAAGGGTATAGGGTAGAAATGCCCCATATAACGCTTATATGAGTTGTCAGCGGTGTTGTAGCATGGTAAAATACTGATGAAGCAGATGAAAATAACGTGCGGTGTGTTCAGTGGTGGCAATGCCGTCATTTTGCCACCGCCCCACAAGATATACAAAGAACTGCAAAGATTTTTAACTCTGAACTTATTATAAAACCTTGATTTTTCAAGGCTTGCAAGGTTTAACAAGAGCGTAAGAGATACGGAAAAACAGAAGTTTCAACAGACTGTGCATGTGGAGACTGTGGTGGGACTACACAGAAAGGATATGTAGAAATCCTTGAATTTATGCACTTTGTAGAGTTTTTCAGTTTCAACAAAATTGGTGAAAATCACAGGGAAAAAGAGCTTGTGAGGAAAGTAACTGTTGTTGTAGCGTTAGACCTCGGTTGTGGGAACACAAAGAATTCTGAATATGAAAGTAAATAGAGAACTATCAGATATGTTGATAGAACGTAGGGATACTTGAAAGAGTGTCCCTATTTTTTATATTAGGGCATTCCATTAGGAGTGCCTTTTTCAATTCAATTTAAAAGGAGGTTCACTATGAACAACACAGCGTTAGGAGCAGAAAACAAAAAGGAACAGACAATCAATTTTATCAGCGAAGCACATGAAAAATTCTACTATGAAAAATTAAAAGAGGTACGCTATCAGGATGTGTACCACAAGGCACTTTGCTATTGCCTTGGTATCAGCGATGATACGAGAAGAAATGTTGATAGCATCTATGATTTTAAGACGGGATGTGTAAAAACTGAGTGTCTGCATGAAGGCTGGCAGACCAGTGGCAGTATGAAGGTGGTGCGAATAGCATTTAACCTGTATTGCAATGGCACACCGAGTGTAGATGATTACACAAAAACAGAGGAACAGGTAAACGAGTGCAGGCAGTATACAGTGGAGGATTTGTTCTGCTGTGCCTATGCACCTTTCTTTTGGCAGGCGATACAGATCCGCTATCCGGAGTATGCGACTTATAACCGGGAACTGTATGCCTTATTTGGAGGAGCAGACTAATGTTAAAAGTCAGATTGATGGGAACGAAGAATGACATTGTGTGGTTTCAGAAAATCTTACAGCGTCATCCAAAAGTAGAAGTTCTGGAGATATCAGAGCTTTATAGCAATAAAGGGACAAACAAATATTACAGAGCTTATGCGGAAGTGCAGAAAAGCAATGTAAAGAGCAGCAGATAAAAGCAAAATAGTAGAGAATAGGAGAATTTATCATGTGTAAAGTAATAGCAATCGAAAATCAGAAGGGTGGAGTTGGAAAGACCACCACAACAAGCAATTTAGGAATCGGACTGGTAAAACAGGGAAAGAAAGTTTTACTGATAGATGCAGATGCACAGGGCAGTCTTACGGCAAGTCTTGGTATTCGGGAGCCGGACAGACTGGAAATTACACTTGCAACCATTATGGCATCCATTATCAATGATGAGGAAATAAAACCGGAGTACGGCATTTTAAGACATGAGGAGGGGGTGGATTTCATGCCGGGAAATATCGAGCTTTCTGGTTTGGAAACCTCACTTGTGAATGTTATGAGCAGGGAGACGGTGCTTCGTACCTACATAGAACAGCAGAAAGACCGCTATGATTACATTCTGATTGACTGTATGCCATCACTCGGCATGATTACGATAAATGCTTTTACCAGTGCGGACAGTATCTTGATTCCAGTACAAGCAGCGTATCTGCCGGTAAAAGGTCTGGAACAGCTGATTAAAACTATTGGAAAAGTAAAGAGACAGATCAATCCGAAACTGGAGATTGAGGGAATTTTGCTTACAATAGTTGATAATCGTACCAATTATGCCAGAGACATCAGCAATCTGCTGATTGAAAATTATGGAAGCAGAGTGCGGATATTTGAAAACAGTATTCCAATGTCAGTAAGAGTTGCGGAAATTTCTGCGGAAGGTGTAAGCATTTATAAGCACGATCCGAATGGCAAGGTAGCAAGTGCCTACCAATCACTGACGGAGGAGGTGCTTGGCAATGAGTAAGACAGGAAGTGCTGCAAAGGTAAAGTTAAACAGCTTTGATGATTTATTTGGAACGGAGCAGCCACAGACAGGAACAGAGCAGGTACAGGAAATCGCATTGTCAGAACTGCATGAGTTCAAAGGACACCCGTTTAAGGTACTGGATGATGAAAAGATGCAGGAAACGATGGAAAGCATCAGGGAGCATGGAGTATTGATGCCAGGCATTGCCAGACCAATGAAAGATGGCGGCTATGAGATTATTGCCGGACATCGCAGGAGACATGCCTGTGAGCTTGTCGGACTTACTACAATGCCGATGTTCATCCGTGATTATACGGATGATGAAGCTACAATTATCATGGTGGACAGCAATATTCAGAGGGAAGATATTCTTCCGAGTGAAAAGGCAAAAGCTTATTTTATGAAATATGAAGCTGTAAAACATCAGGGTAAAAAAGGAAAAGGCAACAGTCTGGATGAGGTTGGGGAAACTGCAGGAGAGAGTGCAAAAACAGTACAAAGATATATTTACCTTGCCCACTTATCGGATGCACTTTTAGATATGGTCGATAAAAAGAAAATTGGAATCGTGCAGGGTGTAGAGCTGTCATTTCTGACAGAACAGCAACAGGAGTGGGTGCAAGTTGTTCTTGAAGAAACAGGGGTGATCATTTCAACAGTACAGGTATCAAGGCTGAAGGAGTATGGAAAAAGTGATGAACTGACATTACCGATGGTAAGGCTGATCTTGACAGAACCGAAACCGATAGAGCGAAAAGTAACCATCAAGGCAGACAAGATCAGCAGATATTTTCCAGCAGATTATTCCAATGAGCAGATTGAAAATGTTATCTATCAGCTATTGGATGAGTGGAATAGTTCAAACAGTGAGAAATAAGCAGCAAAGGAGGCATGAAAAAGTGAACGAGAATACAAAATTTGATTACTACTATGGAATTGAAGCAGACCAGTTCTCTTTTTATCGTGTCCCCCGGTTGCTGATTAAGGATGAGCGGTTCAAGGGGATTAGCAGCGATGCCAAGCTCCTGTATGGCTTGATGCTCGATCGGATGTCACTGTCTATGAAAAATGGATGGCTAGACGAGGAAAACAGGGCGTATATCATTTATACGGTGGATGCGATTATGGAAGATTTGGGATGTGCGAAAGCAACCTGTGTCAAGATTATGAAAGAGCTGGATTCCGAAAAAGGGATTGGGTTGATTGAAAAAAAGCGCAGAGGTCTTGGCAAACCGGATATTATCTATGTGAAAAACTTTGCCACAATGTCAGCGGAACAGGAGGTAAAAGAGCCAGAGAATACTGGAAAATCCACAGAAGTTCAAAAATTGAACTTCAAGAAGTCTAATATTGATACTTCAAGAAGTTCAGAAATTGAACTTCAGGAGGTACAGAATCTGAACCACCAGAAGTATAAAAAGCAGACTTCAAGAGGTTCAGAAACTGAACTTGCAGAGGTTCAAGATTTAGCCCCTATTTATACTAACTATAATAAGACTGATATAAATTATACTGATATGAGTTATACCAATCCAATCTATCCATCTGGTGAAGGAAAGCAGACCGATGATAGGATGGATGGAGCAGATGCATACATAGAGATTATCAAAGAAAATATTGAGTACGATCATCACATGAAATATGATGAAATAAATGACAGGGAACTGTATGATGAATTATTTGAATTGATCTGTGAGGTTGTATGTGTAAAGCGGACTATGATACGGATTGCGGGGGAGGAGTATCCCTATGAGCTTGTAAAGTCAAAATTCTTAAAGCTGAGGAGCAGTCATCTGGAGTATGTGATGGGGTGTATGAAAGACACGACAACAAAAATTTCAAACATTAAGGCATACATGGTTACGGCACTGTATAATGCGCCATCAACAATAAATCATTATTATCAGCAGGAAGTGCAGCATGATATGTATGGGGGAGGCTGGCATGAAAAGGGTATTGTTTAAGATTATCGTTCCGGTACTGATACTTGTTTTATGGATACTGATGTGTTATCCGGTATGCCAACAGGAAAACGGATTTGATTACTTCCTTTTCTGGATTATGGTAGGTTTTCCCTATGGGATTCGGAAAATGTGTATGTTCTTCATCCCTAAAAATTTTGGAATTGCCGGAAGCATTGGGGTGTTGGCATTCAATGGCGTCATTGGTGGTCTGATAGGTGGTATCATCGTAATTGCAAGGATGATCGCAGTATTTGTGGAGATAATAAAGATGATTGCAGGCACTTTTGGTCACGATGTCCAAAAGTGTGATCGTAGAGATATAATGTAAAAAACGAAGGGACATATTTTTAAAGGTGGCTGAAATGGAATAATAAAGATTAACAGCGGTAGGGCGGTTATGGGAGAAATCTTATAGCTGTCCTTTTTTACTTTTGGACATTGTGACCAGAAGTGGGAAGGAGAGAGTATGGAATCAATGAGAGATATCAATAGAGTAATGGAACGAGAAATTGCAAAGGGGAGCAGTCCTTTAAAGCTGGATCATATTGAATTTGGAGATTATTCGTATCAGGAGATAACCTCAGAGAAAAAATTGGAAGATGTGTTATCCTATTTGTTAAGAATAAGGGATTTCAGACAATATGCCGGAAAAACTATTTTGAATAATGTGTATATGGATTTGCGTGGAAGAAAACCTGTATTCAAGAGAACCCGAACGGCAATCGAAAGAAATAATATATTCGCAAGAATTAAAAGGTATGCAAAGAAGTTAAATCTGCAGTATAATGGAGATGTATATTTGGAAACGGTCAGATGCTATTTTAATATGTCACAAGAAAATCTGGAGAAGTGCCGATATACATATCAAGGGAATGAAACATATGCCTTTCTGTTATCAGATAAATATATTATGGCATTGTATACGCATTGTCTGGTGGCAAGAAAGGAAGCTGCTTTGCAGAAGAAGCAGATTGAAGGCTATACGGAAAAAGAGTATGGAATGGTAAGCTTAGTGAAGGTGTGGGATGTTTTGTTTCAGGCGTTATTACTTGATGATATAAGGTTGGAAGATGATAAGATGTATGCAGAGTTTTGCACTTGTTCTCTAGTTAGTATGGTACGTTAAATTATTGATTTATTAGATAAAAAGATATGAAAAAGCCTGTTGATTTTAAATTATTGAGACTTTAGTTTGCAGGGGATACTTAAATTAAGTTAAGATTAAAGAAAAAATTGGATCTAGATATAATAGCAAGAAAATAGACAGATGACGTAAAAAGAAGTAGATGAGACAAAGAGCAGGGGAATAGCTGAAAAAGGAGAAGAGAAAGATGAATTATACAGAAAAAACCAAGCCAGGAATGGGAGATCCATATTGGTATGAGTGGTCTGTGGGTGAGCAACAGATTATCAATATGTTAAATGAAGATAATAATATAGAATATGTTGAATTGCAAGCAAATGTAGGATTGGGATTAGATGATGTTGTAGTAACATATAGCGATGGAAGAGTACTATGTATACAGGTTAAACACACGAGAGCAAATGATACGTTGACATTTGCAGATTTAGTCTATTCTGCGAAAAAGACAAGTAAATCATTATTAGCTGAATTGGCAGATTCATGGCAAGAAGAGAGCCGTAAATATACGGAAGTTGTTCCACAAGTCTTTACGAACAGAAGAAAAGGTCAAGTAAGTTCTTCGACAAAGGGTGAGGAAAAATTTGTAAGACCAGCACTTGACGTATTTTGGAAAAAATTAAGTGAAAAGATTAAATTTGCGAAAAACTTTGAAGATATTATATTTGAAGAATATCCTGAAGCATGGAATGAATGGAAAACACAGCTCAGTGGAATTCAAAGTAATGATGATAAATTAAAATTTTTAAGATTATTACAGCTTGAAACAGAGCAGAAGGATTTACAAGAAATAGAGAATGAAGTATTAAGCCACTTATCTATAGCATTTAGGATTACTTTGGATGATGCAGACAAATTATTAGGAAAACTTGATCATGCATTAAGGAAGTGGACAACCTCTGTGAGAAATACTTCTCGAATTTATGTGGAAGATGTATATGAAGCATTATCCATTGATGATTATATTTCTCCGTATAATCATGAACTAATACCTGCTGAACCATTTTTTGATAGCCGTAAAGATTTTGTAGAAGAGATTGAAAAAGAATTATTGTTTGGAAATGAAAAAGTTCTTTTCCTTTCAGGTATACCGGGAACTGGAAAAACGAATATAGTCAGTAAGCTATGTAATAAGAGAGACAGTATTATAAAAATTCGGTATTACGCTTATGAACCTATTCAACCGGATAAAGAATACTTGCCGATGGATGTATCAGAAAGGGTAAAAAAGGAACATTTCTGGAACGAGATGTTTAGCCAACTAAAACAGTGTTTAAAAGGTTCTTTGCATAAATACAATGTGCCATTGCAAAACTGTTTTATGTCATTGGAAGAGATGAAAAAGCGTTTTTTTGAAATAGCATCTGCGTATGCAAGAGATACCGGATGTACATTTGTTGTTGCAATAGACGGAATTGATCATGCTGCACGTGCAGGAATTGTATCAGAAACATTTTTGGTTACATTACCTAGACCAGAATATATTCCAGATAATGTAAAATTGTTGATATCCGGACAACCTCAAGAGTCTTATCCGAATTATCCATTATGGTTAAAGAGAAAAGATGATAATGTAAAACGTTTAGATGTGCCAGGAATTGAGAGAGGGGATATATTATCACTTGTGACTCAAAAGATATCTGACACTAGACGTAGTGAATATAATGCGATTACGGATATTGTTGAAAAATACTCTGAAAAGAATACTTTGGCTGCCATTTTTGCTGTATATGAGGCAAGTCAATGTGCAGATGCAATGGAGTTAGAAAGAAAATTATCAGACAGAAAACTAAGCGGAAATATTGAAGAATATTATTCCAACATATGGAATGATGCTGTTGGCACATTAAAACAGTATGATTTTGTGGATTACAAATTGGCAGGTGTTTTTGCGTTCTTGAATGAGCGTGTTGATGGACAGATGTTAGCAGAAATATTTAATGAACTTGATATACCTGTCGTTGCTTGGAATAATGTGTTGAAAACATTAAAACCTTTGATTGTGGAGGAATCGGGTAAATATCATGTTTTACATAATGACGTGAAAGTTTTCTTGTCAAATATTGTAAATATCGATGATGAGCATACGCGGGAAATAGGCAACTCGTTGACTGATTACTATTTGTATAAAGAGGATAAAAGTCAAGCCTATTATTTTGATATTGTAAGATTAATGTCTATGGCTAAAAGAGAAGCAGAAATAGTTGATGTGTTTTCAGGTAAGTTTGTTATCGAGGCTTATGTTAATGGTGTTGAGCTTTTTGAATTAACCTCTATATCGAACAACATAATGAAAAGACTGTTTTTGCAAAAAGTAATTG
>ERZ780139.3537-NODE-3537-length-10269-cov-4.612297_pt1 | contig 10269 bp, 11 predicted proteins | sample MGYA00511476_ERZ780139 | MGnify/ENA primary metagenome ERZ780139 (study PRJEB29588, sample SAMEA2158190) | human gut metagenome | biome: human gut; feature: human-associated habitat; material: faeces | place: Denmark | collected 2008/2010 ... | reverse complement strand
GCAGCATCCGGTCGCGCTGCTGCTCACTGGTAATGACATGCGCAGGCATGAAAGCCCTCCTGTTCTGCGTTTTTTTACAGTATAGCACGAAAACCGCCGGATTCCAAGCCGGACGGCGAAGCTTCGGATTACTTAAGTTTTTCTTAAAAATCCCCCGCAGGGGTTTCTTTTTCCGGCGGAATCTGTTACCATGTGGCAGCGAAGAAAAATATTATGGTAACAATGAGAAAGGAGAATCGTTGATGACAAAACGCATTCTTTCCCTCTGCCTCGTACTCGTGCTGCTGCTCGGCGTGCTTGCCGGCTGCAGCAAGAGTGAGACGAAGACAGACGATACAGACCCGGCCGCGCAGACCGACGCCGCGACGGAAACCACGTCGCAGTACGCCTATCAGCCGCAGTATTTTGATCTGCCGGAGGATATCCAGTGGATCGGCTCGACCTGCGTCTCGGGCGACACGCTCTACTTTACCGCCAGTGTCCCCGACGGCGGCAAGGAGACCTACACCGATGAGACCGGTGCGGAGGTCTCCTACGATACCTATTCCGAGGTCATCTTCCGCTTTGATCTCGACACCGGCGAGTGTGTGAAGCTCGACAACTATGTCGCCGAGCCCGTCGTGGAGGACCCGAACGGCGCGAACGGCGTGACGATGGGCCAGGACGGCAGCATGCAGGTGTTCAACAGCAGCACCAACATCCAGACCATGGCCCCCGGCGCGGACGGCACGATCTGGCTCTTCCGCCAGACCAACAGCTACGCGGACGACGGCACGGAGGGCACCTCCATCTCTGAGCTCATCCAGCTCGACGCCCACGGCACGCTGCTGCGCACCATCACCCCGACGGAGGAGGAAGACGCGGACGAGACGGACAGCTGGCGCTATACCTACATCGACACCATCCTCTCCGATGACAAGGGCTATGTCTACACCTACGATTATCAGACCGTCAACGTCTACGGTCCGGACGGCAGCTTCGTCTTCAGCAAGTCCGGCGACGAGCTGAACGGCCAGTTCTGCCAGCTGTCGGAAAGCGAGGTCGGCATTACGGCGTCCTCCGCTGACGGCAAGATGGTCTTCCGTCAGCTCGACCCCGAGACGAAGGACTGGGGCAAGGAAACGCCCGTTTCCTCCCGCGCGTGGAACATCCTCCCCGGCAATGATGTCTATGCCTATTTCTTTATGGATAACGGCAATATCTTTGGCGAACGCAGGGACAACGGTGACGTTGAGAAGGTCGTTGACTGGATGGCCTGCGACGTGGACAGCAACACCATCGATTCCGACCGCTTCGGCTTCCTCTCCGACGGCCGTATCGTCGCTGTGACTTATGAGTATGCAGACAACGGTCCCAGCAAGCAGCAGATTCTGGTCCTCAACCGTGTGGACGCGGCTTCTGTGCAGACCAAGACCGAACTGACACTGGCCTGCCTCTACCTTGACTACAACCTTCGCAGCCAGATTGTCAGATTCAACAAGACCAACCCGGATTACCGCATCGTTGTCAAGGACTATTCGGAGTATGCGACCGATGACGATTCCAATGCCGGTCTTACCAAACTCAATACGGAGATCATTTCTGGCAATGTGCCCGATATTATCGCCAACGAAACGGGACTCCCTCTTGCACAGTACGCTTCTAAGGGCCTATTGGAAGACCTGTGGCCGTATATCGATGCGGACCCCGAATATTCGCGCGATAAGCTTATGGCGCAGCCGTTGAACGCGGCGCAGACAGAAGGCAAACTCTACCGCCTGCCCCTCGACTTCGGCGTTACGACGTTCTTTGCCGATAAACGCGAACGACGCTAAAAACGCGAGCGCGGCGGAAAACATTATCGCGTAGTTTCCGAACCTGTTTTGCAGGAGATATCCCGCGGCGGCTCCGACGGCGAATACAACTATAGCCGTAAAGTATAAACCGCAACTCTTCCACGCTTCTTTATCCTTTGTCGAAATCGCCGTGACAAAAGTATCTGCAGTCCGGACAAGATTGCCTATGCACATAGTGCTTGCGAAAACGTTGCCGTAAATTTTATTGAAGGTATGCACCTGCATGGCGCAGGCGAACGACACGATCGCGTTCGCGTATAAATTCATGCTTTGCGGCATAAAACCGACGGCAAACAACGCTATCGCTTCGGCGAGCAGAACCGCCTGTTTCCAGAACAGTTTCTTTTCTCCGAGAACTAAAAACAGAACTTTCGCAACTATCACGCCGAGCGTGAAAAATGCCAGCGGCACAATATATTTAACCGTACCCGCCGCGTTTCCGCTTGCGATATTCATGCTCATAAGCACTATATTCCCCGTCTGCGCGTTGGCAAAAACGCCGCCGCGGCAGAAAAACGAATAAGCGTCGTGCAATCCCGCCGAAAAAATTATCGGCAAAAGCACCGGCATAGATTGAGATATTTCGTTTTTTGTTTTCTTCATAGGCACCACGTCTCCCGGCTCGCCGAGCCTTATTACAGTATAATCTTTCCGGCGGCGTCTGTCAAACATTTCAATGAACAAACGAAAAAGCCGCCCCTTTCCGGAACGGCTTTCGCAAACGATTAAATTGCAAATATCACGCTATAAGGCGTTTAACGTAGTTTTTCTCTCTCAACGAAACCTTGCCGTCGATCGTGACCACGCAAAGGCAGAGAATGATTACGTCCTCATAAAGAGTTTCGTCGACCGTTCCGAGAACACGAAGAAGGTCGGTAGTATACCTGGCGATATCCTTTCTTCCGTCCTTATCCGCCTCGAACTCTTTTTTGATGCTTTCGTAATCGAAATCGCTGCCGAAAACTTTTACGAGCGCGGGATAAATGAGCAGATATTCTTTCTCGTGCAGTTTGCCGTCCGCAACGACCGAGCCGATTATGAACGACGCGAGCGTTTCCACGGGGTCGATTCCGTCGATATCGAGAACGGAAAGTTTTGCGAGAATGCTTACCGATTTTTCGGTGAGCATCAGGCCGCGTTCGATTGCGTTGAGGCTTTCGTAATCTTTCATTACTTTGTTGAATTCAAACATTTTTTATTCTCCTGTTCATTTTATTTGTTTTTTATTTATTTATTAAAGCGGTAAATCTTTCTTCGTGAATTTCAAAGAACCCGCTATAAGACCTATTAATCCCAACGCCGCGAGTATCGCGAATTTCCAGACGAACACCGTCGTGCCGTCCATTATGGAAACGACGTCGAACATAGAAATTATCGTGGTATAGTTGAAGTAATTCAACGAATCAAGACGAACGACCTTAGGAATTACCGGGCTGCCGAACAAGCCGAGCATAGCCGCGACCAGCGCGAAAAAACTAAGCCCGCCGCCGATCGCCATAGAGCGTTTGCTCCTGTCGAAATAACACGACGTGAAGAAGTTAAGCCCCGAGAGAGCGAACAGCACGAGAAACGCACCGAGATTGAGCAGCAACAATTTTCCATAAGTAAGACCTATATCCGTTCCGACAATCGCAAGACACACGCAACCGGTTGCCGTGGTGAGCAGAAACATTGCGAGAAGCGAACCGACAAGATAAACCGCCTGTGTGAACGCGACCGTTTTTCTCTTTATGGAAGTGGACAAAACGTAAGCCATCGAGCCGCTGTCCACCTGCCCGGAAATAAGGTTGTTGGAAGCCATAATCATATAAATAATGGGAAGCAGCAAGCCTGCGAGCTTATAAAATATCGAACCGACTATAAGCGTGTATAAATCCGCCTGACCGATATCTTCGAGAGCGTCGCTCACTTCCGACGGAAGCGAATCGAGCAGACTGCCCGATATAGCCTTGATAAGGTCTGCGTTCGTTTTTTCCGCAGCCGCTTTATATTCTTCTTCGGATGTAAATCCGCCCGCCGCGTACTTCTTTTCGAGTTCGGAAAGTTCGTATTCAAGGCGGTTACTGTAAGTGATTACGGTGTTGCGCGCAAGTTTTTTGACGTTTTCGTAATTATATCCGAAACTGTCGTATTTTGCTCTGTCGACGCCGTAAGACGACAAGGTTTTTATCATTTCGTCCACCGCTTCTTCCGAAACGATGTTCAGCGCGAGGAAGTTCGCGCCCGCCTTTTCGGCGCGGGTGGAAACGTAATCTCTTCTTTCGACAGACGTTATATATTCTTCGCCTTTGTCCTGCATCGCGTAAACAACAAGCGAAGTTACGTCGTAAGCGTCCAGAATATCTTCTGTTTTCCCGAGATAGGCGTTATAAAGCGTTTTGCTGCCCTCTTCTATCAGTTCGGGGTTGAGCGCGAACATGGAAACGCCGACTATTTCCTGAGTTTTTTCCTTGTCGTCGCCGTAGCCGAGATCAACCGCTTTCTGCTCTGCCGCAAAATTCACTTTCAACGCGGCAACGCCGTAATATTTGCTCGCCGCCGCGGTTTTCGCTTCGCTTTCCGATTTTCCGCCCGCCATAAGAGCGGCTAACGGCTTAAGATATTCCGCTTTGTCGAACGCCGCAATATACTCCTTATCGAAAGTCGTGAGCGCGCTGTCGGACAGCGAATAGTAGTTTATCGCGCGTTCTTCTATCGCCGCGTCGATTTCTTTCTGAATTATGGTGTCCTCGATGGCATTTTTCGTTTCTCCGATATTGCCGTTGCCGCTGATGAGCATTACGCATGCGAGCATGAAACACACCGCGAACGTTATTATCGTCCACATGACGCCGTTTGCCTTGCAAGATTGTTTAAATAACGCTTTACTGAACATTTTCTGTATTCTCCCGTTTTGCTTTTAATACTTCTTTGAAATGTTTTTCCAGAGTATACGGAATTTCCGAAATAAACTTAACGCTGTATTTGTTAAGCGTTTTCAGAAGTTTTGCCGTATCGTCCGCGCCTATTTTAATAGTCGCCTGATTGTAAATATCCTGAATTCTCGTAACGACGTAATCCTCTTTAAGGAAATCGAGATAATCTTTTTCGTTGTTGAATTCTATCTTGAACACCTTTTCCGTAGGATCGGTTATCGTTTTCATATCGCACACGTCGATGATATGCCCGTCGCTTATCAGCGCGACTTTGTCGCAGATTCCTTCAAGTTCCTCGAAGTTATGACTGCTCATAAAAATCGTCTTGCCTTTTTTATGCTCTTCTTTGATGATATCGAGGAAAGTAACTCTCATAAGAGGATCGAGTCCCGTGGTAGGTTCGTCGAGAATGATAATCGGCGCGTCGTACATAAGCGCGGCGACGAGCGCGGTTTTCTGCTTCATGCCTTTGCTCATTCTCTTCAGGTTTGCCCGCGGATCGAGTTGCAGCCTTTCTATGAGTTCGTTTGCGTAACTCATATCGTTCATATTCAGGAATTCCTTTTGCGAATTAAGGAAATCCACACCCGTTTTAAGGTCCGGGAAGGCTATTTCGCCGGGAACGTACCCGACGTTTTTTATTATCTCGCTCGCGTGTTCCCACGAACTCAGCCCGTTCACTCTCGCCTCGCCGCCCGTCGGCTTTATAAACCCGAGAATACTTCTTATCGTCGTGGTTTTTCCGCTGCCGTTCGTGCCGACGAAACCTACCATTTCGCCTTCCTTTATATTAAGATCCACGTTGAACACGCCTTTGCCGTAGCCGTAATCCTTCGTGAGATTTTTAACTTCGATAACGTTTTTTTCGCTCATTTTATCGCGCCTCCGAAGTCTTTGTCTTCCTTATAGAACTTCATGAAGTAATCCTCCAGGCTTTCCTTTCTGTTGCTGAATTTCGTCACGTCCACCGCGGAAAGGAGATTTATCGTCTTGTTCAGATCTTTATCCTCTATCGAAATGAAAATCTCGTTTTCTTTGTCGTTTATCATCGTCAGCGATTCGATTCCGACCGAACTTTCGAGAAACTTTTTCTTGTCTGCTTCCGCTTTGAAGTCCACCGTGTAGTATTTTTTGGACGCGTGTTTTAAGTCGTTCGCAACGAATTCGGAAACTATTTTACCGTCTTTGATTATCGCGATTCTATCGCACGTGTTATCGATTTCCGAGAAAATATGGCTCGATAACAATATCGTTTTGCCGCGTTCCTTTTCCTTGTGGATGAACTCTATGAACCGCTCCTGCATAACGGGATCAAGCCCGCTCGTGGGTTCGTCGAGAATAAGAACCTCCGGGTCGGACATAAAAGCCGAAACGACCGCGAGTTTTCTCTTCACGCCGAGGCTCATTCGCTTCACGTCGCCGAGAAGGGACGCCTCGTCGAGTTCGAAAAGTTCGAGAAGCATTCCGAGCCGCTCGTTATTGTAAATACCCGTCAGGTCCTGCATCATTTTCAAAAACTCTTTGCCGGTAAGCCCCGCAGGCAGGGCAACCTCTCCGGGAATGTACCCTACGTTTTTCAATATTTCGTAATATTTCCCGAAAGTCGGCTTGCCGAAAATTTCGACTTTGCCGTCGTCCGGCCGAGAAAATCCCATAAGATGACGGATCGTGGTGGACTTACCCGCGCCGTTCGGACCTAAGAATCCGAACACTTCGCCTTTTTCGACGTGAATATTCACGTCGAAAACGCCGCGCCCGAAGCCGTAATCTTTGGTAAGACGTTCAACGTTAATTACGCTCATTGCTACCTCCGTATAAAATTTCTTCAACACTGTTGACATTCTTTACGTAAAGGAGTATAATGCAATCGAAAGAAAATGAAAAGCACAGATTTAACGACAGTGTTGAAATATTAACAGTGTTGAATATGTTGTGCGAAAAAGGACAAAATGAAAGCAAAAAACGTGAACAGGTCGTCGATAAAAACGCGCGCGCTGATAAAATCAACGTTCGCGGAGATGCTCTCCGAAAAAAAAGAGATAAACAAAATAACCGTTACGGAACTTGTAAAACGCGCGGATATTAACCGCGGAACGTTTTACTCGCATTACGACGACGTTTACGGCGTTGCCGAGGACTACGAAAACGAACTTATCGACAAGTTTTTCGACGACGCGCGCCTTATCGGTTCGCAGGACATCGACAGTTTTACCGATTCGTTCTTCGATTACATAAAGAAAAACAACGAAAACTATAAACTTTTGTGCAATTCCAACGATTTTCTCTTCGCGGCGAAAAAACTCACCACGATTGCAAGCAGCAAGTTTCTTGAAATCTGCTTCAAAGACAAAAACGTTATAAACAGCGAGCATATAGAACTCGAAATTAACGTTTTCATCGACGGACTTGTATGCGAATACGTTAAATATTGCAGAGGGCTTTCGGCGACAACGCCCGAAAAACTCTATAATTACACCAAATTCTGGATTAAAAATTTCAGAACGAGAATTTACGGACAATAATTTACGGACAATAATTTACGGACAATAATTTTTCGCGCTTCTTGTCGGCAGCGGTTATAAAACATCGACGGCAACGGTTATAAAATCTTGTCGGCAACGGTTTTAAAACCTTGTCGGCAACGGCTTTAAATTCGGACTTGACAAAATCCGCGATTAGTGCTACAATCCACTCACGATGAATCAGATAGAAACAAACATATCCAAAAACATTAAAGAATTGCGCGTTGCAAGCGGAATGAAACAATCGGAACTCGGCGAGAAAATCGCCTATTCCGACAAGACGATTTCAAAATGGGAAAACGGCTCGTCCGTTCCGGATATCGTCGCGCTCGGCGCGGTTGCCGATCTGTTCGGCATAACGGTGGACGATCTGATAAGGGAAAACGCGGCGGACAAACTGATTAACCGCGAAAAAAAACCGTCGTCCAATCAATCGAACGACATAGTTATGCTTTGCCTTTCGGTTTTGTCCGTTTTCACCATTGCCGTAACGGTTTACGTCGCTTTCTTTATTATAAAGAAGGTCGTTTTCTGGCAAGTGTTTGTCTGGGCGATCCCCGTTTCGGCTTATCTTTGCGCTAAATACAACAAAGCGCACGGCAACATAAAATGGGTGAACACCGTTTTGTTCTCGCTCATTTGCTGGGGGCTTATCGTCGCGGCGTATCTGCAGATTTTGTCATATAATCTGTGGCCGATTTTCTTCATAGGCGCGCCGATCGAAGCGATGATCATCGTTTCGACGCTGTTCAGCAAAACCAGCACGTTCATCTCGTTGTCGATTTTTAAATCCCCCGACGATTCCAAGCACAAAAAGGACGGAAAAGGCTGAAAATTGCCGCCGGAAGCGGGGGTTCTGTCGAAAAAAAGACTTGTCAAGGAAAAACTGAGTGAAATATATTTCACCAAAGAAATATTATGCCGTCAAACGCGCAACATAACTTAAGGGTATAATAAAGGCGTAATCTGAGAGACGAGTTCGGCAAAACGAGTTCGTTCTTACGGATAGAAACGAGGCAAATTCGCTCACCCCAAGTTTTTTCTTGTTTTTATAAATCATTCTCCATTATAATCCGAAGCCGCGGAAAATTTCCGCGGCTTCGGGTTTTTTGGAGTTTTTTATATCGGTAAGGATTCCATTCGTTATCACTAAGATAACGAAAAAGTAATCGACCGGCGGTATTACGTTTGATTTTTTCCGAAAAAAAAGGTATAATCTTGTCGATATTCCAAAATCACGCAATACACGCAGACGAGAGGCGAAATAAAACCGATAAAGGAGGGTTTATGCTTGACATTCTGACAGACAGTCTTTTTGATTCGCTGAAAATGCTGCCGTTTATATTTTTAACTTACGTTATCATAGAAGTTCTCGAAAGAAAAGCAAACTTCGCGAAAAACGGAAAATTTTTAACAGGCAAAGCCGCGCCCGTTCTCGGTTCGCTCGCGGGGGCGTTCCCGCAATGCGGGATTTCGGTAATGTCGGCAAAACTTTACGAAAAAAACCTTATAGGCGTCGGAACTTTGCTCTCGGTTTTCATCGCGACGAGCGACGAGGCTTTTTCGATTCTTATTTCGAGCGACAAACGCATTTATCTCATTCCCCTTTTGCTTATAAAAATCGTACTCGCGATTATCGTCGGCGAGATTGTAAACGCATTGTTCGGCAAAAAAACGGAAGTCGAGGATGAAACTTTTGAACACGAGGACATCTGCGCTCACTGCCACGACCACGGCACCGAGGACGATGACGGCCGTAAACACGTCTGGTTCAAAAGGTATATCGTCGTCCCTTTGAATCACGCGGTGCAAACGTTCGGTTACGTATTCGCCGTAGCGCTCGTTTTCGGCTTGCTTTTTGCCGAAAACGGTTTCATCGGGGCGGAAAAACTCGCCGTTATCCTTGAAAACTCGAAATTTCTCGCGCCGTTCGTCACTTCACTCGTGGGGCTTATCCCGAATTGCGCTTCGTCCGCGGTTATCACGAGCGCGTTCGTAAGCGGAGCGATTTCCTTCGGGGCGATGACCGCGGGACTTGTTTCCAACGCAGGCGTCGGGCTTGCGATTTTGTTCAGGAACACGAAAAGGACGAAACGGAATCTTCTGCTCGCGTTGACGCTTTATCTTATCGGCGCGGTTTCAGGGATAATCATTTCTCTGTTTTGATTAACCTGACAACACTTTAAAAAGCGGCTCGGAATCGAACGATTCCGAGCCGCTTAATTTTACCTTTAATCTTCGGTGCAAAGTATATCCGCAGGGTCAACGTCCAACAAAACGCACAGATTTGCAAGGGTGTCGAGCGCGGGAAGTTTATCCCCCTTGACGTAATGCGAAACAGACTGCTGCGAAATGCCCAGTCTTTTCCCTATTTCGGTTTGCGTCATATTGCTTTGCGTGATGGCTTCCGATAATTTTTTCTGTATCTGCATTAATGTAATCATATGTATATATTACAATCAATGGGCGTAATCCGCTTGACTTACGCCCAACAGGCGTGATACAATGAGATAAAGGAGGAGATATTATGAAAAGAAAAGTATTCCCTATTTTATCATTAGTATGCGTTTTAACGCTTTTATTCTCGTTATGCTCTTGTTCTTCGGGATTCAAAGGTAAATATCGTTCGAAAATGATTATTGACAGCGGTTATACATACAAGCTCGGCGACACATATAAAGACATAAAACTGACCAAAGATTTTTTTATTCTGAACGTGAAAAAGGACAACACGGTTGACGTCACCATTGCCGATACGGCTACAAAAATAGAAATGGAGGGTGTTTGGATCAAAAATACCGACAACACCTATACGTGCCGTTTTGGTAACACTCTTATATTTTCTGTTTCCGTTGACGGCAACACTGCAACGGTATCTTATCTCGACAGAGATTTGGTGATTATACTTGAAAAATAATTTTAGCCGGGCGAAAATCGCCCGGCTTTACGTTTGTTACGTTTGAGCAAAAAGCGGCTCGGAATCGAACGATTCCGAGC
>ERZ780139.3528-NODE-3528-length-10291-cov-16.035170_pt1 | contig 10291 bp, 7 predicted proteins | sample MGYA00511476_ERZ780139 | MGnify/ENA primary metagenome ERZ780139 (study PRJEB29588, sample SAMEA2158190) | human gut metagenome | biome: human gut; feature: human-associated habitat; material: faeces | place: Denmark | collected 2008/2010 ... | reverse complement strand
GGGCCTGGTAGCGCAGCTCTGCCGCGCCGGTGACGACCGTATAGATAACCGCCGCCAATGCCAGCGCAACAGCCAGTTTTTCCGAGAAGGCGGCCTTGGCCCACCGTTCCCCGGTTTTGCGCAGCCATGCGCCCAGTCGTGCTGCCAGCATTGTTACACATCCTCTACCATATAATAACACGCTATTTAGTATACCGTGCCGGGCCTGTATTTGCAAGAAATTTCGCGAAAAAACTCTGTTTTTTGTTCAAAGATAACGGAAATTATGGCGAAATCGTGCACAACTTGCCGCTGACCCACTATATTTGGTGTAAATTTGCTGAAATCTCGCAGGCTTTGTTGCGAAAACGTCACATTCCGAGTATAATGCCAATATATATAATCTGATATTGTGTCTAATTGTAACCTTTCACCGGAGAAACGACGGGAGCATCTATGGTGCAGTACAATAAAAATATAAAAAACAAAAAGAAAGGCTTTACGCTGGTGGAGCTGATGGTCGTTCTGGCTATCACGGCCATTCTGGCTGCGCTGGTCGGCGGCGGGCTGATCGCCTACACGCGGCTGGCCCGGTTTGAAAAGAACGAGGCCAACGCCCGCACGCTGTTCCAGACGGCGCAGATCTCCCTGACCCGGATGGAGACGGCGGGGGGGCTGGATGCGTTCCGCCAGCAGGTCATGGAGGAGGGCAGCACGGGCGACCACTTCCAGAACGACGTCACCGTGACCGACGCGAACGGCAAAACCCTTGTGAGCCGCACCAAGACCGAACTGAACCAGAACGTGGCCGCGCTCTACTATGACCGCACGGGCGCTGCCGCGGGCAACCATAACGCGCTGGTCAAGGAGCTGCTGGGCGATTACATCTACGACGCCTCGCTGCTGAATGCCTCAATCTGTGTCGAAATCGACGTGCAGAGCGGGCAGGTCTACTCGGTCTTTTACGATACCAAATCCGATATACGAGTTTTTAACATAGTGCAAAGATACACCTATTTCATTGAAAAACGATAGAAAACAATGTTTAAATTTAGGAGATATTTCAGTATTTGATCTTTTTCCACTCTTTTAAAAACCTATTTTACGTTTCAAATAAATCATATCTTTTAGTAAAACCCCATTGTCAATGATAGGATGATCGTAGTTCTCCGTGAAAAAACCTTTTATACAATGAGAATATTCAAAGCCGCAACTTTTATAAAATGCAAGAACACCGGGAACGTCTCCTGTTCCCACTATCATCTGAGTATATTCTTTTGAATAATGGTTTATCAGGTAGTTTATTAGTTTTCTTCCATATCCTTGTCGCTGGGCAATAGGGGTAACCGCTATATTCTTCAATTCACAAATTTCCGGACCTTCTTTTGTTACAACGCCCACGGCTTTTATCCCATTATCTTCCAATACAAACAAGTCACCACGCTCCAGATACCGGTCTATCATTGTTTCCTGTTCATCCCCAAGCAATAATAAGTCCAGATATTGCTTTTTATTTCTAGATATTTTAATGATGTGATAATCCATAATATTATATTTATAACATTCTTGTCTCTATAGATAGTGCAAAACAGCACTATTTTAACGATTCCCGGCATATCGGTAAACAGCAGCCGAAATATCAGAGATTATTTTAGCATTCGTTTCCATATTTTCTTTTGAGTCTTTGACAAATACAGCTACTACGTATCGGCTTCCATCAGGTAGAATTACAAAGCCAATGTCATTGATGCCAATGTATTCTCCCCGGTCATTCTTATCGGAAGTTCCTGTCTTATGTCCTATCTTGACTTCACTTTCGGGAAGGGGAGCAGGCAGTCTGTCTTTGCCTGTCCCACACTCTATCATAATATGCTTTAGAAAATCTGTATATTCATTTCTCATGAAATCTTGAGTCATAAAAAGTTCCAATAGATTGGCTGCTTCCATTGGTGTTGTCCAGTTTTTGTAACAATCATCCATGTCTTGATGCATCTCATCTTCGGTAGCAGTTATGGAAACATCGTTTATTCCCAATGAATGAATGTATTCATCCACCACGTTTACACCACCTATATAATCGAATAAGATATCACAGGCTACATTGTCACTTGACTGCATTGTATAAACTAAAAGTTCACTAATCGGAAGTTCTAAATTGCCTTGGGGATATTTATCACGCAAAGGGCTGTATGTATCCGGTTTGAAATATTTTTTATCAAGATATAGGGAAGTGGAAAGTGGAATATGCCGTTTTTGCAGGTAATCACATACAGCCAATGCCTGATGAAACTTATAAACGCTCATCATGGGATATTTTTCGGCATTATTTATGGCCAGCGTATCTTCTCCATCCAGTATCAAAGCCACTCCTATAGTTGCTTTCTTATCTTTAATAATATGTCGAATTTCTGTTTTTAATGTTTTCAATGAATCTTGGGATTTATTCTGAACACATCCGCCAGACAACACACACCATATACATATAATAATATATGGACATCCGTTTTTTACTAAAGACTGCAAGATTAACCTTGGACTCCGTTTTTTTGTTATACGCATTTTCCTGATTTTAATTGTACGAAGATACCGGATTATCAGTCATTCTCCAAATTTTTCCTTATTTAAAGATTAGCCTTTTATCTTCTTCCGCAAATAACACAGCAGTATTTACCAGTGCCAGATGAGAATAAGCTTGTGGGAAATTACCCAATTGTTCTTTTGTTTCGAAATCAATATCTTCACTGAACAGACCCAAATGGTTTGAATATTGCAAAATTTCATCGAACAGACAGCGTGCTTCGTCTTTTTCCCCGATGACATAAAGTGCACGAATCAGCCAAAATGTACAGATGGTAAAGGCCGAAGAAGGACAGCCAAAATCATCATGAGTATTATAGCGGTACATCAACCCTTTGTGTAACAAGGATTTCTTGACGGCTTTCACTGTTTTATGATAACGAATATCATCAGCATCTATAAATCCATAAGGTTCCATTAACAGTAAAGAAGAGTCCAAATCCAGATTGCCGTATGCTTGTGAAAAACTTTGTATTTCTTCCTTCCATCCGTTTCTCATAACATCCGCTTTAATTGCATCAGCTTCTTCTTCCCAACGTCGGCTATTCTCATATTTATTCAGAATACGGGCTATGCGGGCTCCTCTGTCCAAAGCAACCCAACACATCACTTTGGACGAAACGAAATGCTGTCCTTCACCCCGTATCTCCCAAATTCCTTTATCAGGCTTTCTCCAATCTTCCATCACAGTCGTCATAATACTTTTCACCATTTCCCACATATCTTCTATTTCATCCAATGTACCTGGCATCAACCGGTAATATTGGTAAATCAAGTCCATCAGATAGCCGAATGAATCATTCTGCCTTTGATGATAAGCATCATTGCCGATACGCACCGGTTGGGAGTTTTTATATCCTGAAAGATGGTCGAGTATAACTTCAGTCAATTTCCTTTCCCCACGAATGCCATACATTATTTGATAAGTGTCATGCTCGGCAACAAAAGTAGATTGTATGAATTTCATGAATTTGCGGGCTGCATCGGCATGACCTATCTTGAAAAGAGTCTCTATGGACATGGAGGCATCCCGCAACCAACAAAAACGATAATCCCAATTGCGTACTTCTCCCACAGCTTCGGGCAGGCTGGTAGTAAGAGAGGCTAACACCGCGCCATTATAAAAGGACATCATCTTCAGGGTGAGTAAGCTACGCTCTATTATATCGTTGTAAATAGTGAACTTTCTTGTACGATCCGTCCAGTTCAACCAATAAACCAACGTGCGGCAATACTCCAGTTTCTCACGCTCTATATCAACAGGAATCACCTTTTCATTGTATGACAGAAGAAAAAATTCATCTTGCTCTAATATAAATTCCTGATGGTCTACAATACCTTGCAACGGCAAAGAGGAATACAGATATTGTCTGTCCTTGTTGTTAGAAGAAGAATAGGTTTCAATATACCGGGAAGTTACATTAAAAAACGCTTTTCCACGAGCATAGTCGGGAGCCGGATGGTAATTGACTTTAATGCGGGGACGACCTTTAATCCGGCGGATATAACGATAGACCTCAGCCGGACGATAATATTCCTTATTATCATATAACTCATAACAAGGCATAAAGTCGACTACCGCAAATTCGTCTTGCTCTGACACAAAAGTAGTGGAAAGAATATTGGTATGGGGAACATACGATTGGATGGTGTGATAGTCTTCTGAAACTTCAAAACCAAAAGTCCCGCCTTTTTCACGATCCAGAAGAGCTGCAAAAATAGAAGGTGAATCAAAATTTGGAAAACATAGCCATTCAATACTTCCTTTTTCGGAAATCAGTGCGGCTGTGCAGCAATTACCGATTACACCGTAATTCAAATTGTCCATGGTTATTTTTTTGTAATGTTAGTGGTTTATTATCCGTTTTAAAAAATCTATAGCCGATGATAGCTGCCCTTTCAAACCACTTTTCAAGGCTGCTTTCACCACGCTTTTATCTGTCAGCCGTTGTAAAAACGGCAAGGTGTCTGTCTGTACGGGCAGATTGTAACGTGCACTCTCGGATGCTGTACCAATCTTTACAGTCACAGCAGTAACAGGCAGGGCTTTAAACATATCATCATCCGTGGTATCATCTCCCATTGCCAGGATAAAATCATATCGGGTGGCAAGCAAAAGCCTGTTTACTTCTGAACCTTTGGTAAATTCGGGAGATTTTATTTCTATCACCTTATTACCTTGCATGATTTGCAAATTCTGTTTCAAGCAAATAGATATCAAGGAATTGACCAACTGTTGCGCACGTAATCTGCCCAACCATGCATCGGCCTCACGATAATGCCAGGCAAGTGCCGTTTCTTTGACTTCAAGATGGGAGCGAGGAGTCTTGCTGACAAATAATTTTAATATAGAAAGTAATCCGGGGCTCCATTCCTGCGCGTGTACATTCTTGTGCCATACACCATTCTCTTTATAAAAGGCCCCATGTTCGGCTGCAAAGGAAACAGGCAGTGCACCCAACCATTTCTCTAAAGTAAAATGGTCACGTCCGCTGTTTATTACCACATGATTCAAGGGGTCGGCAGCCAGTTTCTGCAATGTATCCAGCAATTGCGGAGTAGGAGAGGCATCTTCCGGCCTTTTCTGAAAAGGGACCAGCGTCCCGTCATAATCCAATAAAATCAAACGCTTTTTAGCATGTAAGTATTGATGCTGAATTTCCTGCATATTCTGTGATCCTATCTTCTTAAGAAGCATGGTTTTGTTTTTGTGTGCCACTTCCTGCCATTCATTTACAAAATCGGCAGCCCATTTATTGACAGTCTGTACGGATACAATAGACTGCATACGGTGCATCCGTTCTTTCTGTTCTTCAAACGGCATTTCCAATGCCCGGCAAATGGCATTTTCTATCTGCTCCGTATCATTGGGATTAACCAGCAAGGCGTCGGTCAGTTCCACAGCGGCACCGGCCATTTCACTTAAAACCAATACACCGGGATTGTCTTGCTTGACAGCAACATACTCTTTGGCAACCAAGTTCATTCCGTCACGCAAAGGAGTGACTAATGCAATATCAGCTATAAAATACATGGCAGCCAATTCTTCGAATGAGAAACCATGATAAAAATAGCAGACCGGAGTCCAGTTCATTGTAGAATATCGTCCGTTGATAGAACCTATTTCCTCGTCAATCCGGGTTTTCAATTCGGCATAACTGCCTACATGATCACGTGAAGGAACTATGACCATAGCCAGTGTTACCTTGCCATGATATTCGGGATGGTGTTCCAAAAAAGAGGCAAATCCATAAAGACGGTGCAAAATACCTTTACTATAATCCAAACGGTCTACCGATAGGATAAGTTTATGTTTGCCAAACAAGAGACGGGTTCGTTCTATAGCTTTCCAAACATTTTTTTGTTGTGACACATTGTGGTAAAGGTCATAATTTATCCCCATCGGAAGTGCATCAACGCGCACAATGCGACTGCCTATCCGGGTTTCATCCAAACTGAAATCCATATGGAGTACCCGTTCGGCCGCGCTGATGAAATGACGCATATAGTCATGTGTATGAAATGCGATAAAATCGGCTCCTAACAATCCTTTCAGTATTTCGGCACGTTCAGGCAGAATTCGGAATAACTCATAAGATGGAAACGGAATGTGATGGAAATAGCCGATATGCAACCGGGGAAGCTCTTGGCGGAGCATTTCCGGAAGTAACATCAACTGATAATCTTGTACCCAGACCCAATCATCCGGTTCCACAAGGCGGATGATTTCCCGACAAAACAAAGCGTTAACCTCTTGGTAAGATTGCCAGAAACTCTTTCTATATAATGTATAGGCAAAAAAATAGTGACATAAAGGCCACAGGGTACTGTTACTGTATCCCTCATAATAGTTCTTATATTGCTCATGGGATAAAAATATGGGATGGAGATTCATTTCCTCCAACCGGTGACAGATATCCTGTTTTTCTTCCTCTTTGTCTGTACAGATTCCGGGCCACCCCACCCAATGTTTCTCGTAATTGCCTTGTAGGGAATTTAGGCCCGTTGTCAGACCTCCTTCACTACGTGAGAAAACAAAGGTATCTTGTTCTGCGACAGCCTTCACGGGCAGTCTGTTTGATATGATATACAATTTCATTTTTATATAATTCTTTTTTTCAGTTAGATGACAAAAGTCATACCACCAACTTAAATATCTTATTATCAATATGATATATACTTGTCAATTAGTTTATACTTTTTCAATATGAAAGCCTTTTTTCTAAAATGGGAAATGAAATAGCCGAAAGATAAAAGTGCAATTTTTGTAATGGCATCGATTTTGATTTATACAGAGTATAACGCTATCAACTTATAGAAAAGGTAGCGAGCAAACAATAAGAAACAACTGATTAACAAATTAATAAAGATGAAACTAGTAAGAATATAGCTTTCCAATATGGAAATTTGCCTGTTAAAATGAAAAAGAAACTCCAAAAGAATAAAATGCAATACAAAAATGAAAGTATATAATTTAGAAAATATTAAATCTGCCACCGAACTGAAACATCGGACTGAAGTAATTAGCATGAACGAACGTTCTATTATAGTGCTCGACACTTTTACCGGCATTGCCCAAAAGCTGCAAGCTGTTTCTATTTCTTTATTCCATCTCGATATCGAAAAGGTTATGAATCAATTGCAGGATTTCGAGAATGATTGTGGAAATTGGTTGGACAATCTTCTTTCCTCCGAAATGCAGAAAGCAGAAGCTGCCAAAGAAATAAAAGTACACATCGATCAAATTTCCCGTTTATGTAATGAAAATCCGAACATCATTGACGATCATGAGATTATGGCTCACGGAGCAATGATATCCTCTCTTATTCTGTCACATTATTTAGAAGAATGTACGAAAAAGAACTTCATCTTGAACTCATGTCATTTCATGCGACTAGGGCTTGATCGGAAACCGGATATAAAGTATGTGAAAAAAAATGTAGAAGAACTGATGAAAGACTGTCCCGATGTCCCCATTCTTATTACCCAAAGCCGTTTGTGTAAAAATGCATATGATGAAGTGGATTTCTTCCCACAAATAGGAAATGAGTATTATGCCACTGTTATCGGGGCTGTATTCCATGCGGATGAAATTATAACATCCTTACGTTCTGATGAAATTTGTTTCCGAGGTATGGAACATACTCGGACTCTTACATACGGTGAAGCCGAGAATTTTATTGATAGCGGCATTGCATTGCTTCATCCGGAATGTATTCCGCTGGCGCGCACTGCCGGTATGGCCATTGTATTGATAAAAACACCGGAAGATACATTACGGATATCATCAGAAAAAACAGGAACAAAAGTAAAAGCTGCTGTTTCACGCAGAGGTGTGGTCTTTGTCAAACTTCGTTCGTTGGGGGTTCTTACTTCTTATCTATTTATTGGAAAAGTATTTGATGTGTTCGAGAAATATAAGGTTCCTGTCTATTTAGCGACTTCCTCTAATGTGAGTGTTTCATTGGCTGTGAAATGTAGCAACGACACATTACGCCTGATATATCGTGAATTACATAAGTATGCGGAAATAGGAATGGAAACAGAAATGTCTGTGGTCAGCGTTATTGGCGATCTAAATTGGGAAAAGCATACAGGGTTGGAAGCCAGAATTATAGAAACGCTGAAAGAGATGCCGGTATGCATGATTTCATATGGCAGCAGTACTCACAATCTTTCAGTGCTGGTACGGGAACAAGATAGAGAAAAGGCATTAATGACACTGTGCAAAGCCTTTCTGGATATTCCATCAGAAAAATTTGATGTAATAAAACAAACTCAATTACAAGACTCTTTTGTCATGTGACCTTCCTGAATAAACAGAAGCAACAAATTTGCCCGACAGGTATTTGTTGCTTTTGTTTTTGATTAAATAAAATATTATTTTATCCTTATAGCGATTTATACTTTATTGCCAATTCTATCACCTACATTGTTATCCACACAAAAAACTGACTTATGAATTTAATAGAATTCTTTCCCTTATAAACAAAACAGACATATGGTTGATTACCAGTCCTGAATAACCTTTTAAAATAGTTGCTGTTATCCATTCTTAACTTTAATACAGAACAGGAGATAATAAAATGGATTTAAAGCAAACAAAGAACATCTCTGTTAAAATACTTTTTGTATATTTGCAACAATACGTTTTATCGTTAAAATAGTTGTAACAGAAATAATACACATAAAAGAAAAACAGAGTAAATAGAAAATGAAGCGAGTTATTAACCTGGACAATTGGAATAGAAAAGAGCATTTTAAATTCTTCTCGGCTCTCGATGACCCTTTTTGGGGAATTACCACGACTGTTGATTTCACAAGCATATATCAACAAAGTAAAAATATGGAAGTTTCTTTTTTTCTTTATTCTGTGCACTTCCTATTGAAATGTATCAATGCGACTACTGCATTCAAATTACGTATAGAAAACGGAGAAGTAGTAGAATATGATAAAATCAATATTTCGCCCACTATCGGAAGAGAGGACGGAACTTTTGGCTTTGGATTTTTTGAGTATGACACAGATCTTTCCTTATTTATTGAAAATGCAGAAAAGGAAATACATAGAGTAAAAAACAGTACCGGACTTTCTTTTTCCAAGGACACAGCAAGAGCGGATGTCATCCGTTATTCGGCTCTGCCTTGGTTTGCCTTTTCCGAGATGAAACATGCCGGTTCAATTCAAACAGGAGATTCTATACCCAAAATTTCCACAGGTAAGCTGATACAAGAAAAAAAGAAACTTTTGCTCCCTATATCCATCAGTGTCCACCATGGCTTGGTGGATGGACGAAATGTTGCCGAATTTATACAGAACGTAAAAGACGGACAAAACAATACATTATGATATGATTTGCTCCCTCTTCCTATTCTAATAATAAAACATGAAAAATAAAATAGAATTTATCGCTTTTGATGCCGATGACACTCTTTGGGAAAATGAACTTTATTTTCAAGAGTTGGAACACAAATTTTGTCATCTTCTGAGGAAATATTCACCGGCTCCTTCCGTATCAGAAGAATTGTTCAAGACAGAAATAAAAAATCTGCATATCTATGGTTATGGACTGAAAGGAATGCTGCTTTGCATGATTGAAACCATTTGCAAAGTTACTAATGGAGAAGGAGACCTCAATCTCGTAAAAGAAATCCTCCGATCAGGTCAGGAACTTCTGCAAAGGCCAATCACATTATTGGACGGTGTGCAAGAAGTCATATCAGCCTTGCACGAAAATTATAAATTAGTATTGGCCACCAAAGGTGATTTGTTCGATCAAAAAAGAAAGATTTCTGCGTCCGGACTACAAGAATACTTTTGCCACATAGAAATAATGAGCGACAAGAAAAATGCGGATTATAAAAGATTGCTTGATAATTTAGGGTGTAAGGCAGAAAATTTACTGATGATAGGTAACTCGATAAAGTCGGATATTATTCCCATATTGGAACTCGGAGGTTATGCAGCCTATGTACCTCATCATGTCACTTGGGCACACGAACAGTATGAAGGAGAAGTAACGCACTCCCACTTTATTAAGTTGAATAACATTAAAGAGATACAAAACTATCTTTAGTTTGTGCCATATTCCATTCTCCACGTGGTAACTCTTTGAACAAAAATACCACGTCCGGCAAGAATCAAAAAAGGATAAGTCACTCTATACAACAAAAAAGGGTTGTCAAAACGTGGATAATGCTGTCGTTTCGTTCGTAGGGGCGAGGTTCGCTCGCC
>ERZ780139.3527-NODE-3527-length-10292-cov-3.298427_pt1 | contig 10292 bp, 10 predicted proteins | sample MGYA00511476_ERZ780139 | MGnify/ENA primary metagenome ERZ780139 (study PRJEB29588, sample SAMEA2158190) | human gut metagenome | biome: human gut; feature: human-associated habitat; material: faeces | place: Denmark | collected 2008/2010 ... | reverse complement strand
CCTCCGACTTCTTGCACCCCATGCAAGCGCTCTACCAGGCTGAACTACGTCCCGAATGTAAAACCAAGAATAATATGTTTTTTTGACAAATGCAAGCCGTCTCCGACTTCTTGTCTTGCTTCGTAAGTTTCGCGCACAAAGCGCTCAACAACTCCGCTTCGGTCACTCGTTTTGTAACTTTTGCGTCGCGCCGCCGCCGCGGGCTTGCAAAATAACAAAACTTCGCCTTTCGTCCGAAAAACTTCCGCCGGAAGTTTTTCCTTCCTCAAGCCCCATGCAAGCGCTCTGCTAGGCTGAGCTGCGTCCCAAAACGATTAATACTGCATTTATCACCAAGATTGTTTTTAGTCAATCATATTTTAGCCTTTTTTGCTGAAAAATATGTTTTTGCCCTGACTGTACTTCTTTTGAGCGGTTCCGTTTGAGGGCGGCACGACTTTTCTTTTTGACGTTTCCTTTGGCAAAGAGAAGAAAAATTTGCCAGTCCGATAAAACATATCATAAGTTGTAATTGACAGCGGAGATTTTTCGGTATAACAGAACAAAATAAGAACAAAATTCGGAGGGAAAATGAAGGAACATATTATAGCCCTGGTCGACTGCGACAGTTTTTTCGTCAGCTGTGAACAGGCGGTTGAACCCTCTTTGCGCGGGCAGCCGGTCTGTGTGGTGACCGGTGACAACGGCTGCGTCGTTTCCCGTTCGCGCGAGGCGAAAAAGGCCGGGGTTAAAATGGGGATGCCGATGTTTATGGCCCGGCGCGAATTTCCCTCCGTCATTTACAAAAACGCCAGACATGAACTGTACTGCCGCTATTCCCGCCAGGTGATGACATGTCTGCGGGAAATTGTTCCGGATGTGGAAGAGGTTTCGGTTGACGAGGCCTATGCCGATCTGACTTCGCTTGACCGGGTTTACCGGACAGACTATACTTCGCTGGCTGCCCGCATCAGGGAAACAATCCGCCGGACGGCGGACATTCCGGTTTCGATCGGGCTGGGGCCGTCCAAACTGCTGGCCAAACTGGCCAGCGACAAGGCCAAAAACACCGGCGGCATCTTTCGCATTTTTCCCGATTCGGTAGAAAACGTGCTGCGGGAAACCGACATTGACGATGTCAGCGGCATCGGCCGCAGTCATTCAAAGCTGATGGCCTATAACGGTATCTTTACCGCCTGGGATTTTGTCTGCCGTCCCGATCAGCTGATAAGAAAACAAATGGGGATTGCCGGCCTTGACCTGAAATATGAGCTGCTGGGATATTATATGCGGCGGCTGGAAACGACGCCGGCGCTGCCGCAGTCGGTGCAGGATACTTCGGTTTTGCCGTGCTTTACTTCCGATGAAGAGGTTTTAAGAGCGGAGCTCCGCTGTCATCTGCACCGCGCCTGCCGGCGGATGCGCAAAGACGGCTGCTTTTGCACGGTTGCCGGGATAATGCTGCGCACCAAAGATTTTGCTGTCGTATCCGATAAGGTGAAACTGCAAGCCGCTTCCGATGCGGAGTTTTACATTGCCGACGCGGTGCTGCCGCTTTTAAAAAATATCTATCATCCGGGAATTCTCTACCGCAGCAGCGGGGTCATGCTTTCCGGGCTGGTATCGATGGAAACTTATCAGCCGGAACTGTTTGAGCGCCTGCAATTCAAAAGCAGTCCGCTTTCTGCTGCCTGGGATGCGCTGGAAAGCAAATTCGGCAAAAACGTGATTAAAGGCGGTTGGAAATAACACGGTCAGATTTTGAAAATTTGCCGAAAGCCGAGAGCTGCAAAGACGATATGCAAAAACAGCAGGATCAGGGCGGCAGCGCCGCCGGCGGCATGAATGACGGATTGGCTGTCGGCCGGCAGCAGTCCGATTCCGAGCAGGGCCGCGCCGATAAAGGGAAAGACGGCGGGAAGCCGGCTGACGAAAAGCAGACGGGAAAGGAAAAACAGCAAAACGCCGGCCGCCGTCATCAAAAGCGCCAGATAAACGACCACCGTGCCGGAAACGCCGGCCGGGTCAAACCAGGGCACCTGCGGCAGTTTTGCCGTCTGGATTTCCGCAATGACAAAATACATTACTGTCAGCCACAGGTTGACCACAACAAACAAAATGTGGAAAATAATGCGGTTGTCAAGCAGGAAAACCGCGGCAAGCAGCAATAAGAAAAGGACAATCAGCGGCATTTTTTTTCCAGCTCCAGCAGAAATTGTTTGATTTTGAGACCGCCTCCGTAACCGACCGGACTCCCGTCGGCGCCGATGACGCGGTGGCAGGGAATGAAAACCGGCAGCGGGTTTTTGTTGTTGGCGCCGCCTGCCGCCCGACAGGCTTTGCCGTTGCCGGCCATTTCCGCCAGTTGTTTGTAGCTGCGGGTTTCGCCGAAAGGAATTTTTTGCAGGGCGTTCCATATTTTTCGCTGAAAATCCGTTCCTTCCGGATTAAGCGGCAGGTCAAATTCTTTCCGCCGGCCGGCAAAATATTCCGCCAGTTGATCGGCGGCTTTGGTCAAAAGCGGGGTCTTTTCTCCGCCTTCGTTTTTTTCAAAGACAAGGCGGACAAGGGCGCCGTCGCGGGCGTAAACGGTCCATTCTCCGAGCGGGGTGGAAAAACAATAATGCTCTGTCATCGGACAACCTCTCTGACGTTTGTTTCCCTTTATTATTTGCCGCTTTTCAAATGATGTCAATTTATAAAAATAATGGTTGCCTGATCAGTGTTAAAATGTTACTTAAAAAAATAAAATTGCAATTAAACGGAGCAACAAAATGCCGGCTATTTCCCTGATCATTCCCTTATACAATGCCGTCCGCCATCTGCGGGGCTGCCTTAATTCCGTAAAAGCTCAGACTTTTACCGATTTTGAAGTATTGCTGATCAACGACGGTTCAACCGACGGCACGGTCGATATGGCGGAGGCATGTTGCCGCGGGGACAATCGTTTCCGCCTGATTACACAGGCAAACGGCGGTGTTTCCGCCGCCCGCAATCGCGGGATGGCAGAAGCCCGGGCGCCGTTTGTCGCGTTTCTTGACCAGGATGATATGCTGCATCCGCAGGCGCTGGAAATTCTTTACCGGATGATTTGCCGCGACGGTGCCGACGTTTCCGCTTTTAAGATTCGTTTTGTCCCCGATAATTTTGCCGGTGATCCTGCGCCGGAACGTTTTGATGCGGAGGAGGTTGTTCGCGACGCCGTATTCAGCCGCGCACCGACGGCGGATTTTTTCCGCGACCGTAAAGGCGGGCCGATTTATATCTGGAACAAGCTTTACCGCCGCGAGGCAATTGCCGGCGTAACTTTTCCGCCCGGCGTGCAGCCGGCGGAAGATACCGTTTTTACCATGAAGATGCTGCTGACGGTCAAAAACATGGTTTCAACCGATGCCCGGCTGCTTTATTACCGTGAAAACGACGCTTCGGTCTCCAAACAGGGGATTACCGAAAAATATGTCCGCTCTCATGCGCTGGCGGCGGAAGAAATGGAGCGCTTTTTCGCCGACCTGACGAATGCGGACGAAAGCCTGCGCCGTCATCTTGCTTTTTATCTGACCCGCTTCATCTTCAAGTCGCTGGTTTCCCAGCCGCTGCGGAAAATCTTCGCTCCGGACCGGCGCCAGCGGGTGGATGCGGCCAGAGATTATGCTGCCGCGCTTTATCGGAGCGGGGCGTTGAAACAGGAACTGCTGGGCAGAAAAAAAGCCCTGGCCTGCAGGTTGTACTTTGGCCGGCACGACCGGCTGGCAAAGTTTCTGGTATAGGAGGAAAACATGAAGCTGCTGATTATCCGCCACGGACAAACCGACGGCAACGTCAAAGGGCTGGTGCAGGGCGCGGGATTGGATCTGCCGCTGAACGAAACCGGACGCACCCAGGCCGCTGCCGCCGCGGAGAAACTGCTTTCCCTGCATTTGCCCGTCATTTACAGTTCGACCATGCTTCGTGCCCGGCAGACGGCAGAAATTATCGCCGCCGGCGTCGGTTGCCCGACGGTTGCCGTCGAAGGGCTGGAAGAAGTGCATTTCGGCGAAGCGGAAGGCATGCTTTCGGAAGACGCTCACCGGATTTACGGCGACGTGTTCGAGGTGATCAACAATGAAGGACATCCCCGGCGTTTCGACGTTTGCCTGCCGGGCGGGGAAAGCATCAGACAGAGCACCGAACGGGGGATGAAGGCATTGCGCGAAATTGCCGCCCGGGCAGATGTTCCGGTTGTCGGCGTGGTTACCCACGGCGCACTGATGTTTAATCTTTATTACCACGCTTTTAAGCAGGCGCGGCGTTTTGACAACTGCGAATTTTTCGAGCTTGAACTGTAATTTTTGCCGGCAGGGGGGAAAACGGCGCTTCTGTCCCGCTCTTCCGGCAGCCGCCGGCGGACGATTTTCCTGCAACTTCAGAAAAACTTCAGCGTCAGTCCGAGAATGTAAAACGAAACGCAATAAAAGGTGATGAAGGCCGCCCAATACTCAAACCTTCCTTCCGGTTTGAAGGTGCGGCTCAAAACCGGTTTTCTGATCGCGTAGCAGAGCATGAACAGAAAGCAGGCGTTCTGATAGAAAATTTTTCCCAGTTCCTGTTCCATCCACAGCGAAAACAGCAAATAGGCGGCAATCGGCAAAACGAGCAATTGCAGGAAAAAAGACAGGATGTTTTTGAGTTTATTCATGGTTATTTCCGGTTTACAGGGTAAATTTGCTGTTCTCTGATTGCGTTTTGCAACTGTTGTTGCGTATAAAGGTCGTCTTGAAATCCTTCAGACTTTGCCATCTGTTTAATGATTTGAGAATTCAGTTTGGGAAAATTGACGCGTTGAGGAACATAATTGTTATATCCCGAATTTCTCATATGAATCATATGCCTGATGAATTTGTCCTCTCCGGAATTGGCCTCGCGTATTTCAAAAGCGGCGTCCGACAGTTGTCCGTAAAGGGGAAACAGTTTTTTTGCCGTTTCGTTAACGGCATTTTTGGTGCCGAGCTTAAAAGCGGTTCGGCCGATATCGGCAAAGCTTCCTGACATAGTGTTCCTTTCATTTGCTGACGCAATGAAAGCTTTTAATATCACGTTTTTATTAAAATGTCAACCAAAAAATACAACTTATGTATTTTTTGAAAAACAGCCGGTGTCGATGGAAAAGAAATACGAGAGTTTATTGCGATATGCTTGCCGGAGGAAAACGGAAATGAAATTACATACAAAAAATGTAACTTGCGCCGGAGGCTTTGGGCGGACAGGAAAAAAGAACCTGCCGGGAAAAAGTGCCTTGGTGTAGAAAATTATGCGGGGCGCGCCGGAAAAAAAGGTTGTTCAAGGGTAAAAATCCGTAACGGCATCATGCCGGCTTCGGGGAAAAGTCCGTAGCAACGTTTTTAGCTTGAACCGGCAAACATCTCTGAACAGACCAAAATGAAAGGCCGTGAGGCAGCTTTGGAGTGTTCGGAAAAGGTCAGTGTTCAGACCGGCGGTGAGCAACAGAATATCCAAGTGTGAAGTCCTGAAACATTTCTATGCCGGTAGCCGGAGAATTCCCGGGGTATTCGGAGTAAAATCCGTGGCAGGCTCTGTCGGAGAGGTAGCCGGAAAACTTCCGAAATGAAAAAACAGATAATGTTTCCGGTCCAGATCGGTAGCCGAAAAAAATCAGTGGCATTCGGAGAAAAGCCGGTGTTCGGGCCGGTAACGGGAAACAACGGAAAACCCCCGAATGTCCGGGGGTGAAAAGAGCCGCTTTTTGTTATTGTTTATCGGCGGCGCTGTTTAGCGGGTGTATGTTCAAAAGCGGAGAGGGCGTTTTTCATCATAAAAACCTTCGTGAAAAAACGCCGCCTTAGCGGGCGGTCGGAACAATGCCGCTGCCGCATTGACTGCCGTGTTCAAGTCGTCGGGCAGAACGAACGGTGCTCTGCGTTTTATCCGTTTCGGTTATTGTTTTTTCTTGTTTTTGATCGGCAGCTTTTTCTTTTTCGACTGTTCAACGGCAGTTTTGGGAATGCGGATTTTTAAAACCCCGTCTTCATAGTCGCCTTCCGCCTTGGCATAATCCAAATCCCACGGCAAAGGGACCGTCCGTTGGAACATGCCGTAGGAAACTTCGGAAAAATAGTTGTCGCCTTTGCCGTGTTCAACCCGGCTTTTCTTTTCGCCGCTGATGGAAAGGTACCCGTCGGAAGAGATTTCCACGTCAAGGTCTTCCTCGTTCATTCCGGGCACTTCCGCCAGTACGTTGACGGCGTCCTTACTTTCCGAAAATTCGATTTTCGGTTCGTTTCCGTGCATTTCAAATTCTTCCGGCATGTCGAAAATGCTGCGCAGATGGGATAAAAAATGCCGGAACTCGTTTCCCGAATGTGCCGGCATTTCATAGTCTTTGCTGCGGTTGGTGATTGCGTTTCTCATTGTCTGTTCTCCGTATGTTTGTTTTTTACAGACAACAAGATAATCAACATTCCGTTGTTTATAAGCTGGACGAAAGGTTAATAATAGCGTGCGCGTCCCTTGTCCAGTTTCTGATACTCTTCAATATAGTCAGAAAGTTCCTGAAAGGTCAGAAAACCGTCGCCGTCCTTGTCCGCCGCCTCAAACTGCTGGTCGGGCGTCTGGTAAATGCCTTTTTTTCTGGCCCGGCGCACGTTTTTCTCTTCGGTGCGGGTATAGGTGCCGACTTTGGCGCCGAACTCTTCCGGACTTAGACGCCCGTCGCGGTCTTTGTCCAGTCTGTTGATTTCGCCGATGGCTATTTTTTGCGCGTAGGAAACCTGCGGCACGTCTTTGGGCGGGTTGTATTTGGCATGAACGCCGAACGGGGCGGTCAGTGCCGCAAGCAAAAGCGCGTAAGCTGTTTTTCGCATTTTCTTCTCCTTTTTTGTTTCCTTTAACCGTTTAGTTAAAACTTAAAAAGCGTATTTAAAGCCGGTGTTGAAGATCCAGTTGTCGCTGCGTCCGGCTTCAAAGGCTGTTTCTCCGTAAAAACTGAAGCCGCCGTTTCTGTATTCGCCGTTTAGGCTGAATAAACCGCGGTCTTTTTCATACTCCGCACGGTCCATGGCAAAACGCCCCTCCATTCCGTCAAGACGGGCCTTTACCGTCTGGTATTTGTCGTTGAATTCGTGATACCAGGTGCCGCCGAAACGCAGCCGCAGGCTGTTTTCGTCATTGAAGAGGAATTCTTTTTCGGCATAAAGGCCGAACCCGCTTTCAACCGAAAGGTTGTTGTTATGGCCGGTTTTCAGGCCGCCGTCGTCAATGCCGCTCTGGTAAAGGCCGGCGACGTTAAATTCGGCCGTCGGCTGCAGGGAGATGCCGAACCCGGCATCAAAACTGCCGCGCAGTTCGTTGTTGACGCCGTAGTAATAGTTTTCGACGTCGCCGGTGAAGCGTCCGCCTTCGGCATAACGTTTGTATTCGCCGTTGCCGTAGCCGCCGTACATGTTGCCGAGGAAGCGGAAGTTTTCGTTGCCGAAGCCGAACGGCAGCAGAATTTCGGCGATCACTTCGTCTTTTTTGCCGCCGTTGTCGTATTTGCTGTCAAACTTGCTGATGCTCCAGCCCAGTCCGTAGCTGACGTTCTTGCCTTCGTTGTTCCTGAAAATGCCGAACAGGGAAACCGCATTGTCGTCGCTGCCGGCAAAATTGCCGTATCCGCCGCGTTCACGGTCATAATAGTTGAAGCCGGCGATCAGTTTGTCGTCCGGTGCCGCGTTGAACCAGGCGTTGTCAAACTGCCGGTGCAGGTCTTTCATCAGGGCAAGATTCTGTTCCGCCATGGTCGGGATAACATCGCGGCCGCTGATTTGGCTGATCCTTTTGGTCAGTTCTTTCTGCGAAGACGCGGACTTCAGTTCGTCAAACAGATCGCTGTTGTTGTTTCGTCCGTAATTGTTCTGTAAAAAGCCGGCGATTGAGGCGTTGTTTTCCACTTCGGCAAATTTTTTCATGCTGAGGGTGGTTTTTTCTCCATCAAATTCGGCGTCGAACAGATAAGATTCCGAACGAACGTTTAACCGGTCGGTGTTGCCTTCAAAGTTGCCGCTTAAAACGAACTGCGTCCGGTTGCTTTGTTTGACCGTATCGGCGGAAACGCTTGCCGTGCCAGCAATTTCGTCGGCGACAAAACGTGCGTTGCTGCCGAATTTTACCTGTTCATTCAACAGCATCCGTCCGGCGGCGGCTTCAATGGTGCCGTTGTTGGTTACGTTGCCGGAAAAAATGAGGTCCGTCGCCTTGTCCACATAAATGGTTCCGCTGTTCTTGATCGAACCGCTGCCCTCCGCATAGGCGGCCCAGATATAACCGTTGCCGCTGGCCGTAATGTGCAGGTTGCCGCTGTTTTCGATAACGGCGCTGCCGCCGGCATAAAGTGCGGAAGAAGTCTTGGTTGCGGTTGTCGCGTTAAGATAGATGTCGCCGCTGTTGGTAACTTTTGACGTGCCTTCAGCATAAATTCCGTAGCCGTTTTTTCCGTTGATGTTGATTGTTCCGTTGTTTACAAACGAGGAACTTCCGGCCGTATTGATGCCTTTGCCGCCGTCACCGTTGACGTTAATGGTTCCGCTGTTGGTGGCCTCGGAGCTCCCGCCCGTATAAATGCCCACGCTGTCGGCGCCGTTGACCGTGACGGTTCCGCTGTTGGTCAGGCTGTCGACGTTGTTGACCCAGATACCGAAGCTTTCGGCGTCGGCAGTGGTAATGTCACCATGGTTTTCAACCGTTCCCTTTTCGATTTTCATGCCGTAGCTTTTGTTTCCGCTCATATTGATGCGGCCGCTGTTGTAAGTTTCGACGTTGTTTGAAGATCGCAGTCCCCAGCTGCCCTGGCCGTCGATCGTAATGTTGCCTTCGTTGTGGAAACTGGACGAACCTTTGCCGTAAAGTCCGTCGTTGGCGCTGCCCGAAGCGGTGATGCTGCCGTAGTTGGTAATGCTGCCGCCGTCGGTTGCCGCCAGTCCGTAGCCGCTGGACTTGTTAATGTAAATTTCGCCGCTGTTTTCGATGTTCTTGGCCAAAATGCCATAACTGCCTGAAGCGTTCATGGTGATGACGGCGTTGTTTTCGACGCTGCCGGCCTCGTTTTTGATGCCGTAAGCCTGACCGGAAGAAGTGACGGTAATGGCGCCGGTGTTGGTAACCGTGCCGTTGCCGCCGGTAACGGAAATGCCGATGCCGCCGTTGCCGTTTAACTCAATCCGTCCGTTGTTGGTGACGTCGGCGTTTTCGTCGTCGGAGAAAATACCCGCGGCATTGTTGCCGTAAAGCAATATTTCACCGTCGTTGTCAATGCTTTTGCCGTCAAGGCCGATCGCTTTGTCGATCGCCTGTATGGACGAGCCGATTTGAACGGTGCCGGAATTTTTTATGTTGTTTGCCGCAATGCCGGTGTTCTTTTTGGCTGAAGCGTTGCCGTTTTGTGCCGTAATTGAGATTTTGTTGCTGTTGCTGATCAGGCCGTTGTTGCTGTTGCTCATGGGAGCCAGCTGGGCGTTGTCCCCGGCGAAGAACTTGGTCATATCGACGACCAGCGCCGAACTGTCGCGGTTGTAGCAGACGAAACTGAACGACGTGATGATGGCGGGCAGCGAGCTGCGGCTGATGGCCTTGGCCATGTGGGGGTCGTTCTTGTCGTAGAGCGGGGGCACGGGGGCTTCGGAGAGGTAGAGCGTGGTGTCGATCCGCGTGAACTTGACGTGGATGGGGTCTTTCGGTTTGTAGCCGATGGTTCCCAGATTGGTGTCGCTGGCTTCGGAGATGGTCGAAGCGATGAGCATCTCGCGGCCGATCGTTTCGAGGGGAACTTCGGCGTAGAGTTTGCCTTTGAGCTTGTGCAGTGTCAGAAAGGGTCCCTTGGCCGTTACGCACGACTTGTCGTTGACAAACATCTTGGTGTATTTGTCGGTTTTCGGTTTGGCGACCTCCTCTGTCTTCGTCTTTTTCTTTTTGGATTTTGATTTGGAGGCCGCCGCTCCTGACGCAGGGAGCGCGAGCAGGCCTGCCGTGAGCAGCAGGACACAGAATTTGGAAAGTGAACGCATGTAAATAAATTTGGGTATTTATTGGTTTTCTATAAGCAAATCGTGTCTTTGTGTTTCGATTTATCGGGAAAAAGTCGTTTTGCGTTGCAATTCGTTTACGACGATCAGAGGGCTGACGGACAAATATATTGAAAACGATTCGATTTTGCAATACGCAAACGGACCGAAACGATTATTTTACGGACGGACGGTGCGATGAAACGGATGTCGGGACGGAGGTCCGCTCCGGCTTGATCCGCCGCCACGGAATCCATCGGCGTCAGAACGGTTGTGGCCGTA
>ERZ780139.3522-NODE-3522-length-10304-cov-2.261586_pt1 | contig 10304 bp, 9 predicted proteins | sample MGYA00511476_ERZ780139 | MGnify/ENA primary metagenome ERZ780139 (study PRJEB29588, sample SAMEA2158190) | human gut metagenome | biome: human gut; feature: human-associated habitat; material: faeces | place: Denmark | collected 2008/2010 ... | reverse complement strand
TACTCTCCCGCACCATCGATTCGTGCTGCCTCACGCAGTTCATCCGGTGTTCCGAGGAAGGACTGTCGCAGCATAAATGTAGAGGATACTGCAATGATCTTCGGAACGATCAGAGACATGTGGGTGTTCATCCAGCCCAGCTGGGAAAAGATCACGAATCTGGGGATCAATGTCAGCTGGGAGGGTACCATCATCTGTGCCAGATAGATGATAAACAGTACATTGGAACCTTTGAACTTCAACTTGGCAAAGGCATAGCCTGCCAGAGTCGCAGAGGTAATTGCCACCACTGTACTGATAACTGCGACCTTGATAGAGTTGAAATACGCCAGCGGGAAATGATAATTGGTAGAGCTTGTGGTTCCGATACTTAAAACCTTTTTGTAGTTATCAATATAGAAATATTTCGGTATCCATTCAATGGGGATCTTCATAACATCCGCTTCTGTCTTAAAGGAAGCGGAAAGCATCCAGACAAATGGGATTACCATAACCAGAGTGACTGCCACGATGATTATCGTAACCAGCAGTCTGGTCACTTTTTTGGAAACAGATACATTCTTCATCTTAATCCCTAGCCTTTCTCTTCTTTATTGTTATGTATCCACTGAATAATGGTTACGATCAGCAACATGATAAACAGGATCACTGCAATGGCGGAACTGTAACCCATCTTGTAGTACTGGAATGCCGAGGTGTATATATAATAAACCAGGGTATAGGTAGAGCTTCCGGGGCCACCCTTTGTCATGACATTGGTATATCCGAATACTTTAAAGCTGGAGATGATACCCGTGATCGTCAGGAAAAATGTAGTCGGTTTCAGTAAAGGCACGGTGATCTTGAAAAACTTCTGAACCGGATTCGCTCCATCGATTTCTGCTGCTTCGTACAAATCTCTCGGCAGTCCTGTGATGGCCGCACTGTACATGAAGACGCGGTATCCGAGACTTGCCCAGATGACTACGAGCATGATCGAAGGCAGTGCCCATTCGTAACTTGCAAGGAATCTGGGAGGATCCTGCCAGCCCAGCGCTTTCATCAGCTGGGTGAACGGGCCGTATTTGGAATACAGTGCCATCCACACTACGGAGATTGCCACGATGTTACAGATATGCGGCATATACATTGCCACTCGTACTACACCTGCAACCTTTTTATGGCAGAACTCGTCGATCAGTACCGCAATCACGATTGCAAGGAACAATCCGATTGGAACGGTGACAATGGTGAAGAGCAGAGTATTTTTCAGAGAAGCGGTAAACCACTCATCTGTCCACAGATTCTTGAAATTTGTGAGCCCTACGAAATTCCAGTTTCCGATTCCCTGTGTGAAATTCCAGTCCGTCAGACTTACGTACAGGGAGATCACCAGCGGGATCAGGCTAAAACATATTACACCGATCAGGCTCGGCGCCAGAAAGGAATATGCAACCAGATTCTGATGCAGTATTTTTTGTCTTTCCCCTTTGCTTTTCTTTTTCTTGGTTTCCATTCATTTTCCCTCGTTTATCTGTTTCAGATCAGGGGCGGATCACCTGAAACGCTTCCGCCCCTTTCCGCTGATTTGTTGTAAGTTATGTTACTTATTTCTTGCTTTCGAGTTCCGTCTTGATCAGTTCATTGCTTCTCTTGACCATATTGTCGATCGTCTGATCTACAGACTGTCTGCCATAGCACATTGCGTCAAATTCTTCGTTCCATACGGCACTTACTTCGGTAGATGCAACACCCTGTACCGTCTTAACACCCTGCGTTCTGTCCACAGACAGATAGTTGTTCATGGATTCCAGATCAATGGAGCCTTCTGCATTTGCCTTCAGTACATCAAGAACAGCTTCTTTATCGATACCATTCCACAGAGGAACTCTTCCTCCCTTAACCAAAGGAGCCATACCACCCTTAAGGTACCACATAGCGAACTCGAAGCAGGCTTCCGGATACTTGGTGTTGGCCGCAATACACATCAGGTCGCCGGCACCTGGGGTACCTGCATGGGTTCTGTAGAACTCGGTATTATACTGCTCGTCATCGGGAACGGGTGCGGGTACCAGTGCAGTAACGAAATCGTGAGGATAATTTTCCTGATCCATACACAGACGCATCATGGGGATGCCCAGTGTAATGGCACATTTGCCCTCCAGGAAGGTGTTGGCAACACTCAGGTCCTCGGAGTACTCATCTTCAATGGGGATTGCCCAGCCATTGTCCAGAGTCTTCATTACCATCTCAAAACCGTCGTGATATACCTTGTTATCGAAGTTCACTTCCGTACCTTCATCATTCTTGTAGGATTGGTAGGAACCCAGTACGGAGTTCAGCATCAGCTGCACATATCTGGAGTTCTGCTTACGGCTCCAGCACAATCCGTATACCTTATCCTGACCTTCGCCGTGGGTCAGCTTCTCCACTGCACTTAAGAATTCGGAATAGGTCCAACCATCATAAGGGATATCAATACCGGCTTCCTTGAACATATCCTCATTGATCATCAGCCATCTTGCATTCTCGTATTTTGTCGGGAAACCGTAAACAGATCCATCATCATATTTGTAATCCAGCATATTGGATTCACCCAGTTCTGTCTCCAGATCAAATCCGTAATCTTTCAGCATACCGGACATATCTAACAACAGGTTGGACTCGACACGCTTGTCCAGCTTGGAACGTCCGCCGTATCCGAAGAACAGATCTACATCTCCGCCGCCCATCAGATAAGTCTCCAGCTGTAAATTACCTGAACTGTCGTTGACATAACGTACATATTCTACCTGTACGCCCTTGTCTTTGTACTGCTCATTAAAGTTTGCGCACACTTCATCGTATCCATATTCCGGCTGTACGCCGCCCCACAGACGAATCGTAACGGTCTTGCCGTCATCGGTACCGAACCATTCCTTCTCCCCTGCTTCTGTACCTTGCGCCGCTTCCGTGGACTGTGCAACCGCTGTGCTTTCTTTCTGTTCTGCAGATGCACTGTCGTCTGCTGCATTCTGACCGCATCCTGCCAGACAGGATCCCAACATTGCCATAGTCAGTACTAATGCAATTTTCTTCTTCATAAATCGTAATCCTCCTTTGTATTGTTGTCTATGGTCAACCTGATCGTCCCCTCATCCAAAGACATCTCAGGAATACACCCTTATTTCGTAAATATGTGCCTCATTACTGCCGTTCGTCTTATGAACCATTACCGTGACCCTGTCACATTCTGTTGTAGGAAAAGTTACTATATTTTTCCGTTGAACGTTCTCTGTAACCGTCTGCTTCGCTGCCTTTTTATCTCCCTGCCAGAGAGTTACGGTATAGTCTCTGATCAGTTCCGGCGGTACCCCGATCCTCTGCTGTGCCTGCCTCTTGCGGGACAGCGTGATCTTGATCGGATAATGGAAATTGGAATCGAAAGTCAGATGCACTTCCGATACCGGCTGTCTGTCGGCCAGATGCAATGTAAGCATCTCTCCTTCGGTTCTACCCTTGCCGGAGATCCACAGGTTCCGGTGTCCATCCTCATCTCTGGAAATGCCGTTGATTACATTTTCCGGGGGACAGCCTTCCCGTGCAGAGGTTGCTGTGACTTTAGCTCTTCTCGCCAGATCCTTCGGATCCTCGTTCCAGATGCCGGGAATATAAGCGTCATCCTTCAACAGCATCTGCTGTAATTCCCTCATATGTTCCTGCGCCCCTCTGGGATCACAGTCATATTTGATACAGAGTGCTGCCGCCGTTCCGACTGCCTGCCCGCCGACTGCGCAGGTTCCCATGACTCTCGTGGATCCCATTGCCATCTTGCTGGCACTGATATCTCGTCCGGCCATCATCAGGTTCGAAATATTTTTTGAATAATAGGAGCGATAAGGTATCGTATATGCACCGTCGAAGCTGATCACTCTGGAGGGAAGCTCATCAAAATCGTAAAGCCCCTTCGCCGTGTGGATATCCATCGGCCAGCCGTAGGCCACGGCATCCTCAAACTGTCTGTTGCTGAGGATATCGTTTTCATTCAGGATATAATCCCCTATCAGACGTCTGCCTTCTCTGGAACCCGGCAGCATTCCGACCCATTCCAGATCGTAATTTTCTGCGCCATGGTCGCCACCGTTTTTCAAATGATCCCATATTCCGTAAATGCAGGATACCAGTTCATCCCGGATCTGCTCATACTCGTCAATGATGTCATCTGTCTCACCCGGAAGTTCGATCCACCAGTATCCGTAGTCTACCGAAGAAGTACTGAAGGATGTCATTCTTACATATGCCTTGTCCACCTCTCCCTTGATCTGTGCTCCATGTACTGCGGAGTGGGTTCGGTATTTCAGTTCTTCTTCCGTAAAGGTTCTGGCAAAATCCGGCTTTTTGAATGCCACCGGATGTCCTCTGTCCACCGCTTTGAATAATAAGGTGTTGCCCATCCGTTCCTTGTTCGGCTGTCCAGGAGCATCCGGTTCCCCGAATTCATCCCTGCCTTCACTGCCTGTCCGGAATTCCGCCTCTGCATAATATCCAAGGGTTGCATTGCCGGTGCAATCGATGAAGACTTTACCGGATATCTTCCAGTGCGTCTCCGTAGTCAGCTGGTAGGCATCAATGCTGCGGATCGTGGATCCTTCTCCCATCTCACAGCTTTCCATTGCCGTACTTAAGTACACCGTAAGATTCTTCTGTCTTTTCACTGTTGAAAAAAGGACCATATCCCAAATCGAAAAATTATAATAATCATTTCTGCTCTTGTTGTCCAGCATAATCTCATGCAGGATTCCGCTCTCCTCAAGATCCGGCTTCGCGAGATTCTCAGAAGCTCCGCAGATGTGCATCCGGATCTCGCTGGAAGCATTGCCTCCCAGAACATGTCGGTCATGCACCAATGCTGTTCTGGCCCCGTGTCTTGCGGCTGCCAGTGCTGCGCAGATCCCGGACATTCCGCCACCGATAACTACGACATCATATTCAGCATTTTTTACTTTCTTTTTCTCTGACATTTCACCCACCCTTTTATGTAGTAACATTATGGCTATATAATATTCCTACTTGGTTATTATGTCAATACATATTTTGTATTTTTTAAAACATATTTGTTATTATGAGTAACATAACCTTATTTTTATTTGATATTTAGTTCATTTTTCCCATGCTGTTTATTTTATGTACGTACATATTGTAAATTTTATGTAAAATCTGCTAATCTTATGATTTCAGTCATACTTCCTCCAGATAATGCACTCCCTCAAGCTGGCTCACTTCCGACAGGATCTCCGCATGATTTCTACGTTTTTTCAGATCCATCATCAGGATCAGCACAATATCGGAACCTTTCAGGGTCTTATCTCTCTTTTTCTCGATAGAAGACAATTCGTACCCACAGTCGTTGATATAATCATAGACACCGCGGGTCATTGTCTTGTCAATTTCCATATACAGTCCGATATAGCGGTTATATTTTTCCTGCACGCGACTGATCCTCGCAATTCCAAACATGGTACTGAAAATGAGCACGAACAGGATCAGACTGATCTGCAGCATTCCCGAGCCCAGCATAATTCCCAGTGTCGCTGTCGTCCACAATCCGGCTGCCGTTGTAAGGCCACGGACCTGATTCTTTCCGGTGATGATGATCGTCCCCACTCCGAGAAAACCGATTCCGCTGACTACGCCTGCCGGAATACGGCTTAAGTCTGTCCGCCCTGTTCCGAAAGCCGTCCCCAGATAAATATTTACGATGGCAGAGGCCGCCGCCCCGAGACAGACCAGCGCAAAAGTCCGCATTCCGGCAGGATGATGCTTTGTTGCCCGTTCCAGTCCGATGATACAGCCCAGCACTGCCGCGAATAGCAGCCGCAGTGCAATGGCTCCTGTCGTAAATCCGGCAAAATATTCCGTAAAAGTATTCAGCATTACTTGCCTCCTCCTATATTTTTGTACAGAAAACCGGCACTACCACGATTCACATACATGGGCTGTGCCGGTCGTTTGTCTGCTTTTCACGGATTTTTGCGACGTGTTATTCCTGTTGTTCCCCCAACAGATATGTTCCCAGTACATAGGAAAAATCTACCAGTGCAGACTGCACCTCCTTTGGATACATACTGGTCAGATGGTGGATCTCGAATGCAAAACACTCCTGATAATGAATATCACGTAATGCCTGTACGGTCTCTTTCCAGGGAATCGTACCATTATAGGGCGCAAAATGTTCGTCTGTCGTACCATGATTGTCATTGATATGTGTCGCCTTCAGATGAAAACCCACCTGTCGGATCATTGCCGGCACATCCAGTCCCACCATATTGGCATGTCCTGTGTCAATGCAGATCTGCACCATAGGATTGCCCACAGCATCGATCAATTCTAACAGTTCCTCTGCGCAGCTGCCGTAATGGGTCGGTCGATTCATATTCTCGATCGCCATTCCGACATTGTGCTCTGCGTAGAATTCTCCCCAGCGTTTCCAGTATTCGACATTATATTTATAGGATCCGCGATAGTCGTATCCGCCGTGACGGCTCATGGAATAGGGATGTACGACCATCCATTTCACGCCCAGTGCTTCCGCTGCAAGAACACTGCGCCGCATAAGTTCTTCCCCCAGTTCGCCGTCACTGCGGGTTCTGTCCGGGAGAAAGCCTTCCCCGATCGTCCAGTACGCGTGCGCCTGCGGGAACTGTATGTTCAGTTCTTCTTTCAGCGCTACGGTTTCTTCGATCCACTTTTCCCAGTATTCTCCCCGCAGGGGTTGTCCCTCTCTGCAATAGCTGCACAGGCAGGCATCAACATATTGATAGCCCGCGCGGGCACATGCTCTGGCAGATACATCGACGGGGATCCGGTACGGTCTGTCGCAGTCCGCATCCATGATATTCGTTGATGTTGCTAATTTCATATATTATAGCTCCCTTATGTATCTTCTGTTTTCCCTCTGCTACACTCCTCTTTATTTCAAGTATTTATCTTCCAATAACTGTTTTACATCCAATAAACTGTCACACTTTGCCTCTGCCAGCAACAGGATCTCCTCGGTAGGCTGCAGCTGATCCGGTACCATGATCGGATGTAATCCTGCCGCGGAAGCCGATCGGATTCCGTTAAAGGAGTCCTCTATAGCTATCACTTCCTCCGGTGCTGCACCCAGTTCTTCACAGGCTTTCAGATAGATATCCGGTGATGGCTTACCATGCGTGACCATATCTCCGGTAACGATCTTCTGAAAATAGCCGGTGATCCCGGACTTCTCCAGATGACTGAGCACCGTCGCTTTTTTGCTGGAAGATGCCAATGCAACAGGAATCTTTTTCTCATGAAGATATTCGAGGATTTCATGTACCCCCGGCTTCTCCGGCAGCCCGTCCCTCTCCTCCTTTTCGAAGATCCGTCTGCTGCAGTCGGCATGCAGTTTCTCGAAATCCAACACTATTCCCTGCTTTTCTGCTTCTGCAATGAAGACTTCTGTGGTTCCCGGAATGGTTCGTCCAATGCACATTCTCGCAATCTCGTAAGCATTTTGCAAACCGGTAGGCTCTGCTGCCTCTGTCCAGCTCTGCACACCGATCCGCTCGGTATCAAATAAGACTCCATCCATGTCAAATACTACGGCAACTATTTTCATCTGTCCGTCCTCTCCCGTATAAATTCTTCGATTTCTTTTCTGGTGGGGATGGAAGGAATTCCGCCCCGCTTCTGTACACACAGTCCTGCTGTCGCATTCCCGGTCAGGGCGCATCTTCTGAGTTCTTCCACCCCAAGGTCTTCCATTTTTTTGTCATAAGAGAGATAACAGCTTAAAAATCCGCCCCAGAAGGAATCCCCGGCACCTGTGGTATCCACGGCATTTACAGGAAAGGCCTTCACGATCTCTCTGTAGGTCGATGTTGCTACCAGCGCCCCCTTGCTTCCCAAGGTAATTGCCACCAGTTTCAGACCATTAGAAAGCAGTTGATCAGCCGCTTCCTCATAGTCAGCAGCTCCGGTGAGTAACAGACTCTCCTCATCGGATACTTTCATTACATCCGCCAGCGGAATCACTGATTTCATCTGTGCCACGGCGGTCTCCTCATCGGGCCAGAGAGATGCCCGGTAATTGGGATCATAGGAGATCAGCGCTCCTGCGTCCTTTGCGATCCGGATAGCCTCCAGCGTTGTACCCCTTGACGGTTCCTGCGTCAGAGACAGGGATCCAAAATGAAAAATCCGACAGTCAGAGAGCAGCTTCACATCCAGTTCCTCCGTCTGTAGCTGAGTATCAGCTCCCGGCTTTCTCGCAAAAGAGAAGTTTCTTTCTCCCTTTTCATCAATTTCCACGAAGGCCAGTGTGGTAAAATAATGCTCATCCTCCACCACGGCTCCGGTAGCAATCACCGCCCCCGTACCGATTCGAATCCCCGACATCAACGACACGTTGTTCCCAATCCACACATCGGCTCCCACCTCTACGCTCACTCGTCGTTCCCGATCGAGATACCGGTTCCTATCTTTCCGATGAAAGCGGTCCGGTATCCCATATAGCTTGCCACCGTCAACAGATTCGCCGGTGCTCCGCCGGGATTCTGTTCGAACAGTTTCCTGCCGTTTTTACTGATACCTGCTTCTGTAAAATCAATCAAGAGTTCTCCTAACGCTGCGATCGCTATCTCTTTTTTCATTCTGAATCCACCTGCTTCCTGTATTTAAAGTTTCTGGCAAAATTCGATCTTTTCCTCATTGGGCCCCTTGATCATGAAAAATTTCACACCGTTTTCCCAAAAAGGCAATGCTTCTATACCATTGGTGATAATCTTGTGACCCTCCGCGCAGATCCTGTCATAGGCCGCATTAATATCCGCAACATCCAGCGCCACATGCTGATATGCGCCGTCTGCCATTACTGCCTGATGGTTTTCGAAGGTTTCAATACAGTAATTTTGAAGCTGCAGAAAAGCTACTTTTTCACAGGCCTTTTCGTTATAAGTCTCCAGCAATACCTGAAATCCCAGATTCCTGTAAAATTCTATGGTTTTTTCCATATCATTGGTTGGAATTCCGATATGTGCAATTCCCGTAACTCCGTATTTGTTGTCCATAGTGTCTCCCTCTTATTCCTGTACATTAATAATGACTTTCATGGTAGTCTCGCGGTTATCATCAATATACTGATAAGCTTTCAGGTAATCCCGGAACGGGAATACTTTGGAAATCAGGGGCTGTAAGTGTACCTTCTTCTCATTGACGAGACGGATCGCATCCACATAATCGTCATGACGGTACATCATGGTACTCTTGATATCCAGTTCATGATCGTTGGCTACCGCCAGATCGATCTCCGCCATGCCAGCGAATACAGCTACCAGTACGATCACGCTTCCTTTTCTCGCGTATTTGATCGCCTGTCCCATGGTGATATTATTTCCTGCGCAGTCGTAAATCACATCTGCTTTATCCGGGCCGAAAGCTTCTACCATGGCTTCTCCGAAATCCTTATTCTTTGTATTTACACACACGTCGATGCTGCACTCTTTTGCCTTTTCCAGACGCAGATCGCTGACATCCGTGATCATAACTTTGGCTGCTCCCATTCCTTTAGCAGTCTGTGCAACGAGATTACCGATGGGGCCTGCACCGATAACTACGATGTTCATACCGGTCACATCACCCATCTGTTTTACCCCATGAACCGCAACTGCCAACGGCTCGATCATGGCTCCTTCCTCATAAGACATTTCCTCGGGGATTGGGGTCACCTTGGATGCATCTACCGCAAAATATTCTGAAGCGGTACCTGTGGTCTGGAAGCCCATAACCTTCAGTTCTTCACAAAGGTTGTATTTGCCGTGACGGCAGGGATAGCAGTGTCCGCAATATACCTGAGGTTCAATAGTGATCTTCTGTCCCACATGGAACTGTGTTACCTTGTCTCCAATCTTCACGATCTCACCGGATACCTCATGTCCCTGTGTTACGGGGTATTTTGTAAAGGGATGCTTGCCATGATATACGTGAATATCCGAACCGCAGATGCCGATACGCATGATTTTCACCAGCACCTGATCCTCTGTGATCTCCGGAACGGGAATCTCTCTGAATATGATCTCGCCGGGTTTTGTCATTACTTCCTGTAACATAATAATCCTCTCCTTTTTGTTATAAGTTTTTGCTCTCTTATTGTTTTGTATTCGCTTTTATAAAATACTTTATTTAAGTATTTGTATTATCATCCCAAAGGGAAGATTTGTCAACTACCTGTCATAAAATTTTATTAAAAAAAAACTGATCCGCATCTGCCGGTATAGCATTACGAATCAGGTTTTCCTGGTTTTATTTGATTACTTGAGTATTCC
>ERZ780139.3516-NODE-3516-length-10316-cov-10.178930_pt1 | contig 10316 bp, 8 predicted proteins | sample MGYA00511476_ERZ780139 | MGnify/ENA primary metagenome ERZ780139 (study PRJEB29588, sample SAMEA2158190) | human gut metagenome | biome: human gut; feature: human-associated habitat; material: faeces | place: Denmark | collected 2008/2010 ... | reverse complement strand
TAGAGAAATAAAGTTAAATCTTCGGCAGATTTTCCAGAGATTTCTGCAATTCTGCATCTGTCGGAATATAGTCAGACATCTTTCCATCGTTGAACTTTTCGTAAGCATACATATCAAAGTAACCTGTTCCAGTCAAACCAAACAGAATGGTCTTTTCTTCACCAGTTTCCTTGCAACGCAGTGCTTCATCAATCGCAACCTTAATGGCATGGCTGCTTTCCGGAGCAGGCAAGATGCCTTCTACTCGTGCAAACTGTTCTGCAGCAGCAAATACAGCTGTCTGTTCAACAGAAGTTGCTTCCATCAAACCCTGGTCGTACAGTTCAGACAAGATTGCACTCATACCGTGATACCGCAAACCACCTGCATGGTTCGGAGCTGGCATGAATCCACTACCCAGTGTATACATCTTCTGCAACGGGCAAACCTTACCAGTATCACAGAAATCATAGGCATAAACGCCACGAGTCAAACTCGGACAAGATGCCGGTTCAACTGCGATAAAACGATAATCTTTCTCTCCGCGAAGTTTCTCGCCCATAAATGGTGAGATCAGACCACCAAGATTCGATCCGCCACCTGCACATCCAATGATGATATCCGGTGTGACATCATATTTATCTAATGCAGCCTTTGTCTCCAAACCAATAATAGACTGATGCAGCAATACCTGTGCCAAAACGGATCCAAGTACATAACGATATCCATCCTGCGTTGTAGCAGCTTCTACTGCCTCAGATATCGCACATCCAAGGCTTCCGTTGGTATCCGGGAACTCTGCTAATATCTTACGTCCTACTTCGGTCGTATTGGATGGTGAAGGAGTTACCGATGCTCCATATGTACGCATAACCTCACGACGGAATGGCTTCTGCTCATAAGATACTTTTACCATATACACCTGACAATCCAAGCCTAAAAATGCACAAGCCATCGACAATGCAGTTCCCCACTGACCTGCTCCTGTCTCTGTCGTAACACCCTTCAGACCCTGATTCTTCGCATAATATGCCTGTGCGATTGCTGAATTTAACTTGTGACTTCCCGAAGTATTATTACCCTCGAATTTATAATAGATCTTAGCCGGCGTCTGCAAAGCACGCTCTAAATGATACGCACGAACTAACGGTGCCGGACGGTACATTTTGTAAAACTGCAGGATCTCCTCTGGAATATCAAAATATGCCGTTGTATCGTCAAGTTCCTGCTTTGCCAGTTCTGTACAAAATACATGGCTAAGCTCTTCTAAAGTGACCGGCTTGCCTGTAGCCGGATTCAAAAGCGGTGCCGGCTTATTCTTCATGTCAGCACGAACATTGTACCACTGCTTTGGCATCTCATCTTCGTTCAAATAAATCTTGTAAGGTATCTTCTTGTTATCCATGTTACTTAGTTCCTTTCTTCATACTTTTTCTGTCAAAATCACGATGGTTTATCTCCTATCCGGTTCTAAACCATCGTGACCTTAAATCGCTATCTTTGATTATACCACAAATATTGCTTAAGAACAATGCCCCGTAATGATCCACGGTGCCGGCTGCTGCTTAAAGGCATGATTGCTTCCGAGCCGTGATACAGCGATCTGTATCGTATCTACATCGCCAATGCCAAACTTCTCCAAAATCGTTGCCGCACTTGCTGCCACCTGAAAATCCAAGGTGTATATAACAACACGGATCTGTGGATTCAACTTTGTCAGGTATGCCAATTCTTTCTCCATGCTTGCAGATGCCACCATAAATACAAGCGACGGTACCGGACAGTCTTTCATACTCTCTTCATCCACCCGGTCAATGATCGTCACATTCTGCAGACCGAAATGATCTACATTGTCTTCCATCGTGTCTCGGTCCGCACCATTGTACTCAACTGCCACGACCGTTCCCTCTGCTGCGATCAACGCTGTCTCAATGGCAATGCTTTCTCCACCGATAACACAAACATCATCCTGCGTATCCACCATCATTTTATTCAAAATGACGGCACGGATCTCACTGCCGACATAATGGATCGAACCTTTGCGGAACATGTCGTTCCCCATACCGATCTTAGCCGTATTGCGTGCATTAGGATTGACGATCAGCATTCCTGCCGATGCATTGATTCCACGATCGATCATGTCCTTCACTTTTTTGTTGTAAATCTGACCGCTCGGTTCTGAACCCTCGTTATACCAGACATCACATTCCCCCAGTCCGGCATTCCAAAGACGGTAAAAAATATCATTGATTCCTGCATTGGTAAAGATTAACGTCGTTTTGTGTGACTCTACCGTTGGAATCACATTTTTGTTCTTACGCGTAATATCAATGATCTTCACATGCTCCAGATCAATCGTCGTATTTCCTGCATAATACTGCAGCCACGACAATATGATCTCATTTGTAAACACCTGCTTCTCCATGGTCATACCTCCTCACGTTATCTCGTAATGATTGTGCATAACGGAGTTTCGAAGAAACTCCTATGATGAGCAATTGCACTCATAGTATCTAAATCATTCATCCTATAAGAATATATACTTACAGATAAATAACACTGCCAACACATACATTAATACTGTATTTTTCTTGTGCTTGCCACAGAGCAGATTAATAACAACATAGGAAATGATACCGATAGAGATACCCTCTGCGATGCTGTACATAAGCGGCATTGCCAAGATTGTCAAATATGCCGGCACTGCTTCTGTCAGATCATTAAAATCAATGTCAACAACGGCTGATAGCATTAAGAATCCTACAAAGATCAATGCCGGAGCTGTTGCAAAACCCGGAACTGCTGTAAATACCGGTGCAAAGAAAATTGCTAATAAGAACATGATCGCTGTCACTGCGGATGCAAGACCGGTACGACCACCTGCACCAACACCGGCAGAACTCTCAACATATGTTGTCGTTGTAGAAGTTCCGATCACCGCACCTGCACTTGTTGCAATCGCATCTGCCAAAAGCGCCGGCTTAATGTTCGGTAATTTTTCATTCTCATCTAACATGCCTGCCTTGGAAGAAACACCAACGAGTGTTCCTATCGTATCAAACATATCTACGAACAGGAAAGAACATAATACAATAATAAAATTAAGAATACCAACGCCATGGAAATCAGCTTTGAAACACTGTCCAAACGTCTCACCGATCTTGCTGAAATCTGTCATGTGCATGGATGGATATAACGAATAAAATCCTTCCTTTACATTTACCTGATAAATACCAAGAGCCTGACTGAGCATTCCCAAGATCCAAGTTACAAGAATACCGATCAGGATAGCGCCCTTAAAGCCTTTGATATAAAGAATGACTGTGATGATCAAACCGATCAGGGCAAGCACCGCACAGATTCCCTGTGTATGCCAATTGCCGGCAAAATCACAATAGGTAACCAATGTAGAACTATTGGATACTACTAAGTGTGCTCCCTGCAGTCCGATAAATGCAATAAATAATCCGATACCTGCACTTACACCTTTCTTCAAGGTACTTGGTATCGCATTAAAAATAGCTTCTCTGACGTTTGTTAAGGATAGAACTATAAAAACAATACCCTCAACAAATACTGCCATCAATGCCACTTTCCAGGAATACCCCATATTGCCACATACTGTGTATGCAAAATAAGCATTCAATCCCATTCCCGGTGCCAGAGCAAATGGATAGTTTGCTAAAAGTGCCATTGCCATGGTTCCCACAAAAGAAGCCAGACAAGTTGCGATCAGCACGGCTGTGCTGTCCATTCCCGCTGCCGAAAGCATTGTCGGGTTGACTGCCAATATGTACGCCATCGTCATAAAGGTTGTCAATCCTGCGATCACCTCGGTGCGCGCATTTGTGTTGTTCTTTTTCAAATGAAATAGTTTCTCGATCATTTTTACCTCCATAAAATAATATTTCTCTCATTATAACTTTTTTATGGACGTGAAACAATCCCTATTATTTATATTTTAGATTTTTCGTAATCAATAAACATCATAAAGAAACCTAAGAATAATAAGATAGAACTGCACCAAATCGCCTGTTTATGGAATAATTTGATCAATCCATTCCCGAATACAGCACCTAATATAAAGCTGACGATAATGCCATAATACAATCCGGCCTTACCGAGAGAATCTCTATCTTTACTATGGAAATAATTAAATAAATTCTGCGTACCGGTACGCATATTCCCAATACACATTGTAGTCGCAACACCATTTCCATGAATCTTGCGGAAACTTTCCACCTGTATGCCACAAGCAAACGAAGTCAAAGAATTGGCCAGCAGATTAAACGATGTTGGAATGAAACCAACTCCCAATAATATCACTGCTTCCAACAATACTGACATCTGTCTCCAATGCAGTTTTTCAATATTTCTGGTATGTACATATTCAGCTAACGCAATGCCGATCGCAAACGCAACAACAGGAACAAGATAATGTATTGCCAAACGAATATTTCCCTCTGACAGATTAACACCAAACAACAGCATATTACCAGTTTGCGCATTTGCAAACACCCGATCTCTCACAATATAGGAATACGCATCCATCAGACCCCCTGACAGTGCTAATAAGATTCCAAGCCGTACTGACTCTGACATTTGTTTGGAATGTTTCATCTACCTCAACGCCTCCTATGCTAAACTCTCACAGCATTATAGAACCGTGCATTTTATCTGTCAAGATGTCAGGTTCATGGATTGCAAAACATCTGCATGCTGTTGTACAATAAACACATAGCTCAAACTTCCCATACTGGAAGTTATTGTTCGAACCACAAACAGCAGGAGGAATGTGAAAAACATGAAAAATATTATTTTAACAGCAAATGGAACGCAGAAAGCAGATCTTGTATTAAAGAACGCTTCCATTGTAAACGTATTTACAGAATCCATTGAGGTCGGTGATGTTGCGATCACGGATGGCAAAATTGTCGGCATTGGCCGGTACGAGGGCAAAATTGAAAAAGATATGACCGGACGCTTCGTGTGCCCTGGTTTTATTGATGGACATATCCACTTAGAAAGCTCTATGGTCACCCCTTCGGAATTTGCAAGAGCTGTCATCGCACATGGCACAACCGCCGTGATTACCGATCCACACGAGATTGCCAATGTTGCCGGCTGTGACGGTATTACCTATATGATGCAGGCAACCAAAGATCTCCCTCTGGATGTCTTCTTTATGGTACCGTCCTGCGTACCGGCAACAGACTTAGATGAGTCCGGAGCCTGTCTGAATGCCGATGATATTACACCTTTTTATAATGATCGAAGGGTTCTTGGTCTTGCAGAAATGATGAACGCTTTCGGTGTCAATCAAGCCGATGGATCTGTCTTATCCAAGATCAAAACAACATTAGAACATGACCGCATTATCGACGGACATGCACCATTGCTATGCGGCAAAGAATTAAATGCCTATACAGCCGCAGGGATCCGTTCAGACCACGAATGCTCCAACATTGCAGAAGCCAAAGAAAAACTGTCACGAGGTCAGTGGATCATGATCCGTGAGGGCACCGCTGCCAAAAATCTTCAGGAACTTATGCCGCTATTCGAGGCTCCTTATTATAATCGGATCCTGCTTGTAACGGACGATAAACATCCTTTGGATCTTCTAAATGACGGTCATATTGATGCTATCATCCGCAAAGCAGTTCACTTAGGTGCAGATCCAATTCGTGCCATTAAAGCAGGCAGTTTGAATGCTGCCACGTATTTCGGTTTACGTGACACAGGTGCCATCGCACCGGGTTATGATGCCGACATCGTTGTTTTGAACGATCTTACAGATCTGCATGTACAGGAAGTCTACAAACAGGGAACGCTCATCAGCGAACGCGGGCAAATAACGACGGCTGTAAACAGTAATACGGATTCCATTCCTGAGCGTGTCATCCATTCTTTTCATGTGGAAAAGATTACGCCAGCGCAGCTCGTAATCCCAAAACAGGGCGAACACATCCGCGTCATCGAATTGCATGCAGGAGAGCTTCTTACCTCCGAACGCACAGCCAGCTGGAATACGGATACCAGCGCAAAAGACTGGGCAGATGGTATCAATCCGGACGATGATATTATAAAAATCGTTGCTATCGAACGCCACAAAAATACCGGACATCTCGGCAAGGGTTTCTTAGGAGGCTATGGTCTCAAAAAAGGCGCAGTTGCGACAAGTATCGGACACGACTCTCATAACTTGGTTGTGGCCGGAACAAACGATACTGATATTGCCATAGCAGCCAATGCAGTGATTGAAGCAGAAGGCGGACTTGCCATTGCCTGTCAGGGTGAACTGAAACATACTTTACCACTGCCGATTGCAGGTCTGATGTCAGATCAGCCTTTAGAGCAAGTCAATGCCGAACTGGAAACGATGAAAAAAACACTTCATGACTGGGGCATCCCTATGGATATCGACCCGTTTATGACACTCAGCTTTGTCAGCCTGCCTGTCATTCCGGCATTGCGTTTGAATACGTATGGTCTTATTGATGTCAATTCGCACAAAGTAGTAGACGCCAGCTTTTCATAGACAAACCTACAAGTTTTTCATCAACAAACCTGTGCTTTTTATCGGCAAAAGAAATTTTTATTTGACAATCATTCTGTTATGCGTTATACTTGAATGGTTGTTGGGATCTTAGCTCAGCTGGGAGAGCATCTGCCTTACAAGCAGAGGGTCACAGGTTCGAGCCCTGTAGGTCCCATAAGCAGTTATTTTACTGCGATGCCGCAGTGGCGGAACTGGCAGACGCCCAGGACTTAAAATCCTGTGGGTAGTGATACCCGTACCGGTTCGATTCCGGTCTGCGGCATTAGTAAAAAGTAGGAGAAACGTTGAATTTACAGCGTTTCTCTTATTTTTTTGCTTCAAAAAGTTTGAACACCTTTGAACACTTTATGATGAAATACCAAGATTCTGAAAAGCAAGCCTGTCATTCTTCCTCTTATTGACATTCCGCAAGTAATGCAATGTTGTAGCTGTCTCACTATGTCCCATTAAATAACTAAGGGTTGTAAGATTATTTCCGTCAAAAGCTGTTGAAGCATTGTAAAAGCGGATTTTATGACTGGAATGATAAGGAACACCGGCTTCTTTGCAATATTTCTTCAAACGGCGATTAAAGCTGTCTGTTGTCATAATCTCGCCGTTGGGTTCAAAGATATATATTCCATTTGGATTTAATTCCTTTGCTTTGTGAAGAATTTTAAGTGCTTCGTCTGTAAGGAACTGTTTACGGAATCCATGAGAAGTATTTCCTTTCATTTGATTTACTACTTTTACTTTTCGGCTTGAGAATGTTAAATCATCATTCAATGTACGTTCACAGGTCGCCTGTCTGTGAAGATATACAAGCCTGTTATTGTAGTCAATATCTTCCCAACGGATAGCTTTTGTTTCTCCAACACGGATAAACAGATAGAAAGATAACTGTATTGCAAGAGAATATGGCTCTATGATACACCGAAGATAATTTAATAACTTATGCGTATCATCACGGGAAAATACATTGTCACTTTGTACTTCTACTGGCTTATAGGTAAACTGTTTGAAATTCACATCAGAGACAGGATTATGTGATATAATTTCTTCTTCGATCGCATAACTCATTATTCCATTCAAAACAGAACGGGCATTACTGACTCGCTTGTGCGTGAACTGTCGGTCTTTTGTAGCTTCTCTGAAAAAGCGGATAAGCGTGATTGGTTTGATTTCGCCTATCTTCATTTTAACAAGTTCTGTATCTTTGAAAAATCTATTCCATTCAGATACATATTCTTGAATTGTTTTTGCTTTTACGGAAGTATAATCTCTTTTATACAAAAGCCATTCAGCATATAATTCTTCTAGTGTGACATTCTGACGGTTTTCAGCTTTCTGCTTTTCGATATAAAATCTGATGATTTCTTTTTCAAGGTTCTCTTTACTCTTCCTCTTAACAGGACGGCGTTTGTTAGGTTTGGTTTCATCGGGTAAATAAGTACGCCAGCTTTTTTCTGATTCCGAGTAATAAATTTCATATTTGTGATTCTTCAAGATTTTTTTATTTGCCATAATTTTAAAATCTTTGAAGACTTCATCTGTGGTCATGTTAGCACAGGTGGCTAACGTATTCAATAATGTTATATCTGAAAACGTAACAGGATTATCCATAAGATTCCCCCTTTACGCAAGGATTTTCTTTTTTAATTTTGATGTAGATAACACTGCTGTCCTTTAAGCATGAACCAGTAGATAAGAAAGCGTTGGTATCGTAAATTTGCCTTGTGTATTCTTTCTGAAAGACGATATTTTCTTTTTGTAAGTCATGTAAAATGTCTTCGGTCAGCATGACTTTTGTTTCGTGTGGAACTTTCAGATTTTGAGATTTAAAAAAGGCTTTTTTCTTATGTTCTTTCAAATCAAGGTCTTTTCCAAAATACTTGCTAAGATAACGACCTCTGTTTTCTTTGCTGTCTACATCAATGCGATTGATTTTAATAAATCCATGTGACCATAAATTCTGTAATTTTTCTTTTGCTATATACGGAAAATCAAAGAAAATAACATGATAATGGATTGCTCCACGCTTCTGTTTCTCCCACGTTGCAAGGTATTTTAATAACTGGGTTTTGGTATGGTACAAATAATAATTTAATCGCTGGATAAAATACTTAAATTCTCGGTTAGTTATCAGGATTTCCTGAATGTTTTCTTTAAATGTCAGCGTTACAAATTTTGTTTTGTTATCAAAGTTGCAGTCAACAATACGGGCAATATCCCAACGAGCCTGTTCGTAATGCTTCTGCTTGCGTTTTAAACTGTCATATTGCTTATGAGCTGACATTTCATCAAATTTTTTTCGGTTACTTGTGTCTGTTAAATCTGCCTTTTCTTTCGAGTGAATAAAAATAGGGTTTTCGTAAATATATACTTCTTTTGTAGTAGGAGTTTCAATGATTTTCGTATTGTATGCAAAACACTCTTTTGTTTTGCTCACGAATCTCACCTCATATCCCAATTTTTGTAATGAATGTTCCGATTGTTTTCGGAAGATGTTGTTTTATATATCAAGTATAGAGGTCAGCCAGTTCAGCACCTATGACGTTGTCCGGCACTGACTGGCTGACATAGTAGGGAAATTATTTCATTCCCACTTTTCTGATATTAGAAGCTTCTGCTTTGACAGAAAGACGTCCATTATAGAGACTAGCCCAAGTATGTAATCCATCAAATGAGACTGGAATCTGCCCTTTTTGTTCAAGTTCTTCGTTGGTAACAATCGCTGTGTTAGCTTTAATGCCTACTTTGACTTTTTCAAACTTTAATTTTGGGAGAAGAACTGTATAGTAGAATCCTAATTTTTCTTTTGTAGAAAAGTCTACCCAGTCAGAAACTTCTACTAACTGAAAGTCCTCTTGCAGTTTGTCTGGATTTAAAATAAAGTCATTTCCTCTAATCATCGTTTCACCTCCTTACATATATCTGATTATCAGATATTAAGATAACCTTATGATAAAACAAGCGTAGCAGAATGTCAATAGAAAATATCTGAATATCCGATAAAAAGATTGACAGAGAAAATTTGATGAAATATAATGTGCTTATAAAGGAGGTTCGCTATGAATAAAATAAAAGAATTGCGGAAAGAAAAGAATATAACCGTTGCGGAACTTGCAAAAGAATTAGGCATTTCACAAAGTATGCTTACGAACTATGAAAATGGAAACGGAACGCCGAGAGATGAATCTATATGGGAAAAATTATCACAGATATTCGGCGTGAGTAAAAGCCACGTTATGGGATTGACTACGGATATTGAAACGGCAAATAAGAAAAAGCCGTTGAAAGTCGTGGTGGATATGTCACAGCCTGTTTCTATCCAGCCGAAGAACCAGACCGACCTTGACGTGCTGATGAAACTGGATTTAATAGACAGTGATGATATGGAAGAAGTGTCGGAGTTCCTCGACAAACTCTTAGAAAAAGAGAAATATGAGGGGCGGAGAGAATTAAACATGAAGTATGTTGCAGGATAGGAATGATTTTTAAGCCGTCCGCTTGCCCAGCCGACCCGTCGCCCTGTTAGGAACCGTCGCTCTGGGCATCCTGCGGAACGCTGGTTAGCGGAAAAACACGAACAAGGGAATATGGACGGTAGACTATGCTTAGAGTCGGTACAGTGTGGAAAAGGGTATGTAGAGATATCAGAGTCTTACATACTTTTTTCTTGTGCGCTTCACATATTTAGATTATACTGAATAGTAGTTAAGCAAACTTGAAGTTGTGAACTTCGAATTAGAGGTGTTGAAAATGAAAATAATAATTATATTTATTGATTTACTGATGG
>ERZ780139.3515-NODE-3515-length-10317-cov-2.545897_pt1 | contig 10317 bp, 8 predicted proteins | sample MGYA00511476_ERZ780139 | MGnify/ENA primary metagenome ERZ780139 (study PRJEB29588, sample SAMEA2158190) | human gut metagenome | biome: human gut; feature: human-associated habitat; material: faeces | place: Denmark | collected 2008/2010 ... | reverse complement strand
AGCTCCTTGTGGATGCGCAGACGGGTGAAATCATCAGTGAAAGCGATGCGGCGGATCGATCGATGTTTCCCGGATATTTATCGTGGGAAGACGCAAAAAAGTAAAAGACAGATGAAGCGGGGGCGAAATGCTCCCGCTTTTGCTGTGCTTGAAAGAAAAATGGAAAAATCGGGAAGAAAAAGAGGGATGGATTCGTTATAAGGACGAGCTCCATCCGTCACAGACGGCGACGATTTCAAACGTCTCTCTAAGCGGGAGACTTCATCCTCATGCTGCCGAGACTTATACGCAAAGGCTCCCTCACCGAGGAAGCTTGACTGAAGGAGTAAAAAAAGACCGCCATCAGGCGGTCGGACAATACATTACAGAGAGGAGAGAATGCGAACGACGCTTTCCAGCGAATCGTGCAGCTCGCGGAACTCGGAGAGAGAAAGATCCTCCGCCTGCGTCTGAATCTGGCGGGAGATAGTTGCGCGGATGGCGGACAGCTTCTCCATGCCGGCAGGCAGAAGCACGATGTTCACCACGCGGCGGTCGTTCTCGTCGTGCTGACGATCGACATAGCCCGCCTCGAACAGGCGATCCACCAGCGGCGTGATGTTCGGCTTGGCAATGCCCAGACGGCGGGAAATCTCGGAGACGGACATCGTGCCGACGTCCTGAAGCATGGCCAGCACCTGCACATGGGAGAGAGGCGTGCCGTGCTCCTTTTGAACCATGTCCATATGGAGCAGACGCTTTTTAATCAGCGGCAGGGCATAGAACATGTTTTGAGCGACAGAATCAATCATTTCGGGGTCGAGCGTGCGTTTCTTGGTCATAAAGGGATCGCTCCTGATCTAATCTTATATTCCGTACATATCACACGGTTACAAAATGCAAACGATGTATATTTTAACCGTTTGATGCTGATTTCGCAAGGAAAAAATTTGATGAAAACACAATATTTCTGGATTTCAGCAAATGGTTATAAAAAAGATGTTTCATTTCGGGTAATTCTGAATGCAGAATCAACACGAAATGAATGAGAAGTTTTCCCGTCGCTTTACAGAACGGTGAAAATCGGGTACAATGGATGCAACATGATTCCTTCGGTTTCATTTTGGAGGACAGCAGATATGCAGGCACTTACAATTCTCAAAAAGTTTTTCTCGGTGGATATGGTCATTTATGCGGCGATTGTGATTGTCGCGGCGACGGCGCTGCTGCGCTGCACGCTTCCGCTTTCCCGCATCGCGGCCAAACTGCGCCGCGCGGCGCGGACCATCGTCACCGAAAGCAAGCAGAACAAAGAAAAAAAGTCGTGGAACGATATGCACTTCCTCGGCGATTCTCTTTCCGCGACGTGGGCGGATTTTTTGCAGAACGCCGAAATGCGCGACGCGCACGGCGAAACCTGCGACGTGACGCAGTACATCAACGAGGACACGGTGATTTATGCGCTGGGGAGCACGGGCTTCGCGGGGCTTGCGCCGGGCGTGATGACTTCGCTGGGCATCCTCGGCACGTTCCTCGGTCTGGTGATGGGCCTGTCCGGCCTGAGTCTGACGGGCGCGGATACCGAAGTCGTGCTGACGGCGATGGATCAGCTGATTCGCGGCATGAGCACGGCGTTCCTGACCTCCATTGCGGGCGTGTGCGGTTCGTTGCTGTTTAACCTGCTCAACAACCGCGCGACAGACAAGTGCCAGAAGGCGATCGACCGTTTCTGCGAGGTGTTCAGCCTGTACGCCATGCCCAAGCCTGTTTCGGAAGACACGGCCATGCTCGCCCTTCAGCAGGAGCAGACGGCCTACATCCGCCAGGCGGTGGAGGACATGAGCCAGAAGATGGCTGTGCAGATGGAGCAGAGCATCATGCGCGCAATGCTGCCCGTGCAGCGCTCGATGGATAACTTTATCCTCGCGGCGACACAGGCGCAGGTAGAGGGCGTGGACCGCATTGCGCAGGTCTTCGTTCAGCGGATGAACGTCGCGCTGGGCAATGAGTTTGACCATCTGCGGCAGGTGCTTGCCGATACGGGCGCGGAACAGCAGAAGACCCAGCAGGAGCTGCGTGCCGCGACCGAAGCCATCAGCCAGATGACGCAGGACGTGGTCAACATGCACCAGCTTTCTCAGGGCGTGTTGGAGCATTTCCGCGCGTATGTGGCGGATATGGACGCCTCCCGCGCACAGGTGGACGACACCAACCGCAAGACCATCGAGTTGCTGGAGGCGATGGGCAAGACCAGCGGCCAGCAGGCGCTCTATCTGGCGAAATTGCAGGAATACCAGGCGGCGCTTACGGCGGCTTCCCAGCAGTATACCGCGTGGACGGATCGCTTCCTCGCCAGCGCGCAGGAGCAGACGCGCATCACCGGCAAGGAGATGGATCGCGTTGTGGCCGAGATGCACGAGGGCAGCCAGACGCTCTCCGGCGCATACGAGCAGTTCACCCGGCAGACACAGGAGAATCTGGCGCGCACGACCGCACTGTTTGACGAGAGCATTTCTTCCTCCATCCACCAGCTCAACGAGACGCTGGATTCCATGCGCGAGATGACCCGCAGCATGCCGCAGCTGCTCAGCCAGAGCCGCGACCGTTACGCCGAGCAGGTCGATCAGTTTGTGACCGCGCTTGTGCGGCTGCAAAAGGCGATGGAGAAGCTGAGCCAGACGGCGGACGGAAAGGAGTAAGCCATGCGGCCGGGAAAAAAGACGCGGCAGCGCGGCGGCGACAACAGCTATTGGACGTCGTATTCGGACATGATGGCGGGCATGCTGTTCGTCTTTGCGCTGATTCTGTTCGCGGCGGTGTATCAGCTGGTGGATTTGCAGCAGAAAAAGACGGTTGAGCTGCAAACCAAGGAGGCGCAGCTTTCCACCCAGCAGAGCCTGCTCATCGATCAGGAGGCCGAGCTGAAGGATAAAGAAGAACTGCTGGCCGCGACGACGCTCGCCTTGCAGCAGCAGCAGCAGGAGCTGGACGAAAACCGGACGGCGCTCACCAGCGCGCAGGAAAGCCTTTCTTTGCAGCAGAGCAAGATTGAAGAACAAGCGGCGCTGCTGGCCGCCCAGCAGGCGCAGATTGACAAGCTCGTCGGCTTGAGAAGCCAGATCATCGAGGATCTGCGCGATAACCTGAGCAACGTGGGCCAGCGCGTGACGGTGGATAGAAAGACCGGCGCGGTGACGTTTGAAAGCTCCGTTCTTTTTGACACGGGCAAAAATGAAATCAAGGACGCGGGCAAAGCGGCGCTCAACTCCTGCATTCCGGTGTATATTCACACGCTGCTCAGCGACGAATATCGGGATTATGTGGGTGAAATCATCGTTGAGGGACATACTGATACCACGGGTCAGTACCTCAACAATTTGGCGCTGTCGCAGCAGCGCGCGCTGGCCGTGGCGACCTACTGCCTGAGCGACGAAATGACGGGTCTGAGCGATGCGGATAAGGAGACATTCAAATCCATTCTGACGGCGAACGGCCGCGCGGACGCAGACCCGATCTATAACGCGGATGGCACGGTGAACATGGATGCTTCCCGCCGCGTGGTCATCAAGTTCCGTATGAAGGATTCCGACATGATCGATCAGATGAGCGCGATTCTGGAAGGCAGCGCACAGGGGGAATAACGTGGGCAGATTCATGAAAACTCTGGCGATTCTGGCGCTGGTGGCAACAATCGCGGGCGCGGGCGCGGTGCTGTACGGCATCAACACGCTTGCGCCGCAGGTGGTGCAGACGGCGGCGAACGTGACGGAAGCGCAGAGCGTGGCGGATACGTTTGACGACATGGTTACGCGGCTGGAAAACGGCACGTTCGGCGGCAGAATCTTTGGCGGAACGGACGATCTGCGCGCGGAAGACTGCGCCTTTGTGACCTATACCGTTCGGCTGCAAAACAAAGGCTTTTTCCCGGCGGAATGGATTTCCATGGAGCTGATCGAGCCGAAGGACGGCGACGTGCTGGCTCTGCCGGATGACAGCCGCCACGCGTTGGCGGCGGGCAGCGTGGGCGATATGCAGCTGACCGTGCTCAGGCGCACAGACGAGGAAGAACAGGCCGATACCGCGCGGACGCTTCGCGTGACCTGCTATGTGTTCGGACGGAAGATCGTCTTTGACGTGTCCGTCGCTTGACAAAGAAAAAACCAGATGAAATCTGGTAATTTCTGCGCTTGAAAGCGCGATAAAGGTTCGTATATAATAGGGATACGCTTTCCGAGTCGGGTTAGCGTATTTCTTTTTGCTCTGAGCAAGCTTCATGCTTTCGGAAGCCTTGATTTGCGTACTTATTGTTGCTTAAAGCCAAAAGCCTCCCTCTTTGAGGGAGGTGGCGCGCCGTAGGCGTGACGGAAGGAGTTAAAGCTTATGACGGAAAAACAACTGAAAAAGAAAATTCTGGACAGCGGACGGACGCTGCTGTTTTCAAATGAGGATTTAAAGCGGCTGATTATTCCGCTGGTCATCGATCAGGTGCTTGTGCGCACGGTGGGCATGGCTGATACGATGATGATTTCCTCCGTGGGCGAGGCGGCGATTTCCGGCGTGTCGCTGGTGGATATGATTAACATGCTCATCAACGCGGTTTTCGCGGCGGTGGCGACGGGCGGCGCGGTCATCGCGTCGCAGTATCTTGGCCATCGCGATCGGGAAAAGGCGTGCGAGGCTTCCAGCCAGCTGATGGTGGTGACGGCGGTGTGCGCGCTGGTGTTTACGGTGCTGTCGCTGGTGGCGAGAAAGCCGCTGCTTTCGCTGCTGTTCGGCCAGATCGACGCGGACGTGATGGACGCCGCGCTGACCTATCTGACGGTCTCTGCGATCAGCTTCCCGTTTCTCGCGTCATTCAATTCCAGCTCGGCGCTGTTCCGCGCGATGAATGATTCCCGAACGCCGACGATGGTTTCCCTCGGTATGAACGTGATGAACCTTGTCGGCAACTCCATTCTCATCTTCGGCATGAAGTGGGGCGTTGCAGGCGCGGCGATTTCCACGCTGCTTTCCCGCGTGATGGCGGCGGTGGTGATGTTCATCCTGAGCTTGAACAAGCACCGTCAGCTGTATGTGCGTCTCGATCAGATGACGCGCTTCCAGCCGACGCTTGTCGGTCAGATTCTCTATATCGGCATTCCCAGCGGCATTGAAAACGGCATTTTCGAGCTGGGACGCATCGTCGTCGTCAGCATGATTTCCACGTTCGGCACGGTGCAGATTGCCGCTAACGCCGTGGCGAACAATCTGGACGGCGTGGGCGTGCTGGCAGGCGCGGTTCTCTCATGTCTGCTTCCCGGCTTTGCGCTGCCGGATACGCGGCGGGACGCACCTGCCGCGGCAAGCACGCTCGTGCAGACGGCGGACGTTTTGCAGCAGATGGAGACAAAGCTGTCCCTGTCCTGCCCGCAGACGCAGACGGCCCCGGCGCTGATCTTCGACAGTGCAGCGGACGACGTCTGCCGCAGCTGCGTCAAGCGCCAGCAATGCTGGCAGGAACGTGCGGACGATACCTGCCGCCTGCTTTCGGCCTGCGCCGGGACAATCATGCGGCAGGGGCAAGCAAATGCGGGCGATCTTCCCGCAGGTTTCTGCGCGGTCTGCATCCGGGAGGAGGCGTTCCGCGCGGCCGTTAACCGGGCGCTGCGCGCGCAGGAATCGCAGCTGCTGGCGCTCCAACGCAGCGAGGAAGCACGAGAGATCTCCCGCGCGCTGCTCGGTCAGCTTGCACGGTTTCTGCGTGCGGCAGGACAGAAGCGCCCCGATAAAGGCATTCCGCGCTACCAGCTCTCGCTTGGCGTCCGGGCGGTCGGGCTGCGGGGCGATACGCTCTGCGGCGACTGCGGAACAAGCTTTCAGTGCGGCGCGACCCAGTACGTTCTGCTCTGCGACGGCATGGGCACCGGCTCCGGCGCACAGTCCGACGCGCAGGAGGCAATTTCCGTGCTGCGGTCGCTTCTGACGCTCGGCTTTGACGCGATGGACGCGGCGGCGATGCTGAACGAACTGTATGTGCTGCGGGGCGACGGGTGCTTTTCCACGATTGATCTGCTGGAGGTGGATCTTTGTACGGGCGAAGGCGCGCTTTATAAATGGGGCGCGGCGCCGTCCTATCTTAAAAAGGGGGGAACAGTCAAAAAAATAGGGACAGCCTCGCCTCCGCCGGGGCTTGGTGTGGGAGAGGAACACCGGGCCGGAGGCGTCAGACTGTCCTTGCAAAGAGGAGAGCTGCTGGTGCTTACCACCGACGGCGTGCCGGAGGCTGCGTGTGAGCAGTACCTGCGCACCTGCGGAGCGCTGTCTCCGCGGGAGCTTGCCGCCGGGGTCGTCGCATGCGCCAGCGAGTCAGAGCCTGATGACCGGACTGCAGTGATCGTGCAGCTTGATCCGGCCTCCATGCAGCCTCACCATACCACACGCCGCGCGCGAAGTGTGTCGAAATCGGGCGTGGAACCCCACATTTAGGAAATATTTTCTGTCGAAGCACAAAATACCGGCTCGAAGCCCGCCATTTCCTGCGGATCGTGCGAAGAAAAGGCCCCACCTTCCCATGCTGGAAGGCGGGGCCTTGGGTTTTAAATCTCAGCCCAGCTTGCGCCACGCGTTCATAACCGTGACGACAGCCTGCTCGCGCGTGATCTGCGCGCGGGGCGCGAAGGAGCCGTTCGCGTGTCCGTTCATCAGACCGATGGCCGTTGCGAACGAAACGCCGTCTTTTGCGTAGTCGCTGATCTGCGCGGCGTCGGTAAAGGTCTGGCCGCTTCCGGCCGCCTGCACGTCAAACAGTCCCGCCAGACGCTTGAGCATGATCGCCGCGTCCTGCCGGGCGATGGCTGCGTCGGGACGGAAGGTGCCGTCCGGGTAGCCGGTCACAACGCCGGTCGCCGCAATCAGGCGGATGTCCGCGTCGGCGGTATCCGAGAACGAGGCGGAAGCCGGGTCAATGCCCCGGTTCCGGCAGAACTCCGCCGCGCTCACACCGCTTCTGGCCGCGAGGTATCCGGAGAGCAGACGGCAGAACTCGCCGCGCGTGATTGCGGTCTGGTAGCTGCTTTGCAAAGACTGCGGCAGAATGCCGAGCTGCGCTGCCTGCTCCACGTCGGCCTGCGCCCAGGAAGAGACGCTGCTCTGCGCGGGCTTTGCGGCGGGTACATCGTCGCCTGCATCGTCCAGAACGGCCAGAATGCTTGCCATTTCGCGGCCCGCGGGATAGAGTGTTCTGCCGTTTGCATACAGCATGGATGACGCGCCGCCGTCGAGCGTCATGGCGTCCTGCACACCCATCTGCACAAGGCTCTGGGCAATGGCACGGTAAGAACTTGTAACGGTTGCCAGCATCAGCCGTCCGTCGGCAGTAATGGCCGCGAAGGAGCGGACGCTCACAGTATCGGGATCCTGATCGTCGGCAGTGACGTTCGGATTGTTGTCAACAGCGCTCACGCCGTGCTCCACGATCATACCAGTGCCGCCGATGATGTTTTTCATGTTTTCCATATCCGAATCGCCGTCGGTCACGCAGAAGCCATATTCCGCGCGCATACCCACACGGGCCATCCCGCGGACATAGCAGCCGCTGTTGAGGACCATTGCAACCGCGCCGGACGGCGTGCGGAAATTCGCACAGCCGCTCTGTACATCCTCGACGGTTCCGTCACGGACAATTACGATCTCGGAACTTTCCGGGATATCCACGCCCAGCGCCAACTCGTCCGTCAGGATGTAGCAGGCCTGCGGGTCGCTGTTCGAGGTGTTGACGCACCATGCGACAATCCGTGTTCTGCCGAGCGTCAAGGTGCCCTTAATTGTCGCGCGGGCAATTTTCATCGAGCCGTCTGACGCAATACCGAGCGCAACAGATGCGCCGCTGTTGAGCATTTTACCGTCCGTGACAATCGCGCCGTAGATACGCGGGTAGTTGTTTTCCATCACGCTCAGGGGCTTGTTCCGGTCGTACCAGCAGTTGTAGAAGTTGCCATTGATAGCAGCAACGATTTTCTTGCCCTCCCGGGCAATGACGGCTTCCGCCTCTGCGGTCGTGCCAAGCTGGCCGTTGGCGATGATGGCGCGGATTTCGGTGTTCGCACTAGGCGTCACATAGACGACCTGCGCCGCCGCACCGCCGATGGTCTCGTCCGCAGTTGTGACAGTTGCGGCAAGCGCCGCCGTGCTCAGCAGCAGGACAAGCGCCAGCAGCAGCGCTGCTTTTTGAATGATTTTCATACTTTCTTCCTCCGTTTTCCTCTGTTTCTTATTTTTAGCAAGCATTATGCGAACAAAAGCAGCCGGCAGAACAGACTCTGCCGGCTGCTTGGATGCGCAGTGCTTGCGGAAAGACTGAAGCGATGCAGCAGAACGGTATGCAGGTATCAGAACGTTGCGACGTTCTGTTCGGCAGGCTCGGCGGGCTGCACATTCACAGCTGTCAGGATGGGGCCGACGCCCTTGTAAAGCGTGTGGAACTTGACCTCGACGGTCGCTGTCACCCAGACCCAGCTTCTGGCCGCAAGACCGGAGGCAGCCGCAAATTTGCATGGCAGACCCATGAACGTGATATCCGCCTCACAGCAGGTCATGACGAACCGGCCAGGGGCAAACATGCCCTCCTTTTCCCGGCGCAGGCGCGCGACCTGACCCTTGAATTTCACGGTCTTGCCCGCGTATTTCTTGGGTTCCTCCGTGATATCGCGGTAGAACAGGGCGTAATCCTCGTCCTTGATCTCGATCACAGGCGCGTTCAGGTCAAACGGCAGTGGATCTTCAATGTCGTCATAGTGGGTCGATCCGTCGGTATATTCATACAGAATATCGATCTTCCGGTTCACGGCCCGGGCGATCTTGTGATACGGCATCACGTCCGTGCCGGGGGCCATGCGGTTGAGAACCAGCATCTCCGCGCCTGCCAGCTTGTCCACGACAAGCTGGCGCATATTGGCGTTATAGCTGAGGAAGGTCGAAGCGTCGGCAAACATGACTTCCTGCGCGATCTTCCAGTGATCCGGCGTCTTGAGATAGAAATCCGCCGCAAGGTGCATGCCATTCAACTCAACGACTACACGCTCGGCCCGGTATTTCTTTTGCAGATCGGTCAGCATTTCCGGGCTCAGGTCTTCATAGTCCAGAACCTGCTCGTAGACCTCCTTGTGGGGATAGGTTGAGACGTCGTATTCCTCCTCACCCTCCTCGAAAACCAGCAGGAGCGTCCGCTCACCGGTGTTGAAACGCTCGTCCTCGAGCGTTTCCTGAATGAACTTCGTCTTGCCGGACTCCAGAAAGCCGGTAAAGACGTACATGGGGATATCGGGCATAGCCATAGAGAAAACTCCTTACTGCTTTTCCACGCCGAAGAGCGCTGCGACAGCCTCTTCGTTCAGCTTCGATCCGATCACGCAGATGCGGCCCGTGACCATCGCGCCGCCGTCGCGGATATCAGGCTCACCGGGAACGTAGTCGAAGTGAATCCACTTTTCTCCCTCGGCGTTTGCGACATAGCCCTTCGCGCGCAGGACGATGCCATAGGTATCCGCGTCCTCGAGCGCTTTCAGGATGCGTTCGATCTCGGCCTTCGTGAATTTCTTATGCGTTTCCTCGCCCCAGCTGATGAAAACCTCGTCGGCGTCATGGCCGTGGTGGTGATGGTGATGATGGTGGTGCGCATGCTCGTCCTCATCCTCGTCGTCATGATGGTGATGGCAGGCGCAGTCCGGGTCGTCGCACTCCTCATCCTCGTCGTCATCATGGTGGTGATGGTGATGCTCATGCCCGTCTTCCTCTTCGTCGTCATCGTGATGATGGTGATGATGATGCTCGTGCTCGTGCGCTTCTTCTATTTCCTGTGCGTCCGCAGCGGCTTTTTTCTTCTCCTCTTCTGCCATTGCTGTCGCCTCCTTATTCGGAATAACATATGAACACTTGCTCATATGTTCATGTATTCATATTAAAACACACAGGCTGCTTTGTCAATATCCCCTGTCTAAAAATATGCACAAAAGAAATCGACCAAAACTGCACATTTTGCAGGATATTCCGCGTGCCGCGTCATGCCCTTCCCCCGTTTTCTTCTTCTGCGGCGGCTGATGCGCGGAGGCAGGCGCCCGTCAGCCTTCGTTATGCAGGATATATCTCAGTATTATTCATTTTCGTTTTGTTTTTCCTTAATTATCACCTCTCAAACGATTGCAAGTGAATTATTTTTCTGTTATACTTGTATATATTAAATACAGGAGGATATTGAGGACATGAGAAACATCTGGCATGACATCGACCCCCGTGCAATCGCGCCGACCCATTTCACCGCAGTCATCGAAATACCGGCCGGCAGCAAGAAAAAGTACGAGCTGG
>ERZ780139.3511-NODE-3511-length-10327-cov-14.969626_pt1 | contig 10327 bp, 12 predicted proteins | sample MGYA00511476_ERZ780139 | MGnify/ENA primary metagenome ERZ780139 (study PRJEB29588, sample SAMEA2158190) | human gut metagenome | biome: human gut; feature: human-associated habitat; material: faeces | place: Denmark | collected 2008/2010 ... | reverse complement strand
ACTCGTCGATAAGGCACCGCACATGGATGGGCAGCTTGCCGCCGTACACATCGTCGGCTTTGTCGCACAGCAAGTTGAAAAGCTGGGTGTAGATCATGGAGATCAGGAAGTTAAAGGTGCTGTCGGTATCGCTCATGATGAGAAACAGCGCCGTTTTCCGGTCGCCCAGCGTGTCCAGCTCCAGCTCGTCGTAGGACGTGACCTCCCGCAGCTCGGCAATGTCGAACACCGCCAGCCGGGCACCGCAGCTCACCAAAATCGACTTAGCGGTTTTGCCCGCGGCCAATTTATATTTGACATATTGCCGCACCGCGAAGTGGTTGGGTTCCCGCTCTTTCAGCTCATCGAACATCAGGTCCACGGCGTTTTTGAACTCCTCATCGTCCTCCCGGACCTCCATGCTGTTGATCATCTCGATGAGGGTGGAAAAGTTCTGTTCCTCCACCGGGGCTTCGTAGTGGATGTAGCCGATCAGCGCGCAGTACAAAAGCGTCTCTGCCTTGACCCAGAAATCATCCCCGGCCTTGCCCTCGCCCTTGGTGTTGGCGATCAGCGTTGTCACCAGCTTCAAGATGTCCTTTTCGCTATGGATATAGCTGAAGGGGTTATAGTGCATCGACTTCTTGAAGTTGATGGTGTTCAGCACCTTGATCTGGTATGGCTCATACACGATTTTGCCGTGTTTGTCCTTCACCGGCTTGCCGTCCTTGCCCAGCTTGGGCGCACCCCGCTGGAGCATTTTGCCGCACTCCACCAGGATGGTGCCCTTGGGATCGGTAACGACGTAGGAGCTGTGCATCTGCATCAAATTCGGCTTCAACCAAAAGCGGGTCTTGCCGCTGCCGGAACCACCGATGACCAACACGTTCTTGTTGCGGGCATACTTGGGGTTCTTGGGGCGGCTGGACATGGTAAGGCGCTCGGTCTGGGTCAGAATGACGTTATTCTGGAACACTGGGTCGATGTAGGGGGCAATATCCTCATGGGTGCCCCAACGGGCCGAACCATACTCCACGTTGTGGCGGTACTTCTTGGCGTTCTTGCCTTTCAGGTACACCGCCAGCCGCAAGCCAGCGCCGCAGCAAAGCCCCACCAGAAAATCCAGCGGGTGCAGGCTGGGCCACCAGCTCCCCAGCGCCACCGGCAGGGTGGAGAAGAACGAGAGCATCTTAGCCGAGGCATCCGCGCCGGTCGCCAGCCGCCACGCTTCGCCCAGGTTGGTGGCAAACAGGCCCAGCAGGAAGTAGGGCAGGTTCAGCAGCACCAGCTTTTTCACATTCACCTGCTTCATCGTTCCAGCTCCTTCCGGCGGCTGCGGTCCACCACGGTATTTTTGAGCAGCTCTTTGAACTGGGCGAGCTTCTCCAGCACAGACGGGCGCTCGCTGCGGTCGGCCTTCTTGACCTTCTTCTGGGTGTACTCCGAGAATGCCGCCGTCAGGGCGTCGGCGTCACGGGCTTTGAAGAAGATCAGGTACTTGGGCGGCGAGGCGCTGCGGTCCTTTTTCACCGCATAGTCCACGCCGTACTTGCGGGCGATGCGCTCAAAATCCTTGATGGACGGGTCGTTGATCTCGATGTTGGAGACGCCCTGGTTCTGCCCGATGAGCTGCTTCACCGTCTGTTTGCCCTTGGGTGTGACGGGGGAATCCCGGCCGCGCTGCTTTTCCAGCTTCTTCTCCCTGCGGTGGGCCATGTACTTGGATATGGCGGCCTTGAACAGCCGCCCGGTGAACTTTGTGCCGCTGACTACCAGCGTCAAAGTCCTGTTTTCCACTTCCTCCTGCATTTTTCTCGCCTCCCTTCGTCGGTTATGCAGAAAGCGGTCTTGGGTACTAAGGCGGGACCACCAGCCGCCGTAACAGGTGGCGGCCCGTCATACCGTCACCAAAATCAGGGACCGAAGTTCCGCAAAGTGCAGCTTGCCCTTGGGCGTTACCAGCGTGTAGGAGCCGGTGTGGCCGTTGCGGCAAAAATCCTTCACACAGAACAGCCCCTCGTTGGCGCTCTTGGCGTAGGGCAGCACACAGCCGGAGGGGGCGCGGTAAACGTACCGGCGTTCCAGCAGGAAACGGACGAAGCGCCGCTCCGGCACCTCCAACTCCTTGGCGGTGGTGCGCAGGTTGGTGCTGTGCCGCAGGTCGATAAACAGGTCGTAGTAGACGGCCTTGCCTTGCAGCCGGGCGTTGTCCGCTTGCAGCGCCGCGTTCTTCTCGCGCTCGGCCAGCAGGTCGGAGCAGAGCTTCAGCAGCGCCTCCGGCGAGGTGGCGACCTCCCACAGTTTTTCCCTGGTGAGGTAGGCCCCGTGCTGGCGGATGCTGGGCAGGACCTCATCGAACACCCAGCGTTCAAATCGCTCCGCCGAGGGCAGCTTGCTGTGGACAATGAGGCGGTAAAGATTGCCTTCACTGATAAACTTTGCTTTTTGCTCACGCCCCAAACTATCGGTGAGGTGGTAAAACGCCACCCCATCCTCCTTGCAGTGAGCCTTGAGTGCGTTTACGGTGTCTTTATATCCCAAAGCTCTGGCAACATCCATTCCGCAGAAGAAATACTTCTCCCCATCTACAACTATGCGGATTGCCCCAAACTCCGGGTTTTTGAAAATTTCCATCTGGTTCATATCGTGCCTCCTTGGGCGGTGCAGCAGAAAAGGCGGCCATTACCAGCCGCCTGCGTGCATATCGTGGTTGACCTGGGCCGTGTAGTGGTTGCTGATGGTGGTAGGCGCGTTGAACAGCACGGTCAGCAGGTACTGCTTCATGTTGCGGATTTCGGTGGTGTTGTTGTGCAGGCACTCCATGACGAACTCGATGTGGGAGCTGTCCAGCTTCAAGAACCGGGACCGCACCACCTCATGGGGGAAGTCCGCCCCGGCGATCCGGGTGGTCTTACGCCTGGCGCAGACCGTTTCCACGATCAGCTCCACGATCTCGTCCAAATCCTCGCGGTAGGTGGCAAACTCCCGGCACAGGTGGTCGTACTCAATGTTCTCCAACACCAAATCCCGATAACTCTCCATTTCTTCCACCGACATCGCATCCCGTCCTTTCCGTTCCGGCGGCCTGGCCGCCGCAGTTTCCCGGAAGGGAATGGAATCGGTACTTGATCCCTGAGTATTTGATTTTTGGGTCTTTGATTTCTCTATATTTAATTCTGCGGGCTTTTCCGTATCCGGGTCAGCCAGATACGGGTTTTCCGTATCTGGTGAAGCCGTATCCGGCTGGGGCATATCCGGCGCTTTGGGCTGGGGCTGCTCGTAGATAACATACTCGGTGTCGCTGATGCGGCCCTGCCGGTCCCGCAGCTGGTGGCGGACGATGTACCCGGCGCTTTCCAGCTCCCGCAGCGCCCCGCCGATGGCGTCCACGCCCTCCTTGCAAATTTTGGCGAGGCCGCGTGTGGTGTAGTTCCAGTCCTCCGGCAAGGACAGCATCATGGAAAGCAGTCCCTTGGATTTCAGCGACAGCGCCTTGTCGCGGAGGTGGTGGTTGGACATCACGGTATAATCACGGGTCCGTTCAATGCGAAAAACGGCCATTTCATCACTCCTCTCGGCATTCATGGCATGAAAAAAGCCGCTGTCAGTTATGACGCGGCTCAAACTTCATAGAAAACTCCGGGCATCCCGTCAAAGGGATGGTCGTTGATGTCCTCAAAGGCATCGGTAATCTCCTCTGGCGGATAGTCCTTCCAGTCCCGGCCCTTGACGATATGGTGGACCGTGCGGTAGCAGGTAGAAAACCGCTCGTATGCCGAACGGTATTTTGTAGTCACGCCGGACACCTCCACAAACCGTCCATTCTCCAGGAGCCACAGTTCCCGGATACAGGCGGCATCCACCTGGGTGGAATGACTTTGGACCGTTTTTTGATAAATGCAGCATCCCCGCTGGGGAAACAGCTCCGGCCCGTAATAGTCCAGGGCACACGCATGGCTGCCGGAAGTCTGGTAGGCAAGGACGCTTTCCCCGCGATAGCGCACGCCCTGCGCCACAAGCTCCAGGTCCAGTCTGGAGAGCGCCCGTTTCCGTTCCTTTTTATCAGGGAACAGGTGCAGATACGCTGTGCGAATGGCATCACAGATTTCTTTTTCTCTGAACATCTCATTTCCTCCGTTTTTTCTTTACATACAGGACGTGGCCCTCAATCACATGGGCGCACTTTTTGATTTTGATCTCCCGGCGCTGATGGCTGAGTAAGGCGGCCTGATACCCGTCCTCGGTAAGAAACAGCCGGGTTTCATCGCCGGGGCTGCCGTAGGAACCGGGACGCAGGACGGAAAACTCGATCATCCAGCGGGTATTGTCCCGAAAACGCTCCACAGCCAAAATGTTATGTCCTTTCAGCTCCCTGGCTGAAATATCCCTCATAGGCGGCTCCTTTCTCAGCGTTCGTGCTGTTGCTGGCGCTTGCGCTGCCACTGTTCCAGCAGCTTGATGATGGTCTCCTGCATCCGGGCAGGGGTGTAGCTCCTGGGAAAATACTTGCGCAGGGTGTCGCTGGTGAAGGTGATCTTGTCCAGGTCGCTTTTCTTTTCTTCCCCCATGATGACCCGCATCATGTCGAGGGTCAGGTGGCCCTCCTGGCTGTACTTTTTCAGCCGCTGGGCCTGGGAGAGCGACGGCGTGGCCTGTTCGCTGTCCATCGCGTCCAGAAGCTGCGTCTGTTCCTCTTTTTTGAGGAACGACAGCTCATAGGCCGGGTTGAAGGCGATTTTCTTCTCGTCCACCATGTCCAGCAGTTCGGGAATTAGCTCGGTCAGGCGAATGTAACGCTGAACCTGCCGCTGACTTTCTCCTGCCTGATCTGCAACAAGGGAAATCGAAGTTTGCGACTTCTCGCCAAGTTGGCGAGAAGTTAAATCCGAACGCTCACCCTGGTGCTTGATGGCCTCCAGCTTCATCTTATAAGCAAAAGCCCGCTCGCTGGGGAGCAGGCTTTCCCGCTGCAAATTGCTGTCAACCATGATGATGGTGGCCTGGTCATCGTCCAGATCCCGGACAATAACCGGCATGGTATCCTTGCCAGCCAGTTCGCTGGCCCGGTGCCGCCGGTGCCCGGCGACCAGCTCATAGCCGCCGTTCGGGTCCGGGCGGGCAATGGCCGGGACCAGCACGCCGTACTGCCGGATGCTGTCGGCGGTCTCCATCATGGCCTCGTCATCCTTGACCTTGAAGGGGTGGTCCTTGAACGGATGCAGCTCGGACAGGGGGATTTCCAGAACCTTCTCCCGCTGGGCATCGGCGCGGCTTTCCTCGGTAGAAAACAGGTCATCGACTGAGGCCAGCTCTACTTTTTTCGCGCTGCTTTTCAAGTTTTATCACCTCCCGTGTCAGATTTTTATAGGCTTCCGCCACCTTGCCGCCGGGGTCATGTGCGAAGATGCTCTTGCCCTCGGCGCTGGTCTCCTTGGCCCGGACCGAATGTGGAATCTCGGTGCCAAACACCTTGATTTTGCTGCCGTAGGTTTCGCGCAGCAGGGCGGCGATCTCTTTGGCAAAATTGGTTCGGTTGTCCACCATCGTCAGCAGGATGCCGTCGATCTGGAGCTTAGGGTTCAACTGCCGCTTGACCTTGTTGATGGTGGACAGCAGCTGTTCCAGTCCCTTGGCGGGCAGATACTCCGCCTGGACGGGGACTATGATCCTGTTGGCGGCGGCCAGCGCGTTGACCGTGAGCATTCCCAGGGAGGGCTGGCAGTCGATGAGGATATGGGAATACTGTCCCTTCACCGTGTCCAGATACTGCCGCAGGATGGTCTCTCGGCTCATGGCATTCACCAGGGATACCTCCATGCCGGAGAGCTGGATGTCGGCGGGCATGAGGTCCACGCCCTCCGGGTGGTGCAGGATGCCCTCGCCGGGGCGCAGCGGCTCGTCCATGAGGATGCGGCCCATCGCGTCCGAGAGGGTAAAGGGCAGCTTGTCCGGCTGCGGGTTGCCCAGGCTGATGGTCAGGCTGGCCTGGGGGTCAGCGTCCACCAGCAGCACCTTCTTTCCGGCCTGCGCCAGCCCGATGCCTAAGTTGGCGCAGGTGGTCGTCTTGCCGACGCCGCCCTTCTGGTTGGCGACGGCGATAATTTCCGTTTTCAAATGGAATCCTCCTTCCATAAAAATTAGCTGCTCATCGAGTGATGAACAGCTATGTACGGGCATGAAAAAAGCCGCTTGGAGAAAATTCCAAACGGCTGAATATGTACTATATTTATATTGCTTTAGACTGCTTGAACTGAGAACGGCCACCTTTTCGATTAGCAAGGAAATTAGCATGATTTTGGTCCCGATTAGCAAGATACCTCATTTTCTTAGCAAAATACCCGTTTTTCCAGCTAAGAATTAGCTGGCTAATTGGGGCAAATGGTTCGGGTTTCATTTTTCTCGAACCATCGATTCGATTAGCAGATTCACAATTTGCTAATCGGGTTCTGGGTCAAAGTTCAAATCTGTCCGGGTATAAGAAAAGCCCGAAATCCTTGATTTACAAAGGTTTCGGGCATTGTGCGCTGGCGTCCGCGAGGTGACTCGAACACCCGACCTACCGCTTAGGAGGCGGTCGCTCTATCCAACTGAGCTACGCAGACATTTATAAATATTAAGTTTTTGACACCCAACTACCGAGCAGAGTTGATTGTTGTAACGCCACCTTAGGAGGCGGCCGCTCTATCCAACTGAGCTACGGGGGCACAACAGCGCTATTTTAGCGCAAAGGACGGCGGGTGTCAATGACCGGCGGTTGGGAAACGGGATGATGCGGCGGGGCAGGGGCGCGGTTGCACGCGGCGGGAAATCATGGTATGATAAACAGACTGCGCAAAGGAGGTAGTCCCATGCGTCTCATCCGCGAGGAAAAAACCTTCATCCGGGAGGCCGTTTTGCTCATGCTCCCGATGATCTTGCAAAATTTTGTGACGTTTTCCATGTCCATGGCCGACACGTTCATGGTCGGCGTGCTCGGCGAGACGGCGCTCGCCGCCGTGACGATGGCCAACAGTCCGTTTTACGTCATGCAGCTGATGATCTTCGGCGTGCAGAGCGGCATGAGCGTGCTCGTGGCGCAGTACCACGGCCGCGGCGATCAGGAGGCCATCAACCGCGTGATGGGCATCGCGCTGTTCGTGTCCACGACGATCACGGGCCTGCTCGCCATCACGGCGTTCTGCATCCCGGAGCAGATCATGCGCGTGCTCACCAACAATGCCGACCTCGTCGCGCCCGGCGCGGCGTACACGCGCTACGTCGGCTTTTCGTATTTCTTCTCCGCCATCAGCGGCGTGTACATCGCCGCCCAGCGCAGCACGGAAAATCCCCGCCTCGGCGCGGCGCTGCTCACCGTGTCCGGCGTGCTGAACATCTTCCTCAACTGGGTGCTCATCTACGGCAAGCTCGGCGCGCCCGGGCTTGGCTGCGCGGGCGCGGCCATCGCCACGGGCCTGAGCCAGTGCGTCGGCGGGCTGTTCCCGCTGCTCTATTTCCTGCGCCCGAACACGAGCAAGCTCCGCCTCGTCCGGACGAAGCTGGAGCTGCGGCCGATCCTGAACGCCTGCGGCAACGGCTCGTCCGAGTTGATGAGCAATATCTCCTCGTCTATTGTCAGCATGCTCTATAACTTCCAGCTGCTCAAGTACATCGGAGAAGACGGCGTCTCGGCTTATGGCGTTCTGATGTATGTGCAGTTCATCTTTATTGCCATTGATATCGGCTACGCCATCGGCTGCGCACCGATCGTCGGCTTTCACTACGGCGCACAGAATCATGCTGAACTGAAAAACATGCTCAAAAAGAGCGTTTTGCTGATGTGTGCTTCCGGTGCTGTGCTGACGCTTCTGGCAAGACTGCTGGCTGCGCCGCTTGCGAAGCTGTTTGTCGGGTATGACGAGGGGCTTTATACGCTGACCTGCCACGCGTTCCGGCTGTTCTCGTTCGCGTTTTTGTTTGCGGGCTTCAATATATTCGCCTCGTCGTTCTTTACGGCGCTGGGCAACGGGCTAATTTCCGCCGCGATCTCTTTTTTGCGGACGCTCGTGTTCCAGACGGCCTCTGTTTTCATTCTCCCGCTGATTTTTGACGTTGACGGCATCTGGTACGCCATCACGGTCGCTGAGGTCTTTGCAACGCTTATCTCCGTGATTTTTCTGTTTGCCAAGCGAAAAAAGTATCATTACATGGAATGTTCGCCCCACGGAAAAAAATAACGTGTTTTTTGCTTGAAACGTGCTAGAATAGGAGACGGCCTGCCGAGGCGGGCCGTCGATTCATATCGAAGGGAGCCGGGATTATGTGGATTCTCTATGCGTTCGGGTCGGCACTGTTTGCGGGCTTGACAGCGGTGTTGGCCAAGTGCGGCATCCGAAAGACGAATTCAACGGTTGCGACTGCAATCCGGACAATCGTGGTTCTGGCCTTTTCATGGCTGATGGTGTTCATCGTCGGCTCGCAGGAACGGCTTTCCGCAATCAGCGAAAAAACGCTTCTGTTCCTGATTCTGTCCGGCCTTGCAACCGGCGCAAGCTGGCTGTGTTATTTCCGTGCGCTGCAGATCGGCGATATCAATAAGGTTGTGCCGGTCGATAAATCCAGCACGGTTCTGACTATCCTGCTTGCAGTCATTTTCCTGCATGAATCGCTGAGCATCGCAAAGGGCGCAGGCATCGTACTGCTCGCGGCGGGTACTTATCTTATGATCGAGAAAAAGCAGTCAGACGGCGCGGCAAAGGCTGGAAGCAGCTGGCTTCTGTACGCGGCAGGTTCCGCCGTGTTCGCAAGTCTGACCTCCATTCTCGGCAAGATCGGCATTTCCGGCGTTGAATCGAATCTCGGCACGGCGATTCGCACGGGCGTAGTGCTTGTGATGTCGTGGATGATGGTATTCGTCACGGGTAAGGGAAAGCTTCTGCGCGCGGTGCCGGAGAATGAACTCGGCTTTATCTGCCTGTCCGGTTTAGCCACGGGCGGCAGCTGGCTGTGCTATTATAAAGCCCTGCAGGACGGCCCGGCGAGCGTCGTCGCGCCCATCGATAAGCTGAGCATTCTGGTGACGATCCTGTTCTCGTGGCTCGTGTTCCACGAAAAGCTGACGAAAAAATCGGCTGCCGGCCTTGTTGCTGTCGTCGGCGGAACACTGCTGATGCTGCTCTGATACAGGGAAGCTGGCGCGAAGCGCCTGAGGGGTTGCAGCATGCAGCAGCAAAACCAGAAGTCCTTCGGCGAATTCGTACGCACCGCGTAGGGGCCGATGCCCACATCGGCCCGGCAGAATGCACCGGTTTTACGGTAGCCTACGGCGAATTCGCAACTTCCCAACGGGCCGATGTAGGCATCGGCCCCTACATTCGAGTAGGCGTCTGCATCTGCTTTTCACAATTTTTCGCGCAGAACAGGCGCGGCAAGGGGAGGCTTATCACCACGCCGTGCATAAAAATCCCCTTTCCGCAAAAGCTGTCACAGAGGTGACGTTTATGGCAAACAACGAAAAATTCCGCTACGATCCAACGCCTATGAACCATGAATTTCCCGGCCAGCCGGACGATTGCTTTGATGTGGTCAATCAGTACGGCACTTACAACATCCAGAAGACCGCCGATACCGACAATGCCTATCCAGCCATTGCGCAAGGCATGCCGAAGGTCGGCCACTTTGCGCGCCGCAGCAAGGCAATGTTCGATATGACAGGTGGAGAAACGAAGAGATAAGCAAAAATCCGGTGGAGCGCATTGCGCTCCGCCGGATTCGTTTTCATTCCCATGTTTCCCAAATCTCCGGGCAATACCCGGCCGTGGCCTGCTTGCCGTTTCGGACGATGGGTGTCCGCATGAGTTCTGGATGATCGAACAGCTTGTTTTCTTTGGCGCGCGTATCATCTGTATAGCGCATAAGATCAATCTCCGGACTTTTGACCGACCAGTCAATCAGCATGTCCACACCGCCGACGGCGCGCAGGACACTGTCAAATTCGCCGCCGGACATCCCGAAGCGAACCAGATCAATCTGCTGAAACTTGATTCGGCGCTCCTTGAACCAGCGTTCAGTCTTTTTCGTATCAAAGCATTTCTTTTTTCCGAAGATCTGAATGTTCATCTTATTCCTCCAGCATGGCGGCAGCTTCCGCCTCGGTGTCGGCGGAAAACAGGAACGCGCCGTCTGCGTCATATACCTCGATGTGTCCGTTTACATATTCCAGCGTGCAGTTCATGTTGCGCGCCTCCCCTCGTTTTCGATGGTTTTATTATACTACCACATTTCCCGTTTGGCAAGAAAAATTTATAATTATTTTGTGAAATGTATATTTATACGTTTTGTGCATTTTCCTGCCTTTCCGGTATGATATGAG
>ERZ780139.3498-NODE-3498-length-10357-cov-3.544749_pt1 | contig 10357 bp, 10 predicted proteins | sample MGYA00511476_ERZ780139 | MGnify/ENA primary metagenome ERZ780139 (study PRJEB29588, sample SAMEA2158190) | human gut metagenome | biome: human gut; feature: human-associated habitat; material: faeces | place: Denmark | collected 2008/2010 ... | reverse complement strand
CGCCGGTACGGCAGGCTCCGGTTCCACTTCCGGCTCCGGCGTCACGATGGGTTCCTCTGCCGCAGGAGGCTCCGGATCAGGGACCGGTTCCTCCTTTTTGCCGCAGCCTGTCAGGACCAGAAGAAACGCCAGTGCCAGCGCCCATGCTCTCTTTTTCAAGGTATCCCGCCCTTTCATGTTATGTTAACTTCATCATACCAAGGCGTGGTAGAACCGTCAAGGGAAATTTCGCCGGGCTTCGACAAATTTCCGGCTGTACAATCATGCCCGTCTGGGGTATACTGAAATAAAAGAACGATTCACATACAAAGGAGAGCTTCCATGACCGCACGCGGATTTATCCAGGACAAGCTGGAGATCAAGTTCCTTATTTTATATCTGGCCGCCCGGGTCATTGAACCGGTGCCCTTCGACACGCTGCTGGATCTGACCCTCTGCGACGATGCCGTTGACTACTTCGATTTTTCCGAGTGTCTGGCGGATCTGGTAAAAACAGAACACCTGACTCTGGACGAGGAGAGCGGCCTCTATGCCATTACGGAAAAGGGCGGGCGCAACAGTGAGAGCTTTGAGACCAGCCTCCCCTACTCCGTCCGACTGCGGTGCGACAAAAATCTGAATGCCTGCAACCGGGCTCTGCGGCGGAAGAATCAGGTGAAAAGCTCCACGGAGCCGCGCCCCAACGGAACCTTCACCGTTTCCCTGTCTCTGGATGACGATATGGGCAGCGTGATGGACCTGAAGCGCATGGTGTCGTGAGAGGACATGGGAAAGATCCTGGCCGCCCGGTTCCGGCAGGCCCCGGAGAAGCTGTACAGTGAGATCATCGACCTCCTGCTCAACACCCCCACGCCGGAGGACGAAGAGGAGTCTTAACGAAGAATATCCATAGAAAAAGACGCCGCGTATTTTGCGCGGCGTTTCAGCGTGTCGAAAAAGTCTTTTCGCCCCGCTGAACCAGTTTTCAAGCTTAAAAAAAGTTTGAAAAACTGGTTGATTGAACGCGAAGTGGGCTCTTTGCCCCCTTCACTCTTCCCCAGCTGCTCTGTCGTCCGACTGCTTTTCATGGTTTTTTGACAGTCTCAGGGGGCGGCGAAGCCTATGTGGGACAGAAGCGGCTGTAGGATTTCCGGTTTCAACAGATGCTGAGAAGCGCGTCAAAAGGAATCCGGGTGCCGTCTGTCAGAACCAGAACCTGCGCATTTGCGTCAAGCCTGCGGACGCGGGTGAGGATCGTGCGGTAGGTCCCTCCGGATTTTTTGGCATCTGGCTGAAAATAGGTGAGCCGGACCTCGGGCTGCTCCGGAAGACGGGCTGCGAGTCGGACAAGCGCGTCATTCAGCGCTTCGCGCTCATTTTCGGCCAGTTCGATCTGCGCCTGTGTCAGCCGGCCGGCCTCCTGCACCGTCTCATCGAAGCCGCTCAGCGCGGCGAACGGCGCAAACTGCGCCGCACGGTCACACCGCCGCATCGGCGCATGGCGCGCGGAGACGGGCCGTTCCATCTCCAGAAGTTCCTGATCGCGCAGCATACAACATCCGCCTCCTTGTGAGCATAGTTTATCACGAGCGGGGCGGATGCGTCAAGAAATAATAGAATATTTGTTTGAAATTAAATTTTTCCAGCAAGTGCGCGCTTTTCCTGCTCCGGCAGGAACGCGGCGTCCAGCGCAAAGTGTGCCATGGTTTGCAGATCGTCCGGTGTAAAACCCATATCCGCAATGCAGTGCCGGTACTCGTCTTCCAGCGTTACGGCAGCGAGTGTCATATTGTCGGTGCTGATGCACACACGAAGTCCGGCGTCCAGCAGCTTTTTCGCCGGATGCAGCGCATAAGACGGCTGCGTTTTGCACTGAATGTTGCTCGTCGGACAGATCTCAAGCGTAACGCCGGCCTCGATTGCGCGCGGCCAGAGCACGGGATCATCGAAAATATGATGCCCGTGGCCGATGCGCTTCGCGCCGAAGTCCAGCGCGTCGCGGACAGTGTCCGGCCCTTGGGAATCACCTGCGTGACAGGTAAAGGGCAGCGCAAGTTCCCGCGCGAGATCAAAAATCGGGTGAAAATTCCGCAGCGGAACGATCCCCTCTGCGCCCGCCAGATCCATGCCCACGACGCCGGAGCCGAGATACGCCCGCGTCAGCCGCACCGTTTCGAGATTTTCCGCCATGTTGACCGTCTCAGGCCCGATGCACATGCAGCACAGCAGAATCCCGCAGCGGTAGTCCGGAAAGGCGCGCAGCGCCTGTTCGCGGCCTGCCAGCACGGCTTCGATCGCGTCCTGCTGCCGCAGTCCGGCGCGCGTATGCAGCTGCGGTGCAAAGCGGATTTCGTCGTAAACATGTCCCTGCCGGGCAAGCGTTGTGAGCACGTCGCGGGTAATGCGTGTGATGCTGGGCGCGTCCTGCATCAGCTGCAGGGGAAGTTCAAACCGGGCAAGATATGTATTCACGTCGCGGCAGTCCGCTGTTTTGACGAGCCATGCGTAAAATGCGTCCAGCGTGTCCACCGGCAGCGCAGCGTGCTTCTCCTGCGCCATCTGCCACATCGTTTCCGGCGGAACAGCGCCGTCCAGATGCAGGTGCAGTTCAATCTTCGGGATCTGCGTCACGTCCATTGCAGAAGTCTCCTTTGCATTTTCTTCTATTGTAATCTATCGCTGCGCAGGCCGTCAACCGTAAAAATCCGGACGATTTGAGATACGGAAGGGGAGCGGCCGGCGCCGCTCCCCTCTGCGTCATGTAGAACTGTCAGCAGCCGCAGCCGGTGTCGCAGCCGCAGGAATTGCCGCAGCCATTGTTGCCGGTGCCGAAGATCAGCAGAAGGATGATGATCCACCACCAGCTGTTGCCGAAGGCGCAGAATCCGGACTGATTACAAGACATAACAAGACCTCCTGAAAGATAACGTAGCGTTTGATCGCTCGCTCATTCCATGTTATGCAGAGGTCCGAAAATGGTGACGGCTACGCGAACAACTCGTCAAGCGTTCCGAAGGAATAGCCCATCTCCTCCCATTTGCTCAGCAGCGTGTCCAAAATTCGTGCATTCGTCTGCGATGTCGAGTGCAGCAGCACGATCGCGCCCGGGTGAATGCGCGGCAGAAGCTTGGAAAACGCCTGCTCGTCGGTCGGCTGATTGTCCTGGTACCAATCGACATAGGCCAGCGACCAGAATACCGTTCGGTAGCCAAGCTTCTGCGCCATTTCGAGATTGCACTCGCTGTAAATGCCCTGCGGTGGGCGGTAATAGCGCGGCATATCCTCGCCGGTCGTCTCTCGGTAGAGCGTTTCAAGGCTTGTCAGTTCCTGATTGAAGGCGGCTTCGTCCGAAAGCTTTGACATATCATAATGATGGTAGGTGTGGTTGCCTACGATGTGCCCCTCGCGCAGCATCCGGCGGACAAGATCCGGATTCTGCTCAATGTAATTGCCCACGACAAAGAACGCGGCTTTGACATTGTGCTTCGCCAGTGCCTCCAAAATCGGCTCGGTACAGCCGTTTTCATAGCCTGCGTCGAAGGTCAGATAGATCTTCTTCTGCGTCTCATCGCCGAGATAAACCGCGTCATAGCGCCGCAGCGCTTCCTTTGACGCATTGCCGACGGGCGGCTGGCCCTCTGTCCGGAAACTCAGCCCCCACGACCCTGTTTCAATCGAACGGCTCTGCTGGAACAGCAGCGGCAAAACGGCGCAGAACGCCAGCACTGCTGCCAGCGCCAGCGTCAGTCTGCCGTACTGCCGGAAAAATCGCTTCATAAAACATCACCCCTGTCCATCCTTATGCGATGGACAGGGGAATATGCCTCCGTTATCGAGGCGGTCAACTGGCTGGTGTGCTATGAGAGGCTGCTTCCGCCTGCAAGTAGGCTGCTACGTTTTCCATTGTAACCGCTTCAATTTTGATGCTGCTTTCCGGCAGCGGATTACCCTGAATTGCGGCAATGGCTGCATGGATGGTCACTTCGGCGAAGCCCTTTGTGTCCTGCGAAACCGAACCACGGATCACGGTCCCCTCCTGAATTTTTTTCAGCACCGGTGCGCTGGCAGCAATGCCAACCAGGCACATTTCTTCATTCAGCAGATTCATTGCTTCCAAAGCGTCATATGCGCCCAGAATACTCATATCTGACACACCGACAATACAGCGAATTTCCGGGTGCTCACGCATCATCTGTTCTGTCATTTCCCGCGCGGATGCCTGATCGGAATACGGCTTCGTCGCTACGATCTGCGCAAATGTGCAGTTTTCCCGCAGGCCCTCAATGATGCCGTTTGCACGGTCAATGACCGCCAGAGACTGCGGTTTGGTCAAAAGCGCACATGCTACCGTCTGCGACGCGCTGCAGTTGGTGTTGAGCCAGTCAGCTGCAAGCTTTCCGGCGGTATATCCATACTCATATGAATGACTGATATTTGCACACACGGGTTTGAATTACTTTTGCGAATTCGCACAGCTTTTCAGATTCATCCGCAAAGCGAAAGGACTGTACGACTTCTCAGCTTTTCGTTGATTCTTCAATATGTTTTTCTAAAATACACACCATACCTTCCTGCAAGGCGGCTCCGCCCGACGAAAAGTGCAGACGGATCATGACCCCGTCTTCGCGTCTGATTTCGCGGACATCATGATCTGCAGGTTTCACTCGCACCGCCTCCTTGCTGCAATCTATGAAACAGCATACGGATTCATATGAAAAACCAAGGGAGAATCTATGCTGCGTAGAAACCGCCCAGCCATGTCCGTTTGTCATATGGTTGTAATCCGCGCAGAAAAACATGATACCTGCCGAATAAAAAAATAACAAACACCGGAGGAAATCACTTTGCGCGATTTCCCCCGGTGCCTGCTCTTTTGGAGACTTATCTTAATGAGATTCGGTCTAGCCGACAGTTTTGGCTTATCCGCCGTAGTCGTAACCGTAGCCGTCAAAGTCGGGGACGGTGAATTCCTCGTCGGGCTGGGACTGGCCTTCCAATTCGCTCTGCGCCTGCTGCTCGGCTTTGTCGATCTCCTCCTCGCCGGGTCGTTCATCGAGCGTGAGCGTGACCTCGATTTCTGCGCCCGCGCGGTAGAGTTTCATCTTAACTGTGTCTCCCGCCCGGCGCTTGGAAAGTGCCGAAACAAGATCGGAATAGGTGTTGATCTCGCGGCCGTCGAATTCTAAAATGATGTCGTGCGGCTGCAGCCCGGCTTTTTCTGAGCAGCTGCCCTCCGTTACAGTCACGACCTGCGGACCTGAGGGGAGGCTGTAGATTTCCGCAACCTCTGCGTCGAGATTTTGCAGCGTGACGCCGAGATAGGCCCGGCCGCGGACGCGGCCGTATTGCTGCAGATCATAGACTACGCGCAGCACGTCGTTGATGGGGATGGCAAAGCCAAGGCCCTCGATGGACACGCCGCTGTCCGTTGTGCCGGATACCTTTGCGGTCGTAACGCCGATGATATTGCCGTTCATGTCGAACAGCGGCCCGCCGGAATTGCCGGAGTTGATGGCTGCGTCGGTCTGCAGCATGTTGATGGGTGTTCCATCAGCGTCGATCTCACGGTCAAGTGCGCTGATGTAACCGGCGGTCATGGTAAACGTTAGATCGCCCAGCGGGTTTCCGATGGCCTCAACCGTTTCGCCGACCTCGACCTCGTCGGAATCACCGACCGTGACGGTCTGCAGGCCCTCCGCTTCGATTTTCAGAAGCGCGACGTCGTTCATGCTGTCCGTGCCGATGATGACGGCGGGGTATTCTTCGCCCGAATAGAACTGCACGACGACCGTACCTTCGTCTGCGTCTGCTACAACGTGGTTATTCGTGACGATATAACCGTCTGCCGTCAGGACAAAGCCGCTGCCCGTGCAGACACCGGTTGTTTCCACGCCCCAGAGGCTTGCCGTGACCTGTGTAGAAATGCCGCAGACTGCGCCGATATTCATCTTATAGACCTGCGCCGGCGTGAGCGCTTTGTCGCCCTCGTTGGATTTGAGCGTTTCCGGCAGCGGCGTCCGTTCGAGCCGGTAGGAGGCGTCGGCCTGCGGCTTCTGCGCTGCGGGCTGTTCCTGTTCGACAGACTGCTCAGCCATAGCGCCGACAGAGGCGCTTGATTCCTGCTCGGCGAGGTTTTTCTGCCCGATGGCGTCGATGGCCTTCGTCAGCGCAGAGCCGCCGACACCCGCGACGATCGCCACCGCGGCCAGCAGCGCTGCAATCTTGAGTCCGGTGTGCTTGCCGCTGCGCCGGATCTCTTCTTTTGCCTGTTCCAGCGGCGGCTGAGGCGTTTCGGGCGCGACAGGCTCAAAGCTGTAGTTCATTTTTTCATCATAGTGATCCATGGTTCTATGCTCCTTCTCAGCGAGTCTGTTCAAAAAAGGTCTTCCGGCAGATCCAGCATGTGGCTCACACGCTTCAGTGACAGCCTGCGGCGCATATATGGATGGAAACGGAAGCTGATATCGACGAAGTCCGGCGCTTTGCCGACCTCCTCGATCGTCGTTTTGCATCCGGCTTGCCGCATGGCGGCAAGGCAGGCGTCATAGGACGGCACGGACTGCACGATCCGGCGGATCTGGGGCCAGCAGGCTTCGATCCAGCGGGGGGCGATGCCGTCTGTGATGGTGTCCGGGGTGTTAAGCTTCTGCACGTCCGGAGCCAGCGGGCCGTAGATGCTGTAAATCTCATCCCAGTTGCAGATTTCCGGGTGGGCTGTGACCTGCGGCAGACGGGCAAGTGCTTCATAATACCGAAGCATAATAAGCGTCGTTACACCGACATCCTCGCCGTGGTAGTTGGGCGTTTTACTGTCCAGCAGTTCCATGCACTCCCAAAAATGGGCCATGATATGCTCTGTGCCGCTGCCGGGGCGGGAGGTTTTGGTGAAACTCATCGCAATGCCGGTCAGCAGGAGAGACTCAAAGATTGCCGCTGCCGTTTTTTCATCGCGCTTTGTAACGCGTCCAGCCATGGCGAAGATCTGGTCGGTCGCCTGCCGCGTCAAGGCGGCAACACGCTCACAATAGGATTCCCCGGTCAGAAGATTCGATACCTGCCAGTCGATGAGCGCGATGTATTTCGAGACCATGTCGCCGAAGCCTGCGGATTTGAGCGCTGCCGGGGCGGCCGCGAGAATTTTTGTATCGCCGATGATGACCTCGGGGCATTTTGCGGGATAGGTGATCTTGAAATTGCCGTTTACAATGGGCGCGGAATAGGATGCGAAGCCGTCCATCGATGGGGCTGTTGCGAACAGGCACAGCGGCACGTCATGCCGCGCACAGGCAAGGCGGCAGGGATCGTGGACAGATCCCGTACCGACGGCAAGCACGCCGTCCACGCGGTCAAAGTAGCTTTCGATCTTCTTCACATCCTGCATGGTCGCCACGCGGATGGACGGCCAGATGTGCCGCACGATGGTAAAGCCGGACAGGGAAGCCTCGATGCCGTCCGCCGCAGCAAGCGTCTGCTCGTCGGCTGCCAGCAGGAGCCGGGGGCCGAAGCCGTTTTTCTTCAGAATTTCGCCGACCTCGGACACAAGCCCGCTGCCGATCTCAATATCCCGGATGGCGCAAGTATGCGCCTGCCCGCAGGCACAGTTCTGGTAGCTGTCAATCAGCGCATGGAAATCAGTCATAGTGGGATTCTCCTACGTTTATACTTTATGTGGCTGCATGGATTTGCCGGCGGACGACTGCTTTTCGCGCCTGCCGGCTGTCCAAGCGCTCAACCGTTCGGGTTCGGCGCATCCAGCACGGTCTTGCAGGCATTTAAGACCTTTGCGGCGATGGGCGCGGCCGTCTGGCTGCCGGAGCCGCCGCGCTCGGCAAAGACGACGAACGCGAGCGGATATGCCTCATCCTGCACGAAGCCCGCGAACATTGCGTCTGCCGGGCCGTTTTCGCGCTCCGCTGTGCCGGACTTGGCGCAGACCGTCAAAGAGCCGAACTGCCACGCGCCGTACTGGTTCACGACCGCGCCGCGCATCATGCTGCCCAGCGCCTCGGCAGTTTCTTCGGACAGCAGCCGCCCGGTCGTTTTCGTTTCTGCCTCATAGACCGTCTGGCCCGCGCGGGAAATCTTCTGCATGAGATACGGCTCCGCCGCCTCTCCGCCGTTTGCGATCACGCCCATAAAGCGCAGGAACTGGATTGCCGTGATCTGGTCGGTGTACTGGCCGATTCCGGCCCAGGCGACGCTGCCGTCGTCTGCGTTTGACAAATCGACGGTCGAGCGGGCGGTATAGCCGTCGCAGGTGAGCGTTCCGTTGAGGCCCAGCTTATCGCAGACCGCCTGCAGCGCGTCTTTGCCGAGGGACGCGGCCAGTTCGCCGTAATAGACGTTGCACGAATGCGCCAGCGCCTCCGGCATGGCAAGCGTCCCATGACTGGACATACAGATGATCTCCTGCCCGCCGATGATGGTTTTCCCGGTGCAGGTATGTGTCTCGGTCTGCGCGGACGCGCTTTTTTCCAGCGCTGCGGCGCTGGTCACGAGTTTAAAAATGGAGCCGGGCGTATAGGCCGCGTCAAAGAAGCGGTTGAGATACACGCCGTCATATGTGCCCGTCTCGTCGCCCGCAATGTCGGGGATGTTGTCGGGATCGTAGCTGGGGCTGGTCACGGCGCACAAAATTTCGCCGGTTTTGTAGTTATAGACGCCCACTGCGCCGTGATAGCTGCCGAGCGCCTGCAAAGCTGCTTTCTGCACCTCGGCACTGATGGTGAGCCTTGCGCTGGCCGTGCCCTTGGACGCCTCGTTCAGGCCTGTGATCTTATCATAGCCGATCATCTGCTCGGCAAAATTGCCCAGCAGCGGCGCGCTGATGTAGCCGTAGCGGTCGCCCAGCAGATGGACGGTCGCCTCGCGCACGGCCTCGTCGGTGCTGTACACACGGCCGTCGGTCGTGTTCAGAATGCGCACGCCGGAGCGGTCGTAAATTTTGCCGCCGGTGAGATTCGTGCCGTTATAGACGTGCGTACTGCCGGAAAACGTGACCCATTTTTCGGCGTTTGCCGCGTATTTGACGCAGAAAGCCAGCGTGCCCACGGCAAGCACGGCGGCCAGAGCCAGCGCGAACAGCGCGCGGCGCGATACCTTTTTCATCTGCGCGCCTCCTTTTCGGCAGGACGCCGCCAGGCGGCGTCGGGGTCCTCCGGTGCAGGCTCGTCAACGGCGTCTTCCTCTGCGTCGGGTTCCTCTGGCAGCGGCGTGACGCCGTGCGGGACGCGGATGGCAACGGAGGCGTTCTGCCGGGTATCGGCCGCCTTGATAAAGGCCAGCAGGCCCCAGACGCAGACCATGCTCGACCCGCCGTTCGATACGAACGGGAACGTCACGCCTGTAAGCGGCAGGAAATCCGCCATGCCGAACACGTTTAAAATCGTCTGCGTGACCATGACCGTCACGGCCGCGCAGGCGCCGATGGTATAAAAGCAGCTTCTGCCCGCAGGCGCGGAACGCACGACGAAGCAGGCGAGAATCACAATACATGCGACCATCAGAACCGCCATAATAAGCCCCCATTCCTCCGAAACGAAGGCGAAGACCAGATCGGTGTCCGACGCCGCGACATATTTGAGCCAGCCCTTTCCCGGCCCAAGGCCGAACAGGCCGCCTGAGGCGATGCACATCATCGAGCGCGTCTGGGAATACCCGGTCGTGAGCGCATAGTCCCACACATGGCCCCACGCCTCAAACCGGTTTCGCGCGTAGGGTAAAAACCGCAGCACCAAAACGCCTGCGAAGCCTGTCGCGGCGATGGCCAGTGCGATCGTCGCAAAGTTGCCGGAGCGCAGGAACGCGATGACAAGGAACGCGACAAAGAAAATGATTGCGGTGCCAAAGTCCTTCATGAGCGCCAGACACGCGCAGATCACGGCGGAATAGGCGATGAACAGCACGATATTGCGCTTTGCCATCAGCCGTGAGAGCGTGGACGCACCGACATAGATAAAGCAGACCTTGACAAACTCCGACGGTTGGAACGACACGCCGCCCAGCTGGATCCAGTTGCGCGCGCCGAATTTTTCCACGCCGAAGAGTAGATTAAATGCCAGCAGTCCGATACCTGCTACGGCGGCCAGATACCGCACAGCCTTTGCCCTCTCCAGATCGCGCAGCGACCAGCAGACGACCAGAAATACACACACGCCCGCAACGATTGCAAGCAATTCTTTGATCAGACTTTCCGGTGCGGAACTCGACACAACGGCAAGTCCCATCGTGCACAGGAAAAACGCCAGTGTCTCCGCCTCAAAGCCGGTTCTGCGGAACACGCGCAAACCGAGATACAGCGCCCACTCCAGCGCAATGAGACCGCCGAACGCCGTCAGCTCCAGCGCCGCGTCGCACCCGCTGAGGATCAGCTGCAGCG
>ERZ780139.3497-NODE-3497-length-10360-cov-2.336924_pt1 | contig 10360 bp, 14 predicted proteins | sample MGYA00511476_ERZ780139 | MGnify/ENA primary metagenome ERZ780139 (study PRJEB29588, sample SAMEA2158190) | human gut metagenome | biome: human gut; feature: human-associated habitat; material: faeces | place: Denmark | collected 2008/2010 ... | reverse complement strand
TAACAAAATACCAATAATAATGGTGTCAGGTAAAGCTAGGTATGATTATGTCATAGAAGCTTTTGATGAAGGCGCAGATGATTACATAATAAGGCCATATAATATTGAAGAGCTTATAAGAAGAATAAAAGCTGTTTTAAAAAGGTGCGGTATACGAGTGAGAAATATAGAATCATCTTATGAGATAGGCGATTACCTGTTTAATACAATAGATAAAATTCTTACTATAGGCAGTGTAAAAACACAGCTTAATAATAAACTAAGCCAAGTTCTTGCTTTACTATGCGCTTATAAAAATGAAACATTACCTAAGAAAATACTTATGCAACAAGTATGGGCTGATGATAACTACTTTAATAAACGCAGCTTAGACGTTCACATATGTATGTTGCGAAATATGCTTAAAATGGACAGCCGTGTTGTTATAGAAACTATAAGAGGTGTCGGCTATTCTCTCGTCGTAGAAAAAGATGAAAGCCTAATGTAAAAAAGCAGACTACTTTTCTGTAGTCTGCTTTTTAGGATATGCGCTTCTTAAAATTTTTTAAAAAATATATACACATTTTTCCTGTTATAAAGTTCTCATCTTGATTACCGGTATGAAAACATTTATGACCATACTCGTTTGTATAAACCTTAAAATCACCTTGCAATTCTCTTGTACCAGTTTGGCTATTGAACCACCATACTCTAACATGATTTGCATCAAGCCATTTTATTTGCTGCTGAATATGCCTAGTGAGATCCTCATACTCATCATAATCTGCTTGATCTTCAATATACGGAATAAAGGTGCATTCTATAAGGTCTGAATCATCAACTGCTTTCCAATCATCTTCTATGTAAAAGTTATTGGAAAACATCTCAGACACATCATTTGCTTCTTCTAAGTTATTTTCGTCTAATGGCTCTTCACCATAATACAGAAAATAAAAAGCATCATTTGATATTTGCAAAGTCTGCTTTTTGCTGTAATCTAAAATAAAATTGCTCATTTATTCTCCTGTTATGCTTGTGATATTTCTCCTGTTAGGCTTTATAGTATTCTCTTGTCCAGCTGCGGCAAGTATTCTCTCGGCCGTTTCTCCTGCTAACTTCTGTATCACACTTACGTAGGCATAACAGAATATACACTCTGCACCTACAAGCATAAGCTGCTTAACCATGATAGCCATGGGCTTTTATGCATTTTAGTGTGTAACATATTTTAACAGTTTTACTTTTGTTCTTTTTTAAACTAAAATACAAAATAACCTTGAAATAGATTGCTGTTTTACAGGTTTTAACATAAAAATTTTCACTGCTGCATCACATCTTTGGTCAAAAACATAGAGCCTCTGAGCTACTCAAAAATATATGAAATTTCATTATTCTCGTCCATTCTCTCTTCATTTCTTTTTATAGATTTGGTTTACTATTATTCTCGAATAAAAATATCCTAGAGGCCAAGAAAATGAGTCAACTATTAGCCATAAATTTAACAACTATTTATATAGCTGCCTGGTGGCCTAAAACTCAAGAAAGTCCATACCTCAATTCATATTATAGACTTTATAAAAATACATTGATAGATACACTTCTTTTGACCTCTATCGCGTCGAATTGAGTTAACCCATATAGTACATATTAGATCTGAAAGTGCCCTAAAACGCGAAAGAAGCATGCTTTTATAAGATTACATATTTTAACATAAATGGTGGGGATATAAAAAAAGAGCCGCCTCTTTCGAGACGACTCTTTTCATGGCAGAACTATATAGCGAACATTAAGCAAGTGATTCCTCTTCAGATGAAATACCATTAGCTATAATTTCATTCACTTGAGCGGCTAAATACTCATCTAATTCCTTTTTTGCATCTTCAAGCTGTTTCTTTTTAGCTTCCAGTTCTTCCTGAGCTTTCTGCAGCTTCTCTTCTGCCTTTTTAACATTCTCTTCGCAACGGATTACACGATCTTGCGGAGTAAGCGGAGCGCGGGTTGCTACTGCCTCACGGCGTTCCAAATATTTAGCATTGAGCCGCATACCTTCTTCGTCGAACTCTTCGGCAATTTTAAGGCCATCAGCTTTTGCGACTTTATGCATTGTCTTTGTTGCAAGTGGATTACCTTCAATAGGCGTCGGAATTAAGATGCGATAAAGTAAACGTTGAGCTCGTTTATCTGGCATGATTGCCACAATACGGCCGACTACCATTTCGGCATGCTCTTCACCATTTTCATCTGTAGTACGGTATTTCTCAAATTCTACCGTTTTACCGACATTGCCGATAACTTCATTAATCTCTTCGGCGATTGCTTCTGGTGTCCAATCGATTTTATCTACTGGATCTTTTGCTTTACGTGTACGAACTTTCTTTTCCGGCTTAATGACTTCGTCCAAAATGCGAACAAGATTACTGTCGTGCACCTTAACAATGCGGCGCCCGTCATCTGTCTTGATAGCATAAAGAACTTTGTTTGTGCGCTTCTCCTCGATCACTCCTGCGATGTAACCATCAACCCATTCTACGGTATTGAACGGGACTGCTTGACAACGGTGATTGATATTCTTTTTCAGCTCTTCAGCCAATGCGTGGCGCTCCTCATCGGTCATCTTCGGCTTTTTCTCAAGAGTCGCTTTGCTACTGTTGCTCATCGGATTGACACCATTGTTCTCTTCTGCTGCTTTTATAGCTGCTTCTTCCTCAGGTGTTAACGGGTTCTCTGTGTCTTCGAACTCCTGTACAGGGTTTGCCACTTCGGATTGTGTTTCTCCTGATACTAGAGCTTGCTCACGAGCTGCGAGTACAGCCTCAATCTCGGCTTTATCTTCGTCACTTGCTGTTGCTAAAAGAGCATTTAACTTCTTCGTTGTCAGTTGTGAAAATTTCTTTGTTGCCATAATGCTGTAAATTTTAATTGTTATTACTTATTTTGATATTGCAAATATAATATGTTTATTCAATTTATAAAACCGTTTTGAGAATTATTTTCCAAGTTTTATGTTAAAAAATATCAATTGAGTTTCTTGAACGGCCCTAAAAGCCCGAGAGTACTTATATTATATCCCTCCTTGCCAAAGAATCTGAGTGCCATATTAGCTAATTTCGTTGTCCCTAAGGCATCCGAAGACGCTACTATGATAGCTACATTATTCTCATCATTGGACACGATAGCATAATCCGAAATGGCTTCTATGAAGTTCTCCATATTACTCAAATTCTCTCGAATGGCCTCAACTTCAAGCCTATAAGCTGTTACAAACATTTCGTTTCTTGCCATATTATTTAGCTTTTACAGTTTTATAACTCTTGCTTACCTCTATGCTGAACACACTGTGCCAAAGAGCAAATCGGATTGCTGTTTCTGAGCTGTTTTGTTCAGCTGCGATTGTCGGTGTCAAAAACAGCGTTTCTGACTTAGTTGCTGAAAATTTCATTGTTACCATATTACTGTAATTTTATTTGTTAATTCTCTTGTTCCCGGCAGTGGAGTTGAACCACTGATGCCATTACAGCCATTCTCCTGCCCGGGATGTTCTCTTGTTACGCAAGCACTTCGTACAATTCTTCAAGTGGCTCGGGCAATCTCTCGTCTATTTCTTTTGCCATTGAACCACAATATACGTGGTATCTTTTCAACATGTAATCACGGATCTTTTTAATATCTCCGAATGATAATTCAAATAAGAAGCTTTCTAACTGTGTCATAATCGTTTTATTTCGATATTGTAAATATACTAATAATTTATGAACCTGAAAAATTTCTATGAGTTAAATTGTGTCAGGTGTGATGGTTGTTTTGGTTAATAATCTGAAATTGATAAATTATACAAGTCGTTATGAAGAAAGCATTACCTAATACCAAAGTGACCGTCAAGCTCAGAAGGTCGAACTACAAAGAAGAGTGGTATCTGATTATAGAATCATACCCAGTTTATAAGCGAGGTTCAACTCGGGTAAGCCGTGTGGTAGAATCCATTAACCGGACTATATCTACACCCATTTGGGACAAGTCGTCCATTGCACGTATCCTGCCGGATGGAACATTCAACTATAAGCCTAAGCGTGATTTGAATGGGATTATCCAATGCCGTTCAACGATAGATCAAGAGGCTTGTATCTATGCAGACAATGTGCGTAAGTTGCGGCAACATGAATACGATAGTGCCATCCTTTACACTGATAAGGAAAACGAAATCGCTGCACAGAATGAGCGGAGCGAACAGGATTTTATCAAGTATTTCAATCGTATTATAAGCACACGTCATCCCAATAGTTCCGATTCGATAATAGTCAACTGGAGGCGTGTAGGTGAATTATTGAAAATGTATTCGCAAGGGCAGCCAATTCCATTCAAGGCAATTTCCGTTAAACTGCTTGAAGATATTAAGATGTTCCTTCTCCGTGCCCCAATGGGAGGGAATAAGAAAGGTACTATCTCACAAAACACGGCATCAACCTATTTTTCCATACTCAAAGCCGGATTGAAACAGGCATTCATTGATGAATATCTGACCGTTGATATTAGTGCGAAAGTAAAGGGAATAACAAACATTGAGAAACCTCGCGTTGCACTTACCATGAATGAAGTGCAAATGTTGGTTGATACTCCTTGCAAGGATGATGTTTTGAAACGTGCGTTCTTGTTCTCTATTCTCACTGGATTGCGGCATAGCGATATTCAAACTTTGAAATGGAAACAAATTCAGCAAACAAGCAAGGGTACATGGCAAGCAGTCGTAATTCAGCAAAAGACAAAAAGGCCCGATTACAAGCCAGTCACTCAACAAGCACTTCAACTATGCGGCATACGTCCAGACGATGATGAAGCACTTGTTTTTGAAGGATTGACTGATGCCTCTTGGATTTCTCGCCCGTTGAAAGTCTGGATAGAAGCATCCGGTATCAAGAAGCACATCACCTTCCATTGTGGCCGCCATAGCTACGCTTCGCTGTTGCTGGAAAATGGCGTTGACATATATACCATCAAGTCTTTGATGGGACATACTAATGTCAAAACCACGCAGATTTATACGCACATCGTAAACGAACAAAAAGAGAAAGCCGCCAATACACTACATATAGAAAATTTGGATTTATAAGTTGTGGTGGGGGCTCCCACCGTTGAGCACCAATGACTTATGTAATTCCAATCATATACTTACCACCGTTTACCCCTCATGAAGCATCGGCTTTTTGAGGGGTGTTTTGTAGCATTGAGGCTTTCGGTAAGGAAGGTGTCAGTCCCAATAGTGGTTTATTTCCCTTTTATTATGCCTTCCAATAAACTCTCGTATTAATGAAACTTAAATCTGTCAGTGGTAAATGAGCGGTTGATTGGTGGCGGTCAAGCACCTATTTAGCACCTATAAGCATCCCTATACTTTTGCGGCATAAACTTTAATACGAAGGAAAAATGGCCTATAAAGTAAATTCATTGGAGGAAATGCCGAATGCGTTGTCCTACCTGATTGAGTCCGTAGAAGCACTGCAATCTAAAGTAAATGCCTTGCAGCATAAACAGGCAAGTAACTCACCCAAGTGGATGGATATAGACGAGCTTTGCGCTTATCTTCCATCACATCCAGCCAAGCAAACGGTTTATGGATGGGTATCAACCAAACAGATTCCCGTACATAAAATAAATAAGGCGTTGGCTTTCCTGCAATCAGAGATTGACGATTGGTTGAAGAACAAATCGCATAAGACACAGGATGACTTAATGGAAGAAGCCAGACGATTTGTCGAATCTAAAAAGATTATCAGATGATGGAAACGACAGACTATTGCTTTTCGTTCTTTCGCAAGCCCATTCAAAACATCAAACCGATAAGGGCGGTAGGTATTGTGGATGTGTATCGTTATATCATCGGACATTATGCGCAACCGCAAACTGAAAACCTGCGGCTGATGCAGTCTTCTCCCGAAGCCAAAAGATATAAAGCCACCCATTTTGACTATTGTACTTTTTCGGGATTATTCCGAAAACGGAATGAAAAGGAACTGATTATGCACTCAGGATTGATGTGTTTGGATTTCGATCATGTGGAGAACATTGGGGAGTTAAAACAGCAACTACTCAACCATGAGTATTTTGATACGGAACTGTTATTTGTCAGTCCATCCGGTAATGGATTGAAGTGGATAATACCTGTTGACTTGAAAGGCTGGGAACATTCCCGGTACTTCAAGGCTGTTGCCAACTGCATCAAAGCAACAGGTTTGCCATTAGTGGATATGTCCGGCAGTGATGTGGCTCGTTCATGCTTTTTATCCTACGACCCACAAGCATTTATTAACCATAAATACAAAGATGATGTCGAAGAAAATATTTTCCGCCCAAGATTGGGAGAATGTCCCTTCTGAAATACAACAGGCACATACACCAAGTATTGTCCCTATATATAATAAGGTGGAGGATGATGTGGAAAGTGTTGTTCGGGAGATAGAACAGTGTGCCATTGATATAGCCCCTCATTATAAAGATTGGGTGGAGTTGGGCTTTGCGCTTGTGGATGGATTGGGAGAAAACGGACGGGAGTATTATCACCGCATCAGCAGGTTTTACCCTACCTATCAAAGGGAAGAAACGGACAAACAATATACGCATTGTCTGCAATCCAAAGGACAAGGCATTACTATCCGTTCTTTCTTCCATTTGGCAAATCAAGCCGGAATCTTATTGGCTTCGTTCAATAAAGAGCGTTTATCCATTTTGCCAAATATCCAAAATGGTAAAACGGGTAAATGGATAAAATCAGAGGAAGAACTTCCTGCATTTCCTGAATGTGTGTTTGAACACCTTCCTCCTTTTCTAAATGAGGTTGTCAATAACTCCATTTCGGTAGATGACCGTGATACAATATTGATTGGGGCTATTGTATGTTTGTCGGTATGCTTTCATAATGTTTGTGGAGTGTACGATGAGCGTATTGTTTATCCGAATCTCTATCTGTTCGTGGTAGCGGATGCCGGTATGGGAAAAGGAGCATTGACCTTATGCCGGGAATTGGTAGCCCCCATCAACTGCCATTTGCATGAACTTTCCAAACGATTGGAACAGGAATATAAAGAAGCAATGAACACATATATTAAAGGTAAGAAAACCGATGGAATGGCTATGCCAACTGAACCGCCCATGCGTATGCTCGTGATTCCAGCCAATAGTAGCGCAAGCTCTTTCTTGAAGATATTAGGAGATAATGACGGAATCGGGCTGCTGTTTGAATCGGAGGGCGACACGTTGAGCCAGACATTGAAATCGGACTACGGCAATTACTCCGATGTGTTGCGAAAGGCATTTCACCATGAGTTGGTCAGTTTGAGTCGGCGCAAGGACAGGGAGTATTGCGAAGTAACCAATCCGAGAGTGTCAGTCGCTTTGGCTGGAACTCCCGAACAGGTAAGAAGGTTGATACCTGATGCGGAGAACGGATTGATGAGCCGCTTTTGTTTCTATATTATCCGCTTCAAACGTGGCATAAGAAATGTGTTTGCCACAAGCGACATTTCTCAATCCAAGAATGCTATGTTCAAACTGTTGGGAGATAAGTTCTGCCATCTGTATGAGGAATTTGTACGGCAGGGTAATTATTCCTTTTCTCTTCCTTCTGATTTACAGGAACACTTTATTGAATATCTCAGTCGGGTGAATGAGGAATGTTGTGACGAAGTGGATAACAAGATGCAAGGAGTAGTCAGACGGATGGGACTGATTGCTTATCGTATAATGATGGTGTTGACCGTTGTCCGACATTTGGATAATGTGATTCACAAATCTTCTTCTGACGAGACTGTACAATTGGTTTGCCATGAGTTTGACTATTCCGTAGCCATGAGTATTTGCGACACCCTGCTTTATCATGCCGTATTCATTTATCAGAATTTGTCAGGAAATCAGTCTAAACGATTCAATACCGTTTCGCAAGAGACAGGCGTTTATGCACGAAGGAACACCCTTTATAATATGTTGCCTGACACTTTCACAAAGAAAGATTATGATGCGGCGGTTTTAACTTTGGGCGAGAATGGAAGTACGGCAAATAAGTGGATAGAAGCCTTTATCAAAGATGGCAAACTAAGCCGAATAGAACAAGGGAAATATAGGAAGATTTTTTGAGTGGCAAGTTTGTGTTTTAGTGTCACTAAAACCTATGCGGCAAGCGGATAGAACTGCCACTCTCAAAAAATCAATATATGAACATCAAAGTTAAGATAAGTATGAAGGAAAAGAAACTTGGTGGTCGCCCAAAGTTGGCGAGTTATCAGAAACGCACGAAATGTTTTCGGGTAATGTTTACCGAGAACGACTACATTTATATCCAATCCAAAGCGGAACAGGCTGGAATGCCTGTCAATGAATTTTGCCATCAGGCGGCAATGGATTGTCAAGTCTGTCAACGCATCAGTCCTGAAATGGTATCGGCTATTCGTGACCTTTCCGGTATCGCCAATAATGTCAATCAGATTGCTCACCAGATGCACACTTCTGGCTTGGAAGCAGTCAAACAACAATGCTTCTCAATCATATCAGAAGTCAGTAGAATTATCACTCAAGTAAAGAATAACTGCCATGATAGCGAAGATTAAAACAAGAGCAGATTTTGGTGGAATTGTGAATTACGCCAATGACCAAAAGAACAAGAAAAAAAGTGCCACACTCTTGGCGCACGAAGGAGTCTGTGCCATTAACAATAAAGCCATAGCCGATTCTTTTCAGATACAAGCATCCATGCGCCCGAAAGTAAAAAGTCCGGTGAAACACGTATCACTTGCTTTTTCTTCGCAAGACATTAGCCGTTTTCCCGATAATGAAGAAGGAGATGCGCTGATGGTGGAGATTGCCAAGAAATGGATGGAACAAATGGGGATTCGTAATACTCAATATATTATAGCCCGGCATCACGACACGAAACATCCTCATTGCCATTTGGTATTCAATCGGATAGACAATGAAGGCAATCTTATTTCTGACAGCAATGAAAGAATATGCAATGCAAAAGTTTGTCGTGCTTTGACTAAAGAGTATGGATTTTACTTTGCCCCTAAAAATAGTAAAGCCAGAAATAAAAAACGTTTGCGTCCTCACCAATTACGGAAGTATACCCTTCGTTCCTCAGTGCTTGACGCACGGGCAAATTCTCGTTCTTGGAATGATTTTTTTAGTATTCTCAAAGGTCAGGGTATAGATATGCGATTTAATCATGCTGAGAATTCTGACAAAATTCGTGGTATATCCTTTTGTATGGATGAATTTAGCATTGCTGGTTCTAAACTTGACCGTGATTTGAGTTTCAACAACCTTTGCACTATGTTGGGTGATATAGCTGCGGAACTGATTATTCAACCTCATCAAGCCATAACTTCTGGTGGGGGTGGAGGAACCAACAGTGAACAAGGATGGCGAGATGATAAAGATAAGGATAACCCAAGAAACGAACCTTTCTATAAACCCTCAAAACGTAGAAGATAATGAAAGGAGATGTAGTAGCTGCAAATCTTGCGAATTTGCGTCAAAGTATCAACGAGCTAAAAGAATGTATTGAAAAACAGAATGCCACTGTTTCTAAATCGGAACAATCTGTAAAAGTGGACTTTGACGAAAAGATCATTTATAATGGAGTTGCCAAAAGCTTCTGTACTTGCTGGAACGAAGCCTTGTCTGTGGTAAAGAAGCATATCTGGAAACAACAGTCGGACACATTGACTTTTTCGCTATGGTTTCCGAAACTCATTGAATTATTCAAGCAGAAGTCCAAACTTCTTGAATATCTTTATCGGCACGTTTGCGATTACAATCTCAACCGTATGAATATCGAGGCGAATACCGACAGTATATTAAGACGGCAGAATGAGATACTTGCAAAAATTAATGAGTTGAAAAATCCAGTGACCATTATTCCACCCAATATCAATGGGATGTTTATACGTGGCTATTATATTAAGTTACGATATGTCGTGGCCTTCGTGGTCGTTATTATGATATGGGCTGTTGCTGCTTCTATTAGTAGTATGAAGTATAAGGAAGAATCCTTTGCTCATTATTCTATGTATCGGGCGGTGAGGGAACAGCATCAGTACTTGATGGGAAAAATAGGACTAGAGCCCCAAAGGAATACGGAATAGTCCTTGGAGAAAATAAGCAACGGCTTTTTACTATTGCTCCTTTCTTCCATAAGTTACTTCTGGTTCTGCCACCATAGGTGTATTATTTATATCAGGTAAGTCGTATGTTCTTATTTTCCTGTCTTCAAGGAAAATATGATTCAAAGTATAAGCCAATGATTCAAGTGTTTGTATGCGGACTTTAGGTTTTAGTTGACATTCCCAAACTGTAATACAATGCCAGCCCATAGCAGCAAGTTGGCATTGTTCTTTTT
>ERZ780139.3496-NODE-3496-length-10360-cov-11.250655_pt1 | contig 10360 bp, 8 predicted proteins | sample MGYA00511476_ERZ780139 | MGnify/ENA primary metagenome ERZ780139 (study PRJEB29588, sample SAMEA2158190) | human gut metagenome | biome: human gut; feature: human-associated habitat; material: faeces | place: Denmark | collected 2008/2010 ... | reverse complement strand
CGAAGACATCACCGCCAAGCTCACCGAGGCTCCGGGCAACCACGCCAAGATCGGCGGCCTGAAGGTCACCACCGAGAACAACTGGTTCGCGGCACGCCCATCCGGCACCGAAAACATCTACAAGGTGTACGCCGAGTCCTTCGAATCCCCGGAGGCCCTCGACAAGGTGCTCGCCGAAGCCACCGAAGTCGTAGACAAGGCCCTGGCCGAGTGACATTCGGATTAATCGCCATACAATAATCGCGGTCGATATGTGACCGTGACGCAAGCAAAAGGTCCGTTCCATAAAATGGGACGGACCTTTTGTCGTCTATTGGAAAACGCGATGGAGGCCCGTCTCGACGAAGCACGGCGGCACCGGTCTGGACGCCGAAACCGTACGAGGGACGGCCGAACGGCACCATGGCACGGCCACATTCGATTATGGCGATGGCGCGTTCCAGGCTTCGGTCATGCTCTGTCTGGACGCTTAGCACCCCGCATGGATGCCCTTTCCCTTTGCGAACAGACGTGGAGCGAGTCGCATGGCTTTCGTAGGGTAGAGGCATGACGATTACGGTTTCTACAGACGGTTCCGCTTTGGGTAACCCGAATGGTCCGATGGGTTGGGGTTGGGCCGATCACGAACTCGCGACGGGCGGCAAGCCGGGGCACCACCATGAGGGCGATTGCGATGCCGGCGGAGCAACGAACGGCACCAACCAGATCGGCGAACTGTGCGCGGTGTTAGAGGCACTGCGCGCGCATCCCGGTTCCGAACCGTTGGTGATCGAAACCGATTCGCAGTATGCGATCAACTGTTCCACCACGTGGGTGCATGGCTGGGAGAAGAACGGCTGGAAGAACTCGCAGAAGAAGCCAGTGAAGAACGCGGATTTGATTCGCGCGATCGACGCCGAGATTTCCAAACGTCCTGGATCGGTAAAATTCGTATGGGTCAAGGGCCATGCCGGCAATGCGGGCAATGAAAAGGTGGATGAGCTTGCGCGCACTTATGCTGGCGATTGCCGTTCGAAGGTTCGCGAAGGATATCTTCCCTTGGAGGGTTGGCAGTCGCTGCTGGCTTCCGAGTATTCGCGTGGCACCGATGTTCCCGAGGATGCGAGGATGCTGATGGATGGTGCGATCAGCGCCGCCGAATACCACATGGGACGCGGACAAGGCGATTCCGCCACGACCGGCACCGGCGATTCCGGTGCCGATACCGCTAATTCCAGCAACAGCACGAAGCCGCGTTCGATCGCCAGCATGCTGGCGGAGCCGGAAGGCGTTTCCCACGACCTTGCGGATTTCGGACAGACAACCGATGACGACGCAGATGATGCGGTGGAAACGACCGTGCTCGAGACCGAACCGGCGGAAACCACCACAATGCTTGAGACCGAAGCGACGAAGGTCATACCCGAATCCAGCTTCCCGGACGCGGGCGGTCCAGCCGAACCGGACGAATCCGGGAAAACGGACGAATCCGGTGAACCGCATCAATCCTATGCGCAGATGCTGGTCAAACCCGACTATTTTCCCCGTGAAGGCGACGAGAACGACAAGCCGGTGACGGGCAACGCGGACGGCACGGACACGGACAGCACGGCCGTACCGCAGAATGCGAACGAATCGCACAGCGAATCGCAAGACGACGAAGAATCGGCACCGGAACAGGCATCTTCATCGCAATCGCAGGATCTGCCGAAACTGCCGCATCGTCCAAGCCCATCGGGCCTGTCGGTGTCGGGTACGGTGCGGTTCACTCCCCCACCGGAATCCAGCCCGACCTTCGACGGCAATCCACGTCTCATCCGTGGGTATATCGCCGTGGAAGGCTATGTGATGGGTGACGGCACGCTGGTATTGGACGAGGCGCCGTTCGCGGTCAAACATAGCTGAGCGAGACATGTGGGGAGCCGCTTTACGCAAGCCGCTCCCCACATGTCATTTCATGCGCGGCTTTTTTGCACGCCACCTCACGCAGGACCGTGAAACATTCCGTGAAAACTTTTCCGCAGTCCAAAACAGACACCTGCTCCCGCAACCGACCATTCGCGCCTTGAAAATCAACGCATCCGATAGTATGGAGACGGTCTTAACCCCATATCGAAGGAGGATCATGGACAAGGCACAGCAGGACGCGCTGAAGAAGGCGGCCGGCATCGAGGCTGCAAAGCTGATTCAGAACGGCATGATCGCAGGTCTGGGCACCGGCTCGACCGTGCGTTTCCTGGTCGACGAGCTCGGTCGTCGCGTCAAGGAGGAAGGCCTCGAGTTCACGGGCGTCACCACCTCCCGCCGCACCCAGGAGCAGGCCGAAGGCTACGGCATCAAGATCGTCAACATCGATGACGTCGACCATATCGACGTGACCATCGACGGCGCCGACGAGGTGGACAAGAACTTCAACGGCATCAAGGGCGGCGGTGCGGCTCTCCTGTGGGAGAAGATCGTGGCCACCAACTCCAACAAGATCGTGTGGATCGTGGACGAGTCCAAGGTCGTGGACACCATCGGCAAGTTCCCGCTGCCGGTCGAGGTGATTCCGTTCGGCGCAGGCCAGGTCGTCAAGAAGTTTGAGGCCAAGGGCTACAAGCCGGTGCTGCGTCTCGACGCGAACGGCGAGCCGGTGCGCACCGATGAGAACAACTATGTGGTGGATCTGCACCTCGAGCGCATCGACCACCCGCAGGAGCTCGCGCAGGACCTCATCACCACGGTCGGCGTGGTCGAGCACGGCCTGTTCCTGAACATGGTGGACCAGGTCATCGTCGGCGATCCGAACGGCCCGCGCGTGATGGACAACCCCAACAAGTGAGATCTTGACAGGCAGGCGTGTCGGCTGGTGTGGAATATACCGGCCGACACCGCCGCGCAGATAGCAAAAATCCCGCGACACCGAAAGGAATCGCGGGATTTTGTTTGAGCGGACGCTTCACACGCGCCTGAAGACTACTTGCGCTGGTGGCGAGTCTTACGAAGCAGTTTACGATGCTTCTTCTTGCTCATGCGCTTGCGGCGCTTCTTGATGACCGAGCCCATCTCAGCCTCCGTTCCTTAAACTCAAAGGGTAAAAGTTTGCAACTTGCCCAATACTACACTGCTTCGGGGACGAATACGCGCGCAGGCATTCATATGGTGGAAAATCACGTTTCGTTTTCCGCGTGATATTCCATCAGCCGGCCGCGATTCGCCATCGAGACGATTCCGTCGACGTTACAGGGGGAACTGCTGGTAGAAACGCTGGATGTCGTTCTTCGCGCCGGTGGCATAGAAAACCACCGTATCGTTGCGCCACACGGCAACGGCCTTGGTATCGTCGTCCGGATCGGCTTTGGCGCTGTAGGCGCCGGTCGTCTTGCCGGAGACCTTCACGTTGCCGCTTCCCAGCTCCTTGCCGGTCATGGCTTCAGCCAGCGTGTCGTACTGGGATTTCGCCTTGTCGCCGTCGTTCCACTGGCCCACTTCCAGCGTGACGTCCTGTCCTTTCTTGCCGGTGGAATACGTCAACGCGTATTCCTCGACGGGAGAGGTGCTGGACCACGTCGTGCTGGCGTCAGCCTTGGTACGCGCGTAATTCAATACGGAATCCGGCATGGCCTTGAGCAGCTCGCTGGCCCCGTCGGGCAATGCCACGGCATCGATCGACGGTTTGGTGGGCTCCGTCTTGTCGCCGTCCGTACCGTTCGAAGTGGAAGCCTGCTGGCTCGTCTGACCGGCCTGTCCGGCCTGTCCGTTCTTGTTCAAGGCCCAACCAGGCCACACAAATGCGGAAATCAGAGCAAGCACAACCACAAGCGCGGCTGCTACGACGGCGACAATCAATTTGCCATGCGAAGAGGAATTCTGCGTATCAGACATGCTTGTCATTCTTTCACAGCCATAAGACGCGCAACCATCCCCTCAAAGTCATGGAATCCAGTTCCCGAAACGGTTTTCAGCGCAATGTCTGTGCAACGAGTACGCCACCCGCGAACGTCTTGTCCCAAAACCTCCGTATTGTCGGCGATATGGCAAAGACGTCCTCGCAATTCCTCTGTTCCGAATGCGGCTGGAGCGGCCCGAAGTGGCTCGGCCGCTGCCCCGAATGCGGTCAATGGGGCACCATTGAGGAATTCCATGAAGCCCGTCCCGCGGCAGGCTCGCGTACCGCGGCTCCGGGACGGACCTCGCGCACGCAATCGCATCCGGTCGCATCGTCCGCGGCGAGGCCGATCACCGACATAGGCACGGAGAACATCTCCAGAATCGCCACAGGATTTTCGGAATTCGACCGCGTGCTCGGCGGTGGCATCGTGCCGGGATCGGTCACGCTGATCGCAGGAGAGCCGGGCATCGGCAAATCGACATTGCTGCTGGAAACCGCCGGCAATGTGGCGAGGCTGACGGCGTTCGCCACCGAGCGCAATACCGTACTGTATATTTCCGGCGAGGAATCGCAGGCGCAGGTCCGCATGCGCGCGTCGCGCATCGGCGCCATGGAGCCGAATCTACTACTCGCCTCCACCACGGATCTGTCCACGGTGTTGGGGCTTATCGAACAGTTCAAGCCGGCGTTGGCCATCGTCGATTCGGCGCAGACCATCGTCTCGCAGGACGTCGATGGCATCTCCGGCGGATCCACGCAGGTGCGCGAAGTGGCGAGCGCGCTGATTGACACCGCCAAAACCCTTGATATTCCAGTGCTTTTGGTGGGTCATGTCACCAAGGATGGTTCGATCGCAGGTCCGCGTACGTTGGAGCATCTGGTGGATGTGGTCTGTCAGTTCGAAGGCGATGCCGAAACCGCGTTGCGTATGCTGCGTGCAGTGAAGAACCGTTTCGGACCGACCGATGAGGTCGGCTGTTTCGATATGAGCGGCGAGGGCATTGAGGAGGTGACCGATCCGTCCGGCCTGTTCCTATCAACCGGCAATGGTTCTGCGGCGACGCAGGTGGATGGCACGTGCGTGACGTTCACGTTGGATGGGCATCGCAGTCTGCCGATTGAAGTGCAGGCGCTGGTCACCAGGTCGGTGCTGCCGACGCCACGTCGCGCGGCGAACGGTGTGGACTCCAACCGTATCGCCATGCTGGTGGCGGTGTTATATCGTCACGGTGGCATCAATCTGCTGGCCAACGACCTGTACATTTCCACAATCGCCGGCGGTCAGGCGCGTGAGCCGGGTTGCGATCTGGCGATTGTGGCCGCGTTGGCGAGCGCTGCGAAATCGAAACCGATTCCCCGCACGACGTGCGCGATCGGCGAGATTTCGTTGACCGGACAGGTGCGTCCGGTGCCGAGACTGGAATATCGGCTTCGTGAGGCGGCGCGTCTTGGTTTCACCACCGCCGTTGTGCCGACGCTGCGCAAGAACGTCGCCGTGCCGGGAATGGGCGTGGTGCAGGCGGATACGTTGCAGGACGCGTTGGCCGCGATTCTGCGATAGGTCGCCGATGCCCAAACGGCATCGCCATCCGCATTTTGCAACCCGGGAAAGCCCGTTTGGGTAACAAAACACAGATGGCGTCAATGATTCGCGTCAATCGAACCAATCAAATCAATCGAACCGATCCGTCTCAAGCGGTGAGGCGCTTCGTCTCCTCGACGTTGCGTTTCAGCTCGGCCGCCAGATCGTCGGCCGAATCGAATTTGATCTGCGGGCGCAGGAATCCAGCGAATTCCACGCGCGCCTGATGGCCGTACAGGTCCAACCAGTCATCGGTGATGGCGTAGGCTTCCACCACGCGTTCGGCGTCACCGTCCTCGTTGAACGTCGGCTTGGTGCCGATGGAGATGGCCGCCGGCCAGCGGTGTGGCGACTGCATGGCCACGCGCGCGTTGACGGACGAAGCATCATACTGCTGCGATACGCCGTCGGCCGGCTTCTCCCCGGCTTCTTCGCCACCGTCGGCGGACTTCTCCCCCAAATCGACCAGCCAGCCGGCGTACACGCCGTCCACCGGCAGGTATCCGGCGACGTTCTCGCTCAGATTGGCGGTCGGGAATCCGATGGTGCGGCCGCGTTCCTCGCCATGCACCACGGTGCCTTCCACGGCATGCGCGTGGCCGAGTATCGCGTCTGCGTCCTTGATACGGCCTTGGCTCAGCAGATAGCGCACATTGGTGGAGCTCCACGTGCGCACTTCCTTGGCCTGATGCTTCTTGCTCCATGCGCGTCGTTCGGCCTTGGAAGCCCCCTCCAGAGGGTCGGAAGGCTCGCCGGGTTCGGACGGCATCACCGGCTTCGCATTGACCGGCACTCGGGTCAGCCCCGGACCGAAATCGTCCACGACCTCCAGCTGGAACACGCCGGTGGCGAGCGCCAGATTCTCAATGGCCTTCACGTTTCCGGCGCGGTTCGCGCCCATGGCGGCGTCGGAGCCGAGCACCAGCGTGCGCATGCCGAGTTTGCCGACCATCTGGCCAAGGAAGAAGCGGTATGATTTCGCGGAGAATGCCATGGTGTAGCGCACGATGAGCGTGTAGTCCACGCCGATGGCGTCGATGGCGCGCAGCCGTTCGTCCACACTGGTCAGCGCCTGCGTGTCAGGCGTGCCTGCGGGCGGTTCCTGACCGTCATGTTTGGCGGCGTAAGCGTGCACCAGCGCGGGACGCGGGTCGAACAGCACCACCACGGAGAACGCCTGCTCCTGTTCGGCGAGTTCGGCCACACGGCGGATGACCGCCTGATGTCCCTGATGCATGCCGTCGAATGAGCCGATGGTCACCACGGACTTCTTGTCGTTGCTCAGGGTCGGCCAATCCACCATGCCGCTGGCATCGGGGGTAAGCGTGATCGTCTTCATGTGTCCTTCTTTGCGTATTGTCCGTGTGTTTGTCGTGTTCGTATTGCGTGCCGGCCGGTCTTGATTGTTTCAGTTGAAGACCGCGACCGGCTTGGTCTCGCCACGTTTGGCGCGTTCCACGATCGCCACCAGATCGTTGGTTTCGGGAACGTACGCGGCCATGGTCGTATGGATGTCGTGGGCGATTCTACGGCCGAACCGCAGGTCCGTCGCCTCCTGTTCGGTGACGGGAAGCATGTCCATGGAAGCGGCCGCGCTGGCGACCAGGTCGAGTGCGTGGTCAACGGCATGCTCGGCATCGTCAAGCACCGCACGGTTGCGTGTCACTTCGATGCCTTCGCGGTTGGTGAAGGTCTTAGCTTCCGTATGGGCGGTCATGACGTTCGGCATGTTCACCGAGAAACGCCCGACGCGGATGCGGCGCAGCATGGTCAGATGGCCGCCGAGGCCGAGTTCGGAGCCCAGATCGCGGCCGAGTGCGCGGATGTAGGTGCCGGCCGAGCAGGTCACGGTCACGTCGAGTTCCATGACTGGCTGCATGTTCGGTTCGTTTTGCCCGTCGGTTTCGGCATGCCAGGATTCCTCCGGGGCGATTTCGATGGCATCGGCAAGCGGTGATCCCGCGCATGTGGTCGAAGCATAGCCGTATCGCACTGCCGAAACGCTGAATTCCGAGATGGTCACCGGACGGGCCTTGAGGTCCACATCCTTGCCTTCTCGGGCCAGATCATAGGCGCGCTGGCCGTTGATTTTGATGGCTGAATAGGAGTTCGGCACCTGCTCGATGCGCCCGGTGAAATGATGGGCGATGGCGTCTTCAACGGTCTGTCGTGAAGGAAATTCGGCGATAGTTCCCTCCTCCGGCAGCAGTTCGCCGTCGGCGTCGTCCGTGGTGGTGCGCTGGCCGAGTCTGATGGTGGCCAGGTAGGTTTTGTCGTGGTCGACGATGTAGTTGAGCAGACGTGTGGCGTTGCCGAAGCCGACCACCAGCACGCCGGTGGCCATCGGGTCGAGCGTGCCGGCATGGCCGACGCGTTTCATCTGCAGGGCGCCACGCACCGCCGCGACCACATCGTGGCTGGTGACGCCCTGCGGCTTGTCGATGACCAGCAGACCGGAGTTGTCAGGCTTCGTCGTCATCGTCCCAATCCTCGACCTCGACATCGTCATCATCGTCGAAGTCGTCATCATCGGGCTCGTCGTGCTTGTACGGATCGGCGTCGCCGGCGTATTGCGCGTTGGCGCGGGACTTGGCGAGTTCTTCGTCGCGCTTGTGTGCGAGCGCGAGGATGTCCTCGATCTCATGGGCCTCGCCCGGCACTTCGTCGAAGATGAATTCCAGTTGCGGGGTGAGTCGCAGTCCGGCCTTGGTGCCTACCAGGGAACGCAGGCGTCCTTTGGCCTGGTTCAGGGCCTGCTGCGCGCGGCGGCGTTCGCCCTGCTCGTGTCCTTCATGGCCGAGCTGGGTCCAGTAGACTTTCGCGATCTGCAGATCGTTGGTGACGCGCACTTCGGTGATGGTCACGTTGGCCAGTCGCTTGTCGTGCAGCTGCGCCTCCATGGACGATGCGATCACACGCTGAATCAACGCCGCGATGCGCGCGGCGCGGGGATTGGTTCCTGCCATTGCTGTCCTTTTGGTGAAAAGTTCTTGTTGTATCACGGAACGCCCGCAGTCGTGAACCGGCTGTGGGCGTTCCTTACCTGGTTATCGATACGAAGCTCGAAGCACTCAGCTACTTACGCTCGATTTCCTGCATTTCGAAGGTCTCGATGATATCGCCGATCTCGATGTCGTTGAAGGTGCCGAGGTTGATGCCAGCCTCGTAGCCTTCCTTGACGGAGTTGACGTCGTCCTTGAAACGACGCAGCGAGGAGATCTCGAGGTCGTTGACGGTGGCGATGCCGTTGCGCAGGATACGGCACTTCGTACCACGCTTGACTTCGCCGTCCTGAACCATGACGCCGGCGATGTTGCCGAACTTGGAGGAGCGGAAGATCTCGCGGATCTCGGAGTGGGAGGTGACGACCTCTTCGTATTCCGGCTTGAGCATGCCCTTGAGGGATGCTTCGATGTCCTCGATGGCCTTGTAGATGATCGAGTAGTACTTGATCTCCACACCTTCGCGTTCGGCCAGATCCGCCACCTGGCGGTTCGGACGGACGTTGAAGCCGATGATGACGGCCTTGTCGACGGTGGCCAGGTTGACGTCGTTCTGGGTGATGGCGCCGACGCCGCGGTGGATCACCTGGATGCCGACCTCGTCGGACACCTCGATCTTCATCAAGGAATCTTCCAGAGCCTCGACGGAACCGGAGGAATCGCCCTTGATGACGATGTTGAGCATATCCACCTCGGACTTGGCGAACTGCTCCTTGAGGCTTTCGAGGGAAACGACCTTGCGGCGCTTGGCCAGCTGGGCCGCACGCTCGGTGGCCTGACGCTTCTCGGCGATCTGACGTGCGGTACGGTCGTCGGAGGCCACCAGGAACAGGTCGCCTGCGGTCGGCACGGAGGTCAGACCCAGCACCTGCACCGGGGTGGACGGACCGGCTTCCTGCATGTGGTTGCCGTTTTCGTCGAGCATGGCGCGGACACGACCGTAGGAGGTGCCGGCAACGATGGCATCGCCGATGTGGAGGGTACCGGACTGCACCAGCACGGTAGCCACGGCGCCACGGCCCTTGTCAAGTCGGGCTTCGACGGTGGCGCCACGGGCGTCCATATCCGGGTTGGCGCGCAGGTCGAGCTCGGCGTCGGCAGTGAGCAGCACCGCTTCGAGCAGCTTGTCGACGTTGGTGCCCTGCTTCGCGGAGATGTCGACGAACATGGTGTTGCCGCCGTATTCTTCCGGAACCAGACCGTATTCGGTAAGCTGGCCGCGGACCTTGTCCGGGTTGGCGCCCGGCTTATCGATCTTGTTGACGGCCACCACGATCGGCACATGCGCGGCCTGGGCGTGGTTGATGGCTTCCACGGTCTGCGGCATGACGCCGTCGTCGGCGGCGACCACGAGGATCGCGACGTCGGTGAGTTCGGCGCCACGGGCACGCATTGCGGTGAAGGCTTCGTGGCCCGGGGTATCAAGGAACGTGATCTTGCGCGGCTCGCCCTCAAGGTTGACGGTCACCTGGTATGCGCCGATGCGCTGGGTGATGCCGCCGGCTTCGCCTTCGATGACGTTGGTGCGGCGGATGGTGTCGAGCAGTCGGGTCTTACCGTGGTCGACATGGCCCATGACGGTGACGACCGGCGGACGCGGCTTCAAATCCTCGTCCTCCTGCAGTTCCTCTTCGTCCAGGTTGATGTCGAACTGCTGCAGCAGCTCCTTGTCTTCCTCTTCGGCGGACACGATCTTGATGTTCCAGCCGATTTCCTCGCCGAGGATCTGGAACGTGGCCTCATCCAGGGACTGGGTGGCCGTGGCCATTTCACCAAGGTGGAACAGCACGGTGACCAGCGCCGCCGGATTGACGTTGATCTTCTCGGCCAGATCGGCGAGGGACGCACCCTGACGCAGACGGACTTCCTGTCCGTTGCCGGTCGGAATGCGCACGCCGCCGATGACCGGAGCCGGGATGCAGA
>ERZ780139.3491-NODE-3491-length-10374-cov-5.565268_pt1 | contig 10374 bp, 6 predicted proteins | sample MGYA00511476_ERZ780139 | MGnify/ENA primary metagenome ERZ780139 (study PRJEB29588, sample SAMEA2158190) | human gut metagenome | biome: human gut; feature: human-associated habitat; material: faeces | place: Denmark | collected 2008/2010 ... | reverse complement strand
GGCAATGTAGGTGCCGGGCGCAATTTCACAGTCGGAACCGATTTTGCAGGCCGAAGAAATCCGGCAGAAGTCGGCAATCCGCACATTGTCGCCCACTTCGACCAGTTCCGGTTTTTTAATGATCACATATTCCCCGAGGATAAAATTTTTCCCGTGTTTCATAGTCTTTCTCCTTACGTTATCAGCTTCCGAGTATGAAACAGCGTCCGGCAAATGGCAAATCAACAAAAATTATAAAATATTACAAAAACGGACCCGCCTCAATCCGGCGGGTCCGCGGCTTTTCCTCTCAAACGCGTTTTACAGCGCTTTCATGATGTCGTCGGCAATCTGCTCCGGCGTCAGATGATAACGCCGGTAAAGCTCGTCGAGCGGCACCCGGTCGGTAAATTCCTTTTTCGCCCCGAAGGTGAGAACCTTCATCGGATCGGCGCCGTAGAAACGGGCGATCTTTTCGCCGAAGCCGCCGTCCAGTTCGCCGTCTTCCAGGGTAGCCACCAGCTGATGATCCGCCTTGAGCGAAGTCAGCAGTTCCCCGTCCAGACCGGTAATATAGCGCGGATTGATCAGCGTCGCCTCAATCCCGCGTTCCCGCAGCCGTTCAACAACCCGCTGGCCGAGGGCAAAGAAGCTGCCCAGCCCCAGAACGGCAACCTTTTCGCCCCGTTTCACCGTCTGATAGCGGTTCAGGCGGCTGTAGTCTTTTTCAACCTCGCCGACGGACGGACGAACCTCGGAAGGAATGCGGATCACCACCGGATGCGCGGTTTGTTCCACCGCCCAGTCAAGCATGGCCAGATATTCCTCTTTGCCGGCCGGCGCCAGATAAACGATATTCGGAATATTGCCAATCAGCGGAATGTCAAAACAGCCGAGGTGAGTGACATCGCCGCCGGAAATGCCGGCGCCGGAAACCAGAATCACCGCCGGATTGTTGTTGATTGCCAGATCCTGCGAAAGCTGGTCGTAAGTTCTCTGTATGAACGAACTCCAGACCAGATAGACCGGTTTGCAGCCGCCTTTGGCCAAGGCCGAGGACATTGCCACCGCATGTTCTTCGGCAATGCCGACGTCAACGAAGTTTTCGCCCAGCGCCGCCCGTTTTTCCGCATTGATGCCGAAAGCGCCCGGCGTGCCGGCATTAACCGCGACCACCGTCTTGTCTTCGGCAATTTTGTTCTTCAGATAATCGTAAGTGATGTCATTGTAGCTTTCGCCGCCGGTTTCAACCGTAACTTCGCCGGTTTTGATGTCAAACGGCAGATTCCAGTGCCATCTCTCCTTGTTTTCCTCGGCAAATTTATAACCTTTGCCTTTTAAGGTATGAACATGAACAACCGTCGGCCGCGGTGTATCTTTGACTTCGCCGAAAACCCCGATCAGCGCTTCGACCGAATTTCCGTCCCCGACATAGCGATAGTCAAAACCGAGCGCCCTAAACATGTTGCACTCGGCCTTGCCGCCGGTTTCCCTCAGCAGCCGCAGGTTGGTATACAAACCGCCGTGGTTTTCGGCAATCGACATTTCGTTGTCGTTGACGACAATAATGATGTTACTGTCAAGCACCGCCGCATTGCTCAGTCCCTCCAGCGCTTCGCCGCCGGAAAGCGAACCGTCGCCGATCACCGCGATCACGTTGTGCTTTTCGCCCCGAAGGTCGCGCGCTTTGGCCAGACCGCAGGCCAGGCTGACGGAAGTCGACGTATGGCCGACGACAAAAAAGTCGTGTTCGCTCTCATTGGGATTGGTATAGCCGGAAATTTTTCCCATTTCCTCAACTTTGAGAAAACCGTTCTTGCGTCCGGTGAGAATCTTGTGCGGATAGCTTTGGTGCGAAACGTCGTAAACAATTTTGTCTTTCGGCGAATCAAACACGTAATGCAGAGCAATTGCGGTTTCGACAATCCCCAGGTTGGGACCGACGTGGCCGCCGATTTTGCTGTCGCGGTTAAGCACCGCCGAACGGATTTCGCCGGCCAGCGCTTCCATTTCCGCCGTATTCAGCTTTTTCAAGTCTTCGGGTGAATTGATCTTGTCCAGATATGCCATTTTTTTCTCCTGAATCGTTAACCAAGAATTATTTTACCGGCAGTCTAAAACTTAGACTTAACTCGAAGTCAAGCGTTTTTTTCGCAATGCCGCATTTTTTTCCGCCCTTTTCGGAAAACGCTATTCCCCGGCCGGGGAAACGGCTTCATAGCGGCCGGCCATCGCCTTGTAGATATAGTTTTCATATTTGATGATCTGGTACTTCTGCTCGATCAGATCGTTGCGCAGGGAGTTTTCGGTATTGACCGCTTCCAGGAAGTCCTTGAACTCTTCTTTGCCGTAATTGTAGCGGCTGCGGTAATAAGCGGTGATTTTAACCGAATTGCGATAGTTTTCTTCCACGTTGCGGTAAATCTCCAACGATTTCAGATAAGCGTAATAGTAATAGGCGACTTCGTTTAAGGCCTGATTCAGCGTATCTTTGAACTCAATCAGGCTGATTTGATAGTCGGCCTTGGAAATCCTGATATTATTCTTAACCCGGTTCCAGTCGAGGAACGGCAGATCCACCGACACACTGCCGAGAATATAGGAAAAGTCAAACGTCGTCCGCGCCTTGTCGGAACCGGAAGCCAGCGCCCCGCGGAGAGAAACGTTCGGATACCAGTTTTTGTTTTCCGCCTTCAGCTCCTCAAAAGCCCCTTCCAGCCGGTATTGCGCCGCCAGCAGGTCAGGCCGGTTGGCCAGTACCGAAAGCGGCACGTCAAGCTCGGGCGCCGGGCCTTTTTGTTTCAAGATGTCGCCGAACGCGATTTCGTCCACCCCGCCCGTTACGTTAAGAATGTTCTGCAGACTGCTCACCGTTTCCTTAAACCCGGTTTCAAGATTAAGCAGTTTGTTTTTTTCCGACAGCAGGCTTTGTTTGGATTGCAGATATTCCACATTGTCGGTTTTGCCGCTTGCATACTTCTGCCCGGTGATTTTCTGAATATCCTCATAAGATTTTATGTTCCGCCGGGTCAGCTCGATTGAGTTTTGCAGATATTCAAGGTTAAAATAAAGGTCGATCACGCTGTTGATCAGGGTCAGCCGCGCCGCTTCCCTGTCCATTACCGTCGCCTTGTAGGCAAACTCCTGCGCCGTCTGCCGGTTTCTGATTTTGCCGTAGAGGTCGGCCTCGTAACTCAGCCCCAGATCACCGGAAAAACTGTCGGTAAAATCATCGCCGGTATGGATCTTGCGCTGTGAAGAAGCGGAAAGCTCGCCCGAAAGGGTGGGAAACAGATCGGCCGTCGCCAGCCCCAGGCCGGCCAGTTCCTTCTCTACGTTAAACGCCGCTTTCAGATAATCCGGATTATTGGCCAACGCCGTTTCGATCAGGTTGTTCAATTCCGGATCGTTATACCGCAGCCACCAGTTTCCATCAGCCTTGTAAAGGTTTTTCACGGTTTCGGCATATTGCAGTTCATCCGCCAGCAAACGCGGTTCCGGCCCGACCGACGCACAGCCGGAAAGCAGCGCCAGACTGACGCCAAAAAACAATTTTACGGTTCGACAGTGTTTCATCTCATTCACTCGCTAATGCATCAATAGGGTTGAGGTTGGAGGCGTTTTTGGCCGGCATATAGCCGAAAATGATGCCGATCGCGGTCGAACAGACCAGCGCCAGCACGATCGACGCGGTGGAAAAGATCATGCCAAAGTTTTCTGAAAAGGTGTTGAACAGAAAACCGATCAGCATCGACAGCGTCACGCCCATAAATCCGCCCACCAGGCAGATCAGAATCGCCTCGATCAGAAACTGCTGGAGAATGTCCGCCTGCTTGGCGCCGATCGCCATGCGGATGCCGATTTCCCGCGTCCGTTCGGTCACCGAAACCAGCATGATGTTCATTACCCCGATGCCGCCCACAATCAGCGATATGACGGCAATGCTGGCAATCAGGAATTTCATTGTGTCGGTCGCGCTCTGCACCGTCTGTTTGATACTGTCGGTGTTGATCATGAAAAAGTCCTTCTTGCCGTGCAGCGAAGTCAGAATATGTTCGATTCCCTCTTCCGCCACCTGCGAATTGACATGGTCGGAAACTTTCACCGTAATCGAATTGATGTCGCTGCTGCCGTTGACCCGGTACATGGCGGTGGTATAGGGGACCCAGATGTTCATCGTTTCCGACGACGGCCCGGGGCTGCTGTCCTTTTCCGTCACCCCGATCACCGTCAGCGGCTTCTTGTTGAAGATAATAACTTTGCCGAGCGGGTTGGGATCGTTTTCAAACATCTCGTTTAAGGTGTTGTCGTCAATAACCACCACCGAAGCCATCCGGTCCACTTCCTCGTCGGTAAATATACGCCCCTGCGCAATCTTGCGCCCCTTAACGTCAAAATAGGTTGAGCCGACGCCCCTCAGCTGCGCGGTCAGCGAATAGTTGCGGTAAACCAGCGTGCCGCTGGCGGAAACGTTCGGCGTCGAATTGTCGATAAACCCCTGTTTGCCGAGATAGTCGGAATCACGCACTTTAAGCGTTTTCACCCGTCCCGAACGCATGTCGCCGAACCCCTTGCCGGGCATAATGTCGATGGTGTTGGTGCCCATTGAGTTGATCTGTTCCATGATTTTGGCCTGCGAAGCGTTGCCGAGCGCCACCACCGACACCACCGAGGCAATGCCGATGATAATTCCCAGCATGGTCAGGAGCGAACGCATCTTGTTTGCCAGAATGGCATGCAGCGACATCTTGAGCGATTCGAGAAAACTGTACTTCAGGGCATCCAGCCGGCTGCGGTGAACGTCTTCTACCGTGTCCGTCACCTCATAAAAATCTTCCGCCCTGCGCTCGTCGGAAACAATTTCCCCGTCCTTGATCTCGATAATCCGGCTGGCTTGGGCGGCAATATGGCTGTCATGCGTCACCAAAATGATCGTATGCCCCTGTTTGTGCAGCCCTTTGATGATGTCCATTACCATTTCGCCGCTTTTGGAATCGAGCGCGCCGGTCGGCTCGTCGGCCAGAATGATTTCACCGCCGTTCATCAGCGCCCGGGCAATACTCACCCGCTGCTGCTGGCCGCCGGAAAGTTCGTTCGGACGGTTGGCCAGTTTGTTTCCGAGGTCGAGTTTTTTCAGCAGTTCGACCGCCCGCCGGTCGCGTGCCTCCGCGTTCAGCCCCAGATAAACCGCCGGCAGAGCCGCGTTTTCGCTCGCTTTCAGACTGTTCAGCAGATTGTAGCGCTGAAAAATGAAACCGAAGGTCTTGCAGCGCAGTTCCGCCAGCTGATCCTTGTCCATCCGCCCGACTTCCACTCCGTTGATCTTGTACGACCCGGCAGTCGGCACGTCCAGACAGCCGATAATATTCATCATCGTCGATTTGCCGGAACCGGACTGGCCGATGATTGCCACAAAATCACCCTTTTCTATTTGCAGGTCAATGTTTTTCAAGACATGAACCCGGTTGCCGCCGCTGCCGAAATACTTGTTGATTTTTTTCAATTCGATTATGTTCATCGAAATCTCCTGGCGCCTCTGGCGTTGGCCGCCTTGTCGGAAATCTCCGCCGACGACATTTTGGCAATCACCACTTCTTCGCCTTCGCTCACGCCTTTTTTGATTTCAACGTTCAGATCGTCGGACACGCCCGTTATCACCGGCCGCCTTTCCACCCCTTCGGCCGTCCGCACTTCCACATATTTGCCGTCAACGTCGCCCTTAAGCGCCATCGCCGGCACCGTCAGCACGTCTTCGGCGCTTTCGACATAGATTACGTTTTGCGTCGTCATGCCGATTCTGAGCTTGCCGTCCGCGTTCGGCACCACCAGCCGTCCGTAAAAGTAAATCGCTTCGCTTGAATCCACCACTTCCGTGTACTGGTCGTCGGTCAAAAGCGTCAGCGCCGGGTCAATCGACTTCAGCGTCGTTTCATATACTTTGTTCATGTCCGCCAGCACCGAATAGGTAACCTTCACCCCCGGCTTGATGTTGCCGATGTCGCCTTCCGAAATTTCAATATAAATCTCCATCTGATTAAGATCGGCAATCTGCACGATCGTCGGCGTATCCATCGCCGCGTTGATCGTCTGCCCCACTTTGACCGGCACCGAAACGATGGTGCCGTCGAGCGGCGCCGTAATTTTGGTATAGCCGAGGTTGGTTTCCGCAGTGCTGAGAGATATTTCCGTTTCTTTCAGCGAGGCCTCTATTTCCGCCACTTTCGACATGGCCGATTCGTAACCGTCTTCGGCGTTTTCCAGGTCTTCGGTCGAAGCCGCGTTCTGCTTTTTCAGGCTCTGCATGCGCTGATATTGTTTTTTGGCAATCTTCAGCGAAGTTTTGGCCGCTTTCAGCTGCGCCTGATAACTGCTCATCTTGGCCTTGGCAATATCCACGTCGTTCTGCTGGGTGGTCGAGTCGATCTCGGCGATCATGTCGCCCATTTTCACCGTCTGGCCGATCGAAACGTAAAGCTTTTCGATCTTGCCGGAAACCTGGGCGCCGACGGTTACCAGGTCAACCGCCTTAACTTCGCCGGTGGCGTTCACCACCTGCACCTTCGGACAGGGCAGGCGCACGTGCCGCCCCGCCTGGTCCTCGGCGTACAGGCCATCGCTCCCCAGGGAGATATACACCTGCTGAACGCCCTTGTCCAGCAGGACCTTTGCGGCCTTTTGAACGTCTGTCTCATCGCGGATGGTCACGCCGCTGAGCAGCTCCGCCTCCATGCGGTTGGGCTTCAGCGCCGTCAGCTTATCCAGCACCGGCAGCAGCTTCGGCGCCTTGATGGTGCTGACCGGATCGGCCAGGACAGGCGCGGTGCAGTGGCTGCACAGCCACTGGATAGACGCCTCCGGCAGGTTCGTCTCCACCACCACCAGATCGGCATGGTTGATATAATCCAGCCGCTGCCGCAGGAACTCCGGCGTGATGTGCTCATAGATGGCCATGTCGTTCACGGCCAGGGCCATGTCGCCGTCGCAGCCGTCGATAAACAGATAGGTGCCCGTCCGGCCACCGGGAATGGTGGCGCTGTGGCTCAGGTCAAGGCCGATATCCGCCGCGTTCTCCCGCACAGACTGGGCAAAGCTATCCTGCCCCAGTACCGTGATCATGGACACCTGCTCACCCAGCAGGCAGAGATTGTGGGCGATGTTCCGTCCCACGCCGCCCAGAGAGGTGGTCACCCGGCCGGGGTTGGAGTCCCGGGCCACCAGCGGCGCGTCAGACACCGCGCCGATATCCATATTCACGCCGCCCACCACGGCGATGTAGGGCGCCTCACGCAGCAGATAGCCGCGGCCGGCAATGTAACCCTTCCGCATCAGGTTGGAAATGTGGACCGCGGCGCTGGACCGCGTAATACCGGCCTTGTCGGCCAGCTCCTGCTGGGAAATACACGGGTTTTCCCGTATCCACTCCAGCAGCTGCCGTTCTCTTCGGGTCACACAGCCACCTCCTAAGCAAGTGCATTTTTGTAATCACAAGCTTATTATATCAACAGCTGTACGTTTGTCAAGAGGCAAATTTCCGCAAAAAAAGCGGCGCTTTCCGATGTGGGAAACGCCGTCTTCTTTCAGCTGCAAACCGTTGGTATCACAGCGTTTTTGGCGGTATGCCGCGGGTGCCGTTTGTGGGGTCCACAAACAGGGGAAGGGACGGGGGAAAGGACGTGAAAAAAAGGAAGGCGAGGGCGGCGAGCAGGTGGAGCAGAATGCCCAATATCTGGAAAGGAACGGACGAGAGGCGGGCGCTCTTTTGCAGGGAGGCACTGACAAAATATGCCAGCAGCACGGCGGCCTGAAAGATCAGGATGTTGACCACATCTATGCTTTTTCCCAGGATCCCGGTGTAGGTATAGAACAGGGCCGGGATGGCGGCGAGGCCGGCGAGCAGGCCGATGGCCCTGGGCAAAACGCTTGCGGCACAACGGTTTGCGGCGATCGTGACGACGGTCCACACCAGCCAGGGAACGGCCAAAAGCTTCATGTGCTCCCAGGTGGATTCGTTGACGGCGGAGAGATACGCGGCCCAGCCGGCCTGACCGGTCCAGTCGTAGACAAAGTGCAGCAGGTTGCCGAAAAGCAGGGTAAACAGCATTCCCGCCGTCTCAAGGGTACGGCGTTCCCGTTCTTTTTTCATTGAACATTCCCCTTTCTTTCCCTTTCTCTTTCACATATCTATCGTGTACGTTTTATACACCTCTACGCGGCATTATATACACCTTTGGTATATGTTTATACGCGGTATATGAATGTTCGGGCGGCGGAGCGCACAATTGCGCAGACAGGGGTGGAATTCTGCGGGAAGTGTGCTATACTGTTCCATACCATCGATTGACAAGGGCAGACACGGTTTTGACGGGCAGAAATGCGCCCATACTGCGTCAAACCCCTTGGCAATACGGCAAGTATTACCTGCGGGCCTTTTCTTGTCTGGACACATTTCTGCTCCGACAAAACTGCTGTGCACCTGCCAGCGATGTATTTTCGAGTGATTTTTGGCTTTTGAGATGCAGGCGGGCTGAGTCGGCATATTCTCGCCGATGCTGCCGAGCGACGTTCCTTTGGAGCGAGGCTGACGCCCGCCAAGACGAAAAGGACAAAAAGCGCCGGAAAGACACGCTGTCAGGCGTGTTTGCTCTTGTCAATCGATGGTAATATTCCGTATTATTTACAATTTGGCTCTTTTCCTGCGGCGGTTTTCATGCTATGATAGCGGGGAAATATCACTCCCAAGGAGGTTTATCCCATGCGCGAATATGTCATTATGACTGACAGCTGCTGCGACCTGACCGACCACATGGCCAAGGAGCTGGAGCTGACCGTGGTGCCCCTGACCGTCCACATCGATGGGCACGATTACCCCAACCTGCTGGACGGCAGCGCCATCAGCTTCGAGGATTTCTACGGCAAGATCCGCGGCGGCGTGCTGGCCACCACCTCCGCCGCCAACGTAGGCCAGTTTCAGGAGGCCATGCGCCCCATTCTGGCTGCCGGCAAGGACATCGTCAGCATCAACTTCTCCAGCGCCCTCTCCACCACCTACCAAAGTGCGTGCATCGCCGCCCAGGACATGAAGGAGGAGTTCCCCGATGCCAACATCTATGTGGTGGACTCTCTCTCCGCCTCTCTGGGCCAGGGCCTGCTGCTCTATCTGACCGTCCAGAAGAAGCGCGAGGGCCTCTCCGCTCAGGAGCTGGTGCAGTGGGTGGAGGACAACAAGCTCCACATCGACCACTGGTTCACCGTGGACGACCTGAACTACCTGAAGATGGGCGGCCGTCTCAGCGCCGGCGCCGCGTTCTTCGGCTCCATGCTCTCCATCAAGCCCGTCATGCACACCTCCGACGAGGGCAAGCTGGTCCCCGTCAGCAAGGTCCGCGGCCGTAAGGCCAGCCTGAAGGCCCTCATCGACAAGATCGCCGAGCTGGGCATCGAGCCCAGCGAGCAGGTCATGTTCATCTGCCATGCCGACTGCGAGGTGGAGGCCCGCGCCGTGGCCGAGGAGATGAAGGCCCGCTACGGTGTCAAGGAGGTCTATATCAACTACATCGGGCCTGTGATCGGCAGCCACACGGGGCCGAACACCATGGGCATATTCTTCGTAGGCACCAAGAGATAACGGCGCGTCTCTTGCGCCCTGCCATCGTCAAACCTCCTCGACGTACACAAAGTACGCCGTCGTCGGTTTGCCATCGGCAGGACGCAAAATCCGACATCAATGGAGCGCCTCGTCCTGGCGCAAGATCCATTGCCGTTAGAGGCTTGCCATCGGCAGGACACAAGATCCGACATCGATGGAGCGCCTCGTCTTGGCGCAAGATCCATTGCCGTTAGAGGTTTGTCATCGGCGGGACACAAGCTCCGTCGCCGCTGGCGGTGTACGGTGTATTTCAACTTTGCGGGAGGTCATCCTATGGACTGGCTGGAACTCAAGATCGACACGAGCCACGCGGGCTTGGACGCGGTGACGGACATGCTGGAGCAGCAGGGGGTCACCGGCGTGATGATCGACGACGAGGCGGACTTTCAGAGCTTTCTGGAGAACAACCGCCAATACTGGGATTATGTGGATGATGACCTGCTGGCGCAGAAAAAGGGTGTCAGCCGCGTGACGTTCTATCTGGAACGGAACGAGGATGCCTACGGCACCGTGGCCGCCGTGCGTATGGCCATGTCGGCGCTGAAAAAGGAGCACCCGGAGTACGCGCCCCTGCTGCTGACCATGGCCGACGTGGCCGACGAGGACTGGGAGAACAACTGGAAGCAGTTTTACAAGCCCATGGAGATCGGCAGCCGCCTGCTGGTGGTGCCGGAGTGGGAGGAGGCCGCCGACCCCACGCGGGTGAAGCTGGTGCTGAACCCCGGCCTGACCTTCGGCACCGGCAGCCA
>ERZ780139.3489-NODE-3489-length-10375-cov-8.455233_pt1 | contig 10375 bp, 10 predicted proteins | sample MGYA00511476_ERZ780139 | MGnify/ENA primary metagenome ERZ780139 (study PRJEB29588, sample SAMEA2158190) | human gut metagenome | biome: human gut; feature: human-associated habitat; material: faeces | place: Denmark | collected 2008/2010 ... | reverse complement strand
GTGCAAAATAGCCGGTGACCTGATAGCCCCAGCTGCCGTCAAACGGATATTCCATGACCGGCAGCAGTTCCACATGGGTATAGCCCATCTCTGTGATATACGGGATCAGCTCGTCTGCCAGCTCGGAATAATTGTAGGGCTTACCGCCCTCCTTCATCTTCCAGCTGCCGGCGTGCATCTCGTAAATATTCATCGGGCTGTTGATCACATCAGCCTTTTTCTGTGCTGCCTGCCATGCATCATCGTGCCACGCAAAACCACTGATATCGTAGACCTTGCTGCCGTTGGACGGGCGGGTCTCGGCGTGAAACGCATAGGGATCGGCCTTATAGACCAGATCACCTGCGCGGGTGGTCACGCAGTATTTATAAACATCATATTCCTTCATGCCCGGGATGAACAATTCCCATACGGAATCGCCATCCACCTTGCGCATCGGGTGGCTGCCCGGCTTCCAGCTGTTAAAGTCGCCCACCACGCTGATGGCTACAGCATGGGGTGCCCACACGCGGAACACCACACCTGCTTCACCGGCACGCGTTTCCATGTGTGCGCCAAAGTAGCGGTATGCTTCACAGTTATTGCCCTGTTTGAACAAATACACCGGCAGGTCCGATGCATTGCTCTGGATCTTCTCCTCGGTCGGTTTCATAGACTGCTCCTCCCCGTACAGATGCACAAAGCGCACCTGTAGCTTTTTACCCTTTTATATTAAAGAATTTCGGTCTGTTTTTCAAGAGTTTCGCCGCATTTTACTGTAAAATTTACCATAATCTTTTCATTGATATTTTTCTCTTATATACATACCCGCCAAATTTTTACAAATTTTATGGTGAATCCTGCCAATCTGACAATAAAAAAGAGCCTCTGCGCACCCTCCCAAAGGGAAGGTGTACAGAAGCTCTCTGTTTCTGTTGAAAATTTTCAGTTCCGGTTTCCCCGGTTCTTTTCGGCCTGCTCAGTCCACCACGTAGACGTTCACCTGAATGGCTCCATTGATCACGCTCTCGGCGTAGGTCTCGTAGAACAGGTCCACAAGGATCTGGCCCTTCTGCACGGCAATGCCGGTATCGGTAGCCACCGCATAGCCGTACACGAACTTGCCGTCGGTGGAGGTGATATACAGCTTGGTGCCGTAGGGGATCACATCCGGGTCCACAGCCACAGTGCCGTAGCCCAGACCCAGACCGGAAGAACCCTTGCCGGTCTTGGAATAGTAGCCGGTGGCCTTTCCGGTGAGCACCTTGCTGTAAGAGGCGGGTGCATTGGTGGTGCCGTCCGGGCCGGTCAGCGGGGAGACCGGCGCGCCTGCGCCATAGGTCTTTACGATGTGGTTGGTCGGCTCCACAGTGGTGGTGGAATCCACCACGATGCTGTTTTCCAGCTCGCCGTCCACATAGCGGTCGCGGGTGGTAATAGTCTGCTGGCCTTCCGCACCATGGCGCACCGTGGTGGCGCGGCCGGTGTTGCGGAAATACAGGCTGGTGTAGACGTACTCGGTATCGTAGGGGATGGCCTGCGTCTCCACACGGTCGGTGTAGTCCACGCGGTGCACCGTGATGGTGGAACCTGCGCTCACCAGCTGATCCAGAGCAGGCTCGGTGTAGTCGTCACCCTCCAGGGTGATACCGGCACGCTTCAGGGCATCCGCCACGGTGCCGAACACCATTTTGACGGGGTACTCCTGACCGTCGGCAGTGATGCTGACGGAGAATGCGCGCTCAATGTTCAGGGCGGCAAGATTGCCGCTGTAGGCCGTGTAATAGACCTGATCGCCCTCTTCGGACTGGATGCCGGAAAGGTTCATAACCTGTGCAGGGTCGGTCTCGGAGGTGAGGATCACCTGCCGGGCACCATTGGAGTCTGTGACGTAGGTCAGCCGCAGATTCGCAGCGGTCACACTGAGTGTAGCCACAAGGCACACGACCATGACACAAAACGCCAGCACACGGGGAGAGACTGCATGCTTGCAGTCAGACAATGCTTTCTTCAATTTTACGGAAGCGATACGAGACAACTCCTCTCTTTTCAAAATTGGCTGCGGCTGCGGACATGTTTTTCATGCCCCGGCCGCCCGGACTGCGGGGCGGGCAGAAGCCATCTGGCCCCACAATCAAATACGATGCCCTCTTTTTGGTAAAATCGAGCATCGTATACAATTTGGACTCCGCTGCGGAGGGTGCAGTTACCCTCCCGGCCCGGACCCCATCTGCCCGCGCCGCGCCGTATATAAGACGGCTTTTTACTTCATCCAGATAAATTTTAAACGCTGCAACGTCTGTTGGTTCCGTTGAGCGGCTCTTATTTTACCAGTCCAATGGCCATTTGTCAAATCACCTTCTCATACTTTGTTAGTTTTTTGACGTTATTTTTTGTGCAACTTTAACATTGTTTTCTCCAAAATATTGTTTTTTCGGTTATTTCCTTCCGATTTTCGACCTGTTTTCTGGGGTGTTTTGTTCACGAATTTTTAACATTTATTTTGGACTTTTTGCACCGGAAACTGCACTTTTGGGTTCGTTTTCCCATGCGGCAAGCGGCCAAAAATCGCTGGTTTTCCGTACAAAGCCACCTCTTTTTCATCCCATTTTTCACCCACAAAGAACTGTGCGAATTACTCATGAAAAGCGCCTCCCGGCAAAATGCCGAAGCACAGAAATTTGTGCAGCAAAAGACCACACTGGCAGCTGCCGGGCAGCGGCTGTACAATCAAACAAAAAACAGAAAGGAAGGTTTTCAAGTGAACATCAAGATCATTCAAAGGCAGTGCGGCGGCACCGAATTTCTGTCCCAGCCGCACCGCCTGCACCTCGGTGCACAGAACGCTGCCGGTGTGGACGAGCTGTGCTTCACGCTGCCGGAAGCATGGGCCGGGTGCACCGTTGCGCTCTACCTGCGCCGCAGCGACGGCACCCTGCTGGCACCGGTCTCACTGGACACGCAGCACTGCGTCACCGTGGACCGCCGCCTGACCGGAAGCACCGGCGGACAGTGGATGCTGTCGGCTGAAAGTCCTGACGGAAAAGTATCTTACTCGCGAATCGGCAAATATGTGACCCCCATGGAGGTGACACAATGAAGATCCTTGACGAGATCGGCGCGGTCGTGGAAAACCCGGACCTGACGCTTGGGTATCTGACCGACGACACCCAGCCGCTGGGGCACCCGGCGCAGGAGGCCGTGGCAGAGGTGGCCCACTACGAGACGGTGGCCGAATATCCCGGCGGCGGCAGGGATGTGCGGAAGATTATCGACGTGCCGGGCGTGCCTGCGCAGGCCGCATGGACTGAGCAGGTTCCCATCCAAAAGTACGTCCGCTACACCGCCGAAGAGCTGGCCGCGCAGGAAGAAGAGCGCAAAAAGGCCGAAGCCCGGGAGAAGCTGCCGGAGCGCGTGGACGCGCTGGAAACCGCAAACGACGATATTATTTTGATGATGGCTGATTTGATTGGAGGCTGATTTTTATGAAAACTCTGAACGCACTCAAACTTCGCATTATGACCCGCGCTTTCAAAATCCGCATTGCCGCCGGTGAAGTCTTTGAAGACATCGCCGCCGACTACCCGTCCCTGACCACGGACGATCTGGAAGCCATCAAGGCAGAGCTGGAGAAGTAAAGGAGTAAGCGATGGAAAAGACCATCATGGACGTGAGCCGCCATCAGGGCGTCATCGACTGGGCAAAGGTCAAGGCAAGCGGTAAGGTGGACGGCGTGATGATTCGCGCCATGGGCAACAGCGGGGCGGGCAAGGCCAGCAAGCCCTACACTGACCCGCAGTTTGCCCGCAACTACGCAGAATGCAAGCGGCTGGGCATCCCCTGCGGCGTGTATGGCTACTTTAAAGCAGTCAACCGGGAGCAGGCCGACAAGGAGCTGGCCTATTTCAAGAAGCTGCTCACCGGCAGGAGCTTTGAGCTGCCTGTGGTGGTGGACATTGAGGACGAGGTGCAGAAGCCGCTGGGCAAGGCTGCGCTGACCGACCTGACAGCTCACATGCTGAGCACGGTGGAAAGCTGGGGCGTGTACGCCATGCTGTACACCGGTTTGTGGTTCGGCAGTACCTTCCTCTGCATGGGCGGTGCAGAGCTGAAGCCTTACGACGTGTGGCTTGCGGCATACCGCACGAAGAAGCCCACTCCCGGCTGGCCCTTTGGCATGTGGCAGTACACCAGCGCGGCCCGCGTGCCGGGCGTGAGCACTAATGTTGACATGAGCCACGCATACAAGGACTACGCTGCTATTATCAAGCGTGCCGGTCTGGGCGTGGTGAAAGGAGCAGATAAATGAACAAGGTTATCTTTATCAGCCAGCCGATGGGTGGTCGCTCTTCCGATGAAATCAATGCAGAGCGCCGCAGAGTGATCGAGATTGCCCGGCAGAAGTTTGGCAAGGTCGATGTACTGGAGACCTTCTTTGATGATTTCGGCCCGGCAGCAAAGCCGCTGGACTATCTGGCCCGGAGCATCGAGTTCCTTGCAAAGGCCGATGTGGCAATCTTTGCTCCGGGCTGGCAGAATGCGCGCGGCTGCCGCATTGAGCACCAGTGCGCCGAGGACTACGGCATCCCCATGGTGGAGGTGTGACCGATGGAAAGCATTCTCGTGGCGCTGATCACTGGCGGGCTGAGTCTACTGGGGGTCATTTACTCCAACAACCGCACCGCCCAGAGCATGGATGCAAAGCTGGACAAGCAGCAGGCCGTGACCGAAACGAAGCTGGAGGAGCTGACCCGGGAAGTCCGGGCGCACAACAACTTTGCCCAGCGCGTGCCGGTGATGGAAGAGCAGATCAAAGTGGTAAATCATCGGATTGCTGACCTTGAGCAGCAGAAAGGAGCTTAACCCATGGAAGCAGTATTGACCAATATCTTGAACGTTGTCCCCGGCTGGCTTGCCCTTGTCCTGATGCTGGGCGGCTTTGCCTTTTACGTCCTCGGTGCCATCCGGCTGGGCTACGGCGCGACCGTCCGCCCGCTGGTGCTTGACCTGATCGAGCGCGCCGAGCATGAGATCCAGGGCACCAAGCGCGGTGCCGAACGCAAAGCATGGGTGGCGGCAAAGCTGCGCGCTGCGCTGGCCGCCAGCAAGTTTGGCAGGCTCTTCAGCTGGGCGATCACCGATGAGACCATCGGCAGGGTCATCCAGTTCTGCTTTGACAGGGCGAAGGATGTTGTAGGGAAACAGTAAATTCAATACATAGCAGCAGCCCCGGGGAGCCTGACGGTTCCTCGGGGCTGTTTTTGTTTGCAAGGTACTCACGCACTTACTCACGCACTTTTACATCTTACGAATGAGTGTTGATTTATAAAATGATATTAGCCAAAAGAAAATTGCCGTAGTTTTAAGGCTTTTTCGCTATCGTATTGCTCGTGAAATCATAAATGATGGTTCGACTCCCATCGCCTCCACCAACAAAAAGCACCTGGATTCGTCGAAATCTAGGTGCTTTACTTTTTGCTGAAACTGGTTTATAAAGCACTCTATAGCACAGAACGATTCGCTATTAGGGCGGCTTTTGTCACAATTTGTACGTATTTCCAGCAAAACAGAATGATTGTATAAAATTTATACACCCGCTAAAGTTTGTTTGTTGTCTGCTGCGGCGGCGCGGGGTATACTGTTGCCATAAGGACGGCGCAAGGATGCCGAAAAAAGCAATAAAAAGCAGGGAGGCTTTTCTATGTACTATTCCAGTGGCAACTATGAAGCATTTGCAACTCCTAAAAAGCCGGAGGGTGTCGATCATAAATCTGCATATATCATTGGTTCCGGTCTGGCCGCACTGACGGCTGCATGTTATCTGGTGCGTGACGGCCAGATGAAGGGCGAGCATGTGCATGTGTTTGAGAAAGACCCCATCCCCGGCGGTGCCTGCGACGGCTACAAATACGATATTGGTTACGTGATGCGCGGTGGCCGCGAGATGGATAACCACTTCGAGGTCATGTGGGATCTGCTGCGCTCCATTCCGTCTCTGGAGACCGAGGGTGCCAGTGTGCTGGATGAGTACTACTGGCTGAACAAGGAAGACCCCAACTATTCACTGTGCCGTGCTACCGTCAACCGCGGCGAGGATGCCCACACCGATGGCAAGTTCGGCCTGTCTGATAAGGGTGCTATGGAGATCATGAAGCTCTTCTTCACCCCCAACGAGCAGCTGCAGGATAAGAAAATCACCGATTTCTTTGATGATGAAGTGCTGAATTCCAACTTCTGGCTGTACTGGCGCACCATGTTTGCCTTTGAAAACTGGCACAGTGCTCTGGAAATGAAGCTCTACCTCAAGCGTTATATCCACCACATCGGCGGCCTGCCGGATTTCACCGCCCTGCGCTTTACCCGCTACAACCAGTATGAATCTATCATCCTGCCCATGGTCACTTACCTGAAGGACCACGGCGTGCAGTTCCACTATGAGACCAAGGTCGTGGACGTGAAATTTGATATCAATGGCAAGCGCAAGCAGGCAAGCAGCGTGGTTGTGGAGCACGCAGGTGAGATCAGCACCATTGACCTGACCGAAAATGATCTGCTGTTCATCACCAACGGCGGCTGCGTGGAAAGCTGCACGATGGGCGCACAGGACAAGGCAGCAGGCTTTGATCCCACCATCAAGCCGGGCAACGGCTGGGATCTGTGGAAGAAGATCGCTGCACAGGACCCTGCATTCGGCAATCCTGAAAAGTTCTGCTCCGACCCCGAACATTCCAACTGGGAAAGCGCCACCATCACTACGCTGGACGACAAGATCCCACAGTATATCCAGAAGATCTGCAAGCGTGACCCGTTCAGTGGCCACACCGTCACCGGCGGCATCGTCACCGTTAAGGACTCCAACTGGCTGCTCAGCTGGACGCTGAACCGTCAGCAGCAGTTCCGAGACCAGCCCAAGAACCAGCTGTGCGTCTGGGTCTACGGCCTGTTCAGTGATAAGCCCGGCAACTACGTCAAAAAGGCCATGCGCGACTGCACCGGCAAGGAACTGTGCATGGAATGGCTGTACCACATTGGTGTGCCCGAGGATCAGATCGAAGAGTTGGCCGAGCACAGTGCCAACACCATCCCGGTCATGATGCCGTATATCGATGCATTCTTTATGCCGCGTGCGATGGGCGACCGTCCTGATATCGTGCCGGAGGGTGCTGTCAACTTTGCCTTCCTGGGTCAGTTCGCCGAGACCGGCCGTGACACCATCTTCACCACAGAATATTCCATGCGCACCGGTATGGAAGCTGTGTACACCCTGCTGGACATCGACCGTGGTGTGCCTGAGGTCTGGGGCAGCACCTATGATGTACGTGCCCTGATCGATGCAACGGTCAAGCTGCGCGACGGCAAGAAGATCACCGACATGGATCTGCCGCTCATCCCGCGCCTTGCCATGAAGGAAGCTTTGAAAAAGATCGAGGGTACCGACCTTGAGAAATTCCTCAAGGAATACAATGCGATTTGAGCTCGTTGCTCTGATCCATTTTTGAATCCCCTTTGAAAACAGCCCGCTTTTGCAGTCAACGACTGGCTGCAGATGCGGGCTGTTTTTTGCCCTGAAAAGGAATAATGTTGCACAAAAAGTGTGACTTGGTACCGTGAATTGTGAACAAATTGTGCGATTCCGGGTTGTTCTTGGGTGTTTTGTGTGTTATGCTTAATATAACAAGCGTCGGGCTGGTTCTGTGCGCCCGATAAAAACAAAAGAGAGTTTTAAGAGGAGGTCGTTTTTCCATGAAACAGCTTATCTCCCGCCGCAGCTTCCTGAAAGCCGCAGGTGTCACTACGGCCGTTGCTGCCGTGAGTCTGGGCGCACCCGCTGCGTCTGCATGTTACCCCGGCAGCTTTAAGGACATTACGATCCTGTACACCAACGATGTTCATACTTACATCGACAAAAAATCGCCGGAACTGACCTATGCTGCCATCGCAGCTTTGAAAAAGAGCTATCAGGATGCAGGCAAAAATGTCCTGCTGGTAGATGCGGGCGACCATATTCAGGGTACCGCATATGGCTCCATGGACGAAGGTGCCTCTATCATCCAGCTGATGAACGCCGCTGGCTACGATGTTGCTACGCCCGGCAACCATGAATTCGACTACGGCATGGCCCGTGCAAAAGAGGTAATGGCTGAGGCAGATTTCCCGTACCTCTCCAGCAACTGGGTCAATCTGCCGCTGGGCAACCGCGTTCTGCCGGATGTCAAATACTTCACCATCGGCGGCCGCGTGATCGCATTTGTGGGCATCACCACGCCCGAGACCTTCACCAAGTCTACTCCGGCTTACTTCATGGATAAGAGCCAGAGCCGCTATATCTATGATATTCTGGGCGGTGACGACGGCCAGAAGCTGTACAAGGCTGTGCAGAAGTCCATTGATAAGGCCAAGGTTCTGGCTGACTACGTGATCGGTCTGGGCCATCTGGGCGTTGATCCTTCCTCTTCGCCCTGGACCAGCAAGGAAGTCATCGAGCACACCTCCGGCTTCGATGCATTCATCGACGGCCATTCTCACACCAAGATGGAGTGTGAGTGGGTGAAGGATCTGTCCGGCAAGGCTGTCGCCCTGACCCAGACCGGCTCTTATTTTGCAAATGTTGGCGAAATGACCATCAAGGCTGACGGCTCCATTGCCACTCGTCTGATTTCCTCTTACGAAGGCTCCGACAGTGCTGTTGCCGATATCCAGAACGCATGGGTCGCTTCTGTGGACGACATGCTGGGTGAGAAGATCGCTGTTGCCGATACGAACTTCTACATCTCCGACCCCGAGACTGGCAAGCGCCGCATCCGCATGGCAGAGACGAATCTCGGCGACTTCGTGGCCGACGGCATTTACTCTTACTTCAATGAGGTGGAACAGCTGCATTGTGACATCGCTATCATGAACGGCGGCGGCATCCGCGCCGATGAGAAAGCCGGCTACTGGACCTTCAAGACCTGCAAGCAGGTCAGCCCGTTTGGCAATGTGGCCTGCCTGATGTCTGTCACCGGCAAGCAGATCCAGGATGCACTGGAGTTTGCAGCCCGCTTTGCCGGAACGGAAAAGGAGAACGGCGGCTTCCTGCATGTGGCAGGCGCTTCCTACGAGATCCACGCCGATATCCCCAACACCGTGCAGACCGACGAGAAGAATGTCTGGATTGGCAGTGCCACCGGCACTCCGCGCGTGCAGAACGTGAAGATCTACAACAAGGCTTCCGGTACTTATGAACCGCTGGACGAGAGCAAAACCTACGCTCTGGCTGGCATGAATTACACTCTGCGCAATCTGGGCGATGGCTTTGCCATGTTTGATGGCGCAGAGCTGATCAAGGACTATGTGTCTGAGGATTACCTTGTGATGTCTACCTATGCCATGACCTTTGGCGGTGTAGATGCAGAGGGTCTGCCGCATCTGACCACCGCAAACAGCCCGCTGGCCGATTACCCGGGCTATCTGCTGGATTACGAGAATCCCTACGGCGCAGGCCGCATCAATATCCTGTAAAACTGCATAAAAATGGGCGTACCGTCGCAAAGACGGTACGCTGTTTTTGTATAACAATATAGAACGAAAAAAGCCATCCGGCATAAACCGGATGGCTTTTTGGTTGGGGATGAGAGAATCGAACTCCCACAAGTAGAGTCAGAGTCTACCGCACTACCACTATGCAAATCCCCAATATTCGATTGCGTTTCGCGGTGTGAGCCGCTCAACGTGTGCTATTATACGCGAAAAAGTGATACTTGTCAAGCGTGATTTTGAAAAAATTGCAAACTTTTTTAAAATGCGCGCACCAGCGGAGAAGTTTCTGCTTTACCATAAACTGGCATATTCTGCACCGGTCTCTTCATATACTAAAATGTACAAACCTTCAAGATACACAAAGAAGAGGAGGACGGCCTATGCTGGAACGAACCCATGCCCAGAACACCCAAACTTTGCTTTCGAGCCGCATCCCGCGGGATACCGAGCACGAACGCTATCACCCAGAACTGGAAGAAGAGCTGAAGGAATGTCTGTTCTGCCTGCGGCGCAATGAGATGATGTTTGATCTGGAGGTAGATACAGACCTGATCGAGCAGCGCATTTACGAGCGGCAGGCGCTTTTGTGCCGCTACCGGTACTTACTGGCCAGGGCGCGGGAGCTGGGGCTGCACACCGTCCTGACGAAGTATCAGCCTGCTGGACAGGTTTGAACAGGCTGGCAGCATAAAAATCTTGACAGAAAGCCCCTTGCGTGTTATCATAAGCAAAGATAAATGTGTACCGGGCTTTGCCCGGCGCGATGAAATTTTGAGAGTTAGAGAGGTTTTCTATTATGGAACGTATTAAGACCATTGCTACTCGTGACCTGACCAAGAGCGTTAAGACCGGCGGCTGCGGCGAGTGCCAGACTTCC
>ERZ780139.3488-NODE-3488-length-10376-cov-3.349772_pt1 | contig 10376 bp, 6 predicted proteins | sample MGYA00511476_ERZ780139 | MGnify/ENA primary metagenome ERZ780139 (study PRJEB29588, sample SAMEA2158190) | human gut metagenome | biome: human gut; feature: human-associated habitat; material: faeces | place: Denmark | collected 2008/2010 ... | reverse complement strand
CGGCGCGCCCGCTGCCGCCATCGAGCTGCCGGACGGCCGGATCGTCACCGGCAAGACCTCCGGGCTCATGGGTGCGTCCTGCGCCGCCCTGCTCAACGCCATCAAGCTCTCCGCCGGGATCGACGACCGCGTGAACCTCATCTCCCCGATGGTCCTCGCACCCATCCAGCATCTGAAGATCGAGCATCTCGGCAACTCCAACCCCCGCCTGCACACCGACGAGGTGCTCATTGCGTTGTCCATCAGCGCTGTGACGAACCCGACAGCCGAACTTGCCATGGAGGCGCTGGCCTCTCTTCGCGGCAGCCAGGTGCATTCGTCCGTCATTCTCTCCTCAGTCGATGAAGGTATGTTCAAGCGCCTCGGTATGAACGTTACGTTCGAGCCCGTCTATCAGTCACACACGCTCTACCACAAGTGAGGTATCGATACCATGGAACATCCCCGCAGTAAATTACCCGCCGTACTTGTTGTTCTGTTCTGCATTGCGCTGCTGGCCGGTGTCGGCGTGCTTCTGTGGAAAACGCTCCCGGAAAAGCAAGAGCCTGCCCAGGCCGAGGCAATCCAGACAGACGGCGTGTTTTCCTCCGAGCCAACGACCGTAGAACCGGAACGTGAAGAACCCTATGAGGGTGATCTTCCCGGACAGGCCGAAGCCGCGCAGCCGGAAAATCCAGACGAGCAGCCGCAGGAGAATCCGGAAGATCAGAATCATCCGGAGGTACCAGATAACATGACAGTCTCTGCTGCCGGACAGACAGCGCAGGCGCTGCTGGATACCATGACGGACGACGAAAAGCTTTGGCAGCTGTTCTTTGTAACGCCGGAGGCCATCACGAACGTCGATACTGCTACCGTAGCAGGCGAGACGACGAAAAAAGCGTTGGAACAATATCCGGTCGGCGGCATCGTATATTTTGCGAAGAATCTTGAAGACCGCGAACAGACTGTCGCGCTGCTGGAGAACACGCAGTCCTATGCAAAAATCCCGCTCTTCCTAGGCGTAGATGAGGAGGGCGGCACCGTCAGCCGCGTCGGCAGCAACCCGGAAATGGGCGTACCGTCCGTCGGTGATATGCGCTCGCTCGGCAAGCAGCAGGACCCTGCTGTGGTCCATGCTGCCGGCCAGGACATCGGCGGCGGCCTGCACGCGCTGGGCTTCAATCTGGACTTTGCCCCGGTCGCAGACGTCGCGCAGGGCGCGGACAGCGTCATCGGCAGCCGTTCGTTCGGTTCTGACCCGGAGTTGTGTGCGTCGCTGGCCGGTGTCATTGTCAAGAGTCTGCGCGCCGAGGGTATCGTCTCGTGCCTTAAGCACTTCCCCGGCTATGGCAGCGCCACCGTTGACGACCACAACGGCACCTCGATCGTCGAAAAGTCCCTCAGCGAACTGGAAGCCTGCGATCTGATCCCGTTCCAGTCGATTATCGCTGCGGAGGGAAGCGTCCCGTTTGTCATGGTCTCGCATCTGTCCTACCCGAGCGTCACCGGCAGCGACACACCTGCCGACCTGAGTTCGTCCATTGTAACGGATATCCTGCGCGACAAGCTGGAATATCAGAATGTCATTATCACCGACTCGCATTCCATGGCCTCTATCACTGACCATTATTCCGCAGGCGATGCTGCCGTCAAGGCACTCGAAGCCGGATGCGATATGATCCTCATGCCTTCTGATCTGCAGGCCGCATTCGATGCTGTCAAGGCTGCCGTCGCCGACGGAACGCTTTCGCAGGCCCGCATCGACGAGAGCGTTTTGCGCATTTTGACCGTCAAAGCGGAATATGGTATCATTTCCTGAACTTTTGCATCAATCAAACTTCACCGAAAGGATGTGCGCATCATGTCCGCTGCTCCAAATAAAAAGCCCTCCCTTGCGCTGGGCCTGATTTTGATCCTGCTTCTGCTTGCCGCTGTCATTTTCGGCGGAATATGGGTCGTACAGGCGGCGTTTACGCCGCGCATGTCCGACGCAAAGGCTGCCGCCGAGGCAGGTTCCACACCTGCCAAAGAACCGACTGTACAGGCTGAACCGGTGGTACAGGAGCCGGATCCGCAGAAGCAGCCCGCACAGCAGCCTGCGGAGCAGACAACGGAATCCCGCGTAACGCTCATGGCACTGGGCGACGATCTGATCCACAACTGCGTCTACTGGTCCGCCCAGACGCCGGAGGGCGGCTATGATTTCACATCGTTCTTCGACGATATCCGCCCCACCGTCCAGCAGTATGATCTGGCCTGCATCAATCAGGAGACGATTCTCGTCAAGGACCGCAACCTGATTGAAAGCTATCCGGTTTTCGGCTCGCCTATTGAGGTTGCCGATGCGCTGGCCGATGCAGGCTTCAATGTTGTGACCTTCGCCAGCAACCACTGCTATGACAAAAAGGAAACCGGCATTACGGATACGCTGTCCTATTTCCACGAGACATACCCGGAGATCACCACGCTCGGCATCCACGACACGGAAGCAGACGCGGCGGCGATCCCTATTGTCGAGAAAAACGGTATCCGCATTGCCATGCTGAACTTTACCTACGGCCTCAACAATTCCATGCCCGAAAAGCGCTGGATGGTTGACACGCTCTCCAGCAGGGAGACGGTCTGCGGCCGCATCGAGCAGGCAAAGCAGGAAGCGGACTTTGTCATTGTCTTCCCGCACTGGGGCACGGAGGATACCTTCAGTCCGGACAACGACCAGCTTACCTGGGCGCAGGAAATGGCGGATGCGGGCGCTGACCTCATCATCGGCGGACACACACATACGCTCCAGCCGGTCGAATTGCTCACGGCAGCGGACGGACGCGATGTGCCGGTCTATTATAGCCTTGGGAATTTCCTGTCGCACCAGAAGGAAAAAATGAACCTGCTCGGCGGCATGGCAAGCGTCACCATTGTCAAAGACGCGGACGGGACGCACGTTTCGGAATACGATCTTCAGCCGACCGTCAACGTCATTCTCCGCAATGCGAACACCGGCTGGTACACCTACCGCCCGATGCTTCTGGACAGCTACAGCAGTGATCTTGCCGCCCAGAACCGCTTCTCCGAATGCACCGTTGACGCCATGTGGGCGCTGTATGAGGATATCACAGGATAAGAAAGAGCCCCGGTTTCCGCTGTGGAAGCCGGGGCTTGCTATAATTTTGGAATCAGTCCGCAAACAGCGGAGTAGAGAGATAGCGGTCGCCGGTGTCGGGGAACAGAACGACGATGGTCTTTCCCTCGTTCCCGGGACGCTTGGCAAGTTCGACAGCTGCGTGAAGCGCTGCGCCGGAGGAAATGCCGACCAGGACGCCTTCCTTTCTGCCGACAAGTCTGCCTGCGGCAAACGCATCTTCGTTGGAAACCGGGATGATCTCGTCATAGACCTTTGTGTCGAGCACATCGGGAACGAAGCCTGCACCGATACCCTGAATTTTATGTGCGCCCGCGACGCCTTGAGACAGAACGGGAGACGAAGCCGGCTCGACAGCAACGACCTTCACGGACGGATCACGGCTTTTCAGATACTGACCGACGCCGGTAATCGTGCCGCCGGTGCCGACGCCTGCAACGAAGTAATCGACTTTACCGTCCGTATCCGCGTAGATTTCGGGGCCTGTTGTCTCGATATGGGCCTTCGGGTTTGAAGGATTGACGAACTGGCCGGGCACAAAGCTGTTCGGAATCTGCTTTGCCAGTTCATCTGCCTTGGCGATTGCCCCCTTCATTCCCTTGGCGGCCTCTGTCAGCACAAGTTCCGCACCGTATGCCTTCATAAGCTGGCGGCGCTCAACAGACATGCTCTCAGGCATGACGATGATGATGCGGTAGCCTCTGGCTGCTGCGACGGAGGCAAGGCCGATGCCGGTATTGCCGGAGGTCGGCTCGATGATGACGGAGCCGGGCTTCAGCTGGCCGGAGGCCTCCGCGTCGTCGATCATCTTCTTTGCGATGCGGTCCTTGACGGAACCTGCGGGGTTAAAATACTCAAGCTTGGCCAGAATTTTGGCCTTGAGGTTCAGTTCCTTTTCAATGTGCGTGAGTTCAAGCAGTGGAGTCTTGCCAATCAGCTGGTCAGCGGACGTGTAAATGTTAGACATATTCAAAATCTCCTTTATGATGTTATTAAAATGAAAGCGTCGATCTGGTTTCTCTGTCACATTTCCACTCGACATCGGAACGCGGCGCGCGAAAAGACGATTTGCTGCATATGCGGCCTCATTTCTTTGGAACTAAAATAGTATGTTGGTTTCTTTCATCGGATGACAGTATCCTACCACACATTGCCTAGCTTGTCAATAGGTTTTTGATTTTTTCCTGCGTTGCAACCGGAGCGGATTTATCGTATAATGAGAAAAATAGGAGGGCTGCACGATGAACAAGTTCTGGGGACATCTGAAGACGATCACACATCACCGTCATCTGGTCATGCGCGGCTGCTTTCGGATGGGACTGATCTGGCAGGGACTGACGCACGACCTGTCCAAATACTCACCTACCGAGTTTTTCGCGGGTGTGCGGTATTATCAGGGCAACCGGAGCCCCAATACAGCTGAACGCGAGGCAAACGGCTATTCTCTGGCGTGGATGCACCACAAGGGCCGCAACCGGCACCATTTTGAATACTGGACAGACTTAAGCCCCAAGACGCGGACCTATGAGCCGGTTGACATGCCGGTAAAATATCTGTGTGAAATGGTCGCCGACCGGATTGCGGCCTGCAAGACGTATCAGGGTGCAGCCTATACCGACGCATCCCCGCTGCAATATCTCGATCGGGCGAATGAATCGCGGCTGGTGCATCCGCAGACCATGAAGCGGCTGCGCTTTCTGCTCGTGATGCTCGCCGAACACGGCGAAGAGGAGACGTTCCGCTTTATGCGCGAAGTCGTTCTGAAGGGAAAATCGTTTGCAGAAGAGTCTCTCGCGCCCTGAGCGCAGAACTCATATCCGATTTTACGCGCTAATGTTCTGTATATTTTGTGCATTATAACGAAATTTGCCCATCGGATTTCAACCATTTGTGAATAGCTGACAACGCTTCTTTGTAGTATAATACAGACATACCATCTGTCCGGATTACCCAAGGACAGATAACATGTAAAGGGAGGATACTATGAAGAAACTGATTGCACTTCTGCTGGCGGCATGCCTGATGCTGGGTCTTATGACCACAGCGTTCGCAGCAGACGAGAAATCCAACGACATTGTGATTCTGTACACCAACGACGTGCACTGCGCCGTTGACGACAACATCGGCTATGCCGGTCTGGCTGCTTACAAAAAGGAGATGCAGGCCGCGTATAACTACGTTGCGCTCGTTGATTGCGGCGACTCCGTGCAGGGCGACGTCATCGGCACGCTGTCCAAGGGTGAATATCTGGTCGATATTATGAATGAAGTCGGCTATGATTTTGCTTCCTTCGGCAACCACGAATTTGACTACACCCTGCCGCAGCTTCAGAAGCTCATCGACAAGGCCAAGTATCAGTATCTTTGCTGCAACCTGACCTATACGGCCAAGGACGGCAAGGGTCTGACCGGCTACAAGGCGTATGAGATCAAGACCTACGGCGACACGAAGGTCGCGTTCGTCGGCATCGACACGCCCGAATCCTTCACCAAGTCCACTCCGACCTACTTCCAGGACGCCAACGGCAATTTCATCTATTCCTTCGCGGAGGGCAATAACGGCGCTGACCTTTACAACAAGGTGCAGGAAACCGTTGACGCTGCCAAGAAGGACGGCGCAACCTATGTCGTCGCCATTGCGCATCTGGGTATCGACGAATCCTCCGAGCCGTGGCGTTCGACCGATTTGATTGCCAACACGACCGGCATCGACGCTGTGCTTGACGGTCACTCCCATTCCACCATTGCAATGGAACTGGTCAAGAACAAGGACGGCAAGGAAATCCCCCTGTCCTCCACAGGCACGAAGCTTGTCAACATCGGCAAGCTGACCATCTCTGACGGCGTGTTCACCACGGAACTGGTTTCTGACTACGCGGCCAAGGACGACACGACCGACGTATTTGTCAAGTCCATTCAGGAGAAGAATGAGGCCCTTGTCAACACGGTCGTTGCCAGAACCTCCGTTGACCTGACCACCAAGCATTCAGACGGAACCCGCGCAATCCGCAACCGCGAAACCAACCTCGGCGACCTCTGCGCCGACGCTTACCGTGCAGTCTCTGGCGCTGATATCGCGCTCGTCAACGGCGGCGGCATCCGCGCCGATATCCCCGCGGGCGATATTACTTACGGCCAGATCATCAAGGTTCATCCGTATGGCAACGCACTCTGCGTCGTCGAAGCAACCGGTCAGGAGATCATTGACGCGCTGGAATGGACAGCCCGCAACACCATGGCGACTTTCTCCGACGGTGAGAACGCTATTGGCGAAATGGGCGGCTTCCTGCAGGTTTCCGGTCTGAAGTACACCATCGACACCACGGTCAAGTCTTCTGCCAAGGGTGACGACAAGTCCATGTTCGTCTCTGTTGACGGCGCTTACCGCGTCAAAAACGTCAAGGTTCTGAAGAACGGCAAGTATGTCGATATTGACCCGAAGGCTACTTACACAGTCGCGTCCCACAACTACATGCTCAAGGATTCCGGCGACGGCATCAATATGTTCGCCGACAACAAGCTGCTGCAGGATTCCGTCATGCTGGACAATCAGGTTCTGATCAACTACATCAAGGACAGTCTGGGCGGCGTCGTTCCCGCTACATATGCCGCTCCGCAGGGCCGTATCACGGTCATTGCCACCCCGTACACCGACGTGCTCGACGGCAACTGGGCAGTTGAAGCTGTCAACTACGTCACGGACAAGAACTTCATGAAGGGTCTGAGCGAGACGACCTTCGGCCCGAACGGTGCGCTGACGCGCGGCATGCTCGTAACCGTTCTGTACCGCATGGCAGGCTCTCCCGCTGTGACTGGCAAGGTCAGCGAAAAGTTCTCCGACTGCACAGACGGCAGCTGGTATGCCGACGCCGTTCTGTGGGCAAGTGCAAATGGCATCGTCAACGGCTATGAGGACGGAACCTATAAGCCCACCAAGGCCATCAACCGTCAGGAAATGGCCAAGGTTCTCTACGGCTACGACAAGGTTGGCGGCAAGAACGCCGAGGGCATCACAGAAAAACTTACCTACACCGACGTTGATGCGATCGGCGAATGGGCGATTGAATCCGTCACCTACTGCACCGCCGCTGGTTATCTGGCCGGCTCCAACGGCGCGTTCAACCCGACGGGCACTGCAACCCGCGCAATGGGTGCAAAAGTCCTCATGAACATGACCAAGGAAGCTGCATAAGCATCCCTGCCTCGCACAAGTAAAACAGCGCCCCGCCTGTTCATTCGGACAGGCGGGGCGTTCAAGCATATCAAAGCAGTGCAAGACTCGCAGTATCCTTGTAGTACATTGTGTTTCTTTTCAATGCTGCACTGGCACGGGTGTAGTTTTGCTTGACAGAGCGCAGAGAATATGTTATTTTATATTTAGTAACGCAAAATACTTAGAAATGCAGGGATAAAGCAAATGGACGAACGGTTTTTGCAGCAGCTGAAAAAGGGCGTGCTTGAAATGCTGGTGCTGAAGCTGATCTATGATGAGCAGATGGCATCGGTTTCGTCGAGCAGCCAGATTGTGACAACCTTGGGGGCACTCAACGGAAAAGCAGGAGATTTTCGCGTGCTTCGCAGTATCCCGTCACCGACCGAGATGAAAAGAACTATTGCCATGTTGAAAAAATACCAGCTGATCGAGCCATTGGATGTACTGGAAGAGTTAAATGAAAGTACAAGACTTCTGATCTATCCGTGTATCCATGCAGTATTGCAGGGAGATGCGGTGAGAGAAGTTCTGGAATCATTTGGAAGCAGCCGGGAAGAAGAGGAGGAGACTCTTGGAGACATTGGATAACAGGCAGCCGTTCTGGGCGATTTCAAAAATCTGCCTGAACAACTGGCATTATATAGACAGAAAAATACTGACTTTGAGTGAAGGAATCAATTTTTTCACCGGGCATTCCGGAAGTGGAAAATCAACGGTTATCGATGCAATTCAGATTGTGCTCTATGCTAACACGGACGGACGTGGATTTTTTAATAAAGCGGCAGCAGATGATTCCGACCGTACCTTGATCGAGTATTTGCGCGGAATGGTAAACATCAGTGAAAATAATGAGTCCCAGTATCTGCGAAATAAGAATTTTTCCAGTACGATCGTGATCGAGCTGGAACAGACGAGAACCCATGAGAAACAGTGCGTGGGCGTTGTATTTGACGTAGAGACAGCAACAAATGAGATCAACCGCCTGTTTTTCTGGCACAGAAGCGGTCTGCTTGCGAATGCTTACCGGGGAGAAAAGAGATGTCTTTCTACTGTGGAAATAAGAGAATATCTGCAGCGTACCTTTGGTGAAGAGGCATTCTACTGTGGACCGAGCAATGAGCGTTTTCGCCGTCAGCTTTATGATGTGTATCTGGGCGGATTGGATAAAGAAAAGTTCCCACGTCTTTTTAAGCGGGCAATCCCGTTTCGGATGAATATCAAGCTGGAAGAATTTGTAAAAGAATATATCTGTATGGAACAGGATATCCAGATTGAGGATCTGAAAGAAAGTATCATGCAGTATGGCAGAATGCGCAGCAAAATTGAGTCAACGATGGAAGAGATTGAGGAACTGAAGAAGATCGATGGAATCTATCAGGATTTTGATGATAAGCGAGAAAAAAGCAGGGAATGTGACTACCGTCTTACCCGTCTGGAAATGCTCCGGCTGCAGGCGGACATCCAGGGACTCCATGATAAGATTAAAACCAGAGAAGAAGGTATCAAGGTACAGGAGCATACGAAAGCCGAGCTGATGCGCCAGAGTGGAGAACTGCAAAAGGAGCATGAGGAGCTGTTACTTCGTCTGAATAACAGTGGTTATAAAGCACTGGAAGCAGAACTTGCAGGACTTAACGAGTCTCTGGAACATCTGGGAAAAAGCAGGGCGAGTCTCACAAAGACAGCACAGAGACTTGCAGCATGGAAAGAACAGGAGATTACGTCCAACCAGACCATCTGGGATATTGATAAATTTGAAGCCGGTACGATTTCGGAGGGCGAACTTACAAGGCTGAAAGAAAATATCGCACAGATGCGTGCGGAGATCGAAGAAGAACGTCGGGATACGGACAGTACACTTCGTCAGATCAAGAAAGAAGAACGGGAAGCCAAAGAAGAGCTAAAAGAGCTGAAACAGGGAAGAAAAGCATATCCAAAAGAGCTGGAAGAAGCAAGGCTGGAACTACAGAACCGGTTGCAGGAGAATTGTGGAAAATTTGTTTCCGTGCAGATCCTCGCAGATCTTCTGGAAATCCGGGATGAAAGATGGCACAATGCAGTGGAAGGTTATATGGGAAATAATAAACTTCTGCTGATCGTAGAGCCGAAATACGCAAAAGCGGCAATGGATATTTATCAGGAGATGGATAAGAAGAAATTCTTTCGTGCTGCAATTCTGGATACGGAAAAGGTTATGGAAGAAGAGCACATTGTCCGGCAGGGCGCTCTTGCAGAAGAAGTAAAAGCAAAAGAAAAATACGTGCAGTCTTACATCAATTTCTTTCTTGGTAATGTCATGAAATGTGAGAACATTGAGGAACTCAGGGAGTGCAGGATTGGTGTGACACCGGACTGTATGCTGTATCAAAGCTATCGTCTGCAGCATATTAATCCGGAAAATTATACGAGACGTGCTTATATCGGAGAGATTAGTCTCCGTCAGAGGATCCGGCAGCTTCAGAAGCACTGTGATGAGCTTCAGGAGAAGAGGCTTCCACTTGCGGCACTTGTGGAAGAGGCAAAGAAACTTCTGGAACTGGAAGCAATGCCACTTCCGACAGAGGATTATATCAGCCAGATCCTGGATGCAAAGGCGATAAAGGGAAAAGAAACCCGTAAGAAAGATTTACTTGAAAAGCTGCAGAAACTGCGTGCAGAATCAGTCGATACTCTGGAAGCACAGATGAAAGAAGTGCAGGAAAGACGGGATGCAAAGCAGAAAGAGATCACGAAGACAGAGAAAGAAATCTGGAAAAACGGGGAAGAAATCGAAAAATTCAGAAACAGTATTACAGAGTCGGAATTTGCACTTTCTGGAATCCAGAAAGAATTTCAGGAAAACGAAAGGTTTGAAAAGCAGTTTGAAGAGTATCTGGAAGCACAGAAAAGCAGAAACTATATTTATTTAAAAGAGGCAAGTGCAAGGCAGCTGCAGCAGCTTGGAAAGAAAAAAGAAGAGATCTATCAGGAGTTGGTGGCAGCCCGCAGTGCTTATACCAAAAAATATACGCAGCGTAATTTTTCAGTGGTAGAAGAAGATAATAAG
>ERZ780139.3474-NODE-3474-length-10414-cov-3.831065_pt1 | contig 10414 bp, 6 predicted proteins | sample MGYA00511476_ERZ780139 | MGnify/ENA primary metagenome ERZ780139 (study PRJEB29588, sample SAMEA2158190) | human gut metagenome | biome: human gut; feature: human-associated habitat; material: faeces | place: Denmark | collected 2008/2010 ... | reverse complement strand
TTGCTACGGCCCTGCAACTCTCCGGAGCCATACGCCGCATCGACGGCACACGGATCGATCTGGCGACACTTGTCGATGTGCTTTCCGGAACTTTCAACGTCCGTATCAACAACCCGGAGCAGTGCCGCCATACGCTCATCAACCGAAAGTTGCGTCTGACGCATTTTCTCGACATCCTGCGCAACAATCTGATTGCCTACAGCCAGCGATAGGCAGTCTGTTTTTATTCAGCATCACGCTCCGGGGATTCATCTCTCGGAGCGTTCTTTATGCGGTGCGGACAGTGACGGACTGGAGCGGACATGGGTACCTGTTTTTCTGCCGGAGATGTATCTTCGGGACTTTTAATATTCTCTGCCATGCAACAGGAAGATGATTTGAAAGCCCTTGAAAATATCGTGCAGTTCGCCCGCGGACTGGGCGTGTTTTTTTTGGTGCTGCACGTGTATTGGTATTGTTATGAATGGCTCTCGTTATGCGGTCTGACCTACGGTTATGCCGACCGCATCCTGCTCGATATCCAGCGGACAACGCTTCTTTTCTCCTCTCCCGTCATTACGAAACTCTGCGCCTCTCTGTTCCTCGCGCTTGGCTGCTACGGCACGAAGAGCGTCCGCAACGGCAGGGTCGACAGGCGGCATATCGTCGCCGCCATCAGCCTCGGCTTCCCGCTGTTCTTTCTGAACGGCTTTCTGCTGTCGCTGCCCGCTGGGATCGGCTTCCAGGGCTGGAGCTACACGCTGACCCTTGGTGCGGGCTACCTCAGCCTGCTGGCCGCCGGCGTGTGGCTGCGGCGTCTTCTGAAACAGCCCCTTGCCGACGACCCGTTCAATGACCGCAATGAAAATTTCCTTCAGGAAGAACGTTATCTCAACAACGAATATTCAGTGAATCTTTCCACCCGTTACCGCTATAAAGGAGCATGGCGCGAGGGATGGATCAATGTCATCAACCCGTTCCGTGCGACGCTAATCCTCGGAACTCCCGGTTCGGGTAAGAGCTACGCGGTCTTAAATAACTATATCAAACAGCATATCGAGAAGGGTTTCTCGATGCTCGTCTACGACTATAAGTTCGACGATCTTACCCGCATCGCCTATAACCATCTGCTGCATCATCTGGATAGATACACCGTCAAACCGAAGTTCTGCGTCATCAACTTCGACAATCCTCGCAAGTCGAACCGTTGCAATCCCATCGACGCCCGCTTCATGGACGATATCTCGGATGCCTACGAAAGCGCCTACGTCACGCTTTTGAACCTCAATAAGACGTGGGTGGACAAGCAGGGCGACTTCTTCACCGATTCGGCCGTCATCCTGCTCGCAGCGATTATCTGGTATCTGAAAATCTATGACAACGGACGTTATTGTACCTTCCCGCACGCCATCGAGTTCCTGTGTCAGCCCCTCGATAAGATTTTCCCGATCCTTTCGTCCTATCCGGAGTTGGAAAACTACCTTTCGCCGTTCGTAGATGCTTGGGAATCAGACGCTCAAGAGCAGTTGCAGGGTCAAATAGCAAGTGCGAAAATCCCGCTTTCAAGGATGATTTCACCCGCTCTTTACTGGGTAATGACGGGCGATGATTTTTCACTGGATATAAATAATCCCCAAGAGCCTAAAATACTGGTTGTCGGTAACAACCCCGACCGTCAGAATATCTATTCGGCAGCACTGGGATTATATAATTCCCGTATCGTGAAGCTGATAAACAAGAAAGGTCAGCTTAAAAGTTCGGTGATAATAGACGAGCTGCCAACGATTTATTTTCGAGGGCTTGACAATCTGATTGCAACCGCACGAAGCAACAAGGTAGCGGTTCTGTTAGGCTTTCAGGATTACAGCCAGCTTACCCGTGACTACGGGGACAAGGAAAGCCGGGTGATACAAAATACCGTGGGCAACGTGTTCAGCGGTCAGGTAGTCGGTGAAACGGCAAAAATCCTTTCTGAACGTTTCGGAAAGGTGTTGCAGAAACGGCAGAGCATGACAATCAACCAGCGGGAGAAGTCCACCTCGATAAGCACCCAAATGGACAGCCTGATACCCGCCAGCAAAATATCCAACCTCACGCAAGGTATGTTCGTGGGTGCTGTGGCAGACAACTTCGATGAACGGATAGAACAGAAGATTTTCCACTGCGAAATCGTGGTGGACAATGAAAAGGTGAAGCGGGAAACCGCCCGTTACGTGAAGTTGCCGCAGATAATCGACTTCACCGACAAGGACGGCAACGACCGGATGCAGGAGGAGATACAAGCCAACTATGACCGCATCCGTCAGGAAGTCCGGCAGATTGTCGAGGACGAGATAACCCGGATTAAGAACGACCCGGAGCTATGCCACCTTATAAAAGAGGAAGAATAACCGATATTCTTTCCTGACAGACAGTATTTTTACTAATTTTGCAGACAAAGAAATGATTATGAATGAAAACCAAAATATAGAATGGAAAGAAAGCTGGCGTGACGAGTATCTGAAATGGATATGCGGTTTTGCCAACGCCACAGGCGGCAAGATATATATAGGTATGAATGACAACGGTAAGGTAGTCGGCGTTGCCGATGCCGACAAACTGCTGGAGGATATACCGAACAAAGTGCGTGACGTGCTGGGTATCATCGTGGACGTGAACCTGCTGGAAGAAAACGGGCTGAAATATATCGAGATTGACGTACCGCCTTATTCCAATCCTATCAATTACAAAGGTCAGTACCATTACCGCAGCGGCAGCACGAAGCAGGAGTTGAAAGGTGCGGCATTGAACCGCTTTATCCTGCAACGTACTGGCAGGCATTGGGATGAATTTCCCGTAGAGTGGGCAGGCATAGAGGAACTTTCCACCAGCGCATTAGACCGTTTCCGCAAGGAAGCGGCGAGAAGCGGACGTGTGGATGAAAATGTGTTGAAAGATACAGCCGAAAACCTGTTGCACGATTTGCGGCTGATAGATGCCCAAACCAAATGCCCGACCCGTGCAGCCTTGCTGTTGTTCCACCCTGACCCGGAACGCTTTGTGACCGGGGCGTATATCAAGATAGGTTTCTTCCGGGATGATAAGGGTAACTTGGAGTTTCAGGACGAGGTTCACGGCTCTTTAATGGAACAGGTGGATAAGGCTATGGATTTGATAAAGACCAAATACCTGATTTATCATATATCATACGAGGGAATTTCCCGGCGTGAAACACCGCAGTTCCCGGTGGAAGCTGTCAGGGAGTCACTGATGAATGCCATAGCCCATAAAGATTATGCCAGTGCCGTACCGATACAGATTAGCGTGTTCCCCGACCATATCACCTTTTGGAACGCCGGACAGTTACCGGAAAGCTGGACGACCGAAAAACTTTTTGAAAGCCACCCGTCCTCTCCCTATAACCCGCTAATCGCCAACGCCTTTTTCAGAAGCGGGGATATTGAAAGCTGGGGACGTGGCTACAAGCGTATCTTGGAAGCTGTCAGCGCATACAAGTTGTTGCCACCCAAACTTGAAATGTTAAGCGGTCTGATGATTACCTATTATACCGATATACGTTCGCAGCTATTGGCGCAGCGAGTGGATGAAAGGTATATACCCATTATTGAGTATGCCGCCCAAAATGGGAGTATAAATAATTCAGATGTGCAGAATTTGTTAAATACCAGTAAAACTACTGCTTATCGAATTTTGTCGCAACTGGATAACTGGCTGGAAATACAAGGAACAACAGGAAAAGGCACTCATTATACACTTAAAGGGTTCACAAAGGGTTCATAATTGAATGTTTTTGCTTTTATGAAATGCTGAACTTCCTGTTTAACAAGCATTTGAAAACCATTAAAAGGGTTCACAAAGGGTTCATCGAAAGAGAGTGATTGATTTCACTCTCTTTTTTATGCTTAATTTCGCAACCATTGGTTGAATATTTTATCTTAATTGCGTTTTTCTTGTTTTATAATCCAAGTTGAACCGTGTCGTGGGAAGAATGGTCTTTGCCATTTCTGTTTGCAACACGGTTTGTCTGATGTCGCCCAGTATGTCCGCCACCACCTTTCTGACACGTGGCGGGTAACTTTTCGCCAAAGATACGATTTTTTCCAGTTCCGGCAGGCTGTACCCGTTGAAATATTGGCTCTTGACCCGGTTGTAGATGTCCTGCCCGGTTGTTCCGGGTATGCGCTTCATGTCCTTTATCGCATCGAGCAGCCGCAAGTACGGGACAAGGCTTTCATCCGGGTAGTCCATGCAGTAGGCTTTCACGCACTCTATATCCAAGTTCTTGAAACGGAAACGGCGAACCGGGTTAGGAGTGGCTATCGTTATGGTTGTGGCTACCTGTTCGGTCAGCCCCATTTTGTTATAGACGTAAGCACCAGTGATATAGCCGTTCAGTTTTTCAGTCAGGTAGCGGAACTGTTCATCCTGATAGACAGGCAGCTTTCCCAGTCCCAGCACTGATTTCTTGGGACGATAGTACGCCCCCTTTTCAACCCGTACCAGTACCCCTTTGCGGCTCTGTTCGGAAAGTAGCACCGCAACATTGGCGGTCTTTTCCGTTTCAAACGACAAATCCCGGAACGTGAATATACGCCCGGTATCTATCCGTTCAATCTGCCCAAGTATCTCTTTTCTGAATGAAGCCATATTTATGTCCTTTGTTTCTATATGCAAAGATAGTATATTATGTAATCACCTGCAAAAACATAACAAAGATTTTGCCGAAGATGTTTTCTTTTTGTCGTGTCACCTGATAATAGGAGAATAACGGAAACTCAATCAAAGGCTTGCCAAACGCTTCACAAACGTTCCAAAAATAAGCTGTATTTCAGTATTAATTTTGATATGTAGCTCATTATTAGCCTATTGATAAAATAGCAAACGTTTCATAAACGCTTCACAAATGGCTCGCAAGCATAATGCAAATTTTAATAAGCCGTTGATTATAAGGCATAAGGTCTATAATTAAATGGCTCATAAATGGCTCACCCCAAGAGAGTGATTAACTTCGCTCTCTTTTTTTATGCCCTTTTCAATTCTCCAACCGTCAGTTGGAGATTTACCCCGACCGGACAATTTCAGACAGCGCAGGACAAATTCGGACAGTCCTTGCCGCCCGTCCAAATATAGCATATTTAGTCGCTACCTTTGGGCGGGACTATTCCCGTAACCACTAAAATTCCAATTATTTATGGCAAACAGAATGACCCCGCCCGCAGAGGGGCAGGAAAAAGACGTGCTGCTGGTCTTGGATAAACAGCAGGGAAAGGTGAGTGCCGTTAAGGGTATCGACAAGGACGGCAATTTGCAGACCGTGCCACCCACTACCGGACACGGCGGCGAGTTCATGCAGGTGGACAAGAACAGCGATGTGTTCAGCAACTTCATTTCCAACTTCTACCGCAAGTATCAGGACACTTCCGGGCTGGAACTGTTCAGCGTCAAGGCTTCCGAAGCGGAGCGGGACGCAAAGGCAATCGAGGACAACCACCGCAACCCTACACCGGAGGGTGACAAGCGGGCTGAAATGCTTCGAGTTCCGAAGCCCGACTTCCACGAGTTCAAGCAGGGCTACCGCTTCGACCCGTCAAAAATCGACTGGGAGAACCTGAAAAAAGTCGGCATCACCGCCGACACCCTGAAAAACACGAGGGACTTCGACCGGGTGATGCGTGGCTACAAGTCCCGCAACACCTACACCGTTTCGGGGACGGTGGGCGGCTTCTACCTCAAACCTACCGATGTCAAGCTCTCTTTCTATCAGGCAAAGGACGGCACGGTAGTACCCAAGCTACACGGCGTGCAGCAGGACGAGAAACTGTTACAACGCCCGTTCCATGAACACGAGTTCACCAAGCAGGAACAGGGCAACTTGCAAGGCACTGGCAACTTGGGCGGCATCGCTGAAATCAAAGACCCGAAAAGCGGCGAGCAAATCCCCGTGTTCGTCAGCCGGGACAGGTACACGCACGAACTGGAGTATATGCGGGCTGACAAGTGGAAATGCCCCGATACAATCTGTAACGTGCAAGTCAGCCCGGAACAGAAAGCCGCCTTTGAAGCCGGGCAAGCGGTGAAAATGGAAAACCTGCAATTCAGAGACGGCACGCAGCGCAGTGCCTATTTGCAGGTCAGTGCGGTGGAGCGTGGCTTGGAGTTCCTGCCCCGTGCCGCCGTCCAGTTCTTGCAGCAGGGGCAGCAGCCCGCAGAGCAGCAGGTAGCCGGGATAAAGGACGGCAAGGGCGTTGAGTTCAACGGTCATGTGCAGCCCGGCGCACAGGGCAAATCCCCCGACAAGGTGCAGCCGAAAGACGTTACCCCCGCCGCCGAGAGCCGGACGCAGGTAGCGGTCAATTCGGGGGGCAAGACCAACGAAGCCACCAAGCAGGGCAAAGAGCCGTTGAAACAGGGTCAGGACAAGCCCACCGCCAAGCAGAAAGAGAAGCAGGAGAAAGCGCAGGACAAGAGCCTGAAAGCTGACAAGCCCAAGAAGTCCAGAGGAATGAAAATGTAATATCCACCATTAAAAAGTAAAGAATTATGATTGCATTGATAGCAGAAAAGCCCAGCGTGGCAAAGGACATCGCCCGCATCATCGGTGCGACCGGACGTAATGACGGTTATCTTTCCGGCAACGGGTATATGGTGACATGGGCGTTCGGCCACTTAATCCAGCTTGCCATGCCGGAAGCCTACGGCGTGGCGAACTTCCGCAGGGAGAGCCTGCCCATACTGCCGCCCGATTTCCAGCTAATCCCCCGTCAGGTGAAAGCGGAGAAAGGCTACAAGGCAGACCCCGGCGTGCTGAAACAGTTGAAAGTGATAAAGGAAGTGTTCGACCTGTGCGACCGGATTATTGTCGCCACCGATGCCGGGCGTGAGGGTGAGCTAATCTTCCGCTACATCTTCCATTACCTGAACTGCCGAAAACCATTTGTGCGCCTGTGGATAAGCAGCCTTACCGACAAGGCAATCCGTGAGGGGCTGGATAACTTGCAGCCGGGAGAGCGTTACGATAACCTCTACCTCTCTGCCAAGTCCCGCAGCGAAGCGGACTGGCTGATAGGGATAAACGCCACCCAAGCGTTGAGCGTTGCCGCCGGGCAGGGGGTGTTCTCGCTGGGCAGGGTGCAGACACCCACGCTCGTGATGATATGCAGCCGCTATTTGGAGAACAAGAATTTCGTACCCGCCAAGTTTTGGCAACTCAAAGCGGCGACCGCCAGCGGGGGAATAAGTTTCACCGCCCAATCGACCGCCAAGTGGGAACAGCAGCCCGAAGCCATAGCCGCCCTGCAACGGGTAAAGGATGCCGGGCAACTTGTGGTTAAATCCGTTGAGAGGAAAGAAGCCTGCCAAGAACCGCCGCTTTTGTACGACCTTACCACGCTGCAAAAGGAAGCGAACACGAAGTTGAACTTCTCGGCTGACAAGACGCTTTCCATAGCGCAAAGCCTGTATGAAAAGAAAGTGATGTCCTATCCGAGAACCGGAAGCCGCTATATATCGGAGGACGTTTTCGATGAAATGCCGGAACGTGTCGCCCTGTTAGGGCAATACCCCCGCTTTGCCGGGTATGCCGCCGGGCTGGACGGCACACCCCTGAACCGCCGCAGCGTGAATGACGGCAAAGTGACCGACCACCACGCCTTAATCATTACCGAGAACCTGCCCGGCGAACTTTCCAAAGACGAGCGGGCGGTTTACGAGCTGGTAGCCGGGCGTATGCTGGAAGCCTTTTCGGGCAAGTGCGTGAAAGACGTTACCACCGCCTTGCTGTCAGGGGGAGATACCGACTTCACGGTGAAAGGGTCTGTGATGAAAGAAGCCGGGTGGCGTGCCGTGTTCGGCGAGCAGGAAACGGGCGGGGATGAAGAAGCCGCCAGCCTGCCGCCACTCCAAGAGGGAGAATATTTGCCACTCTCCGGCGTGGATCTGCTCGAAAAGCAGACCAAGCCGAAACCGCTGCACACGGAAAGCAGCCTGTTGGCGGCAATGGAGAACGCAGGCAGGGAACTGGAAGATGCCGAACTGAAAGCCAGCCTGAAAGATGCCGGGATAGGCACGCCCGCCACCCGTGCGGCGATTATCGAAACGCTGTTCGCCCGCCAGTACATCGTGCGTGAGAAGAAGAACCTTGTGCCTACCGACAAGGGGCTTGCCGTTTACAAGATAGTCAAGGACAAGAAGATTGCCGATGTCGAAATGACGGGCATGTGGGAAACCGCCCTTGCCAAGATAGAAGCGGGCAGCATGGATGCCGACACGTTCCGGAAGGGCATCGAGGTGTACGCAACGCAAATCACCGCAGAACTGCTATCGGTGCAGCTATCTGTCGCTACTGGTGAAACCTGCCCCTGCCCGAAATGCGGCAGCGGGCGCATCCTGTTCTACCCGAAAGTGGCGAAGTGTTCCAACGTGGACTGCACGCTTACCATATTCCGCAACAAGTGCGACAAGCAGCTTTCCGACAAGCAGATTGTCGAGCTGGTGACGAAACGCAAGACCGGGCTAATCAAGGGCTTCAAGGGCAAGAACGGCAAGGCTTTCGATGCTTCGCTGGTACTGGACGAGCAGTTCAATGTCGGTTTTTCATTCCCCGAAAAGAAAGCGAAACCGAAGAAATAGCCTATCTTTGCCGCTGAAATTTCATTGTGATAGGTTTTACAGCTTATAATAATTGAAATTTTAGTGGTTGCGCCCGGAGGGAAACCGGGCGCATTTTTTATATGTTCCCGCCAAACAGGTAGGTCGAACAGACCACCCCGTTATCCAGCACCCTGCTTTCCGAGAGTTTCCAATGTGAGCCGGATGTTTCCCCGATAAAGCCGATGCCTTTGCCCGCCATGACCGGGACGGTGTAGATTGTCAGGCTGTCCAGCAGTCCGGCTTTAATCAATGAAGTAAGCAGCTTGCCGCCACCCACCACCAGCATGTCGGTTTCCTGTTTCAGTTCATAAACCCTTTGCAGCGGTTCTTCGGTCAGGAACTCCACGCCGCAGTCCGGCGTCACGTTGGTGTCGTAGTGTGACACCACAAAAGACCGTTTGCTTTTGTGCGGCCACCCGCCCCAGTGTTCAAAGATGTAGTTGTAGGTGTTCGCCCCCATAAGCAGGCAGCTTGCGGCGGCGTGTTCCCTTGCCGCCAGTTCCTTGACCTCACGGGGCATCCAGTCCAGTTCATAGTCCGGCGTGGCGGTATGCCCGTCCAGCGATACGGCGATGTGCGCTTTGATTTGTTCCATATTATCAGGTATTAAAGTGATATAAATCCCTACTGTCTTGGCACGTTAGCCGCAACCCCAAAAAAGAAAGCGTGGCATGACGCTGTTTCGATGCGAGGTACTGGCATACCCAAATGTGGAAACAGTGCAGCCACGCTATGACAAACGCATAGCATATCCTGCGCTGAATATCCCCACATTTTGAAAAGTGCCAGTTTTCGCATCGGGACGTTCGGCGAACGTATATGTTATATATAAAGGCAATATTCCGGCAACCGCCGTCCAACTGCCGTTACTTTTCCGTGTAACTTCTGCAAAGTTAAGCAAATACCCTGAAAAATCACGTGCAAACAGAAAAAATCCTGCCGTGTTATCACAACAGGGCAGGACACAAGCACCTAAAAATACACAAGTTCAGCCCATACGCCTACGGGCAGCTTGCGTTCCTTTGAAGATGATATGAACCGATGACAAAACAGCTTTGGTTCGCCGTGTCTTTGGTGATGATGTCCCTTTCCCGCATGAAGCGGATATAGCTCTTTGCGGTGCGCTCCTTGATGTCCAATACCTGCTGCAACTGCTCGCAAAGGTCTATGTAGGTGATGCGTGTCTGCCGCCCGAAGATGTCACGTGCGACATTCACCAGTTCCCTTTCCTTGCGCTTCTCCTTTTCCTCACGGGGCTTCTCGCCCTTGTACACGTGCATCCCCGCTTCCTTGTCCCATGCAAAGAGCATCAAAGGAACGTCCAACGGGCTTCCGTCCCTTACTTTCAAGGCTTTCACGACCGACTGGGCGGGTTCTTCGTCTTTCTCTATCGAAAGGATTGTAGCCGCCTTACGCTGCAACTCACTACCCAAATGTCCCCGCAGTTTCAATCCGTTGGGGACGAAGTGCAGCACGCACAGAATACACGTGTTGTAGATACCCGCCAGCCGATAAAGTTCATCTATCACCGCCACGCTTTCCGCTTCATCGTTGGCACTCTTAACAAGGTCTGCGATGCCGTCAATGACGACCAACTGGATGCCGCCGTACTGGTAGTAGAACTTGTCCATGCTTTGTACAATGGCGTTCAGGCGTTCTTTGCGTGACATGCCGGTAAGACAAAACGCTTTCAGTTCATCGGGTTTGTCCGGCTGTTTGGCACGTGCCAGCAGGTTGCTTACATTCTTGAACAGTTGCACTTCCGACTGTTCGGTGTCATAGAGCA
>ERZ780139.3471-NODE-3471-length-10420-cov-2.713652_pt1 | contig 10420 bp, 6 predicted proteins | sample MGYA00511476_ERZ780139 | MGnify/ENA primary metagenome ERZ780139 (study PRJEB29588, sample SAMEA2158190) | human gut metagenome | biome: human gut; feature: human-associated habitat; material: faeces | place: Denmark | collected 2008/2010 ... | reverse complement strand
CGGAAGGTCTGTCCGTAACCGAAAATAACCTCACAGTACGCATGCGCTTTACTCTGGTACTCACCGGAGAAGTTCAAGTCGATATCCGGCTCCTTATTTCCCTTGAATCCAAGGAATGTCTCAAACGGGATATCAAATCCGTCCTTGACTAGTTTTTCGCCGCAGACCGGACAAATCTTATCCGGCATATCACAGCCGCTCCTGCCGGAAAATGCCTTGACCTCCGGCGAATCAAAATCACTGTATTTACAATTTGGGCAGCGATAATGTGCCTGGAGCGGATTGACCTCCGTGATACCGGACATTGTCGCCGCAAAGGACGAACCTACTGAACCACGCGATCCTACCAGATATCCATCCTCGTTTGACTTCCATACCAGTTTCTGTGCAATGATATACATAACAGCATAACCGTTGGAAATAATAGAGTTCAGCTCTTTCTCAAGTCTGGAAGACACCTGTACCGGAAGATCTTCTCCATACATTTCATGTGCTTTACGATAACAGATATCTCGAAGCTCCTGATCGGAATCCGCGATTACCGGAGGACACTTATTGGGGTTTACCGGTGAGATTTTCTCTACCATACGTGCGATCTTCTGTGGATTTTCTATAACAACTTCTCTCGCCTTCGCAGAACCAAGATATGCGAACTCTTCCAACATTTCATCTGTTGTGCGAAGGAACAGCGGTGCCTGATTATCTGCGTCTTTGAATCCTTTTCCTGCCATGATGATCCGGCGATAAACTTCATCCTCCGGATCAAGGAAATGAACGTCACAGGTTGCTACAACCGGCTTACCGAATTTCTCTCCAAGTTCAACAATCTCCCGGTTTACGTTACGCAGATCTTCCTCTGTATTGATATTCGGCGTTTTCTCATCTTCGAGCATAAACATATCATTTCCAATTGGCTGGATTTCATAATCATCATAGAAATCTGCCAGTCTCGCAATCTGCTGTGCAGACTGTTTTTCAAGAACCGCACGGTATAATTCTCCTGCCTCACAGGCACTTCCGATGATGATTCCTTCTCTGTGTTCATTGATCAGACTTTTCGGAATTCTCGGTCTTCTTGCATAATATGTCATATGAGATGCCGTGATCAGCTGATACAGGTTATATCTTCCAATATCATTCTGTGCGATCAAAATAATGTGATGTGTCGGCATCTTACGGATTGCATTAACATTACGATCCCCAAACTTGTTCATTTCTTTTAAGTTCATGATGTGCTGATCTTTGAGCATTTCAACAAATTTTACAAAAATTTCTGCTGTTGCCCCTGCATCATCAACCGCACGGTGATGATTTTCTAATGAAATTCCAAGTGCTTTTGCAACCAGATTCAATTTATATTTCGAAAGGGTCGGAAGCAGCACACGTGCAAGAGCCACTGTATCAACAGCTGTGAATTCCTGTTCCAGACCAAGCACACGACAATTCTGTTCGATAAACCCAACATCAAATCCTGCATTATGCGCAACCAATGCGCCCTCACCAATAAATTCGAGAAACTGTGGCAGCACAACCTCGATTGTCGGAGCATCCAGCACCATCTCATCTGTAATACTTGTCAGGTTTGTGATTTCGAAAGGAATCGGGCGTTCCGGATTTACAAAGGTACTGAACTTGTCTACAATCTGCCCATTCTCAACCTTCACAGCTCCAATCTCAATAATTCTGTCACGGATAGAACTGAATCCTGTTGTCTCGATATCAAAAACAATATAGGTATCATCCAATGTCTGATCTTTTGCATTAACTGCAATCTCAGTTAAGTCATCGACCACATAGCCTTCCACACCATATAGAACTTTAAACGGATCATCTTTATCCAATGTCTCAATATAGTGATTTGCAACCGGGAACGCCTGGGCTACACCATGATCTGTAATTGCAATCGCCGGGTGTCCCCAGTCATGTGCTCTGCGGACGATATCTGTCACTTCAGAAACTCCATCCATATCGCTCATCTTTGTATGGCAATGAAGTTCTACACGTTTCGTTGGATTGAGATCTTGCCTTGAGACCGTAAAGTCTCCAATCTTCTTGATTCCGGTAATTGAACCGATTGTCAGTTCACCATCGAATTTATCAATTGTCGTCACACCTTTGATTTTAACGAAAGCACCTTTCTTCAAATCTCCGAGAATCTCCGGTAACTGATCATTTCTGGCAAACATCTTGATCGTGATTGTATCCGTAAAATCAGTCACAGCAAAGATAATGATCGTCTTCTCATTTCTGATCTCTCGTGTATCAAAATTGATAATCTTACCATGAATTGTGATCTCACCCATCTCAGAAACAACCTGTTCCAATTTGATTGGCTCATCTTCAAAATTCTTTCCGTAGATCAGGTTCGGATCGTCTCCGATCTTCACCGGACGCACATAATCCTTCTTGCGGAATTCCTTCTTTTTGAACTCTTTCTTTCCGCCCGAAACGGATGCATTCCTGAAGAAGATTTTCCTGAAGTCTCTGCTTTCTTTTCTCCGGAAGACGAGCTTCCTGATTCGGATGACTTCTTCTTTGCCTCCACAGCAGACTTTCGCTCCTCATATTCGCCTCTCTGTTTCGCGCGCCGTTCAAAGATTGCATTAATTTCCTGCTGAATCCTCTGCTCGTCATATTCTCTGCTTCCCTGGCCCTCGTTTTCTTTATATGTAACCCGGATATCAACATTCATATGAAAACGATTCCTGAATACATCGTCCAGCAGATTCATAATTTCTTCTTTTCTTCCTTCAGAAACAATCGTATCAAGAAGCTCCAGACGGACGACATTTCCCTCTTCATAGTTCACTTCTGCCTGTGAAAACATGTTTGCAGCAAGGACACTGATTTCTTTCAGTTCAAGAATCAAACTCTCCTTGTACTCTTCCATCACCGCTTCCGGTGTATAAAGCTCAGACAGCTCATACTCTTCAAGAATCTGAAGTTTTACAGAAGATGTTCCAAAGAGCTGCTCTTTGATCCGCTGCTCCATCTGCCATATTTTCTTCTTTGGGATCAGATGATGGCTCTTTAAATGTACATGCAGAAAATCACGACCGGAATTAGTCGTGATTTTCTTAACTTCCACATCAGCAAAGAGGACTTTAAATTCCTCTTCTACTTTCAATGTGGGAAATACATGAAAAAATGTTTTTTCATTCTTTATTTGTTCCAATTCAATAACTCCTGTCTTAAAGTATCAAGAAGTTCTTCTTCCTTTACCTTCTTGATGATCTCACCCTTCTTGATCAAAAGTCCTTCCCCAATACCTCCTGCAATTCCGATATCGGCTTCTTTTGCCTCTCCAGGTCCGTTTACAACACATCCCATAACTGCAACTTTAATATCAAGCGGAATGTCTGCTACCATCTCTTCTACCTGGTTTGCAAGCTTGATCAGATCAATTCTTGTTCTTCCACAAGTCGGACAGGATACAACTTCAATACCTCCCTTGCGAAGTCCAAGTGTCTTAAGAATCAGTTTTGCTGTACGGATCTCTTCTACCGGATCTCCCGTCAGGGAAACACGGATTGTATTACCGATTCCCTCATGGAGAATGATTCCAAGTCCTACAGAAGATTTCACATTTCCTGAATATACAGTTCCAGACTCTGTAATTCCAACATGAAGCGGATATGGGCATTCCTTAGCGATCAGCTCATGCGCCTTCACACACATCAGAACATCAGAAGATTTAATGCTGACAACAAGGTTGTCATAGCCCATAGACTCAATCAGATGAACTTTATCCAGCGCACTCTCCACGATCCCTTCTGCAGTAACACCACCATATTTCTCAAGCAGATGTTTCTCAAGAGAACCACTGTTTACGCCGACACGGATTGGAACATTGTACTCTTTCGCTTTGTCTACTACTGCCTGTACCCGTTCTTTTGCACCGATATTCCCCGGATTAATACGAATCTTATCAGCTCCATTCTCAATTGCTGCGATTGCCATCTTATAATCAAAATGAATGTCTGCAACAAGCGGAATATGAATCTGTTTTTTAATCTCTTTGATTGCTTTTGCAGCCTCCATTGTCGGAACTGTACAGCGGATGATCTCACATCCTGCTTTTTCCAGACGCAGGATCTGCTCCACTGTGGCTTCTACATCTTCTGTCCTTGTATTTGTCATAGACTGGATTGCTATCGGATGGTCTCCCCCAATCACAACATCCCCAATTCTTACTTCTTTCGTCTGATTTCTGTACATGATCTGTACCCCCTGTTTCCACTGCTCTGCAAGTTCTTTCTGTGTCATCTGCTGAGGCAGAATCACCGTTTACTTTCCACTTTTTTCAAATGTCTTCTGACTTCCATATTCTGAATCAGTCAGTGTCAGTACGTTCTGTTCCACGCTGTATTCGTAAGTTCCTTCCATCACATCCGCAATATCCTGAAGCTCCTGTTCGGAACAGTCTTTTGTTTTTTCAGCCTGTTTTGCTATCTTTTCTTCGTTCACATGAATTGCAAAACGCTTATATTCCATGTCAATTGTATAATCAACAGGAACGCTGACTGTACTCTCGTCCAAAGTCTGCACAATATTCATTGTTCCGTTATTCTTGATCGCCAGCTTCATTCCATCATCTGTGTTCTCCCAGTTTCCTGTCAGAGGATTGGACGTAAAAAGCTTCACAGCGAAAAAAACAACGATCAGAATGATCAGAACTGAAGTAACCGTCATAACTGTTCTCCAGGCTATATTTCTCTTTTCTTCATTATCTTTCAGTAACATAAGAATCACTTCCTTTGCATATTTATCTTATCCAAAAATACCGCCAATAATTCCATAGGAAATGACTGACATAATAAATGCTGCGAGACAGACACCAACAACAACTGCCGGAAAAGCTTTTCTAAAGCGGATTCCAAGCAGAGCTGCGATCAGTGATCCTGTCCACGCTCCTGTTCCAGGAAGAGGAATTCCAACAAAAAGTACAAGACCCCAGAATTCATATTTCTCTATCTTGTCACTTTTACTCATTGCCTTCTTCTCCAGCTTCTCCACCATCGGCTTCAAACGCTTCGTTCCTTTCATCCAGTCAAAGATCTTTGTAATCAGTAAAAGGATGAATGGAATTGGAACAAGATTTCCAATCACACAGATAGGTACTGCTTTTGCAAGTTCCACATTCAAAAATGCCGGTCCTGCTGCAAGCAGTCCTCCACGCAATTCCAGAATCGGAACCATTGAGATCAGGAAGAGAATAAATTCCTTACCGACCTTTCCGCCCAGTGTCACCATAAACCAGTTGATCAAAGCTTCACTCATTCAGTTATTTCTCCTTTATATATGTTCTCAAAAAATCAAAAAGCGTCTCCATCTCTTCTCTTGTACCAATTGTAATTCTCAGATACTGATCGATTCGTGGTGCATTCCAATGTCTGACAAAGATATTATTCTCTTTCAAAGCCTGGAAAAGTTCATTCGCATCAACCTCTGGATGTCTTGCGAAAATAAAATTCGCCTTTGCATCCGGGAAAACAAAACCAAGTTTCCTGAGCTCTTCTTTTGCCCATTCTCTTGTTTCAACTATTTTACGAACTCCTTCTTCAAAATATGCCTTGTCTTCAACCGCTTCCACACCACAGGCAAGAGCTGTCTGATTCATCGTGTAAGAGTTAAAAGAATATTTCACATCATTCAGGCAGCGGATCAGATCTGGATTCGAGATTGCATATCCGATTCGCATACCAGCCATACTTCTTGCCTTTGAGAAAGTCTGTGTCACAATAAGATTATCATATTTATCAATCAGTTCCATCGCAGATCTTCCCGCAAAATCAATATACGCCTCATCTACGATCACGATAGAATTCCTGTTCTGCTTTAAGATATCTTCTACAAATTCAAGATCTTCATAAATTGCTGTCGGCGCATTTGGATTCGGAAAAATAATTCCGCCGTTTTCAGCATAATAATCCTCTTTCACAATCTTAAAGTTTTCATCAAGTTCTGGACAGTGATAAGGAATCCGATGCAATTCTGCCCAGACTTTATAAAACGAATATGTAATATCCGGGAAGAGAATTGGGAGATCTGAATTAAAAAATGTGAGGAAACACATAGAAATCACATCATCAGATCCAACTCCTACAAAAACCTGATCTTTTCCTACACCATAATAATCTGCGAGACTTCCAACGAGTTCGTCCGCAGTTGGATCCGGATACAGGCGAAAACGGTCTGTGTCCATCTCTTTCAGAACACGTTCCACCCCCGGTGCCGGAGGATATGGATTCTCATTTGTATTCAGTTTCACAACCTTATGCTGTGGCTGCTCGCCCGGTACATATGGTTCTACGCTACGTATATTTCTCAAAAGTTCTTCTCTTACAGCCATGGTACTACCTCTATCTATACTCTCTCGCAAGCTCCGCAAATTTTGGAAGTGCATTTACAATTGTTTCATATGCTACACAATACGCCATTCTGACATATCCGGGACATCCAAAAGAGCTTCCCGGAACGATCAGAATATTGTATTTCTTCGCGGTATTACAAAATTCTTTTTCATCTGCAACCGGTGATTTTACAAAGAGATAAAATGCTCCTTCCGGTTTGATGCACTCAAATCCAAGTTCTTTCAATCCATTATAAAGAGTCTCTCTGTTTCTGTCATAATATGAAATATCTGTCTTCTCATTCAGACATGCCTTCACCACTTTCTGCTGCAGTGTCGGTGCATTGACAAATCCAAGAATTCTCGTTGCAACGTTAGCTGCGGCGTTCAGTTTCTCACTGTCTGCCACTTCATCCGGAATTACAAGATAACCGATACGTTCTCCCGGAAGAGAAAGTGATTTACTGAAAGAATATCCTACAACTGTATTTGCATAATACTTTGTGAGATATGGAACTTCCACTCCGTCATAAGCAAGTTCTCTGTATGGTTCATCTGAGATCAGATAAATCTCTGTTCCAAATTCTTTCTGTTTCTTCTCAAGAATCGCTGCCAGCTTCTGGATCGTCTCTTCGGAATAAACAACACCTGTCGGATTATTCGGCGTATTAACGATGACTGCCTTTGTCTTTGGCGACAGCTTTTTCTCAAACTCATCAAGCTTTGGCTGGAATGTCTCTGTATCCGGAGATATCTCCACGATCACACCGTCATAATTATCCGTATAGCTTCTGTATTCTCCAAAATAAGGAGCAAACACAACAACTTCATCACCTGGATTCAGCAGTGATTTCAAAATCACATTAAGACCTCCTGCTGCTCCGACTGTCATCGTAATATTGCGGGAAGCAAAGTTTGTTCCAAAGCGTTCATTTAAGGAATCAGCAACTGCCTGTCTCACATCCTCATAACCTGCATTGCTATTCGTATAACCGTGAAGCACGATCGGATCCTCTTCGGAAAGGATCTCGATCATTGCTTTCTTTACCGCTTCCGGTGCCGGAACATTCGGATTTCCCAAACTGAAGTCAAATACATTCTCTGCTCCGTATTTTGCTGCAAGACGGTTGCCCTCTTCAAACATCGCACGGATTGCAGAACTGTTCGCTACCATGTTTTCCATTTTTTTTGAAATCATTGCTGTCCTCCTATTCTTGTCACAAACCCTTTCTCTTCCAAAAAAGCCGGACGATAAGATAATTTTGCCTTACGGAGTCCTTCTTCCCCGGCATCATCTTCTCTGTTCACATAAGTGTAATCCATACATTCATGTTCAACAAACTGCTGATTAATCATAGGGTATGCTCCCTGTACATCTGCAAATGCTTTCTCAATATGAACAACAAATGTATCCTTGCACAGTTCTTCCCCTACTGTAAAAGCAACAATTCTTTCGCCATTTCTCAACACTCCACCTTTAAAGCCGAGTTCTTTGTATAAACGGAGGGAATTCAACGAAACGCACATCTCTGCATTCTTCTCAGGATCATCATTACATCCATTCGAATTTCTCCACTTCAGAGCCATCTGAAAGCACGCTTCTACATTCTCATCACTGAGTGATTCGTAAGACCAGTCCGGATAAAGCTGCTTAAACTTATTAATATGGTTTCGCTTTCCGTGAAGCTTCTTTCCTGCAAGTGTTGCAAGCTTCTCCGTCTCATAGATGTAATCTGCCTGATCTCTGTCATATTCAATCCGGAATTGTCCCGGGTACCACTCTTCCATCTGTGAAAAATTCTCCGGTGTCACACAGTAAAGACCGAATTCACAGTCTTCATCCTCGCAGATCTTCATCAATTCTTCCAATGCAGCTTTGACGGCTTCCGGCTTTCCTACCGGGTAAGCATAAGTATGTCCATCTCCTTCATCACGAAATACAAGTGCATTATGAAGGATTGCATATTTCACTTTATACTGTCTGGACCAGAGATATACATTCGCAAATGTTCTCTCGCAGCTTCTGCTTGGAGCCTGTGCAAAATAATAGTCAATCAGTTCTTTGTCTTCCAGTTCCGGTCGTTTGAATTCCGGTATCATCCTTGTACTACTCCTCCATCTTTGCAAGCTTCGCTGTCTGATCCGCTGCAATCAGGCTGTCGATCACTTCATCCAGATCACCATTCAGAATGCTATCCAGTTTATGAAGTGTCAGCTTGATTCTATGATCTGTTACTCTTCCCTGTGGGAAGTTATATGTTCTGATCTTTTCAGAACGGTCTCCTGTACCGATCTGGCTTCTTCTCTCTGCTGCCTCAGAAGCCTGTTTCTTCTCAAGCTCCAGGTCATACAGTTTGGAACGAAGCAGTCGGAATGCCTTCTCTTTATTCTGCAGCTGTGATTTCTCTGTCTGGCTGTAGATCACGATTCCGGTCGGGTAATGAGTCAGTCGTACAGCAGAGTCCGTTGTATTGACACACTGTCCACCGTTTCCTGATGCACGCATTACATCGATACGGATATCCTTCTCATCGATTACAACATCAACTTCTTCTGCCTCAGGCATTACGGCTACAGTAATTGTTGAAGTATGAATTCTTCCGCCACTTTCTGTCTCCGGCACACGCTGTACACGATGTACTCCACTTTCGTACTTCATACGGGAATATGCTCCCTGTCCTGTGATCATGAATACACACTCTTTAAATCCGCCGATTCCATTCTCATTCAGAGAGATCATCTCTGTCTTCCATCTGCGGCTGTCTGCATAATGCACATACATACGATAAACTTCTGCCGCAAAAAGTGCAGCCTCATCTCCACCTGCACCGGCACGGATCTCAACGATAACGTTCTTATCATCATTCGGATCCTTCGGAAGAAGAAGAACCTTAAGTTCCTGCTCCAATTCTTCAATTCTGGCTTTAGATTCATTCAACTCTTCTTTTGCAAGCTCACGCATCTCTTCATCTGATTCTTCTTCCAGGATCATCAGACTCTCTTCTACATTCTGCTTACAGTTCTTATATTCCTGATAAGCTTCAACGATTGGTGCAAGATCACTCTGCTCTTTCATCAGCTTACGGAAACGTTCCGGATCATTCGCCACATCCGGCTCCTGAAGTTCACCCATTACTTCCTGGTAACGAATTACCAAATCCTCTAATCTGTCAAACATAGTTCTATATCCTCTTCTATTTTTTATCTTCTTTATCTTTTTAATAGTACACGCCACAGACGATGCGGTCAAGTCCTGCCAGGTCCTTTTTTACGAACACCTTGTCATATCCTGCTTTTTTCATAAGATCAGAAACTTCTTTGCCCTGGTCATATCCAATCTCGAAAGCAAGTACTCCTCCTGTTTTCAGGAATTGTTTTGCATCAGTAACAATCTTCCGGTAGAAATACAATCCGTCTTCTTTCCCATCCAATGCACTGAATGGATCGTGAAGTTTCACTTCGTCTTGAAGCTTCTCAATTTCTGCTGTTCTGATATAAGGTGGGTTTGATAAGATCATATCATAGGTTTCACTGACATTTTCAAAAAGATCACTCAAAATCCAGTTCACTTTTCCATTCTCATCCTTTTTCGTGCTTCTCAAATGTTTTTCATTTTTCTGTGCTACCATAAGAGCCTGCTCCGAAAAGTCAACACCTGTTCCTTCTATAAATATACCCTTTTGTTCTGCATAATGCATTACGCTCAGAAGAATACATCCTGACCCAGTACACATATCCAACAATTGCAAACAACCTTTTGATCTGAATCTCTCTTGTTTCATCATCTCCAGTGCCTCTTCCACAAGCACTTCTGTATCTTGTCTTGGAATCAGCACATGTTCATTCACCAAAAATTCAAGCCCCATAAATTCCTGACTTCCTGTAATATGCTGCAATGGAATATGATTTCTTCTTTTTTCAAGATATTCTTTATACTTTTCCCATGCTTCCGGATCCATGCTCTGATCCGGATCCATATAATAGCGAGCTTTCGTAATCCCTGTCACAAATTCCAACAGATACCACGCATCCAGATCTGCCTCTGTAATTCCTGCTTTCGCAAGAATT